>Ga0118677_10007785_pt1 | contig 16636 bp, 19 predicted proteins | sample AliMusrvi5mmetaG_FD_86154 | JGI IMG/M metagenome (GOLD analysis project Ga0118677, IMG submission 86154) | reverse complement strand
TATCCGCATAACATAGGATGCACCCAAGGAAATCAACCCACTGAGACTGATAAGGAAGCCCATGACAAGCATATGCTTCCCCTCTGCTATCGTTCTTACCCTAGTGACATGGAGTTTTTCGATTTTGACTTGTCTTCCGTAATACCATGATAGCGAAAAGGAAATTATTGAGGTGATTATAATGGCCGGAACGATCCCTTCTGTTCCAAATTTGTAATATAATGGAACAGTTATTATCAGACCCAGAGCACTCCCGGCAAGACTTGCCTTGGCCAGATATTCCATTTTCCTCATCCCTTGTAAAATGACAAGCTGGCCAGAGGCTATCTGATTAAATATCAACGTGATGGAAATCCAGACAAAGGCAATTGTATAATGATGATTTCCAAACACAACCTGGCTGAGCCAAGGCGAAAGAACCAGCATGATCACCGCCCCCAATGTACTTGTAATGTAAATCCATCTTTTAAGTACGATGATTATGATTGATATTCGTTTCTTATTTCCTGTGCTGTTAGCCGCAGCCACATCTCTTACAGCACTTGTTCCCAGTCCAAAGTTGGTGATTCCGCTGATCAACCCGGAGGTGGAAATGAGGAGGTCAGAAATTCCCATTCCTGCCGGGCCCAGCAATACTGCGATGAATTTTGACCGGATTATAGATATAATGATATTAAAAACTTGAACTCCACCAAATATGGAAGTTGCCTTCACAACCTGTCTGTATGAACTTTGTTGCTCGCTCATTAAATATTCCTGATAATTTTAGCCGGCACTCCTCCAATAATTACGTTTGCAGGGAATGAATGTGTCACTATAGATCCAGTTGCGACAATTGAATTGTCTCCGATTTTCGTATTTTTCAATATAGTCACATTGTTTCCGATCCAGACATTTTCACCAACGATCACTTGGCCAATTTCGCCAACCTGACGCCGTTTATCAGGATCAATGCCATGGGCTTCAAAGTCCATGATAGTAACATTCTGTCCGATCAGTGTATTATCTCCAATTTTGATTCTGTTACCGGCACAAATAAATATATTGTTATTTGTTTGCACATTGGCGCCAATCACAATGGAGGCATCCTTGAACCTGGCCTGAAACTCAATTTTTCCACCACGGTGAAACCCTCCGGATCGCGATCCAAACATGCAATCTTCCCCGATCTCCACTTTCCCAATGCCAGTAATGCCCGTATATTGAAAACATTTTGGAAATGATCCATCAAATTCCAATTTACGACTGATGATGAGCAGCAAATTAGGAATGATGAACATTCTTAATTGTCTTATCATGTTGTTGATCATCCGAAATGGTTGCATGAATAACAAGATGATGTTTTTTATTTGCCTCATCATTTGCATTTATTTATCAGGCCAACAATGGTCATTACGTTGTTTTTTGTCATAACCTGGCTCAACGGCAAACTCAGCACCTCGCGGTGAATTTTTTCTGTGATGGGAAAGCTCATTTTATTCATTGCCCGATATGCCTGTTGCTTGTGAGGGGGGATCGGATAGTGGATCAGGGTTTGAACACCGTGATCAGAAAGGTATTTTTGCAAGTCGTCCCGCCGTGGATGCCGGATCACAAAAAGATGCCAAACCCTTGACAGGTCGGTTTTAACCGTAGCACCCTGTGCGGGAAGCATGACCTCCGGATTGGATATTTCCTTGATATAAAGGTTGGCTGCCTCCCGGCGCATCTGATTGTCGTGGTCGAGCCGTTTCAGTTTGACACGCAAAACTGCTGCCTGGAGTTCATCAAGCCGAGAATTGTATCCCTGGTACTGATTCTCATATTTTTTCGCCGACCCATAGTTGGCCAGGGTCCTGAAAACAAGTGCCATTTGTTCATTGTCAGTACAAATAGCACCCGCATCGCCGAGTGCCCCAAGGTTCTTACCCGGGTAAAAGCTGAACCCAGAGGTGTTACCCAATGTTCCTACCCGTCGGCCACTGGAAAATGCCCCGTGTGCCTGGGCGCAATCTTCAACAAGGAGCAGGTTGTATCGGCGGCACAACTCTCCGATCTCTTCGGTATACGCATTCCGGCCATAAAGGTGGACCAGTAGAATTGCCCTGGTCCGGGGGGTGATGTGCGATTCAATGAGCCCTGAATCCAGATTGTATGTCAAAAGGTCTGGTTCAACAAACACCGGCTTTAGCCTGTTGTCGGTAATTGAAAGGATAGATGCGATATAGGTGTTTGCAGGTACGATGATTTCATCCTGTTCGTTAAGTACACCAGTTTCCATATACCCCCTGAAAATGATCCTCAGTGCGTCGAGGCCATTTGCCACCCCGATACAATGCTTTATACCGTTATAGGCTGCAAATTCTTTTTCAAAAGCAGCAGTTTCCTCACCCAACAAATACCAGCCCGAATCGACCACCCGTTTTACGGCAGCCTGGATTTCATCGTCGAAGGATTGACTGATTTTCTGTAAATCAAGAAACAGTATTATATCTTTCATCTTGGATTTTTAAATAATAGGAAATCGTCATATTCCCTGATGTAGTCCTGTTCGGAAAAGATATGAGATGCGATCACCAGGCAGATGGCCCCGGACGAAAACCCAACCTCCGCAGCCCATATACCCGGCGGAATATGAAGCCCCATATAGGGTCTGTTCAATGCGACCGTTTTTTTTTCCGCTCCATCGTCGAGCAGGATTTCAAAGCTGCCGCTGGCGGCGATCAGCAATTGGTGGCACTCCCTGTGGGCATGGGCGCCACGGTCTTCACCACCCGGAATGTCGTACAGGTAAAATATCCTGTGAATAGGAAACGGAACCTCCTGCTCGCTATGCAGGGGTGTCAGGTTACCAGCCCGGTCCTTATATTTCGGAAAATGGATGAGTGAACAATCCGCGATCATTGTCGACTGGCTTGCCCAAGAGGCTTTTGAATTCATTGTATTCTAATATATAATCTTCTTCTGAGTAGGGAAGGGATGCAAGAATCAAACAAAGAGAGTTGGTCGAAAAATTTTCCAACTGACGCCAAGCCATTTTTGGAATGTATAGACCATAGTAGGACCTGTTCAGGGAGTACTTCACCGTTTCAGTACCATTGTCGACCACCACGTCGAAACTGCCCGACAGGGCTATGATGACCTCCTCCAATTCACGGTATGCATGTCCTCCCCGGGTATGACCGCCCGGAACATCATAGATCCAATATAAGCGCTGTATGTTGAACGGAATATGCTTCCCGCCCTCAATGAATGTGAGGTTGCCCCGGTCATCATCGATCTTCGGAAAATTGATTAGTTCAAGCTTCATGTATTATATCTTATAAGAGGTTACGGGTTCAATTCATGTAAATGCTATCCATGATCGCATCACCTACCTGGGGCCTATAGTGACTTGCCTCGTAATAGTTGCGTTCTGATTCCGTAAACCTGTTTCTGCCGGAAAAATTATAGACCAAGCTGCCAAAGAGGTGCTTGAGGACCCTGAGATCTTGGTCCGAACACCTAATCTGATCATAAAGGGGACTGATGACTATCCTGTATTCCGTGTGTTGCTTTTCAAGGATCTGTTTTATTTTCAATAAGACAGATATTTGCGCAGCATCAATTCTGGTGACAGTATCACTGTGTTCTTCTGTCCTGGTATAAAATATTTGTTTACGTTTACTATAGTATTCAGCGGGGCTTTGTAATAATTCCTCCTCCTGATCATGAATCCTTACTTCGTTGGTGACCCTATCATAGGTGATCCGGCGAGGTTCGATGACACCGGCCATGAATGGCCGGTAGGTCCCGATCAGTTTAAAGGCAAAGAATTTGTACAGAAACTTCACATTAAAATAGGCCCTAAGAAATTCTACCTGAAAATCCAGCCTGCTTTCCTTTGAGGTTGCAGGGTGTTTAATGAATAGATGCCCGGTTGAGCTTTCAGCTCCTCTAAACGAACAATCAAGGCAAAGAATGATCAGTGTATTTTTGATCTTCACCCCCTGTGAATCAAGGTAGTTCAGTTTTCCTAGAATACCGGTAATAGTCTCATTCGAAGCATCGAACATGAATGGAGATGCGTTAACTCCTATGTATCTGTGCCATGAGGAAGGGCTGAAGGCCAGTGTCCTCGAACTGCCAAAAATGAATGAGTCGTACCGATATTTATTGTAATTCCGGTTGAACATTTCCGTCGAAATATAATCCCTTTGATTAGTCACTTTCGTACACCACGCCGTAGTTTGGCGTACTCTTGATGTTACTTTGCATGAAAAAAGACATGAATACATTGTTTTTTACTCAGCGGTTTCCCGATGAAACTGCATGCAGAGAGCATTACAAGAATATGCGGATCAAGCGAGGCCTGACTTGCAAGAAGTGTGGTGGTACCAACCATTTCTGGCTGGCTTGTAAAGGGCAATTTGAGTGTAAGGTCTGTCATTTTCGTACTACTTTAAGAAGTGGGACTGTGATGGAGCATTCACATTTATCATTCAGGGTCTGGTACCTGGCGATTTTGTTTATGACTGCTACAAAAAAGGGGATTTCTGCATGTGAGATGCAGCGCCAGCTGGGGTATAAAAGATATAAAACGGTATGGTCCCTGATGCATCGGATCAGAACCTTAATGGGTAAGAGGGACGATCTATATTCACTGACAGGCATGATCGAGTTCGATGAGGGGTTCTTTAAGGTTGCAACTCCAGAAAAGGAGCACCAACGGTTAAAAAGGGGCAAAGGCAGCCAACGACTTGAAAATGTTGGTGTAATGGTAGAATCAACGCCACTTGTGGACATCAACACGGGAATCGAATCTAAGCATTGTAGATATTTCAAATTGAAAGCTTTAGATACTCAAAAATCAGAATCGATTAATACTCTTTTCCAAAACAATGTCACATCTGACAGTGTTGTATTCACTGACCAGGGTAATAATTATCAGGATATCCATAAGTTTGTCGATATGCATATTACCGAAAAATCATCAAAAAATACTACGAAAACCACGCTTAAATGGGCTCACATTGCGATCAGCAACGCTAAAAGAACTTTTCTTGGTGTCTATCATAAAATGAGCTCGGATTATTTACAAAATTATCTAAACGAATTTACTTACAAACTGAATAGGAGAAACTTCGCTGATCTATTCCAAAGAGTTATCATAGCTGCTGTTTTTCCTTACTGGTATGAAAGTGCTTAATCAAATTTCGGGATATAAAATTAATTGATAGTATCTATTTGTTGTATCATGAATGTTGAATCCTTAATCCTTTTTTTTTGTTTTAATCGGATCCAAAATGAAGAAAATATCCTCATATGAAATTCCATCAATTGCCGGTGATGGCGGCAGAGCGCTTGACAACTGGCACATTACACCTGAAAGGCACGAGGATGATCGTACGCTTGATGTTCAAAGCATAGTCGGTGACGATCACCTGGCTGCTCGACAAATCGGGCGTATGCTGGCTGTCATCGAAGGGGACCATGTAATATTCATGATACAGGCTGTTGTGGAAAAAACGGTCAAATTGACCACCCTCAGGCAGGTGTATACTGGCCACCCCAAAAACAAATATAAATTTCAAATCTGATGACAATTGACTTGTTATCACCCTTATTTCACCGGACAATTCGTGTATGATCTTCCACAATCCATCCCGCCTGCCTTTTGCAGATCAGTTATCCACGGCTTGTTTATGAGAACGGCGATAACCATTTCATAACAAAGGGGATCCTTTCCATTATTCCACCGGGAAGCCCGCAAGGTCTCTGTTACAACATATGATTGCTGATCCCTGCAGGGATCCGTGGGAAAGAAATTGCCGGTGTATTCGATTCACCTGATCAGAAGCAACTGCTTTGTCCTGTTATGCCGGTTTATAATGATAAGATGGACACCCTTTGCAAGTCCGGATATGTCCTCTTCGCTACCTCCCTGCAAAAACCCTAACACTTTTTATAATTACATCAAGGATCGGGTGCATGTCATCACGTTTTCCCGGCAGGTCGTGTAAACATCCCGGTCCCATCCTGCAAAACCACTAATTTTACTGGAGTAAAATAAAATGAGGTGTTCATTGAATGCCGGCATGGCCGTTTTCAGGGTGCTTTTTTTATTGCAACAACCATCAATGGCAATCCCGGGTAACTTTAACCTAAAAATCATGAAAAATTTGATAAAACCATGCCTTATGAAAAATATCTTTCTGCTTATTTTTTTATTGCTGATCGGTTCGGCGGTAAATTCACAGTTCGTGCAAAAGGTCACCAACCTGAATTATTACGGAAGCTGGGGGCTCAACCCAACCAACCTGACGGAGTTCAACGGGAAGCTTTACTTTTTCGGTACTGCAAATGTGAGTTATGCCGATTACCTGCTGATGACGCCCGACGGGTCGGCATCGGCGATCACGGTTGTGAAACAGATCGATACGGTGAAAGTGTCTTCCTCGCTAAACCATTTAACCGCGCTGAACAACGTGCTGGTATTCAGCAACCAGTCACACATCTGGGCGAGCGACGGAACAGCCGCTGGGACCGTCCCGATCGCAAATATCTACGCCACCAACGGGAATTTCGTGGTACTGAACAACAAGGCCTATTTCCCGGCATCGACAACCTTCACCAACCCGTGGAACGACCAGCTGTATGTATCGGATGGCACCGCCGCCGGCACCAAGCTGGTCAAAACCATCAATCCCACGGGCGGCGCCTATATTTCGCGGTTGTTTGCCTACCAGGGAAAGATCTATTTCACCGCAACCGACGGGGTCAACCACGACCAGCTCTGGATTTCCGACGGCACCGCCGCCGGGACCTTCATGCTGAAAAAGATTAACCCGAAGGGAGATTGTTACCCGAGTTACCTGACCGGCGTGAACGGACGGGTCTATTTCAATGCCGAAGACGGTGTAAACGGAATGCAGCTCTGGACAACCGACGGAACAACCGCAGGTACGATTGAAATCACAACAATCAACCCGACCGGGCCCCTTGGTCTGAACCCGGTGGCATTTACCCCGTATAATTCAAAGGTTTACTTTGCCGGGTACGACATCTACGGGTATTCACAGTTATGGGCAACTGACGGGACCACGGCAGGAACCGTAAAGATTAAGACGGACTATACCCCGCGCACCTATTCGGGCTTCGCCAACGGTTCCATGGCAGTATACAACAACAAGCTGTATCTCAATGGTTACGATTCGCTGACGAAGACAACCCAGTTGTGGGTAAGCGACGGCACAACGGCGGGCACCATCAAGGTAACCAACTTTTCCAAAGGGTTCAACCCGGCCAGGTTGTATGCTTTCGGCAGCAAACTGATCATGACAGGTCTCGACAGTATCTCAAACGGTGAGGAAATCTTTGCAACCGATGGAACCGTGTCCGGGACCGTGCGCCCGACGCCACCCAGTACCGCCGAACTGGCACCTTTTTATCCCTGGGAGGCCTGGGTTCCCTTTAACAGCGGGCTCTATTTTACGGCCTGTTACACCTTCTGGTCCGATTACCAGCTTTGCCGCTACACCGAACAGCCTTATGGCATCGAAAGTCATGCGGCCAAAACGCTTTCCGTTTACCCGAACCCCACCCGTGGCGCCTGTACCGTGGTACTTCCTTCAACCGGGCAAAACATCGTAATTGAAGTCTACAACGGCACCGGGACGATGGTTTCCAGGCAAACGGTCTCAGCCTCCAAAGTCAACATCGACCTGGGCAGCAAGCCAGGGGGTCTTTATATCGTGAGGGCAACCTGCGGAGGTGAGGTGCTGGGGTTGGAAAAGGTGGTGAAAGAATAACGGGTAACGGGAAGTAACTGAAAAGGGCCTGATTCTATTACAAATTACTAATTACTAATTACTAATTACTTTTTGAGCGTGAGCAGGCCGGTTCCTGCTCCTATTGCCTAATGCCTGCTGCCTATTGCCTGAAAGATCCGCCAGGTTCATTGCTCGATTTCCAGGTAAAAGCTGGGGCTTGATTCGTCGTGCCTGGTCCATTTTGCCTCGGTCCCCCAACGGGTAAATGCACATCCCCGGCCCTTTTTCTCCGAAAAAAGCACCACCTCCGTGGCGCATGCAGAACCGTTCATTTTCTTCATTTTGCGGTTGTCGGTCCCGGAAACCTTCACCCATTCGAGTGTCACTGCTATTTCCCCCCTGAAAACAAGGTTGTACCTGCGCAGGTCAGTTTCCACCCATCCTGATTCTGCGGTGAAACAAAGGATGATGTTCCGGGCCAGCAGTTCCCTTCCCGGCAGGTTGTTTTCAATCTCACGGATATGCAGCCTGAAGAAACTGCTGTCAAACGACTGCTTTGCCAGTCGCACGCCAAGGCTCTGTAAGCTGACAGGCAGGTTCCCAAGGTCTATTGTGAGACCGATTTCATATCCCTTCCCGAAATCGGTTCCGCCCCAGCCGCATACCTCTCCGTGCCATGTAAAGTTGGTGGTTCCGCACTTCCTGAAAACCCCGGAAGGCTTGATAACGATCTCCGGTAACCGGACGGCTTCCCTGTCCAGTTTCACAAGGTTTTCCCTGTTGACCAGCGATGACAGCGGAAATTTACGGGCATGGTAGCCGATCATTGAAACCCGGACCGTATCATGGTCTGAAACTGCTTTCAGGGTTAAGGTGAACCTCCCCATTTCATCCGTGATGGTGCCATAAACCGTGTTCATCACCCCGATGCTGACATATTCCAGGGGCATCCCGGTGGCATCCTCGAGAACCGTTCCGGCAACCGACTGGCCGTTTGCAATGTTTGCCAAAATGAGGATAAAGAAGGTTACAACAATTGCTTTCATTTCGGATATCAGATTGGCATAAAAGTGATGGGTGTGTTGTTTAGTTGTATGAATAATCCAGAATGTGAGATGTGAAATCTGAAATGTGAAATCTGAAAATTCCTCACACCACCTCCGGTATTTCCAGGTAGGTTTTACCCAGCACCCGCTTGTAGATATTACAGAAGGCCCACGGATAATAAATTCCCAGGGTGATGATTGCCAGGAGCATCTGTCCCCAGATTGCCAGGAAATCATCCAGTGGCTCGATGTCATATCCCGGCCGGAGGATTTTATCACCGGATGCGACCAGTGTCCGTTCGGTAAAATACTTATAAAGCCGCAGCATGGCCAGCGGCATGTATATTCCCAGGGTGATGATCGCCAGGGCCAGTTCCCCGGCGATCTTCCCGCAGGAGGGCCAGAAAGCGGTCTGCCATGCAATATGATAGTCTTTATAGTCCACATTTACCATCCACTTATACATCAGGTACAAGTAGGGGATCATGATGACCGCCGTCGCCACCTGCTCCAGGAAGATAAAAGGGGCCATGCGGGTCGGGCCGTAAGTCACGATAAAGACAGCCATCACCGAGGTCATGATGATGACCGGGATGAAAACAGCCAGCATGAAAATCACGAACAGCTTTCCTCCCCTGCCCCTGAATCTGAATTCCTGTGAATCGTATGACGTATGATCGATGAAAAACCGGTGCAGGTCGGTGATGAACCAGGCCATGTAGATGCCCAGGGTGATGATGGAAAGGAGCATGCCCAGGAGGATGGTCCCGATGTAACTCCCGAAGCTGCCGCTGAATATGAGGGTCTTATCGCGAAAGCCAATGCCTTCAATCGTTAATTTCGCTATGTAAAACGAGAATACCAGGGCAATGAATGTCAGCAGGATCATCACCGGGAAAATGACCAGGAAGGTATGGCTCCCCGGCTGAATGTCCTTGATCGAAAAGATCATGGCTGCATACGGTGAGAAAAACAGGATCATGAAGAGGATCCATACGGGGAAAAATTTCCTGCCGGTCAGGTGAAAGCTGAAGTAATTTTTCATGGTCAGAATATTAAATGGTTAATCATTTCAGGTGCCGGTTGCATTTCAGACTGCCCGGGTTCCCGCCTGCAATAGCGGTTGCCGTTATGAAAGATCCTTTTCTTCATGCCGGTAACAAATATAACAGGAAGAACCGAACCACGCAACACCCGGAATTTAGCAGTTGTCATGTCCCGGCGGGACCCGTTACTTAATCGTATTCCACTGAATCTTTATCTTCTTTCCCTGCACCTTGTTCCTGAACTTCACGGACGGGTATCCGATCGTCAGCGCACCGAATATTTTTTCGTGTTTTTCCAGTCCCATTCCTTTTTTGAAATTCCTGTCCGCATTCAATATCATTTGATTGCCGACAAGGTTCCGGCATGCAAGCCCCCTGGACTGGGCAAACAGATCGATGTTATACAGGGCATACTGGGCGCTTTCGAGAGACAGCGGAACCCTGTTATCCCCGATAATCAGGATGATCGCGGCAGGTTTGGTTTTAAACCCGCTTTTTCTTCTCTGGGCATGCTCGAGTTTCGGCCTAGCTTTCAGGTATTCAAATTCCCGTCCCGGGGCAAACATTTTGATCAATAACCGGATGAACCGGGGTTTGTAAAGCCATTGATAAATTTTTGCCGAGAATTCCAGGATCATTGAATCCACCATGCCAATCAGTTCGTCATTGTCGATGACGACTGCTCTCAGGTTGAAATTATGAGTGGGGGCATAAACCGCAATATTTGTAACCTCTTCGAGGAGAAGCCTGTCAATCTTCTGCGCCGTGTAATCCCGGATCGTATGCCTTTGCATGAACAGTTCTTCCACCTGCAACGGCGCGGGATACAATGCGTTATCAAAGAATGACGGTTTGACATCATTCCACCTGATCGCCTGCTGTGGGCATATTGCAACGCATTGGGCACAGGTACTGCAAAACCGGTAATCAACGGCCAGGATATCCCCTGTTAAGACCATACAGAATTCATGACAAATCCGTGTACATAGGCCACATTGATTGCATTGTTCCTGGTCAATCTGGATCATAGCTTGTTTAATCATGCACCATTATCACGAAAAAGACTGCATTACACGACTTTCCCAATTCTCCCACTGGGCGAACCGAACGAATGCCCTCTCCCCTTGATTGGGAAAATTCCAGGACCTCTCCCCGGCCATCACCTTGTCAGAAATTTCTCAACAAACAGGGTCCCGCCCGTATACACCTTTACAAAGTACAACCCGGGGGAATACCTGCTGATATCCAGCATCACCCGTTTTTCCGCTGATGATGCGCTGTACAAACACCTTCCCGTTCCATCTGATATTTCAATACGGTCGATTTTCCAGGGAATGTCCTGCAGGTTGATGGATATGAAATTTGCTGCCGGGCTGGGCGATATTGCGATCGCCCCGGGAGCCGGCTTGCCGACCGATGTTAAAACTGAATCGTACCGCATAACCGATGCTTTGAACGAACTTGCCCCGTCCTGGTAGGCAATAAAGGGATGCCCGGCGGCATCGAGGGCCAGTGCTGTATAATTCACCGTATCGCTTGAAAAGCCGGGTGAACCGACGTTGACCCAACCCGTAGCGTTGAATTTAATCACCGACGCTTTCTGGTAGTTGCTCCAGTCCTTGAAAGCGAGGAAAGGGGTCCCGTCCGGTGCGATGGCCAGGCTGGTATATTCGGCGCTGCCGGGCAGGAAGGTCGGGCTGCCGACATCCACCCAGTTGGTCCCGTCAAATTTTTTTACCCTGGGCCTGTAATCATACCAGGCATCACAAAACGCCACATAAGGTTCGCCCGCAAGACTGATGGCGATGCTGGTATATTCCGCACTGCCGGCAGAAAATCCCGGGCTCCCGACATACCCCCAGGTGTTCCCGTCAAACTTCATGACGGAGGCAAAACCGGAACTGCTAAAATCCTGGAAGGCGACATAGGGATCGCCCGCGGTGTTGAAAGCAAGGGTGATAAAGGGTGCCTCGGAAGGGGAAAATCCCTCGGTCCCCACGGTAACCCAGCTCCCCTGGTTAAATTTCTTGACGGTCGCCTTGTAGTTTTTTGCCACATCCCTGTAAGCCAGATATGGAATCCCGGCCGGGCTGAAGACCAGGCAGGTGTAGGTGGCCCCACCTGCCGAGAAGCCGGGAACCCCGACATCAACCCAGGCTGTGCCGTCAAATTTTTTAACGGTGGCCCGCCCGGCAAGCGCAGCATCATAATAGGCGAGGTATGGCTCACCTGAAGGACTGAAGGCAAGGGATGTGAAATAAACATAAGAACTCGTGAACCCTGGGGCCCCCACGGCGGTCCATTGGCCCCCCTCCTGTTTCATGACCGTGGCTTTGCTGTTATTCCCCAGGTCGGTGTAGGCTACGTATGGCTGGCCTGCCGGACTGATGGCCAGGCTGATCCAGTCGGCCCTCGCAGCCGAGAAACCGGCATTGCCACAGAATTTCCAGGTGTAATCTGCCGGCACAAGCGATTCCGGTGGTTGCTGTGCAATAACTCCCTGTTGAAATATGACAAGGACCAGCAGTAAATGAAATTTCATGTTATTTATTTTTTAATCTTTCAACAAAGCATACCTGGCACTGGCTGAATTTCAGGCCCCAAATAAAACCTGAATGATGATCCGGCGGTTTGATAAAATCTTATTTCCTGCATGGTTAACAATAATTAAAAATTAAAAATTAAAAATTACTTTTTGATAGTGAGCAGGCGGGTTCCTTTTTCTATTGCCTACTGCCTATTGCCTTTTGACATTACGATTTACGATTTACGATTTAAGGACTTGCCGGCCGGCTGCCTTCACATTATTCTTTGATCATTTTTTGCGTAAAGTTCTCCCCGTTGATGGTGATGGTCACAAGGTAAAATCCCCGTGCAAGCCCGGCGCAGTCAAGGGTGAGGCGGTGCGGCCCCTGTGACATCAACCCTTTGTCAAAGTGCAATACCTGCCTGCCCGCATCGTCAGTCACTACCAGGTTTACGTTGCCCGGCGAGGCCAGCGACAGGTTTATCCCCGCAACCGAATGAACGGGGTTTGGGAAGATGCCGCCAACCCGGTGATCGCCTACGGTTGGTCTGTTGGCAATGCCCACCGCAATATCCCCCCTGAAAACGATATTCACATCATGGACCGGAACGGTGGGATCCAGGATGTTTGAACCCGGTTGCGGGGAAGTTTCATAGAAGCATGGCACCAGGGAATTGTACACCAGCCTGTTACCAATCGAATGAAAGGCAAACTCCTGGAAGATATACAGAAAGTCTTCATTCCAATCTACCGCATTATAAAAAAAATTATTTGAACTCCTGTACCTGCGGGTCATTGTATGCCTGTAGTTTAAAGGGGTGGGATCCGGGTTGCCAAGGACGAGGCCCGACCACAGGTAAAAGACATCCTCGTTGTTACCGTAGAGGAGTATCCTGGGGAATGAGCTGAGGCCCACGCCGTAACAGGGAATCCCGGCAATGGTATCACCGATATAACCGGGATCAATATACCCGACAAGCTGTTTGTGGGCGTCGAGGCTGTCCAGGCTGCGTAACCGCATGGTATCAAACGCCGGCATATTTTCGTTCCAGCACACCAGGCCGTCGGTTCCGGGGAAGTAGTAGCGCGAGGAGCCGTCGCACCTGGCGCGCATCCTGCCCGTCGCCACGTGTGCCTTGCCCAGGTGGTCGAGCTGGATGGCAGCCGAGCCGTCGAGACACCAGAAGGGAGGAACGACCGCCGAGGAGGTCGAGAGGCGGTACGGGTTGTGGTAGTAAGTGATCTTTGTCCAGGTGCTGCCGTTGTTGAACGACTTCATGATAATTCCGTCCTCCCAGTTGCCCGAGATCACGAAGGCGATCGTATCGCCATGCGGCGTGGCCCAGTCGTAGTCGTCGGCGCCGACACCGGAGAGGTCGGCCGAGGTAAGCCCGGGCAGGACGACTCCCCTGGTGTCCCAGTTGCTCCCGCCGTCCTGCGAACGGAAGTAAAGCAGGGCATTGTGCAACCCCTGGTAATCGGGTTGCCCGAAGGCCAGGATGTGGATGCTCTGGTTGATGTTACCGCTGGTGCATATATGGGGAAACAGCAGCTTTGTGATACCGGCCGGGGCTGCAGGGGCCAGGGTTTGTGTCCAGGCGCCGGTGCCCCGCACCGGCCGGGTGTTCATCACCAGTGTGGCAGTTGCGTTGTGGGCGATGACGATCTCGCCATTGCCCATCCAGATATTCAGGTTGGGCCAGCCTGTGCGGACCGTTTCGATTCGGGCAGAGGGTGCGGGACTCCAGGTAACGCCATCGAAATAATTGTAACCGGTTCCCCGGTCGTTGTATAGCGTATCCGCCATTCCCATCGTGAAGACCGTGGAGAAATGATTGTCGGGCCATACGATCATGCGGTTCATCATGGAGCCGTAGGTCTGGCCATCGTATCGTGAGTCGCCGATGTTAAAGTCCGACACCATTTTGGTTGAATTCACGGTGCTGTTGACCGGCTTGCAGGGCAATTCGCCGGAACCATTCCATTTGGGCGAGAGAACCGATTTGTTGCCTATCCGGGGGGGAATCTGCAACCAGGATTGGGCAACTCCACCGAAGGCGAAGGCAAGGAGCAGGAAAATAATGACAAACTTTTTCATCACCACGACTTTAATACTCGAAAACCAATTTGCATTTCAGTTCAAACCTATCATCACGGACCCGGGGCAGCGCTCAGAACGCGAAACCCAGGTTAAAATTAACATTCACAGCCATGTGCCAGTCATAATAGGTATCATGCAACGGCACCGGGTAGAGCCCTCCCGGGCCGGGATGGGTAGAATAACCATAAACCGTCATGACATGGTGAACATCCAGGATTCCGTAGCCACCGTTTACATCCATGAAAAAATGATCGTGAACGAACTTCATCCCGATGTTAACATATGCAGCGCGGATGTTTACCTTATCATCCATCTTCAGGTAGGTCACCTCCTCATCCGTTAGAAACTGGCAATCCCAGGGAATATAATTCTTTGAACCAACGGTCATGAACCTGTAAACCCCTCGCAGGGCGGCATAAAACATCACGGCATGTTCCCTGGATTTAATGGTTGCAAAGTAGAAATTCAGCTGAGGAATGACATAGACACCGGAATAGTAACCCAGGGAGCCATGTTCGACGGGGCCGTTTACAAAAAAATAGCTGGGATTCCAGTTATTCGCATACATGTACCCGGTCGAAACGGCCAGTCCAAACCATCCCGGCTTGAATTCATAGGTCACCCCGGCCTGCTGCCATGACAGGGTCAGCGGGTTTACCGAGAGGAAATGTTTCGGCACGCGCTGCAGTGAAAGCGAATCACGGCCCTGTCCCTGGGAGGATATCGAACCCAGCGCGAACAGGATTGATAAGATGAGGTTTCTCAGGTTCTTCATATGGGGGCTGTTTTATTTTCATGATTTCAATATCAACCTGAGTTGCTTTTGCAGAATTTATGACCGGGGATAACATGGCAACCCCTTGTCCTGTAAATACCATTGGGACATATCTTACGCCTCCCCTTTTTAAAGTCGCAAATCCGATATCAAGTTATGAAATAATTGAATTCAAAGATATCTTTTTTTGCTGTGAGGTTTATCCCTGGCCCGATTCAGCCCCTGAATAATTTATTTCATTTTAATAATCCTAGTTCTGGCAATAGTTTGATTCCTATTTGTTAAAGTAACGAAATACAAACCATTTGATATGCTTCTAAAGTCTAGTCTATCAAGAGAGTGAACATGATTTATCCTAGCAATTATTTCACCGTAGATGTCTGTTACTAATATTTGTGCCTCGCTGAACTTATAAAGAAAATCAATTGTTGCAAATTGACGGACAGGAACCGGCATTATTTTGAAATTAATATTTTCATCTGGATTTTCTATTGCTGTTATCACTTGATTGCACACATAATTGGTATCAGGATAAAGAGTTTGATTGTTTTGTTTAAAACAGAGCAGTGATGTGCAGCATTCAAAAGGGAAAGAAAGACCTCCCATATTGCCCATTAAACCGCATTCTGTTCCAATACCTTCAATGAAATGACCGTTCATATAATTTGGGAAAAATTGAACAGGACCAAATCCAATCCTTCTGCGAAATTCATTGCCAATCAGTATTGAATCAACTGATATTGCATAAAGTTCGAGTCCAGGGCCGCATAGCAGTGTTTGATGTAATGTATCCCATAATTTAAGGTCGAAATCATATAATAAGTATTCATTCACACTATCAGCAAGAACCATATAAACCTTCTTGTTTAAGCTATCATTCCTGTAAGCACCTATATACTCGTTGAAATGATTCACTATTTGTGAAGTACAGAAACCCTGAATGTTTTCAGCTAAATTTGCCCCGGATCGCCTAATTTTTTGATATACCAATCCATTTATTAAGGTATCTCCGGAAATAAAATGCTGGTAATCCTTGCAACTACATTGGTAAGTCCCAAGTTGCTCTCGCCAAATCGAATTTGAGGTTGGAAAGGGATGATAAATTGTCGATTGTGCAGTACAAAGCGATTCAATTACAAAGAAACAAAATAAGAAAATTGGAATTTTCATTTTTTTCTTTTTAGTTGGCCACTAACGTTTCGCGGCTTAGAGCAGTTGGGGATTTAGAACCAATTGCTGTCAGCGAAACGTGATGTAAATTAAAAGAAAAAAGTTGACACATTCACAAAAGCCCCAATTGATTTTAGCCGCTGTTGAACTAAATCCCACTATCGTGGGATAGCTATCCACAAATTTAGTAAAATAGTACTGAGCAGGGAGTAGTCGCTCCCTAAATTTAGTTTTAACCCTA
>Ga0118677_10007775_pt2 | contig 16638 bp, 14 predicted proteins | sample AliMusrvi5mmetaG_FD_86154 | JGI IMG/M metagenome (GOLD analysis project Ga0118677, IMG submission 86154) | reverse complement strand
GGAACAGGCGCGGGCGCAGTTCCCAGCGGACGACGTTTGCCCACTGGTTGAGCAGGATCGGCAGGTCGCGCCAGGATTTCACCCACCGCGCGTAGGCGGCACCGATGATCGTTTCCGAGGTCGGGCGCACGACGAGCGGTTCGGCCAGCTCGCCGGCCGGCACGAGCTTCCCGTCCTTCATCTCGAGCCGGTGGTGGGTGACGACCGCGCATTCCTTGGCGAACCCCTCGACGTGGGCGGCTTCCTTTTCCAGATAGCTGAGCGGGATGAAGAGCGGGAAATACGCGTTCTTGTGGCCGGTCTCCTTGAACATCCGGTCGAGGACCGCCTGCATCCGTTCCCAGAGCGCGTAACCCCACGGCTTGATCACCATGCACCCTCGCACCTCGGAATTCTCGGCCAGATCCGCCGCGCGGATGACCTGCTGATACCACTCCGGAAAATCCTCCTCCCGCCGCGGGGAGATCGCACTCGGTTGTTTGTCGCTCATGGGAAACGCCAATGTTTGCGGCGGCGGCTGGACCGTAAAGACCTTTCTTGAGGATTTTTTGCGATGAAAACAGGAAAAGTCAGCACGGCAAGTTGATGGATGGCTGTGGCATTTGGTTTGCGACTGCATGGATTCTGATTCGACTTTTTCGGGCTCCAGCAATACTGTCTGTTCATGCCAGCAACTCTTGATGCTCTGTCGCATGATGCGCTTGTGCTTCCGCCGGATCAGCGCGTGGCGCTCGCATACCGGCTCCTTGTCAGCGTTGAACCGGATCCAGAGCCTGGAGCTGACGCTGCCTGGGAGGCGGAGATTGTGAAACGCATCGCCCGTTTCGATGCCGGCCTTTCTCAGCCCGTGGCTGCCTCGGATGTTTTTGCCCGGCTGCGCGAAATCGCCCCCGGCCAGCAGTGAGAGCGGTGCTGGAGTTTCTTCCTGAAGCCGAGGTCGATGCGGAGGAGGCAACCCGGTATTACGAAGAATGCGTTCTTGGATTGGGGGCCCGCTTCCGTGGTGAAGTCGAGAGCACCTGCGCGGCCATCCTCCGCCAACCTCTGCTTTGGCGTGAGAGGCATGGCGGCTACCGGCGCGTCAATATCCCCGGCTTTCCATACTATATTCTCTTTTTCATTCGGGACGAGCGCTACATTGTCGCCGCTGTCGGACACTCCTCACGTCATCCCGACTATTGGAAAGACCGCCCGGTCTGAGGGCGGGCACGATGCTCGCGCTTGCCTCGCGGAAGGGCTCCCGCTTAGATGGGCGGGATGAATCCTGAAAAATCGTTCCGCATCGCGGTCCTTGCCGGCGACGGGATCGGGCCCGAAGTGATGGCCGAGGCCCTGAAAGTTCTCGGCGTCGTGGCAAAAAAGTTTTCCGTGTCGCTGGATTATGACCGCCAGCTTGTCGGGGGAGCGGCGATCGACGCCGTTGGCAAAGCGCTCCCGCCGGAGACTCTGGCGGCATGCGAGAAGGCGGACGCGATCCTCTTCGGCTCGGTCGGAGGACCGAAATGGGAATCTCTTCCCGCGGTCGAGCAGCCGGAACGGGCGGCGCTCCTTCCGCTCCGGAAACACTTCGGGCTTTTCGCTAATCTCCGGCCGGCGGTTTGCCTTCCCGAACTCACTCACGCCTCGCCTCTGCACCCGCGGATCGTGGAGGGCGGGTTCGATGTTCTCTGCGTCCGCGAGCTGACCGGTGGCCTTTATTTCGGGGAGCCGAAATATCTCAAGAAAGAAGGCGGCGAGGAATTTGCGGTGGACACGATGGTCTATTGGGAAAGCGAGATCCGCCGGATCGCGAAAGTCGCCTTCGAGGCCGCCCGCACGCGGGGGGGCCGCGTGACGTCGATCGACAAGGCGAACGTCCTCCAGAACGGGATCCTCTGGCGGCGCGTGGTCACCGAGACCGGCCGGGACTACCCGGACGTCGCCCTGAACCACCTCTACGTGGACAACGCGGCGATGCAGCTCATCAAGAACCCCAAAGCGTTCGACGTGGTGCTCGCAGAAAATCTTTTCGGCGACATCCTCAGCGACGAGATGGCGATGATCGCAGGTTCCCTGGGGATGCTGCCGAGCGCCAGCCTCGGGGATTCCACCGGCGGGGTGACCCGGTTCGGCATGTATGAACCCAGCGGCGGAACCGCTCCCGACATCGCCGGCAAGGGCATCGCCAACCCGATCGCTCAGATTCTCTCCGCCGCGATGATGCTCCGTCTTTCCTGCGGCCGCGATGATGCCGCTTCCGCCATCGAGGCGGCGGTCAAGAATGTCATCGCTGCCGGGCTGCGCACCGGGGATATCCACACTCCCGGAACGAATCTCGTCGGGACGGCGGAAATGGGAAACGCGATCGCCGCTGCGATTTGACGGCCTTCGCGGGATCGAACTCCGCATGACACATCAACAATTGGAGTGGCTGGCTGCTGCCATGAACCCGGTTTTGCTCTGCGTTTTTTTGGCATGGAGCCTGGTATGGTTTCGGGGCCACAAGTGTGAGATGTCTTTCGTGGCCCGCTCCGGGCTGGCGCTGCTTGTGACCTTTTTGATCGCGCATATCAACCGTTGGGTGCCGCTGTGGAGCGATCACAGGGCCTTCCCGAGCGGGCACATGACATTTTTTCTCACGGTGGCCACCTCTTTTTTTTTGCTGAGCCGGCGCTCGGCGATGTTCACCGTCCCGCTGGCCCTGCTCTACGGGTGGCTCATTGTTTTCCTTGGGTATCATTCCTGGTTGGACCTCCTGGGCGCGCTGCTCGTCGCCGTGCCGGTGACCCTGCTCTGCCATCGGAAATCCGGCGGCCCGGATGAAAATAAACGCCATCAAAATCCTTTGCGGTAGGCGGGGGAGCCTGTAAACAGCTCAGCTTTCTGGCATGCAAGGAACCGACAATCGCCGCTCCATCCTTTTCGTCGCCGGCGATTTGTCCGGCGACGCGCATTCGGCACGACTGGCCGAGAGGCTGACCGAACGCCACCCCGGCTTCCTCCTGCACGCGCTCGGCGGGAGGAGCCTGGGTGCCGCCGTCCAGCGGACAGGCGGGGTCTGGATTGGCGACACCACAAACTGCAGCGCCATCGGCCTCAGTTCCGTGCTTCCGATTTACCTGTGGGCGCGGTGGCTCTCGTTCAAAATGCGGCGGTTCGTGCGCTCCCGCCCGCCCGATGCCGTGGTGCTTTGTGACTGGGGTGGGTTCAACTGCGGGCAGCTCAAGTTTTTCAACAAGGCGGGCGTGCCGATTCTCTATTATTTCCCGCCGCGTTCCTGGCAGAGGACCGGGAATGCGGGGCTGCGGTTTGCGCCCATGGTGACCCGTGTGGCGACGCCATTTGAATGGTCGGCGGCGAGGCTGACCGCGGCGGGTTGCCGGGCGGACTGGGTCGGGCACCCGATTCTGGAATCGGTGGCGGAGCCCGGGAAGCGCGAGCGGCTCCGGCGGGAGTTTGAGGTCGGGCCAGACGAGAAGCTGGTCGCCCTTCTTCCGGGATCGCGGAAGTCAGAAGTCGGGGTGCTGGGCCCGTGCCTGGCGGAGGTGGCGGCAATATTGTCTCGCGGGGGGCCGGTTAAATTTGTCGTTCCCGTGCCGGAACCCCTCGCTGAAAAAGCCCGCGGCTATTTTCCGGCACCCATCAAGATCCTTGTCGGACGGGCGACCGACGCCCTGCTGGCCTGCGACGCGGCGGTTGTGAAAACCGGCTCGGCGACGTTGGAAGCTGTTGCGGCCGGGGCTCCCCAAGTGACGGTTTATGACTTTGGCTGGGCAGGACGGATCGAGTGGCTTGTGCTCTGGATGTGGAAGAAGATTCCATTCATCGCCATGCCGAATATCATTTTGCAACGCCCGCTCGTCCCGGAGCTTTTGGGGTTGAACTGCCGCCCGGAGGCGATTGCCGCTGCCGTGAGCAAGCTGCTCTCAAGCGACGAGGCGAGGGCAGCGATGGAGGAGGGCTACCGGGAAATCCGCGGCCACCTCGGCGAAAATCTGCCGTCGGGAGCCACCGACCTGACCGTGGAGATCCTCGAGGAGATGCTCGGGGATGCGGATGTTCGCGGAAGGATGTCCCCACATGCCCCCCACACGGTCTCCCGCCCATGAAAATCGGGCTCGTGCTGGAACATTTTGACCCGCGCAGAGGAGGGCTGGAGCATTGGACCTGGCAGTTTGCCGGGCGGTTGACCGGCCTCGGTCACGAGGTTCACATCGTCGCGTGCGATTTCGTCAAGCCGGATTCCGGCATCCCGGTGGTGTGGCACCCGGTGGAGCAGGCTCCGTCGCCACTGCAGCGGGCCGGCGGGTTTGAGCGGGTGTTGCGCGCGCTGCCGCTGGATGTGATCCACGACATGGGCTGCGGGTGGCATGCCGATATTTTTCACCCTCACGGCGGCTCGACGCGGGCGGGGCACGAACACAACCTCATGCGGATTCCCCGCTGGAGGCAAATCCGGTTCTGGCGCGAGAAACGCTACCGCGAGACTGCGGAAATCGAGCGGCGGCAGCACGCCCGGAAAGAGGCGCTGATCGTCGCGGTGTCGAAAATGGTGCGGGAACATTTTCGCGCGCTGCACGGGGTGCCACTGGACCGGGTCCGCCTGATCCAGAACGGCGTGGATACGGAACGCTTTTCGCGGGACCATTGCGCCGGTCTTCGAGATCCCCAGCGCGCCGCGTTGGGATGCCGCAAGAACGAAACGCTTTTCCTCCTCGTCGCCCACAACCTTCTGCTGAAAAACGCGGGGGCCGCTATGCGCGCCTTCTCGCTACTGGCGGCCCGCGGGGCGCAGGCGCGCCTTGTGATCGTCGGGGGAAAGCGACCGAAGCCGTTCGTCCGCCTGGCGCAGAAGCTCGGACATGCGGACCGCATCACCTTTCTGGAGGCCGCCGAAGATGTCCGGCCCTATTACGCGGCTGCGGATGTTTATCTGCACCCGACCTGGTATGACCCCTGCAGTTTGGTGGTGCTCGAAGCCCTCGCTTGCGGGCTCCCCGTGATCACGACACGCTTCAATGGCGCTTCCGAATTGATGGTCGATGGCGAGCAGGGATTTCTTATTTCCAATCCTGCCGACAATACCGCGCTCGCGGAACGGATGGCCGCATCGCTCGATCCGGATCTCCGCTCCAAGATGGGGGCGTCGGCGCGCAGGCTGGCAGAACAAAACACCATGGACCGGCAAACCGCGGAGTTTCTCGCTCTTTACCAAGAGGTCGCTGCCAGGAAAAAACGACCCGTGATGCCGGAGGACGCGCGATGAGTTTCCCCGCTTTCGCCAGACCCATCGGCGCGGCCGGCGAGCCGGAATGCCGGTATTCGATCTGCACGCTCGTGACCGATCCGTCGGAATACGGCGAGATGGTCGAATCCTTTATCCGGGCGGGTTTCCAGCCCGGATTTTGCGAATTCCTCTACTGCGACAACAGCGCGTCCAACCGGTTCGACGCTTACTCCGCCTACAATGAATTCCTCGCCTCTTCCCGGGGAAAATACATTGTGCTTTGCCATCAGGACATCCTCCTGGCGTTTGACGGGATCGATGCGCTGGAGCGATCGATCCGGAAGTTGGACGCCCTGGATCCCGCCTGGGCGCTGCTAGGAAACGCGGGGGGGGTTGCGCCCTGGCAAACGGTAATCCGGATCACCCATGCGGATGGGCGGGAACAAAACTCGGGGAGTTTTCCGGTGCGGGTCGAATCGCTCGATGAAAACTTCATCCTGGCGAAGCGCTCCGCGAACCTCTGCCTTTCCCACGACCTCCACGGGTTTCATTTTTACGGGACCGACATCTGCCAGATCGCCGGTTCTCTGGGCCTGAGCGCCTGGGTGGTGGACTTCCGCCTGCTCCACAAGAGCTCCGGAAAATATGGTGCGTCGTTTGCGGAGGCTTATCAGGCGATCTGCCGGAAATACCGTTCCGCGCATCGCGGCGGCTACATCCAGACGACCTGCGCTTTGATCCCCGTCGGACCTTCGTGGTGGCGGCAACAGCGGGCGATGTTCCTCCTGTTGAGGACGCTGAAAAAGCGCGGCGGCGACACCCCGGAATCCCGGGAAGAACAGGCCCGGCTGTTGGGGCTCTTGGGCCGCTGGAATTTCGCGTTCCAACTCGTCATTTACAAAATCGCTGTGCCGTATTTCAACCTCTGCCGCTCGATCAGGAAGAGGTATTCAACAGCACAGAGGCGGGTAACATGAGTTCCACGCCGCAACCGTTGAACCCGAAAACGGCGATTGAGAAATTCTTTCAGAATGGAAAGCCCGGCCTCGGACGCTTTGCGTCCTGCGTTGCAACCTCTACAAAAATCGTCGTTTTCGGGTTGAACGGGGAGACTCGCGCTCCCGGCCCACCGGTGCCGTCCCCAGATGCCACAACCCCGGCAGCGGCAGGGCTGGATTGCCGGAGACACTGCACACCCTCGGTCTCCGGGAAAAATTCGCGAAGGTCCACGTTCCGTTGATTCCCGTCCAAGGCGGGCTCTATCCTCCGCCCGTGAGCGAGACCTGCTACGGAGGGTTTGGGCCTACGGAACGCAAGAAGCTCAAGTGATGGGTTTCCAGAAATTGGAGCCGCGCACGGATTTTTTCCGGTTCCGGATAGATCAAGTAGCCCGAGACCTTGCTGGCCACCACCGGATCTCGGCAATCCAAATAAGCTCGGCACCAGGCGGGGCGCCCTTCAAGGTTCGCCTCCAAGTCGGCCGCATCCCGCTGATTGGGATTAAGCATTCCCGCCGCACACACTGCGGTGGCAGCCAATGCAGACAGGACGAGGAATCGCGAAGGAAGGTATTTCAGGCAAAAGAAAATGCCGAGAAATCCGGGCGCAACCAAGGGAATGTAACGTGAGGAACCCGCGCCCTCCCATCCAAGACAAATCCGGCCCACGGCGGTATTCACAACAAAGGCCAAGGTGAATGCAGTCAGTGTGCATATCGTTTGACGCTGGGGGAGACAATCCGTTTTGCCGATAGCGAAAAGACTCCCTGCATGGACGAGGCACACCACCGCAAGGATCGCCAGCAGTAGAATGCCAACAAGCATTGACGCAAAACCGTGGCCGGATACTCCGATGGCGTTGCTCAGCACCAATCCGGCAAATGGCACATATTCCCACGGTCTCTCGTGAGGAAACCGAAACCCTGGGACCGCCGGAGCAAAAACATATCCATGGAAAAAAACGAGCCAAGACCCCAGAATAAATAGCAATGCGAGGGCATTTGGCAGCCGTGCAGAACGCCGGTCACCGAGGCGGTCACCGACAATTTCGCCGATCAGCACAACCGGAATAACCAGCCCGGCAAAAAGCCCGAATCCCGTAAAAATCATAAAGAACGCGATGAGGCCAAGAAGAGAGGCTCTCAGCCAAACACTCCCGATAAACCACACGTGGCAGGCCGAAAGCAGAAGGACCAGAGGGAGTGCGCCGTGCGAGATGTTCGGGGTGCCGACAAAAATCTCCCACTGGCGAAGATTGAAAAACAGCACGGAACAGAAGACCGTCGAGAGCCCTAGGCCCAACCCGCACTTCAGCGCCAACTTGATAGCTAGCATCGCCGAAACAACCATGGCGGCGCACGCCGCAAAGGAGGTCCACCGGCAGTTCCAGCCGCTCATGTGCGCAAGCGCCGCAGTGACGAGCATTCCCAAGCCCTGCCGATGCGGGCCGTGCTGCAAAGAAAAGAGAGCCCAAGGCCCGTCACCCCGGAACAGCGGCGTGTAGAAATCCCATTGATCCCAAAAAAGGACATCGACCGCATGCTGGTTGACAAAGAGGAGCAGCCGAACGAGGAGAGCCGAAAAAACCAGAAAGGAAACGAGGCGCATCGCGACAGGCGTGCCGCCGGGACTTTTCCAAGAGAGAAATGGACTCATGGGCATCTAGCGTAGGAAAGAACGGCGACGAGGTCCAATTCGGAAGCCGCCCAGAATTTCCAAACGATCAAAAGCGCGAGAAGCCCCCCCTCGACCGTCTTCGTCCGCCGCCCGCGAAATTCCAGCCGCGGGTTGGAATTCATAACATGCCGCGGATAAAATCCTCCGTGTGTGGCGGAATGTGCGAGAGGCCGAAGTTCTCGTGATCGAGCGTCAGATTCGGGTTGTAGAAAGGATCCCTTTCCAGCAGTGAGCCCCATTTGTTCCGCATGAACCGCACTTCGCTTTCAAAGCGGGCGCGTTTTTCCGGCGAGTCCTCGGATCCCCGGCTGAGCGACTCGTGGTGGTAGAGCCCGGCGTATGGTGTCCAGACGTTCCGGTATCCCATCTCCCGCACCTTCAGGCAGAAATCCACGTCGTTGAACGCCACCTGGAGGTGATCCTCGTCGAACCCCCCGGCCTGTTCAAAAACCTCGCGGCGCACCAGCATGCACGCGGCGGTCACCGCGGACAACGACTGCGCGAGCTGGAGCCGGTTGAAATACCCCGGATGCTTTCGCGGAAAATATTTGTGCGAATGGCCGGCGACTCCCCCGAGGCCGACGATCACCCCCCCGTGCTGGATCCTCCCGTCGGAATAATACAGCTTGGCACCCACGCAGCCGATGTCCGGCCGGATGGCGTGTGCGACCATCTCGCCGAGCCAGTCGCGGCTGATGACCTCAATATCGTTATTGATGAATCCGATGATAGACCCCATGGCCCGGGCGACGCCGGAATTGTTAATCGCGGAGAAGTTGAAAGGCCTGTCGCAGGAGAGAACTTTCACACGGGAATCCTCCGACTGGATCTCCTTGTAGAAGTTCAAAACGCCATCCTCGATGCTTCCGTTGTCAAGGATCACAATCTCGAAGTTGCGGTAGGAGGTATTGTCCAGGATGCTGTAGGCAGCCGTCTTGATGAGTTCGAGACGGTCGCGTGTGGGGATGAGCAGGCTGACGAGAGGAGGCGGGGAAGGAAGCGGCCAGCGGACGCGGTAGGTGTTGGGGACGGGGCCCTTTTCCACACGGACTCCTTCGGGACCGTTCTCATCGAAATGGTCGTTCAGCGCCTTGAGCCCGGCTTCCGTGGTATAGTCCTTGCCGTCCGGTCGCAGGGCCGTGGATCCGGGAAGAATGCGCCAGTGGTAGAGGATATGCGGGATGTGGATGATCCGGTCGCCCGTCACGTGGGGCATGCACCGCAGCAGCAGATCCTGATCCTGGCTGCCCTCGACGCCCACCCGGAAGCCCCGGATCTTTTCCAGCAAATCCCGCCGGAAGACGCTGAGGTGGCAAACGTAGTTCTGCGAGTAGAAAAGGTCGGGGTTCCAGTCGCTCTTGAAATGGGGTTCGACCCGAAGGCCCTGCGGGGAGAGCTTGTCCTCGTCGCTGTAAAGGATTTGCGCTTCGGGGTGTTTGGCGGCAGCCAGCGCCACGTAGGCCAGCGCGTGTTCCGCCAGGACATCATCGTGGTCGAGCAGGGCCACGTAGGTGCCCCGGGCGATCGCGATCGCGGAGTTCGAGGCGCGGGAAATATGGCCGGTGGACTCGCGATAAACGACCCGGATGCGCTCGTCACCGCACCGATACCGCTCCAGGATTTGGCGGACATGCGGCAGGGATGAGGCGTCGTCCGCGATGCAAAGCTCCCAGTGCGGGTAAAGCTGGTTCTGCACCGACTCGATCGCCTCCGCCAACCACTCGGCATTTGTATTGTAGGTTGGCATGACCACGGAAATCAGCGGCGGATCCTCGAGCGATGCGATGCGGTCCCGGATGACCCCGCGCGCGACGTCATCCAAAGTGTCGTGCCTTTGTATCCATTGGCGATACTCGTCGGGAGCTCTCCCCTTCCTCTCGCCCGAAACCGGAAGCCCGCTGGAGAAGGGATCGAGATCTTCGTTCGCGGCGCCTTCGCCCTTCCCAAACATGAGCGCCAGAAGTTTCTTGCGGAAATTTCGAATCGAGCGTTCCAAGCGTCTCGGAAGCCCGGCTTTGGCATGCACCTGAACCCTGTGCCATCGGGTGAACGCGCGTCTGCGCCAGGATCTCTGCCAGTTCTCCACCGAATCCAGAGAGTTCTGCATCTCGCTGTTGCTTGCCTGGAGGCTTTCGATGTCGCTCTGGCGTTCGAGAGCGTCCGTCTTCATCTGTCGTAATTTGGTGCGCGATTCCCTTTCCATGACGGCCTGCGCCTCCAGATTGCGGGCGAGTTGGTCCTTTTCCCCGTTCAGGAGCTCTATGCGGCGGTCACGCTCGGCGGCTGCGGTCGCCAAGACATCGACCACCAAATCATTCTTTTGCGAGAGGGCCAGGAGGCTTTGAACGGCAGAAAAGCTCTCCAGCCATTTCGCCAGGGCGATTTGATAGCCCGTCCCCGAGATTGCCGCCCGGTCGGTGGCAATCAGATGAAGGGCCAGGTAGATTTCCATAGCGAGCGGAGGGCATACGGGGTCGTGAGAAGGCGGACGCTTCTCATGGCCGGCATGGTTGAGCGATGGATCCAAAAACGATTCTTGAAAAGCGCGCAGGCGGTCCTCCCGGATGTCGAGGTGCAGGGCATCCGCCAGCCTTCCGATCTGGATGGTCGGATTCCGAAGAAGCTCGTCGAAGTCCACGATGATGCGCCGACATTTCTCCGTGTTCGCAAGACATCCGAGGATGTGCGAAATCCACAGCCAGCAGGACTTCTCTCTCGGGAGCCGGTGGCTCACCTCCAGCGAGGCCGCAACGCTCAGCGGATGCCTGATCGCAATCACATAAGACGCCTCGATACCGTAACCCTCGAAGACTTTATTCCAAAACGCCAACAGCAGGGAAAACCTCGGATCTTTGACGCCGAGCAGGTCCGTGGACTCGGATTTTTCCTTCAAAAGCCGGGATGCCCGCTCGAAATACGACTTGTGCAGCAAAGCGATTTCTCGGTCGTCGAGTGGCTTGAGATAGTGCCAGTCCCGTCCCGTCGACACCAGCATCTCTTGGTTCAAAGCGTAGAAGTCCAGATCTTCCCAGTATCCTTTTTCATTGGAGGCATCCGCAGGCATCAGTGCGGATCCCAGCGAGACGCCGAGAACCTCTAGGCTTTTGGTAATCGCGCTTGTCCCGCTTCGATGGGGGCCAGCCACTACGATGATTTTTTTGAGTGCGGTCATTCGATAGGTAAAGGAAATATTTTCGGGAGAACCCAGCAATATCAGCGTGTCTCCGCGACCTTTTCCAGCAAGCGGATGAGGATGTGCGCCCACACGGCCAAGTCGTAGCGTTGCTCGCAAAGCGCCCGCCCGGCCATGCCCAAACGCCCGAGCGATGCCCGGTCGCGGTCCAGCGCCCGGATCGCGTGGTGCCATTCCTCCTCGCCTGATGCCAGATAGCCATTGGCCGAGACAAGGTTCCGGTTCATCCCGACCGGGGAGGCGATCACCGGCAACGCCGCCGCCATGTATTGCAGGAGCTTCAGGCCGCATTTTCCTTTCTGAAACTCGTTGTCGAGGAGCGGCATGATCCCGACGTCGAAGAAGTCGGCCGCGCGAGTCTCCCGTTCGGGCGTCCACTGAACAAAAGTCCAGCGGAGGCCGGCCTCCGGCAGAACCGGTCGGGGATCGCTGATGATCGTGAACTCGAACCCGATTTCCCGTTGGAGGTCGGCGAGCATTTTGACATGGGGGTAGAGGGTGTCGCGAATCGAGTGGTCCGAGCCCATCCAGCCGATCCTGAGGGGGCCAGCCCGCTGGATCGAGTAGTCCCTCACGGCGTATCTCTTCGTGTCAACAACGGTGGGCAGCACCGTGACCTTTTCCGTGAAGCGCCGGGCAAAATCGGCCAAGCATTCATTTCCGGCGGTCACCCATGCGGCGTGGCTGCAAATCCATTCGAGGTGACGGCGTCTTTTTTCGCCGAGATAAATGGCGTCATCGAAGTCGAAGACGAGCCGCGGATTTTGTCGGACGAGCCGTTGCTCCCAGATCAACTTTCCCGCCAGAAGATCCCTGTTCTGGAAGACGGCATCGCAGCTCCGAGCATCCCGGATATCCTGCCGCCGGTGCCGGCTTCTCATCCATTTCCCGTAGGGGGACGATAGAAGCCCGCGAAGCGTCCTTGACCGCCCGCCTTCATTGTGGCGCTCCGGACGCTTCGGCCGGTGAGAGATACGCCAGCCCTCCCGCTCGAAATACGGGAAAAACTGAAGCACGCGAAACCGGCTGGCCGGATCCATCGTGCCATGCGAAAAGGCCATCAGCGTTCGCATCGGATCCCGGGATTCCTTTTCAAGAAACACTTCATGGGTCTAAACAAGCTCGAGGATTTTCATGGCATGGAACAGAAACATCAAATGTGCATTTTCATTGGGGCAACGGGAATCCTTCCTGTAACTATTCTGGAAGCCTCCGGGCGGGCAATGGCAATTCTTCTCTTTCTCGTCACTCTTCTGTCCGCCGCCATGGCCAGCGCGCAGATCGCCGGCATCGAAACCAAACTCTTCGACGAGCCCGTGAAAGTGCAGCACGGTTCCTCGGTTTTGCCGCTGAAAAGCGGAGCGGTCCTTCTGTTCTGGTTCCAAGGCAGCGCGGAGACGGGAGGGGACAACGAGATCCTGTGCTGCCGCAAGACCGCTGGCGGCTGGCAGGCCCCCTGGGTGGTTGTTCATCCCCAAGAGCGCCCGGTCAATGCCATTCTGCGCGACGCGAAGGTTGCCAATACCGCTACGGTTCAGGACGAAGATGGCGTGGTCTATTTGTTTTACTCGGCGATCCCTCTCTACGGTGGTTTCGCGAATTCGCGCGTCGATTATAAGTCTTCTCTGGACGAGGGGAAAACTTGGTCGAAGCCGACCCGGCTGGATTTCAGCATGGGTGCCATGGTTCGCCACAAGCCGCTCCGGGTCGGCGACCACGAGTATTTGCTGCCGATGTATTCCGAGCTCAGCCTGTTTACCCCCGGATTCAAGCAATACAGCTATCTTTGGCATTTGAAATTGTCCGGGGGGCGGGCTTCCAAGATCCGTCGGATCCAGATTCCCGGCTTGGATGACATCCAGCCTTCGCTCGCGTTTTGCGGCACCGGGGGACGGTTCATCTGCGCCTATCTGCGAAACCAGAACGGGGGGCTCGCCTATTTTTCGAAGCTGGATTGGAGCACCAAGGAATGGTCGCCGATCCGCCTCATCAACGTGCCCAATTCGGACTCGCCAATGGATGTCGTTCAACTCGGGGACGGGCGGATTTTGATGGTTTACAACAACAGGGCAACCCGGCCGCGTTCGCCCCTGTCTTTGTCCGTCTCAAGCGACGGCGAGAATTTTACCCGACTGGTGGATTTGGAGACGGATCCCTCCTCGGATTATTGCTACCCGTCGATCTGCGAGGATGCCGGGAAGCGGATTCACATTTCCTACACTTATCACGGCAGAGACGCGATCAAATACGTGAGCTTCCGCGAGCTGGACCTGCCTTGACTTTCTGCGCCGGGAGTTTGGAGCGCCGGTCACTGCCGGGCCAGTCTGATGAAGAGGACCGTGCCGAACACCCCAAACAGAATGTTCGAGAGCCACATGGCGAAGACCGGGTGGACCTGCGGGTTGCCGGCGAAGACCTGGGCGAAAAGGATGAAGGAATAATAGGCGAGCGCCACGGCTATCCCGATCCCGAATCCGACGGAGGTTTCCTTGCGGTGCGCGGTGATGCCCAGCGGCACTCCGACCAGCGCAAAAGTGACACAGGCCAGAGCCAGGGAAAACCGCCTCTGGTATTCGACTTTAGCCTTGAGCGGTTCCCCGCCCGCCCCGTCGGCCATGTATTTCGCGAACTCGGACAATGGGTACCCCCTTCTGGATTTTGTATGCTTTGTCGCCCCGAACAGCTTGTCGGCCGACAGGCGATAAGCGCCCTCCGCGACCACCAGGCCGGGTCGGAATTTCGTCACATTCGTCGGGTCCGATTCGTCCCGATCCTCGAAGCGCGCGTGATACAGGCGCAGCAGCAGCCCGGCTTTTTGCGGCTCGACCGAAATGCTGGCCTCCTTGGCGACGACCCTTCTTGTCGGCACGCCTTCGCCATCCATCTCAAAGATGATGATGTCCTTCAGCTTCCCCTCCTGCTTTGCTCCGATGTAAATGCGGTGGTTGGGAAACGTGTCGATCACTTCGTCCGGCGTCAGCAGGGCCATGGGATCGCTCATGGCGAGATCGCTGACCATCGATAACATTTTATCCTCGGCCCGGGGGGCGAGTTCGGCATTGATCCACAAACAGATTCCCGACAGGCCAAGGGCCAGAACGAAAACCGGAGCGCACAGCCGGAGGAGGCTCACGCCGCTCGACCGGAGCACGAGCAGCTCGTTGTCTGCGGACATCCTTCCGAAAACCATCAGCAACGCCGTGAGAAATGTCCAGGGGATCGTGAAAGTGAGAGAAAACGGCAGGACAAGAAGCATGAAGAGAAGGACAGATCCCAGCGGCAGGTTCTTGTTGACCATCAGATCGAGCAATTCCTTGATCACGTTTCCCAGCACGAGGACAAAGCTGAGAACCGCGAGGCCGAAGACCATCGTGAGGAGAACGCTCGACCCGATCTGCCGGTCGATGATCCTCATCGGGAAAATGCGCTCTCGCTGGTCGGGACGGAAAGCATGAGCATCTTCAAAGCGCAGATTTTTCCGCGTGGTATCCGCGGCAGACCCCGCGCTTGGAGGATGTGATAAAATCGAAAAAGGCCGAGGATGCCGGGCTCCACGATGCCTCCTTCGCTTTTTGCAGTGCCTGGGAAACATTCAACCCGCTCCCGTAAACGAGCGCGAATGCGCGCCGGATTTCCAGGAGCGCCTCGTCCGGCCACCCGGCCGTGCGCAGGCCGTAGTCGTTGGTGCCGGAAACCATGCTGTTTCCGAAAGCCAGAAGATAGGGTGGGGTGTCCTTTATCATGCGGGTGCCGGTCCGCACCTTGGCGAGGGAGCCGACGCGTACGAACTGGCGGAAGACGGAGCTGGTTTCAAGAACGACACCATCGCCGATCTCCACATAACCGGCCAGAAGGCAATTGTTGCCAACGATCACCTTGTTGCCGAGCAGGACGTTGTGGCCGAGGTGCGATCCGGCCATGAGGGTGCAATCGTCCCCGACGACTGTCGCCGAGCCGTCTTTGCTGCCGCGATGGATGGTGACATACTCGCGGAAAGTGTTTCTATTCCCGATTCTCAGCTCGCTTCTGGATTCGCCCTTGAAGGCGAAATCCTGTGGCGGTGCGCCGAGCACCGAGCCATAGCCGATGAAAGAATTTTCTCCGATCGTCGTTTTCCCCTCGATCACCGCCATTCCATCGACCACGCACCCTTTGCCAAGGCTGACCTCCGGGCCGATAATGGCATGGGGGCCGATTTCCACGCCGTCCGCAATCCGCGCCTGGTCGGAAACGAGCGCTGTCGGATGGATGGTCATAACAGAGGATTTTCTTCAGGCAGGCCCGCAGACAAGAACTTTGGTTCGCCAAATTACGGGATCGCGGGGGGAACGAAAGACGATTTTTCTCCCGCGCAGAAAAAATCGACGGTTGGAGTGGCAGGTAGCCGCCGTGTTCGGGGACGCCGCCACCGCGAGGGCCCCGGCCCCTGTGATGGGCCTCCGGGCCGCTGGGTTGTTCTTCTCATCTGGCCGATCCTTTGCAAGGATACGAAACATGAGACCAACCGGCCGCACTATTCCGCTATCGCTTCCGAGAAGGTGGATCGGCGATCTGGCGGCCTTCAGTCGGAATGTGCCCACCGTCGCGGGCGAGAAAATATTGCGGGTGAAAGCGCTGGCGGGCGCGCGCCGGAGGGTTCCCATGCCCCCCAGTTGGGGCTCGCTTGTCACCAAGGCCTTCGGAATCGTGTCCGCCCGCATCCCGGAATTGCGCCGGAGCTATCTCAGTTTTCCATTCCCGCGCCTCTACGAGCATCCCGTCAGCGTGGCCGCCATCGTTGTGAACCGCGATTTTCACGGCGAGCCGGCCGTGTTCCTTGGCCTCATGCAGGCGCCTGAACATCTTTCTCTTCGCGAGATCGAGTCGAGGCTGCGCCAATTCCGGGAGAGCCCTTTCGAGGAGATCGGCTGCTACCGCCGGCTGATCCGGACAACCCGGCTGCCGCGTCCGGTGCGGCGGCTTCTCTGGTGGTATGGCCTCTGCGTCGCGGGCAAAGAAAGGTCCTGCACCTTTGGGACGTTCGCCGTGAACAGCCTCCCCAGCAAACGCGGCCGGCTCACCCATTTCCTGAATCCGATCACTTCGATGCTTTACTACGGTTCGTCCGGCACCGCGGAGGAACTCTCCATTCAGATGCCCTTCGACCATCGCGTCATCGACGGCATCACATCCATCCGCGCGCTGAGCGAGATGCAGAGGGTCCTGAATGGCGAGATGGTCGAGGAAGTGGCCGGGGCTTGGAGCAACCCGGGCTCATAGGCGTCCTTCCGGTGGGATGGCCGCGCCGGCTGCAGCGGCAATCCTCGGGTAGCGGCCCGCTCCGGAGACATCCGGTTCGGGAATGCCGGGCGGGTTCTGCCAGGTGTTCAATAAGAACCTGGCGGGAGGTCCAAACCGGTAGGGGACGCCCGCCAGAAACATTTCCACTGCGGCACGCCGCGCGTCCGGCAGAATAATGCCGACATCGAACCGGCCGGCACCGGCAATTTTTCCGGCCACGGCACGGGCCGGATCACCCGGGAGAAACGTGACGACTTCGTCAACCTCCCCGACCGCTTTCCAAA
>Ga0118677_10007635_pt2 | contig 16638 bp, 9 predicted proteins | sample AliMusrvi5mmetaG_FD_86154 | JGI IMG/M metagenome (GOLD analysis project Ga0118677, IMG submission 86154) | reverse complement strand
ATTTTGTATCATTGCATTGTATTTACAAACTCTTACAATGTACATTCAACGAAAAGCAGATACGAAACTGGCAAAATGGAAACTCGAAAACAAGCATAAACCTCTTCTGGTCAGGGGGGCACGACAGGTTGGAAAAACGAATACCATCAGAGAGTTTGGAAAAAACTTCGAGTTTTTTATAGAAATCAATTTTGAGCAAAGCCCTCGGTTAAAAGCGTTGTTTTCGGATGAATTATCACCTGAAACCATTTGTGGAAATATAGCCGCTATATTTAAAACCAGCATTATTCCCGGGAAAACGCTTCTTTTTCTCGATGAAATTCAGGAATGTCAGGAAGCAATTGCCTCGCTTCGTTTTTTTTACGAAAGAATGCCGGAATTACATGTTATTGCAGCTGGTTCGTTACTCGAATTTGCACTTTCAGAAATTCCAACCTTTGGAGTAGGGAGAATTCGGTCAATGTTCATGTATCCCATCAGCTTTTCCGAATTTCTTGAAGGAGCCGGAGAGCAACTTTTGCTTAATAAGGTAAGGGAAGGAAATCCAAACAAACCAGTGAATGAAGTAATACATTCCAGATTGATAGAGCTAATCCGGAGATTCATCTGCCTTGGAGGTATGCCTGAGGTAATCGCAACCTACCTTGAAACCGGCGATCTGCATCAATGTCAACAATTGCTCGATGACTTGATTATTTCGATTCAGGCAGATTTTACAAAATACAGGAAGAAAACTCCGGTTTCAAGATTAAATGAAGTATTTCAGTCAGTTGTATTTCAGGCAGGACAGAAGTTTGTCTATTCAAAAGCTTGTGCAGAGGCCAACCACAACCAGGTTAAGGAAGCGTTACAATTACTGATAAAGGCAGGTCTTGTAATTCCGGTCACACACAGCTCTTCAAATGGTTTGCCATTGGGTGGCGGGGCAAATCCTCAGAAGCAAAAAATGTTGGTGTATGATACCGGCATTTTTCAACGCATGATGGGACTTGATTTGGAAGATTTTCTGCTTTCTAAAAAGTTCGATGCCATTAACAGAGGAAACCTGGCAGAGCAATTTGTTGGTTTGGAATTGATTAAATCAGAATCATGTTATCAGCATCCTTCGCTCTATTATTGGCATAGGGAGGCAAAAAGCAGCAACGCCGAAGTGGATTATGTGATGCCCATTTCTCAGGAAATCGTTCCGGTTGAAGTCAAAGCAGGAACCAAAGGATCGATGCAGAGCATGTTTTTGTTTTTACAGGAAAAAAAGCTTAACAGGGGCATACGAATATCGAATGAGAACTTTTCGGTTTATGACTCCATTGAAGTTTACCCTTTATATGCTATCGAAAATTTAAGATTAGGATGAACAAACAAACCCAATGCCCTGAATGCCATTCCATCGACATTAAATTTTTTGAGCTACGAAACAGATACAGCTGCAATATTTGTGGTTGCAGCTTTTCTGGTGAAGTTCAGAAAACCCGGAAACTCCGCATCTTCCTTTCCTACGGTCACGACGACAATGAAGAACTCGTTCGCCTAATAAAAGCTGACCTCGAAAAACGGGGAAATGATATGTTTTTGAAACTACAGACATACAAAGGTAAAATACTGAAATAAAAACTATTGCCTATTATGACACAAAGTTCGCCCCGTCTCCGCCCTGTCATCCGGGTCTTCGTCAGCTCAACGTTCAGTGACATGAAACATGAGCGCAATGCGCTGCAGGAGCAGGTTTTTCCCAAGCTTGAGCAACTTTGCATGCAAAACAGATTTCAGTTTCAGGCTATTGACCTTCGTTGGGGTGTTTCGTCTGAGGCGGGGCTGGATCACCGAACAATGCGGATATGTTTTGATGAGCTGAAACGCGCACAGGAAATCTCACCCGAGCCCAATTTTCTGGTTTTGCTCGGTGACAGATATGGCTGGAGGCCTCTGCCGGAAGAGATTTCGCAGAGTGAATTTGATTTACTGCGGACATTTGCAAAAGGTAAAATCGAGAAACAACCTGAGATACCCGGGATACATGGAAAATCTTCTATTCAGATTCTGGAAGAATGGTATCGTTGCGACCATAATATGATATTGGCTGACCCGCCTGAAACTTCACCAGACCATGCGTTGTTTAATTACATCCTACAGCCCCGAACCCAAAACCTGGGAGACGGGTGTGACTATACACGAAGAAAAGATGACTCGACAAAGGATACACAAGACTGGATAGATATCCAACGGGTTTTATGGAGTATGATCAATGCGGCGTTTCCTTATGAACTGATGAGCCAAAGGTTTGACAGGGATTGGAGCCAACACCTTGCTGATGTTCATTCCGAAAAACATCCCATACGGGAAGTCCCACAGATTGCCCGTTTTCAGGCTTCGGCCACCGAGCAGGAGATCTGGTGCGGAGCACTGTCGGCATTAAATGCAGAATATCATGTAATTGCATGCTACCGTGAAATTACTAACCGGGATGAATTTAACACCTATGAATTGGGTGAATTTTATAATCTGAATGAATCAGGTGAATTTGATTCATTTTCGTCCAACTGTCAATCAGACCTGAAAGCTGCAATTCGCCATCGGTTAGGCAAAAATGTCCCAATTAGCATTCCTTTTAACCGGTTAAAACGAGAACATGATAAACTGGCAATAGAAGCCACTGAAACAACTACAAATAAGTTCTGTGACGATGTATTTAATAGAATTAAGCCCATTATTGAAAGGCAGATTGAAGAGTATTGGGAAAAGTCAGAACCATCTTCCTCAGAAAGGGCAGCACGGGAATTAAATATTGAACGAAACGAACATAAGCGTTTTGGAACGGAACGTGGCGGTAAAAAATCGTTTGTTGGTCGTGAACCTGAACTACAAGCCATTCGATATTATTTGAAGAATACGTCACCCTGGCCGATGGTGATTCATGGGGTATCAGGCTGTGGCAAGACAGCACTATTGGCTCGTGCAACAGAAGAAATCCCTGAGAATCAAAAACCAATCATCCGTTTTATCGGGACAACACCTTATTCCTCTGATATTCGTTCTTTACTTCTAAGCCTTTGTCAGGAATTGAGGGAAAGATATCCCAGGGAAGATATCCTTCCTTCAGATACCAAAGCATTGCAAGATGAATTTGATCTGCAGTTACATGCTGTCTCGCCGGAACAGCCACTTATACTATTTCTAGATGCTTTGGACCAGCTTTTAGATGCTGATAACGGCAGGTTGTTGAATTGGATACCTTATGGGCAATTGCCACCTAATGTAAAGCTTGTTGTATCCTGTTTGTCTTACCGATCCGAAGATGAACTGGCAAGCCAGCCTTACATTGCACTCACAAAACGCCAACTCCCAAAGGAGAATATAATAAATATAGATGTTCTTAATGAAGGCGAAGCCAGAATATTGCTGTTCAAAAATTGGTTGCCTCAGGCTGGACGCAAGCTTAGTGATCTTCAACGGGACTGCATCGAGAAAACATTAGAGACCAAGGAATGCTGCCAACCAATCTATCTCAAAGTGTTGTTCGAAGAAGTCCGACTTTGGCGGTCTTATGATGCTTTACCCAAAATTGGCAAGGATTTACCCGCGCTCCTTCATCAACTCTTTGACCGACTTAGCTTGGAAGCTAATCATGGTCAGCTATTGGTTGAACGTGTTCTGAGTTATTTTACCGCCTCCCGTTATGGGTTGGCAGAGAGTGAATTACTTGAAATATTGTTTGATGATCCGGATTACAAAGCAAAACTTAAAGATGATAACCTAAAGAACCGCCACGAACTGCCTATTAGCGCAACCCGTATTCCCATTGTGATCTGGTCACGGCTCCGCTTCGACCTTGCTCCCTACCTCACTGAGCGCGCCGCTCCCGGTGCCAACGTGCTGACGTTTTACCACCGGCAATTAGCGGAGTGGATACTTAAAATCGGTTTGAAACATCTCTGGATTGACTGGAACCCGCATGAGCGACTGGCTGACTTTTTCAAGAGTAAGGCCGATCCGGATAGCAATCTGAATTGGAAACTCAATCCGAGATTTTTAGGAGAGCTTCCTTTTCATATTGCACATGCTGGAAAAGAAATGGAGCTTCAAGGGTTATTCTCGCAATTGGCATTTTTATCTTCGCGTGTAGCAACAAACCAGATTTATGAACAAATTGAGGATTACAATCTGGCGAGTCCATTATCCGAGGTCCTAGAACCTTGGCTCAATTTCCTTAAAAAGCACGCGCAACGATTAAATCAGCATCCAACCATGCTTGTACCGCTTATTAATCATGAGGGGTTCCATGAGGCTAGAGTACAAGTTACAAATATCACATGGAGTCAACCATGGTTATATACATCGCATGAAATTATGCCTAAAGCTATTGAAACAACTCCAGAAGGAGTTCATGTTCAAGTCATCGGAAATCTCGAATTTGCATGGGGCAGAGCATCAGCTATCTCACCTAAAAAGGCATTAGCTTTTTGTGTTGAGCGGTTGGGTCTTATAAGTGTTATTGATTTAAATAAGATGCAGCAAATAGATACAAGTTTACGAATTAGACGAGATCGTCCACTTGTTATTGCTTGCTCTGATACTGCTGATTCTATAGCGGTCTTTTATGAATCCGGGATAGCGGAACTTTATCAATGTGTATTTGATCAGAACAATTCGCCTATGAGTTTAGAGAAAATACTTGAGTTTGAATTTTATTTACCGGAAAGTGAAGATCCAGTGGTTGTGTGGCATAATAATTCTTTTTGGTACCAATCGACTTACAGTACAATTTCATCTATTTCGAAACAACTTCCAAGAGCAGTTGAAGAAAAACTTGCTGAGAATCAAAATGGAGAACTAGCTGCATTAGTTTTTATTAAAAATTCGCCAATAATTGCATTACGCCAAGGGAGCGACACTGTTTTTCTTACTTCATCAACTTTGTTGCTACGACAAAAAGGTGTCTATATCACAACGATGTGTTTATGTGGAGAAAATCGAATTGCTGTTGTTTTCACTAATGGTTACCTTAATCTATTCGAACTCGATGACAAAATAACACTAAAGGCAAAGTTGAATATTGGTATGGTTCGAGGCACAGTTGGCTGGGATGGTTCAAGATTGTTATGGTTGAGTGAAACGGGTGTATTTAATTCATGGAGACCTAACGAAGATACTCCAACGAAAGTACAAGACAACCAAGAAATATTTCCTATTAATCTGCAAATTGTTCCTCGTAATTGGTTCTTTTTCTCTGATAACTCTATCTTGCTTTGTACAAATCAGAATATAGTAGTATTCAAAATTTTGTTTGGAGGAACTATAATTGATAGTAATTTAGAAGAAATCTTTGGAGGCCCTGTATGGAGAACAGTATGCAAACGTGGAAAGGATCAATGGCTAATTGAAAAAAATCCTTTACGTGAAGTTCTTCTTGGAAAAGAAGTTTTAGGACGATTGTATTGTGCATTAGATGGTAAAGGTTGGTTTTATGCATTGCGCGGATACGGACCTGGATTAGTAATTGAATTATCAAGCATACAGACAAAAACACTTAAAGAATGTCCTTATGGATTAAATGTTGTTGTTGGCGATGACGAAGGGGGTTGTTGGTTTACAGATCGCGCAGGAGATATCTACTACATAGATACATTTGGGTATTCTCATTGTATTTTAAAAATAGGACTTGATGACGTCCATGGTGCAATCCTGGAGAACTGTGGAGACTATCTTGTTTGGATAGGATATTCTACTAAATACTTTCCAGATACTGGTGTCGAACCTGCAAGAACTTTAATCTTCTTTAGAAAGCACATCGCTAATGTACCAACGCTAGAACGAGTAGGAGAACAATTTAGACACCCAAGAGAAGGACTATGCGTAGCTTTCTTGTATGATCACGTCGCAAAAAGATTAGTTACCCTTTGGGTCAATAGTATAGAAGGCATCGAGAATTACGGACTCAGAATTGGTTCTGTTGAAGAATTTGCACAGTGGAGGTTTCAAGAATTAAATGTAATTGGTTTGGGTCAAATAAAATTAGTTCAGGCTAATCTTTCTGCTGATGGCAGATTCTTTGGTGTTGTAAACATGGCTGGAGAAATAGTGTGTATTTCGATATTAGACGGAAAGGTCATTACTACATTGTCAGGTAGTTCTCCATTCACTGCTGTAGTACATGGCTGCGAAGGTTCTGAATTCTGGATAGTTGAAAAAAGTTCAACTATTTATAAATGCAAATTAATTGAAGAGAAAAAATGAGTATAGGTATCACTAAACTAATGGAAGATGCTGAATCACTTGCAGATCAACGAAGATTGATGCCTGCAATTAAGCTGCTGGAAGAAGCTCGGATGTTAACTAAAATCCCTGATCGCCGCGCTATTATTACATATAATCTTGGAGCTATACAATGGCATTTACTTGGCGACGGGGTCGCAGCTCGCCGAGAGTTCTTGGCAACCATCGCGGAATTTGAAAAAAACGGTTATGGACAAAATCCAAATTTGAGAATCATCCACGCAAATGCTCTTGAAAATGCAATGCTAAATGCACTTTCATTTGATGAATTTGAAAACTTCGCTGCGAAACTTAAGGTGCTAGCACCTGGAATACCAATACTTACAGGTTTAGTTCCAGAAGTTAAAAACTGGAGAGAAAGAGGAGATTCGTGGACTGATAGAATTTTTAATTTGGCAGCATCATATTATAATCGAAATGATCCTCGACGTGATGTCGGCCGATATGGTGAGGCGAGGTCAGCATATCATCTTATGCTTACCAATCGTCGCCAATTGCGTGTAAAGCAAGAAGATTTTCGAATGGCATTGTTCGAATTTTGTGCTCTTTCGATGCGGATGGCTGCCGACTGTATCAAAATCCGTGGTGGTGATAATGATATGAATTCTCCAGAAGAATTTCTTCCAATTCTTACGGAAGCAATTCCGATTGTGGATCAATACATTAGCCTTAATTCTGGGGATAATGATATAAAAAAAGTTCGCGGTGATATGGAATTAATGATAAATGATTATCGCTCTCGATGGAATACATTAAACAAAGGGATAAATACAATGTCACAAAAAACTGATTTTCAAGTGTGTCAGAAGTGTGGATATGTCTTTGATCGCAGAGACTTTGATGGTCCTGACTTCATTACTGCAAGAATGAACATTTATGATCATTCAACAATGTGCCCGAAGTGCGGCGGAAAGGTGGTGTGGCAGTCCAGACCTGAAATTGAGTCGAAATTTGGGCGAGGCTGCCTACCAGTGATCTTCTTAATAGTCTTATTCGTTGCGCTCGCGATATACATGCTCATATAATTCGCTTAACATCACCTAAAAATAAAAAGGAGGTAATAAACATGTGGCCATTCTCTTCACATAAACACAAAACTCTCTCACATGCAGTTCTGGCTGGTGATTTGGACGCAGCTAGAAAAATGCTTGTTAAAGGTGCTGACCCGAATAGATGTAATCCCGATGATGACGCATATCCAATTCATTATGCCGTAAATCATGGTCCAGAAATGGTTCAGCTACTTGTTGACTATGGTGCAGACGTGAATATTCCAGCGAGAGGATCGTTGCCCTTGGCAGTAGCCGAAGCGAGGGGGTTTACGGATGTGGCAAAAATTCTGCGAAAAGCGGGCGCTAAATTGCGCTCACCCTATGAAGAATTCCTGCTCGATCCGCGGATCAGACTTCAATTGGAGCCGAAAATAGCTAAGATTGCCTGTATGGCACACATCTATTTTCCGAATGAATCTCCTGAAGAGGTTGCTAAGCACGTCGAAGAGAAACTCAATATGGAGTTTCCACAATACATATCAGGGGCGGAGCAAGAGAGTATCCGAAGGGACGTTCGAGCTCTGATTCAGAAAAAGTGTGGTGTGAAGAACTATCAGAAATCGACGCTCCCGTCGGTCGAACAAGCGAAAATTATTACTGGGATGTCCGAAGACGAATTGACTCGCCGCTTCATGGAACATCTAATCCAACAGGGCAAAAATCCATTCGCGGATATGCCTAACAACATGCTCCGAGACGTGGAGATGAAATTTCCCGATCTTGTCCAATTGGCGCATCGGAAGTTCGGCACAAATCAGTGAATGAGGAGTTCCGTCATGAGCGAACAGAAACATGTTCTACGAACTTGGGAGAATCTGCCATCAATAGTAATGGTCCCAGTTCTCCGGGGTTTATCTTATTCACAACTGGTGGATCGATCAACAATCAAGCTCCTGACAAAGAACTTATCTGCCTCGTCAATTGGGGTTGGATCAGTTCATATGAAGATGCAGCCTGGCGAATCAAGCTGCTGTATGAATTTGCCGATGTTCCCCACAGCTTCTTCACATATCAATCTTCCTCCACATCGCTTCCATAATTCCCTGATTGATTTCATCATCGAGTTTTTGGATTTCATCGTTCCAGATGGAGTGTAGCTGGGCAACAGTTTTCGGCCAGTTGGCAACAGCATGTTCAAGAACATGCCTGTACTTGGCTGTCATTTTAAATAGATCCCATTGTATAAAATAGGAAGGTTCGAGGCACAACTCATTCAGGATTTCAACTTGCCGGATGATGAATCTTTTTAATTCTTCCATTTGTATGGAATTCTTCTTTTTATCATTCGGTTCATATATAACCGGGCGCATTTTTATTTTTATGGAACGCAAAATATTCTGGATAGAAATAAGTACTTGCTGGCTCTTAATTTTAAGCAATTGTGCCGGGTCATCCGTTTTATAGCTTATTGCCTGATGCAATTCTTCCTGCCGCGATTTGCGAATGGCTTCAACATGTTCAGGTGTTGGCGCAATGTCGCCGAAATAATCGATAATACTGTTCAGTAGCGCATTGAGTTCCCGAACGTTTCCTGGCCAGTAATAAGTCTTAAGATAATCGAGAAATTTTGTAGAAAGCTGATTGGTTTGGCCCTTCTTTTCCCAAAAAGCTTTTGCTAATAAGGGTATGTCGTTTGGATGCTCACGTAAAGGATAAGCGTTGATCCGGAAGTGGCAGATCCGGAAATATAAATCTTCCCTAAAAGTGCCCTGTTTCATCATAGCATCGAGATTCCGGTTGGTCGCTGCAATAATTCGAACATCAACTTGTTTCGATTCGTTGGAACCGATTTGCCGAATTTCCTTGTTTTCTACAGCATGCAATAACTTTGCCTGATTAGCCAGCGAAAGGTCTCCTATCTCATCGAGAAATATCGTACCTCCATTTGCTGCCTCAAATAAGCCTGTCTTATTTTCGGAGGCTCCGGTGAAAATTCCCTTTTTGTAACCGAATAATTCTCCTTCGAACAATGTTTCCGGGAGTGCAGAACAATTGACGCGAAAGGGTTTCTTTTTATACGTAGTTGAATTCTCAAAAATCTGAGTGAAAATTACATCTTTGCCTGTTCCCGATTCACCCAGAATCAAAACCGGTGAACTTGATTGACATGCACGAAAAATAAGTGCCCTTGTATGCTGAACTTCAATAGATTCCCCAATGTAAGCCTTTTCCAGTTTCTTCATTAACGGACTGGATTCCGGGATATTCATCAATTGAAAAAGGGAATCCTGCTCCTGATCCGAGGGATTATGTTTCACTTTTTTTGATTTTTTTGTTCCTTCCAGCATTAAAGACCCGAAAATTGCTTCAGTAATAATAATCAGGCAGGGTGGATCACCCGCCGTATAATGTTTTTCATAAAAGGCACTTAATCCACTTTTAAAGGCGCCAATGCTGTTTGAACTAAAACTCAGCAATTTTGGCTTGTCGCGATCCCGCTTCTCATCAAACCTTAAGGCCCGTTTCAGATTGATCTTCGCTCCCTTCTCACCGCAATCGCAATACCCATTTTTCATGAACTGGTTTCGAACCAATTCAAACATTAATCCAGTTGTCAGACAAATGGTTCCGGGAAGCGTGATCTCCTCCGGAAGCTTACTGTTATTGACCGGAGCCAATTCAACCAGGATCGGGATTGCAGGTTCAACGTGTTTTTTTGAATAGATCAGGAGTTGCATAGGTTGATTTGATAATGGATTATGGTTTAAAGCATTCAATTTTTGTCATTAACCGGTTAAGTCAACTACTCTATCTCGATTGAATTAATTAATTAAATGTCATATAATCAATTAATTATAATAATTGGCATGAAAAATGGTATCTGTATCACGGCTCACTATTGGTTTCTCAGGTTGAAAATTAATAATTATTTTAAAATAATGGAACAATGAACAAAAAATTCATAGCCGATTATTATCCGGTATTTAAAGATCTCTCTGACAGCATTGAAAAAATGCCATCTGACAAAAAACCGAAAGTTCCCGGTTTGGAAACAGAGCTCCTGTCAAATAATCAAAATCAGGAGTCCCGATTACCTGCCATGCTGAATGCAGAGCAATTGGCCAGCTTGTCGCTGAATTGTGGCTTTTCAACATTTCAGACTGTTATTTTGCTGATTAAAAACGCGTTTGAAGGACATGTTTATATGAATTATCAAATCAGACCTGAAGGGTTATTTAACCACGGAACCACCCTGTTTCAGGCAAAACCTGAGCTGATGATCCTGGGTTTCTATGAACATTTCGACCAATACAAATCGGGTCTCATTCAAATTGCAGGACGTTTAATTTCAGAAACGGATGAATCTGCCAAAATCAATATTGAGACGCTCATTTATACACTGCTTGTCAATCATGTTATCCGGTTTCCGGTTTCAATATTCTCATCCTATGATTTCCGGTCGTTTTCTGAATCATTGAATGCAAATCAAAAAATATTGGAACAGCAATTCGGTCTGGCCTTACTCAGTGAAAGTTCGGTTGGTGAGTTTGAGTATATTGAAAGGGTAAATCAAATTTATGCTGAAAAATTTAAGGAATTCGGTCATCAACTTACTATAAAAGAGGATATGTTCTCCCATTATCAAAAAAGACTGGCTTTGGCACTTTACCCAAATATCAATACGGAAGAGGAACTGGATGAATTAATGTATCGAAAACTGATAGAGGATAAACTTAAACTCAATATCCAGGGACTTACAGGTTTCAGCCCCGTTGAACCTGCAAGATCAGAAACTTCCTCAGCAATCCAAAGTCTAAGAAATAAAACCAAAGTTCTTTACCGGTTTGTTTCAAAAAATTGTTTTGAGGTACATACTACTGCCGCTAATGAAGACAGTTTTCCGGAATTGAACCAGTTTTTTCTGACTGCAAATTCAATTTATAATGAACAGGCAGCTCTTCTTTCGGAAGCGCTTTTGCAAAATATGAGAATGACATTGTTATTTTCAAAGGTTTTGATATTTCGAAAATCTCAGGGATTTGTCACAACCGATTTTGTGAATCTGCTTTCTTCCAACAGTTTGGATGATGAATTGTATTTAATTGATAATATTAAGCTACTTAGAAGAGATATGGACGCCAGGTTGGTCGCCTTCCGTATGAAAAGCTTTACCGATTACAAAATAAAATTCGTGATGGATGATGACCTTATGGAAATTCATGAGCATTTTCTCCAAAAGCAAATGGACTTCATCGATCAACAAATCCTTCAGATTCAAAAGGATATCAGGGATATTCTGATGTCAAAATCACAGGTTTCGCTTTTAAATATCAGCAAAAACTAAAAGATCTTGTTATGTTACCAGCAATTACAAATACAAAACAGGCGGATGTTATTCCATATAAAAAATCATTCGCAGAGACCATGTGTGAAGGATATCATTTCGAGGTAAAGCAGGAATTCAACAGTGCCGGCATTAGGTCTGTCTTTTATTACAAGGAGGAACATTCACTGCTGGTTACACATGTCCACAGTAACCGTGTGCATATCATAAATCTTGAAACAGGAAAACTCAGATGGTTTGACCATCATGGGACCACCGTGAGAAGTGTTCTGGTTTCCAACCATGAAATTATTTCTGCGAGCTGGGATGGGAAGGTGTGTATCACAGATTTCGATTCACTGGAGTCACGTTTGGTCCTCACTGACAAGGATATGGGTAGGTGTCCATATGTAACAGTTTCGCCTGATCATCAATTTGCCTATTCCTATTCTTACGATAGTGATAAAAATCCGGCGCGTTCCTCAAATTCAATCCGCAAATGGGCACTTCACAACGGCCAGTTAATATCGTTGAATCAATTACCCGGATATCATTTATCTATAAGAAGATGTGGCTCGTGCCAGGTTAATGAAACCACGCTATACACAGTTTCTGATACCGGTCACCTCCACATTTACAACTGCGACACGGGAGTTTTGATACATGAGGATTTTTATAATGATCATTTGCAAAGCTTGTGCTTGTTACCTTTATATAATTTGATTGCAATTGGAGGAGGCTATGGAAATATTTATTTATGCGATTCATCCGGGCAGAGAATCCTTCAAAAGACAAATGTACACCGTTATGATATTTCGGACCTCTTAGCCCATCCTGAAAAACCTGATCTCATGATCAGTATTGGGTTTGATGGGACAATGAAAATCTGGAAATTACCGAATTTGGAATTGGCCGGATCGGCTGAATTAAACAATGAACGGCTGTGGTCGGTGACGGCCGTAAATGATCTGTTAGTTACCGGTAGCGAGAATGGAGACATACGGATTTATGATATCAAAAATCTTCCTGAAGTTATTCTGAAAGGAAAACTGATCGTTTCCGAAAGAAGTTATGCCTTCATGCCCGCTTCCTCTAATTCGTTCTATACGAGCGATCTGTCGATGATGCAGGTTACGAAGAATGAGAATTGCTCAATTATTGAAAATCAATTCTCTGAATATCTGCTGAACATAGCCAACAGTTTCCGGATTTTTAAAGAGCTCTTTTCATCAGAAAATAATGACCAGTCCTTTCTCCGGAAGGAAGACAACGGATTTTATCAGATTTCCAAATTATAAGCTGAATATTTTGACCTGTGAAATGAAAACATCACTGCTAAACATGAAGATACAACAAAAAATAAGGTTACTTCTTGTCACCGATTTGGTACTTCTTTCCTTATACCTACCAATACTTTTTTTGCCGTACCAAACGTTTGAGACAGATGCAGATGCTGAAATTTCTTCAGAAGTTAGGGAACCCTGCACGGAATATCTCAATAACAGTGGTTTTGAAGCCATAATAGACACTACAATAGATATATATGAATTAAAAACCGGAATAAAGATCAGTTCACTTCCTGTACCTGATGAGCAAATAAAATCGATGGCAATTCATCCTTCAGGCACTCATCTGCTAATTTTAGACGAATACACCTTGCACGTTTACGATCTTAAAAAAGACGATTTGTCAAATACTGATAATAAAGTGGTCTCCTCAGATAGTACTCCGACAAATTTAGCCGGGGATACTCCGTCAGGTTGGGCAGATGAAATGCCAAAGGTTTGGACAGACATTATTAGTGAAGTAGATGTCAGGGATGTGGATATCATTGAATTTAGTACAAACGGTAAATACCTATTATCCATTGATAAGAGTTATTCAAAAGTTGAAATTTACCGATGGCCGGGATTGGAATACCTGACAACTCAATATATGGGTTTGAACCACAATTTTTTCTGGTGGGAGAAAAAAGCTGATAATGTGATTTTCTATTACCAGGAAAAAGGGCATACGTACAGGACTGTTTTTCCTTGCAAATCGATAGCTGGCTTAGCCATATTTTCAAAACCGGTTTGTATAGATTCCTTAGATGTTCCAGAACCTAACCATTAGTCAGGGCAAAAAACTCAAATTATAACTTTGAATAACTGATATTTAAATAGATTAAAAAAACTAAATAATATCAAAATGGAAAAGCAAAAAATTCAATTAAACAACAAACTGGTCTGGGCAAGTGAACCCTACAAACCTAATTCAGCTCTGATGCCGGAATTTGTTGGAAGAGAGCGGGAAATGGAATTAATTGTAGCCTCCTGGATTGCAGGTTCTCACGGACTTCCTTTGTCGCCTGTACTTATCGGGGAGCCAGGGGTAGGGAAAAACAGGATTATTTATGAGCTTGCCAGATTTACGAACCGTGAGTTATATATTGCGCAGGGACATGAAGATATTACTTCAGAGGATCTGGCATGTACCGTCCGTTTCAGTGACAATGGAGCAAATATGATGGAATATGTAATTTCACCATTGGTCTCAGCAATGCTCAAAGGAGAAATCTTTTTTCTTGACGAAATTGGAAAGATAAGACCCAGAGCATTGGCGCTTTTGGTAAGTGTACTGGATGAGCGCAGGTATATTGATTCAAGTCTGCTTGGCGAAAGAGTCTATGCACATCCTGGATTTAGGTTTATTGCAGCGACCAATACGGGTGAAATAGGAATGCTTCCCGAGTTTATAAAGTCGAGAATGAGGCCGGTCATAAAAATTGGTTTTCCAGAGAGGCAAGAGATCGAAGCCATCATTCATCTTCAATTTAAAACCAGAATGGAAAATCTTTCATCCCTTGTTGAAAAATTCTGGTATTTATGGGATCAAAAAGGTCTTGAAAAGAGAACGCTTACTCCTCGGGATGCAATAGCCATATTTAGTATGGCTTCAAGCATCAGCGATTTCCAATCACTTCAAGGTTCTAAAAAAATAAGGGAAGTGATAAAAACTGAAAAGTTTCCATTTGTCACCTCCGATGTTCCGGTTTCTGTTACAGACAAGCATCTTGAGAAAGCAATCCTCGAATTGTTTGGTTAGGAATTCAACACCGGGAGTATAGCCTTTAGAAATTCTACTACCTAACCCATTGCATTCACCCCTGGGATTTGGGTTATAATTAGCAATAAAACAATTAGGTTATGAATAATCAGGAATCAGTAACGGGATATACCAGAAATCCAATTTTGACAATTGGCATCGGCGAAAAAAGTGCCAGGACACTGAACATACTGAAAAATTCAGGGCGTGGGCTTGTCGACTATTTTGCCCTAAATACGGAAAAACTGATAAACGATGCTTTCTCTGTTAAAACGAGGATGGAAGAAGTTCTTTTCAATCATCACAAATTGATAATTATGGTTGTTGGGTACGACGATCAAAAAGCCATCAAGGAAGCACTGGTTGTAGCAGAGGTCGCTAAAATGTTTGCCCTTCAGATCATCGGAGTAGTACTTGTTCCTCTCTCTTTCGAGGATTTTCAGAAGAGCTATCAGGATACAGAAAGTTTGGATACACTGATGAAAAATATTGACTTACTTATCGTTATACCGAATAATTATCTAATCAGAGTGGATGGGAAAACAACATCAACTGAATCATATGGTCAGGCTGATCACTTGGTTATATCGGCGGTAAGTTGTATTACCTCAATTGGTACGGGAACCGGCATACTAAATATCCCTTTTGCAGATCTTTTGTCCATGACCAGAAATAAGGGGATTGGTTTTGTAATTGAAGGTGCAGCTTCGGGAGAAAACCGGGGAGTAAATGCTGCAGCAAATGCCTTTTCCTCCCAACTGACTATACCCCAAATTATTAGCAAAGCAAAATATCTGATCATTTATATTGTTTCAAAATCGGATGATATAACTATAAATGAATTAGGCGAAATGCTGGACTTTCTTACTACAATAGTTGACGAAAACTGTGAATTCTTATGGAATGTTTTTAATGATGGAGAAATTGACGAAGAGATAAAAATTACAATTATGGGAATTGAGTTTGATGATCCTTTAGTTTTGAGTATCCTTCAGAACTAGAAACTCTCGATTTCGGACACATATAAATGGACTCACTATTTATATGAAGGAAATAAATTACCCGAATTTGAAAACCAGAAACTATGCATGTAATTTTAGAAATAGCTTATTGTTGACGGTACCTTCAGTCCATCACCATACCGCTTTTGCCAGTGAGGTTCATCGCATTTGCAGAGATCCCAAACTTCGACCGAATGCTATCACGGTAGAATTAGGGCATCCTTTAGTGGTAGAATTGGTTAGCTTTCTTAAGGATTTAAAACAAGGTGGGTCAGAAAAGTTATATATGCCATGTATGCTTGGCTTAATGAAGAGTAACAGGTTCATTGATTCAGATCATATTCATAAGGCGTTAATGCTTCAGAAGTTTTATCGTTCTACTTTAACTGATCTACCTGATGACCTACTTTCAGACCGACTCAATTTTAGTAAGTGGTTAACCATTTTTATTTCACCTGCAGATTCAATTATCGAAGCCGTCCGCTGTGCCGTGGAGCTGGATATCCCTGTATATGGAATTGATCTGAATGATTTTGCCCATATCAAAAAAGAAAAAATGAGTTTTGAAGACCCGCAGAGTGCTCATAAAAATATGGTTGAATATGGGAATCGGGTAATGAAATATTGTGATGCTGAACGTGACCTTCGAATTGACAATAATCGTGAGACATTTATGGTCAGGGGGCTTAAATATTGCTTGTCCAAACACACAAAGGTATTATTCGTGTGTGGAATGGCACACTGGACAAATATAGTTTCTATGTTGAAAGATAATCTGGTAACTGCATTTCCTGTACATGAAATTGGATGTGAATCGCTGTACCGCAGGGTAATCGTTCACCCTTCACTGGCCGCCACCTGCATGGAAATTATACCTCAAATTACTTTTGACTATGAGCGAAAAAGATTTCCTGTTACTGCAGTGAAGGAAAAAGTAAAGATAATCAGGCCTGAAACTCAGGTT
>Ga0118677_10008350_pt1 | contig 16640 bp, 9 predicted proteins | sample AliMusrvi5mmetaG_FD_86154 | JGI IMG/M metagenome (GOLD analysis project Ga0118677, IMG submission 86154) | reverse complement strand
GGTGGAGATGGCTAATTGGCTGCCGAGCCTGTATTTAAGCCATTTCCAGAGTAGAAACTGGCGGAAGGGGGGGGCTTGAACCCCCGGGCAGATTACTCCACCGTTCGATTTCGAGTCGAGAGGTTTTTCTTTATAGTAAATAAGTTGCTACCAATTTCCTGCACAAAACGGCTGTTTCTCCATTTTTATTGATCAGAAAGCTGATCCAGACTGATTAAATAAGAATCTCTTATGTTCGGCATCCCGAGTTGAATAGCAACTATACTTGATCTCAAACGACGATTGAAATGAGCGGTTGCGAATAGACTACAGAAGGGCATTGGGCGCGGAAGGAAATGCCAGATGAGTCGTTCTTTTATCTTCAGCTCCGAATCGGTGGCCGAGGGGCATCCTGACAAGATCTGCGACTTCATCGCCGATTCAATTCTCGATGCACATCTGGCGCAGGACCCAAACAGCCGCGTGGCGTGCGAAGTTCTCTGCAAGAATGAACACGTCATTTTGGCCGGAGAAATTACTTCCGGGGCGCAGGTTGATGTCGAAGCCATCGCAAGGACTGCCATTCGGGAAATCGGCTATACTGATAGGGCTTCAATGTTCAATGCGGACACCGCGCGCGTTCAGAAGCTGATCGGACCCCAGTCCCCGAACATCGCCCGGGGCGTGAATCGCGGGAGCGAGATCGGGGCGGGCGACCAAGGGCTGGTTTTCGGCTTTGCTACCAAGGAGACCCCGGAATTGCTCCCGCTGCCGATCAGTCTGGCTCACCGGGTGACGCGCGGGTTGGCCGAGGCCCGAAAGACGCACGCGGTTGCGTGGTTGCGACCCGATGCCAAGGCGCAGGTTTCCATCCGCTACGAGCAAGGCGAGCCCGTGGAAGTGACAGACGTGGTGGTTTCCACCCAGCACTCCCCAGGAACCCCGCAGGCGGACATCCACGCGTTCGTGGAAGGGCGACTCCTGCCAAATGTGCTCGGCAAATGGTATCGGCATGGAATCCGTTTGTTTGTGAATCCCACGGGCGAGTTCGCTATTGGCGGACCCGAAGGAGATTGCGGGCTTACGGGGCGTAAAATCATCGTGGACACCTACGGCGGGTATGCACGGCACGGCGGCGGTTCGTTTAGCGGAAAAGACGCCACGAAGGTGGATCGTAGCGCGGCATACTTTGCCCGGTTTGTCGCCAGGAAAATCGTGGAGCATGGCCTCGCATATTGTGCAGAGATCCAGATCGCGTATGCCATCGGGGTGGCACAGCCGGTATCCGTCAGCGTGGACACGCGCGGCACCGGGGATGAGCGGCTGGCGGAACGGTTCGCAAGGCAATTCGACTACCGCCCTGCGGCAATCATTGAGCAGTTGGATCTGCGAAAACCGATTTACCGCACCACCACCAACTACGGTCACTTCGGCAAACCAAACCTGGCTTGGGAAACATGAGGTAGACTTATCCGGCTTGACCTTGGTGGAACCCATTGCAAAATGTGGCATCTTTGGATCAATTTCGGTCTGTTTCTTGGCAACGGATGATCGCAACGCACTCCATTCCATCGCCGACTTTCCATTACGACCGCTGGTTGGGGGGCTTGGCTTTCCACTCTCAGGCGACGTTTTGGGGGTGGATAGAATCGCGGAGATTGCCTGGATACCCGGTGAAGCTGCGTCGAGCCGGAATGCCGAAAGTGTGACGGAGGGTTATAAATGACCAAAAAGCCAACCAGCAAAACCAAGCGCAAAAGCCTTTCTACCCCCGTGCCAGCGGCGATCCTGCCCACAGAGGCGCCGGTGAAGAAAAGTTCGCCCGGTGCTCCGGCGGAAGTCGGCTTCCCCATCGTGGGCATTGGCGCGTCAGCCGGGGGGTTGGCGGCATTTGAGGCGTTCTTCTCAGCCATGCCCGCCGACACCGTTCCCGGGATGGCCTTTATCCTAGTGCAACACCTCGCCCCGGATCATGAAAGCATCCTCGCCGAGTTGGTCAAACGCTACACTCCCATGCAGGTCTTCGAGGTCGAGGACGGGATGAGAGTGCGCCCCAACTGTGCCTACATCATCCCGCCTAACCGGGACATGGCTCTCTTGAATGGCATGTTGCAGTTGCTGGAGCCGAGTGCTCCGCGCGGTTTGCGCCTGCCTATCGATTTTTTCTTCCGTTCCCTGGCCCAGGACCAGCACGAGCGGGCCATCTGTATCGTCTTTTCCGGCACCGGCAGCGACGGGACGCTAGGGGTGCGGGCGGTGAAAGGCGAGGGCGGCATGGTGATGGCGCAGAACCCTGAATCAACCGAATACGACGGCATGCCGCGCAGCGCCATCGCCACCGGCACAGTGGATTACGTGCTACCTCCTGCCGAGATGCCAGCCCAGCTTCTTTCTTATGTTACCCAAGTTTTCGGGAAAGCGGCCCGCCCCGGCTCAATCCGGGATGAGAGGGCTGAGAATTCTTTAAAGAAAATACACACCCTGCTGCGTGTCCAGACGGGCCACGACTTCTCCCATTACAAACAAAACACCGTCATCCGGCGCATCAAACGGCGCATGGCAGTCCACCAGATCGCGCGGATGGACGAGTATATCCGCTATTTGCAGCAAACCCCTGCGGAGGTTACGGCGCTCTTTCTCGATCTGTTGATTGGCGTCACCAATTTTTTCCGCGATCCGGAAGTATTTGATGCGCTTCGTGAACAGGTCATCCCACGTCTCTTTATCGGCAAGTCTGCTGAGGCATCGGTGCGGGTTTGGGTGCCTGGCTGTTCCACAGGCGAGGAGGCTTATTCCATCGCCATCTTGCTCCAGGAGCACATGGAGCAGCTCAAACAGAGTTTCAAGGTTCAGGTGTTCGCCACCGACATTGACAACCGGGCTATTGAGCAAGCCCGCATCGGCATCTATCCCGCCAGCATTGCGGCGGATGTCTCGCCAGAGCGGTTGGCGCGCTTTTTCGTGCAGGAACCGGGTGGCACCGGCTACCGGATTCAGAAGAGCATCCGGGACTTGCTGGTTTTTAGCGAACAGGACGTCATTAAAGACCCGCCGTTTTCCAGGCTCGACCTGATCAGTTGCCGCAACCTCTTAATTTACATGGATGGGGTGTTGCAAAAGAAGCTCATTCCCCTGTTCCATTACGCGTTAAACCCCGGCGGAGTCCTCTTCCTGGGAACCTCCGAAAGCGTGGGTGATTTTGTGAATCTTTTTTCCACCCTGGACCGCAAGGCCAAGCTGTATCAGCGTAAAGCGGAGACTCAAGGGCACTTGGCTGTGGGGCGGTTTCTGCCCATCACAGAGGGACGCGAGATCCATCGCCCCCCCGATAAAGTTTCCGCTGGCAAAGTGTCCTTGCGCGAACTGACAGAACGGACGCTGCTGCAAGAGTGTGCCCCAGCCGGGGTGCTCATCAATGAGCAGGGCGACATTCTCTACCTCCACGGACGCACCGGTAATTATTTGGAACCGACTCCGGGCGAAGCAGGCATGAACATCCTCAAGATGGCTCGTGAGGGGTTGAGGAGGGATTTGACCATCGCTTTGCACAAAGTGGTTGCGCAAAGAGAGACAATTCGGCAGGCAGGGTTGCGGGTCAAAACCAACGGGCATTTTACCACCGTCAACCTGACGGTGAGACCGGTGCAGGCGGCTCCCGACGCGATCTCCGAGGCCGCACTTTTTCTGGTCATCCTGGAGCAAGCGCCGGAAGTGGTTCTGGAAAAGCCCGCTCCCGGGCAGACCGGCGAAAAATCGGGCAAGAGCGCCAAGGATGTTGACGCGCGCATCGTAGCGTTACAGCAGGAACTGCGGGCCAAGGAGGAATATCTCCAAAGTACCCGGGAGGAACTGGAAACCTCCAACGAGGAACTCAAGTCCTCCAACGAGGAGATGCAGTCCATGAATGAGGAATTGCAGTCTACCAACGAGGAACTGGAAACCTCCAAAGAAGAATTGCAATCAGTCAATGAGGAACTGGCCACGGTCAACGCCGAACTGCAAACCAAGGTGGCGGATTTGTCGCGGATTAACAACGACATGAGCAACCTGCTGGCTGGGACCGGGATGGGGACCATTTTTGTGGATCACCAACTGCGTATCCAGCGATTTACCCCGATCGTTAGCGAGGTGATCAACCTGATCCCGACGGACACGGGGCGTCCCGTGGGGCATATCGTCTCCAATTTGGTGGGCTACGACCGCTTGGTGGAGGATGTGCAGGCCGTGCTGGACAACCTCATTCCCAAGGAAATCGAAGTGCAAAGCAAGGCGGGGGTATGGTATTTGCTGGGCATCCGGCCCTACCGCACCCTGGAAAACGTCATTGAGGGAGCCGTGATCACCTTTGTGGACATCACGGAAATAAAAAAGGCCCAGCAGGCGCTGCGGGATTCGGAGGCATTGCGCCACCTGGCGGTGGTGGTGCGAGACTCACGCGATGCCATCACCATGCAGGATATGGAGGGACACATCCATGCCTGGAGCCCGGGGGCGGAACGGATGTATGGCTGGCGCGAAGCCGAGGCGCTGAAAATGAACATCCGCGACATGATCCCCGAGAATCTGAGGGCGCAAGCGCTGGAAACGGTGAAGACCCTTTCCCGCGCCAATGTTTTGAAGCCTTATCGCATGCAACGGCTCGCAAAGGATGGGCGGCCCGTGGAGGTATGGGTGTTCGCCACTGCATTGGTCAACGAGTCCGGGGAGGTGTATGCCATTGCGACCACAGAGAGATATGCCAAGGAGGAAGGCGATGCCTAAAACGAGAACCCGGGACAACGCCTCAGAAAGCCTGCTCACGCGGGCCGAGAAACGATTACGGGCCGACGAGTCCAAGTCGCATGACCCTTTGTCGCCCGGGCAGGCCCAGCAGGTTCTCCACGATCTTCAGGTCCACCAGATCGAATTGGAGATGCAGAACGAGGAATTACGCCGGACGCAGGTGGAGCTGGAAGCCTCGCGCGAGCGCTACTTCGACTTGTATGATCTGGCCCCAGTGGGCTATCTCACGCTGAACGAAAAGGGGCTGATCGCGGAAGTCAATCTCACCGCCACCAAACTGCTCGGTGTGGAAAGACGTGCATTGCTACAGCAACCACTGGCCCGCTTCATCTTTTCTGAAGACCAAGGCATCTATTACAAGTACCGTAAAGCGCTTCTTGCAATCGGCCTGCCGCAGGCGTGCGAACTGAGGTTAGCAAAGAAGGATTGCGCTCTATTTTGGGTTCACCTTGAGGCGACTGTGGCGCAAGGAGCGGATGGCCCACCGGTATGCCGTATGGTGATGAGCGACATCACCGAGCGCAAGCAGGCGGAGTCAATGCTTCGGAAAAGCGAGCAGCGCTACCATTCGCTCTTCGAGAACATGATGGAAGGCGTTGCCTCTTGCCGGATGCTTTTTGAGGACAACCAACCACGTGACTGTGTCTATCTGGCAGTGAACAAGGCTTTCGAAAGATTGACTGGACTAACGGACGTGGTCGGAAAAACACTCATGGGTCTAATACCGGATGTCAGGGAATCTCATCCAGAACTACTAGAGATTTATGGCCGGGTGGCCTTGACCGGCCAACCTGAGAGATTCGAGAATTACTTCGAGCGGTTGGGCGCTTGGTTGACAGTCTCGGTCTATGGGACGGAGAAAGGCTGCTTTGTTGCCGTCTTTGAGAACATCACCGAAAGAAAGAACGCGGAAGCAGTATTACGACGAGCCAACCGCACAATGCTGATGCTCAAAGAATGCGACGAAGCTCTCATGCGGGCAAAAAGTGAAGATGACTTGCTCAACGCAATATGCCGGATCATCGTGGAAACCGGTGGAGCACTAATGGCGTGGGTTGGATTTGCGGAAAACGATGCTGCAAAAACCGTTCGCCCGGTGGCGCAGGCAGGCTGCGATGAGGAGTTTTTGGAGCGGATACAGGTGACTTGGGCGGATGTCCCGAGAGGGCAATGTTCGATGGGCACTGCGATTCGCAACTGCAAAGTCGATCAGTGCCTGAATCTTGCGGTCAACTCCCGTTCTGCCCCTTGGAGACAGATTGCGATACAACTTGGCCATAATTCCGCAATAGCCCTCCCGCTGATCTGGGATAGCCACTGTCTTGGTGCTCTCGCCATCGCTTCTTCAAAAGCCGAGGGATTCAACCAAGAAGAGGTGGAACTATTGGAGCGGCTGGCCGCCGACCTCACTTTTGGGATCATTGCGTTGCGCACCCGGGCCGAGCGGGAGCAATTGCAGGGGGAGATTCTGGAGATCAGCGAACGGGAGAAAGAGCTTATTTCCCAGGAACTGCACGATGGTCTGTGCCAGAATCTGGCCGGCACGGCCTTCCTGAGCAACGCGCTTTATTCCCGACTAGCGGCGAAGAAGGACAGGGATGGCAACGCAGCCAAGGAAATTTGTGATTTGCTCAACGTCTCCGTCGATGAGACGCGCCATCTCTCCCACGGATTGCACCCGGTTGGCCCCGGGGGTGAGGGACTTATGAACGCGCTCTCTCAACTTGCTGGCACGGTGCGCAACCTTTTTCATATCCACTGCACCTTCCGATGCCCCGAACCGGTGATCATTGATAATGGAATGGTTTCCACCCATCTCTTCCGCATCACCCAGGAAGCCCTCAACAATGCGCGGAAACACGGAGAGGCCGACCGGGTAACGATCAGCCTGCGCAATACCCTCGGGGGATTGGTCCTCAAAATCCGTGACAATGGGATAGGCATCCCCGTGGTGCTGCCAACAAAGCCAGGCATGGGGTTGCGGATCATGAACCATCGTGCCACCGAGATCGGTGCAACTCTGTCGGTGCGCCGTGCGATCAAGGGCGGCACCGTGGTCTCTTGCACGCTGCCTTGTGGTTGAATCGCCCTGCCCTTTGCTGATCGGTTTGAAATAGAGTAGATTGTTAATGTATTCGGATGGCCTTACGGTCACAGAGGAGCCAATCAACGAAAGAGGGATGGGGCCATGATTGAAAAAGAAACCGGTTCAGGCGAGGCCGGTAGCTTGCGCGTTCGGGCCGAAAGAATCGCGCGGGCAGATGAGTCCAACCCGAGAGCGATGTTGTCCCCTCGGCAGGTGAAGCAGGTTCTTCACGATCTCCGGGTACACCAGATCGAGTTGGAGATGCAGAATGAGGAGTTGCGCCGGGTTCAGGCAGAATTGGAAGCCTCTCGGGAGCGCTACTTTGACCTGTATGATCTGGCTCCCGTCGGCTATTGCACGTTGACCGAAAAGGGGGTGGTCTTGGAGGCTAATCTCACCGCCAGCAAACTGCTCGGGGTTGACCGAGGTGATTTACTCCAGCAATCGTTGTCGCGCTTCATTCTCCCCGAAGACCAGGACATCTTCTACACTTGCCGCAAAGTGCTCTTTGCAACCGGCACGCCGCAGGTAAGGGAGCTGAGATTAGTGCATAAGGAAGGTGCTTCATTTTGGGTGCGCATGGAGGCTACCGTGGTGCAGGGAGTCGAGGGCGCACCCGTATGCCATGCGGTGATGAGCGACATCACGGAGCGCAAGCAGGCAGAGGAGGCACGCAGGGCAGCCGAAGAAGCCCAGCAAGCCAAAGAAGCAGCGGCGGCATTACGAGAAAGCGAAGCATTCCGCAGACGGTTGTTTGACACTTCAACGATTCCCATTGTGGTGATGGATGCCGTGACTTATCGGTGCATTGACTGTAATCCGGCGGCAGCACAAATTTATCGGTTCCCCTCGCGCGAAGATGTCTTGGGCAAGACGCCGCTGGACATTTCGCCACCGGTGCAATGCGACGGCACTCCTTCTCAGGAAAAGTTACGCCATTACATCGAAAAGGTGATGACTGAAGGCCCGGCCGTTTTCGAGTGGCGCCACCAGCGCCCCAGCGGGGAGATATGGGACGCGGAAATTCACCTGATGAGCTTCCAGTCCGGCCAGCGCCAGCTTTTGCAGTTAACCGTGCAGGACATTACCGAGCGCAATCGGGCCCGATTGCACGATGACTGGAGGAATCGCATCTTGGAAGCTCTCGCCACTGGAGCATCGCTTCACTCCTGCCTCGAACTGCTCGCCCTGTCGGTGGAAGCGGAGGAGCCCGAGTCTCTTTGCTCGGTCCTGCTTTTGGATGAGCAAGGGAAGCACCTCTTGCATGGGACCGGCCCCAGCCTTCCCGAATTCTACAACCAAGCAATCCATGGCAGCGAGATCGGGATGGGCGTGGGCTCCTGTGGCACGGCGGCGTTCACCGGAAAGCGCGTGGTAGTGGAAGATATTTCAACTCACCCCTATTGGGTTGATTATCGGGATTTGGCAGAGAGAGCGCACCTGAGGTCGTGTTGGTCGGAGCCGATTTATTCGTCCACGGGGCAAGTTCTCGGCACGTTTGCCATCTATCACCGCGCCCCTCGATGCCCCGGCAGCGAGCAAATTCAACTCATCCAATACGCAGCCAACCTTGCGAGTGTAGCGATTGAGCGCAAACGTGAGGAATCGGCGCTTAAACAAGCCAAAGAAACCGCCGAAACTGCCAACCGGGCGAAGGATCAATTCATTGCCGTGCTCAGCCATGAGTTGCGCACGCCCCTGACTCCGGTGCTCACAATGGTGAGCGCTCTTCAAACACAACAGGATATTCCCGATGATCTGCGTTCGGACATGGAACTCATCCGCCGGAATGTGGAAATAGAGGCGGCGTTGATTGATGACTTGCTGGACATTACACGAATCAGCCGTGGTAAAATCGATCTCCATCAGGAATCCGTGGATGTTCACGATTGCCTGGGGACGGCATTGGAAATTTGTGAAAAAGAGATCAAAGAAAAACACCAGGAGATACGGTTGGAATTCCATGCCGCCCAACACCATGTGTGGGCCGACCCGGTACGCCTGCGGCAGGCATTTTGGAATCTCTTAAAAAACGCGATCAAGTTCACCCCCTACGGTGGCCAGATCTCCCTGCACACCTGCAATGTTGGCGAGCGCTTGCAAGTCGCAATCACGGACACGGGCATCGGCATCGAGCCCGAGGCCATGCCTCGAATCTTCAATCTTTTTGAGCAAGGCGAGAAGAGCAAAATCCGGCAGTTTGGCGGATTGGGCTTGGGGTTGAATATCGCCCGATCCGTGGTGGAACTGCATCAGGGGCGGTTGACCGCCTCTAGCAAGGGCAAGAACAAAGGGGCGACGTTCACGGTGGAATTGGCGACGATTGTTCCGGTGGAGAAAGCAGAGGCTCCCATACCCCTCATGGAACCACAGGACCGCCCTTTAAGAATCCTTCTGGTGGAGGATCACCCTGACACCTTGCAAGTCCTCGTTAAATTGTTGAAAAAGTGGGGACATGCCGTGATTACCGCAGAAAGCGTTAGAATGGCCCGCGAGTTGCTTGGCGGGCAGGAGTTCGACTTGCTGATCAGCGATCTGGGGCTTCCCGATGGCTCAGGGTTGGAGATTATGCGCCACGTCAAAGAGCACTCCGGCATTCCCGGCATTGCCTTGAGTGGTTACGGAGCCGAAGATGATATTCGCCAGAGCGAGGCCGCAGGATTTACGAGCCACCTAGTGAAGCCGATTAGCATCGATGCCTTGCGGGCGGCCATCCAACAGGCAAGTCTCTCCTGCATAAATTAGGGTTTCCCTCATTTTTCTAGGCGAAAACTCAATCTGAGTGCGGTCCAGCATTCCGTAGCAGGTCAAACGTCCCCGAAAGCCTGCCCCTCCTCGTGCTACCGCCTGAGCACTGAGTCTGCATGTAAAATGGCGGAAGGGGCGGGATTCGAACCCGCGGTGACATCGCTGCCACGTTCGATTTCGAGTCGAGTGCCTTAAACCGGACTCAGCCACCCTTCCTTCGATGCGCCCGGACGTTAGTCGGCCCAGGGCGCGCGCGCAATCAAAAAAGTGCTAATCCACGTGGGCCCTACGGCCGCGCGCTTCCCGCTCTTTGAAGTAGAACTTCAGCGGCAGGCCGGTCCACGCCACTTCCCTGCGGATCTGCGCATCCAGGAATTTGCGGTAGGTGGGCACCAGCAGGTCCGCTTGGTTGACAAACATCAGGATGGTGGGCGTGGGGATGGGGGTGCGCACGTTGTCGTTCCGCTCCGGCTGGGTGGCGTAGACGACTTTGAAGCGCTTGTTGTTGCGCGTGGGTGGCGGGTGCGCGGTGAGGGCTTCGGCCAGGAGCCGGTTGAGCGCCCCGGTGCCGATGCGCAGCCGCGATTGCGCGCGGATTTGCTCGATGAGCTTGAAAAGGCGGGTCATCCCTTCGCCTTTCAGGGCGGAGAGGGCGAGGATGGGGGCGTAGTCGACGAAGAAGAGTTCCACGCGGATGCGCTCCAGCAGGGCTTCCAGCTGCTCTTTGCGCGCGCCGAAGCCTGCCTCGTCTTTGACGAGGTCCCATTTGTTAATGGCCACCAGACACGGTTTCCCGGCTTCCTGGATGATCCCGGCGATCCGCTTGTCCTGCGAGGTGACGCCTGCGGTGGCGTCCACGACGAGGATGCAGAGGTCGGCGCGCCGGATGGACCGCTCGGAACGCATGACGCTGAAGATTTCGACGGAGGAATCCTGTTTCCCGGCGGGGCGAATCCCGGCGGTGTCGATGAGGGTGTAGCGCCCGTCGCCGCGCCGGTAGGGGACGTCCACGGCGTCGCGTGTGGTGCCCGAGATGTTGGAGACCATCGTACGGCTGTCCTGGAGAATGGCGTTGATGAGCGAGGACTTGCCGACGTTAGGCCGCCCCACAATGGCGATTTCCACGGGTGGCTCGACGGCGGGGGCTTCCGGGTCGATCTCGGGCGCTTTGGGCAGCAGCGCCTGGACTTGCTCGACCAGATCGGTGATGCCCAGGTTGTGTTCCGCGCTGATGCAGAGGGTCTGCTTGAAGCCGAGGCGCGCGAAGTCGATGTCGAGTTCGGAGTGCTTGGCGTGATCGATTTTGTTGACGACAAGGATGAGCGGTTTGTCGATTTTGCGCAGTCGCTTGGCGAGCGTCTGATCCACCGGGGTGAGGCCTGCCTGGGCGTCCACCATGAAGAGGATCAAGTCGGCGGTTTGCATGGCGAGGGAGACCTCGGTTTCCACCTGTTCGGTGAAACTGGTGTCCACATCGCTGCCGATGCCGCCGGTGTCGATCAAGGTGAACGGTTCGTCGCCCCAGTTGCACTCGACCGAGATCCGGTCGCGGGTGACGCCCGGCTGGTCATGCACAATGGAGATGCGGCGGCGGGCGAGCCGGTTAAAAAGGGCGGATTTGCCGACATTGGGTCGGCCTACGATAGCGACAGTTCTCATACGTGTGCGTGGCCTCCGGCTTGGAGTTGGCGCACGCCGTCAATGACGTAGCCGATGCCGGAAAGAAAGGTGAAAATTCCGGCTGTGACGACCAGGCCGTCCATCCAGGAGAAAGGTGGGTCGACGGGAAGCTCGGGGCGATTGACCTGCAACATGGCCACCACGATGGAGAGCATCTGGAGGGCGGTGGCGGCTTTGCCGAACCAACTGGGACGCACCGTCACCTCGCCGTTGAGGTAACGCAGCAGCAGCGCCCCGCTGACGATCACGACATCCCGGCTGATGACCAGGATGGGGAACCAGAGGGGAAATTCGTAGTGCCAGTTGGAAAACGTGAGGGTAATAATGCCCGCCAGCAGCAGGCCTTTGTCGGCGATGGGATCGAGAACCAGCCCGAGCCGGGTGCGCTGATTGTAATGTCGGGCGATGTAGCCGTCGATGCCGTCGCTCAACGCCGCTACCGCGAAGAGGAGAATCGCCGACACCCGCTGCCATTCCTCGGCATGGCCGTGCTGCACGCCCCGCCCATAATAGATCGCCATCGCCACGAACAGCGGGATCATGAGGATGCGGGTCAGGGTGATTTTATTGGCGGTGGTCATTGGTTGGTGCAAACGAAAATCGTTCGCGCACGGTACACTCGCCCTATTAACGGCGGAAGTGGTAAAAATGCAACGCTTACCGGTTTGCCGGGGCGTAAAGGAACGTAGGGGAGAACAAAATCCCCCCCGTTCCAGAGTTACTTTGGCTTGGCAGCAGAGTGCGTCTGTTGTTTACTCTCAGGAGAGAGATTACCGCATGCTCAAGACCTCCATCAAATTGGCCCTTCGTCAGCCATCACTAAATGGCTTTTGTGAGGTGTCGGAGGCCGTCGACGGTCTTGCCAACGCTGTGAGCGAAGCACGCGGTGCCATCTTTACCCGGCGTGAAGTCGTGGAGTTTATTCTTGATTTGGCGGGATACACGGCAGATCAGCCACTGCATCAAATGCGACTTTTGGAGCCCTCATTTGGTGAGGGAAACTTTCTGTTTCCGGTGATTGAAAGGCTGCTCGCGGCTTGGCGTGGGGCCAATAGCCCGGACAACGCTGTTCAAGTTTTGGCGAACTGCATTCGCGCTGTCGAAATTCACAGCAACACTTTTAATAAAACGAAAATTCAGGTTATTAAGCTATTGGAGTGGAATGGCTTTTCAGAGATAACAGCCTATGCTTTAGCGGACGAGTGGCTGGTTCAGGGAGATTTTCTGCTTGCTCCATTGGCCGGTCGGTTTGAGTTTGTAGTGGGCAACCCCCCTTACGTCCGACAAGAATCCATTCCCGCATCCTTAATGGCCGAATACCGCACTCGGTATCGAACATTATATGATCGTGCCGACCTTTACATTCCGTTTATTGAGCGATCCTTGCATTCTCTAGCCGATGCAGGGCAACTCGGATTTATTTGTGCGGATCGATGGATGAAGAATCGGTATGGAGGCCCCCTGCGCCGCATGGTCGCAGACAGCTATCACTTAAGGTTCTATGTGGACATGGTTAACACCCCGGCTTTTCAGACTGAAGTGATCGCTTACCCAGCCATTGTGATCATCAGTCGTGTTAAAAAGTGTACGACGCGAGCAGCTGATCGGCCTGAAATTGACCCCGAAGCCCTTTCGTTACTGACGAGAGAGTTGCTGTCCGACACATCGCCGTCACTAGGAAGCTGCGTTAGGGAGATCGAGAATGTGGTCTGCGGGAATGAGCCCTGGATTTTTGATGCAGTCGACGAAGTCGCCTTAATCCGCAGGCTGGAAGCTGATTTTCCAACACTTGAAGAGGCGGGCTGTAAAGTTGGAATTGGGGTTGCTACCGGAGCGGACAAGGCATTCATCGGTGACTATGGCAAACTCGATGTGGAACCTGACCGGAAGCTTCCGTTAGTAACAACCCGCGATATTTTGAGCGGAACGGTGGACTGGCAAGGCAGAGGCGTTATTAACCCATTCAATGACGATGGATCCCTCGTGGAACTTTCACGTTTTCCGCGCCTGCATCGGTATCTTGAGGCGCGGCGTGACGAGATTGCGGGGCGTCATGTTGCGAAGAAGGCACCGGATAAGTGGTATCGGACGATCGACAGAATTACCCCAAGCATAGCAAATGAGCCGAAGCTTTTAATTCCAGACATTAAAGGTGATGCACATGTCGTCTACGATGCTGGTCGATTTTACCCTCACCATAATCTTTACTACATTACGTCGAAGGAATGGGATTTGAGAGCGCTACAAGCAGTGTTGCTGTCTGGTATCGCACGTTTTTTTGTATCAATCTATACAACTAAAATGCACGGAGGGTTCCTGCGGTTTCAGGCTCAATATCTTCGTCGGATTCGCGTCCCGTATTGGAGTTCCGTGCCGAAGGATGTTCAACATGATTTAATCGTGGCTGCACGCGCGAACGATGTTGAAGGCTGCAATGCGGCGGTGTTCAAACTTTACAAAATGAGTGCGCCTGAACGCACGATCTTGAAAGGAAATAAGAATGGCGCTTGATCTGGTAAATTACGAGGGGAAGACACGTGAGGCCGTGATGGCGTTCTGGGGAAATCGAGAGAAGGCTCGTCAGAAGCAAATCGAGGTCGGAAATATCGATCAAGGCGAGCGCTCTGGAGTGACAGGAGGCAAGAATATGAATGGGTTCGTCACTTTGATTGCCGATTTGGTAAAAGCCAACGGGCTTGCCCATGCAAACATTTGCCAACAAAGGGCCGCGCTTACTCTTCCGGGATTTTTTCGCCCGACCAAACTATGGGATGTGCTGGTGATAGACCAGGGACGACTCATTGCTGCGATTGAGCTTAAAAGCCAAGTAGGGCCGTCGTTCGGTAACAACTTCAACAATAGGACTGAAGAGGCAATTGGAACTGCACATGATTTTCAGACGGCTTATCGAGAAGGGGCTTTCGGGAAGAATCCGCGTCCGTTCCTCGGATGGATGATGCTGGTCGAGGATGCGCAGGGATCCCAAAGACCCGTATCGGATCGTTCTCCTCACTTCCCAACATTTCCGGAGTTCCGAGGTGCATCGTATTTAAAGCGCTACGACATCCTTTGCCAGCGCCTCGTCCAAGAACAACTTTACACTACGGCGTCTGTGATTGCGTCACCACGCTCGGCTAAGCAGTCGGGCGACTTCTCAGACCTTTCAGAGCTAACGAGTTTGAAGATGTTTGTTGCAAGCTTTGCCGCCCACATTGCAGGTGAGGCCGCAAGAAAATCAAAAGACTAGACCTGGACTGCACCCTTTGCTGAATTGAAGACCATGAATCCAGAAAATCTGACCCACAACCCGGCGGAACAGGCGCTGATTGCGCAATTGATCGAGGCGAACCAAGCGCATCTCTTTGCCTGCTGGGACGCACCGGGCACGAACGACGCGGCGAAGGCGGCTTTTTTGGCCGACCTCACCCGGATCAACGCCTCCTACCCCGGCGGACTCGTCGGCTACATCTCGAATGCCCGGATCCTGCTGGCAGAGGCAAGGGAAGGCGCCAATCCCTTCGAAGGCTGCGTCCCGCATCAGCCGAATCCCGTCGATCTGACGCAGTTCGACGCCAGCTACGATCACTATGAAGCTCTGGGCAAAGCCCATTTCGCCAAAACCGCATTCGTGCTGGTGGCGGGCGGGCTCGGCGAGCGGCTGGGCTATTCGGGCATCAAGCTCGACATCCCGGTGGAAGTGACGGAGACCACCCCCTACATCGCCCACTACGCCGCCTGCCTCAAGGCCATGGAGTCGCGCATGGACGCCCCGCGCCCGGTGCCCTTGATCATCATGACTTCCGAGGACACCAACGCCAAGACCCTCGCCTCGCTCGAAGCCCACCACTGGTTCGGCCTGCAAAAAGCGCAGGTGCACATTCTCAAGCAGGAGCTCGTTCCGGCCATCGCCGACAACGAGGGGCACCTTGCGTTGCAGGAAAAATACAAGCTCGTCCTCAAGCCGCATGGCCACGGCGACATCCACATGCTTTTGCACACCAGCGGCATCGCTGCGCGGCTTCAGGAGCAGGGCTACGAACACCTCGTCTTTATTCAGGACACCAACGGGCAGGTCTTCAACGCCGTGCCCGCCGCCCTCGGCGTCTCGGTGGAAAAAGGGTTCGACTTCAACTTCCTCGCCGTCAACCGCATTCCCGGCGAAGCCGTGGGCGCGCTGGCCCGGCTGGTCGGCAACGGCAAGGAACTGGTCATCAACGTGGAATACAATCAGCTCGACCCGCTGCTGCGCGCGACCGTCAGCCCGGAGGGCGACGTGCCCAACGCGCGCGGCTTTTCCCTGTTCCCGGGCAACATCAACGTCCTGGTGGTGAAGCTGGCATCCTACACACGCATCCTCGAACGCACGCAGGGCATCATCGCCGAGTTCGTGAACCCGAAGTATGCGGACGGCACGCGCACCGCTTTCAAGAAACCCACCCGGCTGGAAACCATGATGCAGGACCTCGCGAAACTCTTCGGCCCGGACGAGCAGGTCGGTGTCTCCGTCTTTGACCGTAGCTGGTGCTTCTCCGCCATCAAAAACAACGTGGCCGACGCCGCCGCCAAACACAAGGCGGGTGGCCCGCCGGAATCCGGCGCGACTGCGGAATCCGATTTCTACCTGGCTGGCCGCACCCGGCTTTCCGTGGCCGGGATGGCAGTTCACGAAGCGAAGGAGACGCTGATTTTGGACATTCCGATGACGCCCGGCCCGCGCGTGGTGCTGCGGCCTTCCTTTGCGCTGACGCTGGAAGAAGTGCGCTCCAAAATTTCCGGCGGCTCCATCAGCGGCGAGGGAACCCTCGTGCTGGAGGGGGCTCATATTCGTCTTGAAAACGTCGAGATCGCCGACGGTGCGGCGTTGGTGATCAAAGCCTGCGCTGGCGCCCAAGTGACCGTCAGGGATATCAAGGTGGAAAACGACGGCTTCAAGCTCGTGCGGCTGACCGACGCGGAGATGCAAAGCGAGGCGACACCGGAGTATTTGCGCATCCGTGGCTACCGGATCGAAGATCGCGGAGCAAAGGTATACACATTCACCACCCCCGGCGCGTATGTCATTGATGCGAGCGGTGCGGTCGTTTCCTGATCCTGAAGCGAGCCACCTATGCCCTTGAAAGGGGCCACGAAAATACACAGTATAATCAAATGAACGCACGTCTCTCGCCCCCCCTTATACACACGGATTTATCGAGATTTTATTTGCTTGATGTATTAAGAGGTCTCGCTGCGTTGTGCGTCGTTTTTTCTCATTGGAAACACTTTTTCTTTAATGGAGGGATTCCTTCAAATGGTGGTTATTCTCAATATCCTTTTTATGTGATTTTTAATCAAATTTATGAGCGTGGCGGAGATGGGATACATG
>Ga0118677_10008349_pt1 | contig 16640 bp, 13 predicted proteins | sample AliMusrvi5mmetaG_FD_86154 | JGI IMG/M metagenome (GOLD analysis project Ga0118677, IMG submission 86154) | reverse complement strand
GTGGGACGGCCTGGCCCTGACCGGGTACATGCTCCCCGACCCCTACTCGGGCGTGGACGGCGTGAAGGACCTCGGCGACGGCCTCTACGAGGTGAAGGCCCGGGCGGCCTCGGCGAAGGGAATCCTGGAGGTCCGCCTCGTCCTGAGGCTCATGGAGCCCTTCGAGCCGAGCCAGCTGATCTTCTCGCCGCTCCTGGACCGGTTCTACCGCCGCCAGGACTTCCGGAACCGCGCCGTGAAGGTCTCGGACTCCGGGCGAATCCGGAACGAGCTGCAGACCCTCTGCTCCGAGGCGCTCACCTACGACCACGAGGGGAAGATGACGATCCACTTCGACCGGATCGAGGACTCGGTCCTCGCCCCCGACAAGCGGAAGCTGATCCACGAGGTGCTCACCTGGTACAAGGAGAACCATCCGATCTGGTTCCTCTGGCTGGAGATCGCGTGAGGCGGCGATGAAGGCGATTCGAGTCGGCGGCCACGGCGGCGCCGAGGTCCTCGTCCCCTCCGAGATCCCCACGCCCTCGCCGGGCCCGGGCGAGGTCCTCGTGAGGGTGGAGGCCGCCGGCCTCAACTTCGTCGAGGTCTACTACCGGACCGGTCTCTACAAGCCTCCGGCCGGGCTCCCGTTCACGCCCGGCGGCGAGGGCGCCGGGACCGTGGAGGCCTTGGGCGCCGGGGTGACGGAGGTCCAGCCGGGTGACCGCGTCGCTTCGGTGGGCCTGGCCGGCTCGTACGCCGAGCGCGCGCTCGCCCCGGCCGACAAGCTCGTCCTCATCCCGGAGAAGGTGACGACGAAGCAGGCGGCGGCGGCGATGCTCCAGGGGATGACGGCCCACTACCTCGCCGTCACGACCGCCCCCCTCGCTCCTGGCGACATCTGCGTCGTCCACGCCGCCGCCGGGGGAGTCGGCCTCCTCCTCTGCCAGATCGCGAAGCGGCGGGGCGCGCGCGTCATCGGGACGGTCTCCACCGCCGAGAAGGCCGCCCTCGCGCGGGAAGCGGGGGCCGACGACGTCATCCTCTACACCGAGGAGGACTTCGCCGAGCGGACCATGCAGCTCACCGGAGGCAAGGGCGTTCGCGTCGTCTACGACTCCGTCGGGAAGACGACCTTCGACAAGAGTGTCTCGGTCCTCGCCCCGCGCGGGATGATGGCCCTCTACGGCCAGTCGAGCGGCCCCGTCACCTCGTTCGACCCGTCGGTCCTCGCGCAGCGGGGCTCGCTCTTCCTCACCCGCCCGTCCCTCTTCCACTACGTGGCGACGCGGGCCGAACTCCTGGCCAGGGCCGGGGAAGTCCTCGGCTGGGTCGCCGACGGCTCCCTGAAGCTCCGGGTCGAACGCGAGATCCCCCTCGCCCAGGCGGCCGAGGCCCACCGGCTCCTGGAGGGGCGGAAGACGACCGGGAAGGTGCTGCTGATCCCTTAGCTTGAAGGCTCGTCCGGACGGCTACCGCGCCGCCGAGACCACGAAGTGCGCCCGGCGGTTCTGGGACCAGGCCCGGTCGTCGTGCCCGTGGCTGAAGGGCCGCTCCTTGCCGTACGACATCACCTGGACGCGGGAGGTCTGGATGCCCAGCGCCACCAGGTAGTCCACCACCGTCTGGGCCCGCTTCTCGCCGAGAGCCATGTTGTACTGGGCCGTCCCGCGCTCGTCGCAGTGCCCCTCGATCACAATGCGGACCTCGGGGTGCCTCCGGAGCCACCCGGCGTTCTGGTCCAGCACCTCCCGCTGGTCCCCCCGGACCTCGGAGCGGTCGAGGTCGAAGAAGACGTCCTTCAGGTAGCCGCGCCGGTTCATGTCGTCCACGCTCACGGAGGCGCCGTCTGGGCCGGACGCGTCCGGGGAGACCGTGATTTCGGTCGGTTCGTTGGACTTGGCCAGCGGATCGGCCCACGCCGACGACGAGGGCGCCGCGGACGGGGCCTGCGACGGCTTCGGCTTCGACGAGCAGCCGGACGAAACGGCGAGCACGGCGACGGCGAAATAGGCGAACGCCAGCCTCGACATCCTGGTCATGAGCGGCCCTCCTCGTAGTTCGGTATCCGTCCCGAGCGGCGGACAGCCGGAGTATCGGCCCGATCGGCCCGATCGCAAAATCCGTCCGCCCGCCGGCAGCGCGGGGAGGTCGACGGGGGCCGCGGGGTCGCGGATCGTCGCGGGCCGTTGACACCCGGCGGACAGCCGCTATTCTCCGCTCACCCTCTCTTCCCGGCGTTAACGCATTCACACGGGCCCTGACGGCCCCAGCAGGAGGCTCCGATGAACCTCTCCCTCTTCCGTCCGAGCCGGACGACGGCCCCCCTCGCCGCCCTCCTGCTCCTCGGCGCCGCGTCCTCCGCTCCTCCCGCTGCGGCCGTCCCGGCCGACGAGGAGGTGCGGATCGGCGCGGTCCTCCCCGTCACCGGGAAGGAATCCAAGATCGGCGGCGCCTTCAAGCAGGCGACCGAGTTCGCCGTGAAGGAGATCAACGACGCCGGCGGCCTCCTGGTGGGCGGGAAGAAGCTGAAGGTCGACCTCAAGCTCCTCGACGACACCTCCGACGCCGCCAAGAGCGCCCAGCTGGTGGAGCAGCTGATCGCCCAGCAGAGGGTGCACGCGGTGATCGGCGGCTACGGCTCGCAGCTCGTCCAGGCGCAGAGCGTCGTCCCCGAGCGGTACGGCATCCCGTACGTCGCCGGCGGCGCCGGCGCCACGAGCATCTACGGCCGGAGCAAGTGGGTCTTCGGCACCCTCTCCCCCGTCGAGAACCTCGCCACCACGCAGATGGAGTTCCTGCAGGACCTCGTCGCGGCCGGGAAGCTCAAGAAGGGGCTGAGGATCTCCCTCGTCACGGAGAACACCGAGCACGGGAAGGACTTCCAGAAAGGGGTCCGCGACTTCGCGAAGGCCCACCCCGCGGAGTTCACCGTCGTCCTCGACGAGAGTTTCGAGCTCTACGCTCCCGACTTCAAGCCGCTCCTCACCCGGGTCCAGCAGGCCAAGGCCGACCTCTTCATGTGCGACGCCCACCTGGAGGACTTCATCTCGATGCAGAGGGCCTACACGCAGATGGGGCTCTACCACCTGATGCTCACCTACGGCGCCCGCGGCGCCGACGAGGCGGGGCGGAAGGGGCTCGGCGCGGCCACCGACTACATCTTCGCGAGCGGCTGGTGGTCCGATCTCCTCCCGTACCCGCAGGTGAAGGCCTGGACGGCGAAGTACAAGGCAGCCACCGGCACCGCCCCCCAGTGGTACCACGCGACTGCGTACGAGACCGCCCGCGCTCTCCTCGCTGCCGTCACGAAGGCCGGGGCGCTGAAGCCCGATGCCATCCGCGGCGCCCTCGCCTCCCTCGACCTCGAGGACTCGATCCTCCCCGGCGGGAAGCTGAAGTTCTCGAGGAGCGGCCAGGCGCTCCTCCCGTTCGTCGTGACGCAGAACAAGCCGGGCGGAAAGATCGACCTCGTCTGGCCGAAGGCGGCGAAGACCGGGGACCCGGTCGCCCCGGTCCCGCGGTCGTAGCCCCGGCCGTCGGGACGGGATGCAGGAACTCCGGGAGGTCCTCCTCAACACGCTCCTGGCGGCCGGGCTGTACGCGACGATGTCGTACGGCCTGGCGGTCATCTACGGGGTGATGCGCATCATCAACCTCGCCCACGCGGGGCTGATGATGCTGGCCGCTTACGTCACCTTCGCCCTCTACACGCGGTACGAGATGGACCCGTTCCTCTCGCTCGTCGTCGTCATCCCCCTCTTCTTCCTCCTCGGCGTCCTGCTCCACCGGTTCGTCGTCCGGCGCCTCCCGAGGACGACCGGCACGCCCACGATGCAGTCCCTCCTCCTCCTCTTCGGCGTCTGGCTGGTCCTCCAGAACCTCGCGTACGCCCTCTGGACCGGGGACACGCAGTCGATCCTGACGCCGTACACCCTGAAGTCCGTGACCCTCCTCGGCGTCCGGGTCGGCGTCCCGAACCTCCTCGTCTTCGGCGTGAGCGCCCTCTCCCTCCTCGCGCTCAACTTCGTCCTGAAGCGGACCTACCTCGGCCGGGCCATCCGGGCGGTCACCCAGAACCGCGACGCCGCGCTGCTGTCGGGGATCGACGCGGACCGCCTCTCGGCGATCACCTTCGGCGCCGGGACCGCCTTCGCGGCGATCGCCGGGACGAGCCTCTCCACGCTCTACGCGTTCACGCCCGACTTCGGTCGGAGCTTCCTCCTGAAGGCGTTCTGCATCATCGTCCTGGGCGGGATGGAGAGCTTCACCGGCGTGGCCGCCGGGGCCCTCGTCCTCGCCTTCCTCGAGAACGCCCTCGCCGCCTGGACCCCCATCCCCACCTCGTTCCAGGACGCGATCAGCTTCACGCTCCTGGTCCTGGTCCTCGTGGCGGTCCCCCAGGGCCTCCCCGGGATCGCCCGCAAAGTCGCGCGGTGGCGGGCCTCCTCGTGACGCCGGCCCCCGTCTCCCGCCGCACCCTCCCGTGGCTCCTCTTCGCCGCGGCCGGGCTCGTCCTGCTGCTCGCCCCTCGGTTCCTCGACCGCGGGAGCCTCAACGACGTCTGGAACGTCGCCTTCGGCGTGATCCTCGCGTGCTCCTGGAACATCCTCGGCGGCTTCGCGGGACAGGTCTCGATCGGCTACTCGGCCTTCATCGGAATCGGGGCCTACACCACCGTCCTCCTCGCCCTGAAGGGGGTCGACCCCTACCTGACGCTCCCGCTCTCCGCCCTCCTCGCGGCGGTCTTCGCCGTCCTGATCGGCCTCCCCGCATTCCGCTTGCGCGGCCCCTACTTCACCATCGTGACGATCGGCGTCTCGGAGGCGGTGCGCGTCTTCGCCTCGGGCGTCTCGTTCACCGGGGGCTCCAGCGGCCTACGGATGCCGGCCGGGTCGTTCGACTTCTCCGTGAACTACGCGTCGATGGTCGCGCTGGCCCTGGCCGTGATCGCGCTGACCGCGGCGCTGTCCCGCAGCCCGTTCGGCGCCGCGCTGGGCGCCATCCGGCAGGACATCGACGCCGCCGAGGCCCTCGGGATCGACTCCACCCGGTTCAAGCTCGGTGCCCACGCGATCTCGGCCGCGCTCGTGGCCGTCGCCGGGAGCCTGTACGCGATCAACTTCCAGTACGTCGCCCCCGGCTCCGTCTTCGACTTCCGCCTCTCCCTCTCGATCGTCCTGATGCCGATCATCGGCGGGGTCGGCACCCTCGCCGGCCCGGTCCTGGGGGCCGTCATCTTCAGCTACCTCCAGATCAAGCTCCTGACCATCCCGGCCCTCCGCGACTCCTATCTCTTCATCTACGGCGGCCTCCTGATCCTCGTCATGCTCTTCGAGCCGAAGGGGATCGTGGGCCTCTGGAACAGGCTGGCCGCCTCCGTCCGGCGGAGCCCCGGAGGGTCCGATGCCCGCTGACGCCGGCGGCGCCACCCCGATCCTCTCGGTCCGCAGCCTCTCGAAGCGGTTCGAGGGGCTGCTGGCCCTGGGAGGGGTCAGCTTCGACGTGGAGAAGGGGCAGATCTTCGGCGTCATCGGCCCCAACGGCGCCGGAAAGACCACCCTCTTCTCCTGCATCGTCGGCTCGCTCGTCCCCACCTCCGGGGAGATCCTCTTCCGGAAGCGCCGCATCGGCGGGCTCCCGAACGACGCCGTGGTCCGGCGGGGGGTCGTCAGGACCCACCAGATCGTCCGCCCGTTCCGGGAGATGACCGTCGCCCAGAACGTCTCGGTGGGCGCCCTCTTCGGGCGCGGGAAGCGGCGGGGCGCCGAGGCCGCGAGCCGGGTCGCCGCGGTCCTCGAGACGACCGGCCTCTCCCACCGGGCCGGGGCGCTCGCCGGGACGCTGACGATCGGCGAGCTCAAGCGGCTGGAGATCGCCCGCGCCCTCGCGACCGAGCCGGAGGTGATCTGCCTCGACGAGGTGATGGGCGGGCTCAACCCGTCCGAGATCCTCGCCGCCATGGCGCTCATCCGGACCATCCGCGACGCGGGGGTGACCGTCCTGATGATCGAGCACCACATCCATGCCGTCGTGGGAGTCTCCGACCGGATCCTCGTCCTGAACTTCGGCGAGAAGATCGCCGAGGGGACCCCGAGGGAGGTCGTCGCCGACCCGGACGTCGTCGCCGCCTACCTCGGCGACGAGACGAACCCGCTCCTCGAGGAGTGCGTCTCGTGAGCCTGCTCGAGGTCCGGGGCATCGACGTCTTCTACGGAAACGTCCAGGCGATCCGGGAGGTCTCCTTCGACGTCGCCGGGGGCGAGATCGTGACCGTCATCGGGGCGAACGGCGCCGGCAAGTCCACGACGCTGAAGACGCTGGCCGGACTGATGAAGCCGAGGAAGGGGACCATCCTCTTCGGCGGGAAGGACGTCACCGGGCTGGCCCCCTTCGACCTGGTGGAGCTGGGCCTGGTCCTGATTCCCGAGGCGCGCCAGCTCTGGCCCGGGATGACGGTCCTGGAGAACCTGGAGCTGGGGGCCTACGGCAAGCGGGCGCGGCGCGAGAGGGCCGGGACGCTGGAAACGGTCTTCGGCATGTTCCCGCGCCTCAGGGAGCGCCTCCGCCAGAACGCCGGCACCCTCTCGGGCGGCGAGCAGCAGATGTGCGCGATCGGCCGCGGGCTCATGGCCCGGCCGAAGCTCCTCCTCCTCGACGAACCCGCCCTCGGCCTCGCGCCCATGCTCGTCCGGGAGGTCTTCAAGTCGCTGAGGACCATCCGGGACCAGGGGGTGACGGTCGTCCTCGTGGAGCAGAACGTCTCCCACGCCCTCGCGATCGCCGACCGCGCGTTCGTCCTGGAGACCGGCCGCGTCACCCTCTCCGGCCCCGCGCGCGAGCTCGCCCGCGACCGGCGCGTCAAGGACAGCTACCTCGGGTTCGCCTCCGCGTGAACCGCCAGGAAGGACCGATGCCGACCGATTCCGCCGCCCGCCTCCTCGCGTCCCTCTCCGCCTTCCCCCAGAAGGAGGCGATCCGCTTCGGCTCGCGGACCCTCACGTTCGGCGACCTGGACCGGCTCTCGCGCCGCTACGCGGCCGGACTCTCCGCCATCGGGGTCCGGCGCGGCGACCGGGTCGCCGTCTACGCCGAGGGCTCCCCGGAGCTCGTGGTCGCCCTCCTGGGCCACTACCGGCTCGGGGCGGTACACGTCCCGATCAACACGCACTACCGGGCCGAGGAGGCCGGGCACATCCTCCGGGACTCCGGGGCCGGAGCCCTCCTCTTCACTCCCGGCCCGGAGGCCGAGCAGGTCCTCGCCGAGATCGGCCCGCTGCCCGGGCTGAAGGAGCTCGTCGCGGTCGGCGGCCCCTCCTCCGTCCCCGGCGCGCGGCCCTTCGAGGAGCTGCTGGCCGGAGTAGCCGGAGTGGCCGGAGCCCCGCTTCCTTCGGGAGCCCCCCTGCTGGCCGACGGCGACGCCGCTCTCCTGATCTATACCTCCGGCACGACCGGGAAGAGCAAGGGGGTGGAGCTGTCGTTCGGGGCCCTCGTGGCGAACATCGAGGAGATGACGCGGGCGTGGGGGTTCACCGCCGCCGACCGCCTGGCGCTCGCCCTTCCCCTCTTCCACGTCCACGGCCTCTGCCTGGGGGTCCACGGGGCGCTCCTGCACGGGTTCACGCTCCTCCTCTCCGAGAAGTTCCAGGCGGCCAGGATCGTCCGGGAGTTCGAGGAAAACGGGGCGACCGCCTTCATGGGAGTCCCCACGATGTACGTCCGGCTCCTCGAGCACCTCGACACGCACCCCGCGGCCGCGGAGGCCCTGCGCCGGGCGCGACTCTTCACCTCCGGAAGCGCCCCCCTCCCGGCCGACGACTTCCGCGCCTTCGAGAAACGGACCGGCCACGCCATCCTCGAGCGGTACGGGATGAGCGAGACCCTTTTCACCCTATCCAACCCGTATTCCGGGGAGCGCCGCCCGGGAACCGTCGGCCTCCCCGTCCCCGGCTACGAGGTGAAGGTCGTCGACGACGCCGGGCAGGAGGGCACGCCCGGGGAGCTGGGAGAGATCGTCGTCCGCGGGAACGGGATGATGACCGGCTACTGGGGGCAGCCCGAGGAGACCGCCAGGAGCTTCCGGGACGGCTGGTTCCTCACCGGGGACGTCGCCCGCAGCGACGCCGACGGCTACGTCACGATCGTCGGCAGGAAATCGGTCGACATCATCAAGAGCGGCGGCTTCAAGATCTCCGCGCGGGAGATCGAGGACGTCCTCCGCCGGCACCCGCGCGTCCGGGAGGTGGCGGTGGTCGGAGCCGAGGACCGGGTCTGGGGACAGCGGATCGTGGCGGCCGTCGTCCTCGTGCCCGGCGCGGAGTCCGCCCCGGACGCCGTCCGGGAGGAGCTCGACGGCTTCGCCCGCGCTCACCTCGCGGACTTCAAGCGCCCCCGCGAGGTGCTCCTCCTCCCCGAGCTCCCCCGGAACGCCCTCGGGAAGGTCCAGAAGCACCTGATCCTGAAGGGCCTCCCGGGCCCGCAGACCCCCTGACACCGAAAAAGGCGTAGCCATCCGCGCGGAGCGGGGAATACTCTCGCACGATGGCGAACCGGCTCTTAGGGTTCTTCGGCCGCCTGGGCAAGCGAAAAGCCTCCCGCTCGGACCTCTTCGCGCTCTGCTCCGCCCTGCTGACCGGCCGGGGCGAGGCGTCGGGGATGGCGATGGCCCGGCAGCTCCTCGACAGGTACCGGGGCCTGACGCCCGAGCAGAGGCTCGACTTCCTCCTGATGCTCGCGGAGAATTTCGGCCCGGACCACGCCCGTCTCGAGCGGGCCATCACGGCGTACCAGGCCGGCCCCGACCCGCGCACCGCCCTCGCCCTCCACAATTCCGCCGAGCCGCGCCGTCAGGAGCTGATCCGTCGCCTGAACCGGGCCCCGGGAGGCACCGAGAGGCTCGTCCGGATGCGCGAGGACGTCATCCGGGAGGTTCCGAAGAACCCGTCTCTCGAGGCCGTGGACATCGACTTCGTCCACCTCTTCTCGTCGTGGTTCAACCCCGGGTTCCTCGTCCTGAAGAGGATCGACTGGTCGACCCCCGCCGACCTCCTCGAGAAGATCATCCGGTACGAGGCGGTCCACGAGATCAAGAGCTGGTCCGACCTGAGGCGCCGGCTCGAGCCCGGCGACCGCCGCTGCTTCGCGTTCTTCCACCCGACGCTGGCGGACGAGCCTCTCGTCTTCGTGGAGGTGGCCCTCACCTCCGACGTCCCGGGCTCCATCGCCCCGCTCCTCGCCGAGGCGCGGCCGGGCCGCACGGCGCGCGCGACCACGGCGGTCTTCTACTCCATCTCGAACTGCCAGCCGGGCCTCCGCGGCGTCTCGCTCGGGAACTTCCTGATCAAGCACGTCGTCGAGGAGCTCCTCCGGGAGCTGCCTCAACTGAAGCACTTCGTCACGCTCTCCCCGGTGCCGAAGTTCGTGAGCTGGCTGAAGCGGGAGCGGGAGTCGAAGTCGCCGGCGATCCTGGGCGCGGCGGAGCGCTCCACCCTCCGCGCGCTCGACCAGCCGGGATGGCCCGGCCACACCCAGACCGCCCGCGCGCTCCAGCCCATCCTGTCGAACGCGATCGCCCACTACCTCCTCCTCGCCCGGGATTCCTCGGGGAAGCCCGTGGACCCGGTCGCGAAGTTCCACCTCGGGAACGGCGCGCGGCTCGAGCGGGTCAACTGGATGGGCGACCTCTCGCCCAAGGGGCTCACCGAGGCGGCGGGCTTCATGGTCAATTACCTCTACGACCTCTCCCGCATCGAGCGAAACCACGAGCTGTTCGCCAACAAGGGGGAGGTCGTGGCCTCCCCGGCCGTGAAGAGGCTCCTCGGGCCGGACCCGAACTCCGCACCGAAAGGGTGAGATGACGCCGAGACACTCCCGGCCGGCGAAAATCACAGGGTAGAGACCTGACCCCCAGGCGTACCCTCTGCAACCGCGACTGCCCCGACGCCTGCGGCCTCGTGGCCACCGTCGAGGACGGCCGGCTGGTCCGTCTCGAGGGGGACCCGGAGCACCCGGTCACCCGCGGCTTCCTCTGCTCGCGGACGACGCGGTTCCCGGCGACACAGAACAGCCCGGCGCGGCTCCTCTCGCCCCTGCTCCGGAAAGGGGGCGAGCTCGTTCCCGCCTCGTGGGACGAGGCGATCGCTTTCGCCGCCGACCGCCTCCTGGCCATCCGGGGGGAATCCGGCCCGGCCGCGGTCCTCCACTACCGCTCCGGCGGCTCGCTCGGACTGCTCAAGACCGTGGTGGACCGCTTCTGGGAGGCGTTCGGCCCGGTCTCGGTGAAGCGCGGCGACATCTGCTCGGGCGCCGGCGACGCCGCCCAGATGACCGACTTCGGCGAGGAGGACTCCCACGACCTCTTCGACCTCCTGAACGCCCGGCACATCCTCCTGTGGGGAAAGAACGCCCACGTCTCCAGCGTCCACCTCCTCCCGATCCTGAAGGAGGCGCGGCGGAAGGGGGCGCGCGTCGTCCTGATCGACCCGGTCCGCCACCGCACCTCCCACGTCGCCGACTCCGTCATCCTCCCCCGGCCGGGGGGGGACTTCGCCCTCGCGATGGCCGCCGCCGCCCGCCTCTTCGAGCGCGGCCAGGCCGACCCGGAGGCCGCCTCCTACTGCGACCACCTGGACGCCTTCCGGGCGCTCGCCGCGTCCCGGACGGCCGAGGAGTGGGCCGCGGAGGCCGGAGTCACGCCGGCCGAGGCCGACCTCGTCGCCTCCGCCCTGGCGGGCCGCCCCTGCGCCACCGTGGTCGGCTGGGGACTCGGCCGCCGGATGAACGGCTCGGCCACGGTCCGCGCCCTCGACGCCCTCGGCGCCGTCAGCGGGAACCTCGGCATCCCCGGGGGCGGCGTCTCGTTCTACTTCAAGCGGCGCGGAGCCTTCGACACCTCGTTCCTCTCGGGGGCCTCCGCCCGCACGCTCTCGGAGCCGCTCCTCGGCCAGGAGATCCTCGCGGCGAGGGAGCCGGAGATCCGCGCCGTCTGGGTCACCGCGGCGAATCCCGTGGCGATGCTCCCCGATTCGTCGACGGTCGCCCGCGCCTTCCAGTCGCGCGAGCTGGTCGTCGTGGTCGACTCCTTCCTCACCGACACGGCGAGGCGGGCGCACGTCGTCTTCCCGACCACGACGCTCGTGGAGGACGACGACCTCCTCGGCTCGTACGGTCACCACTGGATCGGCGCCTCGACTCCCGTCCTGAAGCGCCCGGAAGGGGTCCGCAGCGACCTCGAGATCGTCCAGCTCCTCGCCCGGGCCATCGACGACCGGACCGGGGCGAACGGGAACGGGATCGGCCCGGCCGTCGCCGGCTCCGCCGCCGACTGGAAGCGCCGCCTCCTGGCGAAGGTCGCCCCGCTCGGGGCCACGCTGGAGGAGCTGGAGAAGCGCCCCGTGAGGAACCCGATCGCCCCGCCGATCCTCTTTGCGGACCGGAAGTTCCCGACCCCCTCGGGCAAGGTGAACCTCGTCCACGCCGTTCCCCCTTCCGCTCCCGACGAGCCCGGCTATCCGTTCTGGCTCTTCTCGAACTCCACCGAGCACTCCCAGAGCTCGCAGTGGGCCGGCGCTCCCCCCGCCCTCGTCACCGTCACGTGCCACCCGGCGGCCGTCCCCGGCCTCGCGGAGGGAGACCTCGTCGTCCTCGAGAGCGCGATCGGCCGACTGACGGCCCGCCTCGCGTTCGACCCGGAGCAGCGGCGGGACGTCCTCCTCGTCCCGAAGGGAGGGCACCTCGACGCGGGCACCTCGGCGAACGTCCTGGTCCGCGCCCGCGCGACCGACGACGGCGAGGGCGCCGCCTACATGGACTGCCGCGTCCGGATCCATTGGGGACGGTCCTGAAAACGTGTATTATTGGGGCAATAATACACGTTTTCAGGACCGTCCCCAATAGCAGCAGCGACCGGTCGCGCTGGGGAAAATGGCGACCGTTTTCCAAGCTCGGTCGGATGCCGAAGGGGCCACGCCCCGGAGGCCTTCCAGCGAGCGTCAGGCGAGCGGTCTACACCCGGCCCGATCAGGACTTGCCCACACGAAATGACGAAAAATCTACAATGGCAGCACCGTGAAGAATCGCTACCCGATAATCGTGAGCCTTGGCCTGATCATGGTTGCTCTCGCCGGGTTCGTGAGTTGGCGGTGCTATGGCCGCGTTCCACACATCGAAGACGAGCATGCCTATCTGTTTCAAGCAAAGGTCTTTGCCGACGGCAAGGTGGTGGCCGCTTCGCCGCCCTTCGCCCGGCCGTTTCAGGTTCCCTTCGTCATCGATCGAGATGGCCGGCGATTCAGCAAGTACCCGCCTGGGTTTTCGTTTCTCCTGGCGTTGGGAGTGCTCGTGGGCTTGCCGTGGATCGTGAATGCGCTCTGCGGAGCGCTCGTCTTGGTGGCCGTCTACCTGATCGGCGCCGACCTGCTGGGGCCCCCCGTTGGCCTGTGTGCGGCTCTACTCGGCTTGCTCTCACCGCTGCTGCTGCTCCAGAGCTCTGTATTGATGAGCCATGTCAGCTGCTGCGCAGCCCTCTCTTTCTTCGCCTGGACGTTCTGGCGGTGCAGGGACCGACGACGGCGTCACCCTCTCTCGTACGCCATCGGCGCTGGCCTGTGCCTCGGTCTCGGTGTGCTCATCCGGCCGCTCACGGCAGCCGGAATCGGTGCAGCCTTTCTCGTCCTGGCTGTAGTGGACCTATTTCGGAGCCCAGGCTTCTTCGTCCGACGCTATGGCGTCATGCTGGCTTCCGGCCTGCTGGTGGCGGTGCTCTCGCCTTTCTATAGCTACGCGGCCACGGGAGATCCGTTCACCAACCTCTACACGATGTGGGAACAGTGCGACACGATCGGATTCGGGCCTGGCCACGGCACGGTGCCGACCGGCCATTCCCTGGGGATCTCGTATCTCAACCTCCGAAGAGACCTTGGCCAATTGCGAGAGTTGTTCCTTCCGATTCCCCGTGTCCTGGCATCGTGGCTCGGAGCGGCGCTCCTCACCCTGGGGCTATTCAGCCTGGCCTGGCGGAATGCCCGGATGCTGCCTCTGCTCGTGGCTCCTCCTCTGTTATTGATCTGCGCCTACCTGGCCTACTGGGTCAGCAGCGGCGGCGCCTACGGGCCACGCTACTACCTCGAGGGCCTGCCGTGGGTATGGTTGATCGTCGCGCATGGCTTGGTGTCACTGTCGACGAGCAGATACTGCCGCGTGGTGACAATGGTGGGTCTACCGATCGTGGCGGTCTGGGGCATCCGCGCGACCACCATCCCGCAGCTTCGACAAGGCCAAGGGCTGTACGGCATTACCCGCCGCGACTCCAATACGATCGAGGCAGCCCACCTCGGGAAGGCGCTGGTCTTCGTGAAGGGCAGTGACTGGACGGACTATGGTGCCTTATCCTGGAAGAACTCGGCAAGCCTCGATGGCGAGGTGGTGATTGCGGCTTCGCACGGCCTGCGTTCGGACCGCCGGGTTCAAGAGTTCTTTCCCGGGAGGAGGGTCTACTATTACGATCGGTCCGCGGAGAGGTTGGGCGGTCCTCCCCCGTAGATCGCCAGGACCGCAGAGTCCGCGGAAGCCGGGACAGAAGCGGCCTCGACGAGGCTGTCAAGACGCGTTGCCGATGTCGACCGAAGGTCTGCGACCGGCGGCTCTCCATAGGGGCGCACCCCATCTCGGGCTATCTGAAGCCATCTCCCGATTGAGCCGTCGGACCTCGGCATGAGCTCTCGGCCGCCATCTCGGCCCGATGCCGTACGACGATTATTCCTGGACACCCGGGAAATCTGATTTTCGCCTAACAGCGGCTGGCCCAGATCGTGCTAGATCCTGACTTCAAGCGTTCCGGACCACTATCCTGACCCGGATGGGACGCCCGATGGCCCGAAAACCTCCGAAATGAGGTGAAAGGGCCCGAAAAGGAGCTCCATGGACAAGATCAAGAACATCGCCCTCGTCGCCCACGACAACCGGAAGAAGGATCTGATCGAGTGGGTCGGCTGGAACCACAAGATCATCGTCGACCACAAGCTCGTCTGCACCGGGACGACCGGTCGGCTCGTCGAGGAGGTGCTGAAGGCCAAGGCGGTCGAGGTCAAGGACAAGCCGCCGGTCCTCAACATCACGAAGCTGAAGTCGGGCCCGCTCGGCGGGGACCAGCAGCTGGGAGCGCTGATCGCCGAGGGAAAGATCGACATCGTCATCTTCTTCTGGGACCCGATGGAACCCCACCCGCACGACGTCGACGTGAAGGCCCTCCTCCGGATCGCCGTCGTCTACAACGTCCCGATCGCCTGCACCCGGTCCACGGCCGACTTCCTGATCTCGTCCCCCCTCCTGAGGGAGAAGTACACCCCGGTCGGGACCGACTACACCGCCTACACCAGCCGCAAGGTGGCGGGGGACTGAGGAAGGACGGCTCGAGTCGCTTCGCATCGCTTGCAGCCCGAGCCGGAATCGCCTCCGGCGGCTGCCCTCCGGACTCATAATCGCGCGTGACCGCACACCTGCTCCTCCAGAACGCTCTCCTCGTCGCGACGGTGATGACCCTGCTCTGGGGCTGGAGCGTCTTCCGGCGCGACGCGAGCGTCGTCGACCCCTGGTGGTCGATCGGCTTTCTCCTGGTGGCGATCCAGACGCTCCTCGCCTCCGGGCCCGCCCCGGCGAAGCGCCTCCTCGCCGCGATGGTCGCGCTCTGGGCAGTCCGGCTCTGGGCCCACCTGCTCTGGCGCTCCCGCGGCAAGGCCGAGGACCCGCGCTACAGGGCCTTCCGCGAGCGCTTCGGCCCGGAGCGCTACTGGTGGGTCAGCTTCTTCCAGGTCTTCCTCCTCCAGGGAACGCTCCTCTTCGTCATCTCCGCTCCCCTCCAGGCCGCGCTCGCGAACCCTGTCGCCGGTCCGATCCGCTGGAACTACTTCGGCGAAGCGGTCCTCTGGTGGGGCTTCTGGCTCTTCGCGGCGGATGCCCCGTGGGGCCTCGCAACGGTCCTCGCGCCGGCTCTGATGACCTTCCTCCTCCTCCGCGTCTCGGGCGTCACGATGCTCGAGGCGCACCTGAAGAAGAGCCGCCCCGGATACCGCGACTACGTGAAGCGGACCAGCGCCTTCCTTCCGCGCCAGCCGAGGTAGGCCTGCCGTCCCAGGAGCGGACGGCGTAGCCGGCCCACCTCTCCGCGTCGGCTTCGATCCCCTTCACGCACCTCTCGACGAAGTCGCGGAGGTGGGCGACGAGGAGGCCGGAAGCGATACCGCCCCCGTCCGCCACCGGTTTGCCGTCTCCGTCCGAAGCTCCTATTCTCCCCGCACTTCACTCCCCCAGGAGGAACTCGCCATGACCAGCCCGTACATGAGCGGCCTCGACAAGAACCCGGCCAACTACGTGCCGCTGACCCCCCTCAGCTTCCTCGAGCGGTCCGCCTACATCTACCCGGACCGGCTCGCGGTGGTCCACGGCGAGCGGCGGTTCACCTGGAAGGAGACCTACGCCCGCTGCCGGCGGCTGGCGTCGGCGCTGGTGAAGCGGGGCGTGAAGCCGGGCGACACCGTCGCCGTGATGCTCGCCAACACTCCCGAGATGTACGAGTGCCACTTCGGGGTGCCGATGGCAGGGGCGATCCTGAACACCATCAACACCCGCCTCGACTTCGACACCGTCTCGTTCATGCTGGAGCACGCCGAGGCGAAGGTGATCATCGCGGACCGCGAGTTCGCCGACACGATCCGGAGGTCGGTCTCGCTCCTCTCCCGCCCCTACCTCCTGATCGACGTGAACGACCCTGAGCACCCGCTCCAGACGCCGGTCGGCGGCGTCATGTACGAGGACCTCCTGAACGAGGGGGACCCGGCGTTCGCCTGGAAGGGGCCGGCCGACGAGTGGGACGCCATCTCGCTCAACTACACCTCGGGGACCACCGGCAACCCGAAGGGGGTCGTCTACCACCACCGGGGCGCCTACCTCAACGCGATCTCGAACATCGTCAGCTGGGCGATGCCGCCCCACTCGGTCTACCTCTGGACCCTCCCGATGTTCCACTGCAACGGGTGGTGCTTCCCCTGGACGACGGCGGCGAACGCCGGCACGAACGTCTGCCTCCGGCACGTCGAGGCGAAGAAGATCTTCGAGCTGATCAAGCAGCACAAGGTGACCCACTACTGCGGCGCCCCGATCGTCCACTCGCTCCTGATCAACGCCCCCGAGGAGATGAGGCAGGGGATCGCGCACAAGGTCTCCGGCCTCATCGCGGCCGCGCCGCCGCCCGCCGCCGTCATCGAGGGGATGGAGCGGATCGGCTTCGACCTGTCGCACGTCTACGGCCTCACCGAGACCTACGGCCCCGCCGCCGTCTGTGCCAAGCAGGACGACTGGGCGGCGATGGACATCAGCAAGCGGACCGAGCGGAACGGCCGGCAGGGGGTCCGATACCACATGCAGGAGGGGCTGACGGTCCTCGACCCGGTCACGATGAAGCCGGTGCCCTGGGACGGCGAGACGATCGGCGAGGTGATGTTCCGCGGGAACCTGACGATGAAGGGGTACCTGAAGAACCCGACCGCCACCGACGAGTCGTTCCGCGGCGGCTGGTACCACACCGGCGACCTGGCGGTGATGCAGCCCGACGGCTACATCAAGATCAAGGACCGCTCGAAGGACATCATCATCTCGGGGGGCGAGAA
>Ga0118677_10008347_pt1 | contig 16644 bp, 5 predicted proteins | sample AliMusrvi5mmetaG_FD_86154 | JGI IMG/M metagenome (GOLD analysis project Ga0118677, IMG submission 86154) | reverse complement strand
GTCATTGTCAATGACCTTGTCATCGATGCCCTTGTCCGGCTGGTCAGTCCTGGCACCACTCTTCATGACAGACGCCGTGACCGGCTTGCTGCCGGCGCACTTCAATTCGGTGACCAGCAGATTCGAGTTCGCATCAACAAACGACCTTGTCTGGACCGCGACATCTCCATTGGTGAAGGCACCACGCACTTCCGCCAACGCCATGTCCTGTTCCTGCCGGTAGCTTGCCCCCTTCAACTCGGGGATCGCCACGGTCAGCATGCCGACGTTCATCACGGCCGCATCATTGCGCCGCCAGAAGTCGTTCTTGCCGACATAAAACCGCTGTTCCTCCGGCGACCCGGACATCACAATGCCAACATCGCCGTTGCCTAACAATGGCCCATCCGGCATGGTCCCGGTCGGAATCCCTTCCGGCGGCTTGGTGTAAACCGCGCATAAATTCAACGCCTGTATCATGGCCGGCGCCTCCGCGCGAACCAAGCCTGGGAACGCCGCCACGATGGCCAGAACCGCAGGAACGGCGTGTTGCAGAATCCCTCTCGCGGGATGAACGGTATTTAGGATTTTCATGATGCTGGATTCCGGTGCACTTGATGATTTAGATTTTCGATTATTTGGCAAATACGGGATGGGACATACTCGGTTCAGGCGGATTCGACCGCAGACAATTTCCGCAATGACTGGACAATCCCTGCGAGGCGGGTCTGATTGTATTCACATGTCCTGTTCTCCAAAGCTTTTCTTTCGGCTGATCATTTCCCCGCCGGCAATTTGGTTCCGAAGCGGTAATTTCCCGAGCCAACGACGAACCTAACGAAGTTACCGTCTTCGCGGGCACCCATCATTCCTTCCGTTTTCGTAACGAGGGTGCCATTTTTCCAGACCATGGTTGCGCCCTCGTAGATCAACGCCTTGCTGTTGGCGGGCTTGGGAAAGCTGACCGCGGCCTTGCTGTTGAAGGGAATGCCCACCGTGAGCGCGAGATCGGATCCGGTGACCTGCCACTCCGACGAGACCTTGCCGCGAGGGGTCTGCACATACCCTTTTGCAAATGTCAAACCGCCACCGATCTGCGGCCGGATCGCCAGTTCCTGATAGCCCGGCATGGTCGGATAGATACCCAGCACCGCCTTGTAGAACCAGGCGTCAAGCGGGCCGCCGAGCATCGGATGATTGTACGAGCCATGTCCGTCCCAGAACTCCCAGATGGTGGTGAAGCCTTGCTCAATCATGCGTCCCCAGCTTGGCTGGGTCGTCTGATGGGCGAGAGTGTAGGCCGTCCCGACCGCCTCATTGCGCCACAGCGCATTCATCACACAGTAGGTTCCCATCACGCCCGTGGTCAAATGTCCGCCTTTGTATTCGACGCTCATTTTCAGGCGGGCCAGCACAGCCCCCTTGCTCTCGGGTGGCACCAAGTCAAAGGAAAGCGCCATTGCATTGGCGACCTGCTCGTTTTTCCCATAATACCGGTCATACTTGAGCCATCGCTTGTTGAAGGCCGTCTTGATATCAACCGCCAGGTTGGCATACATTTCCGCATCATCGGCCTTGCCCAACTCCCGCGCAATCCGCGACAACAGATCCACACTCCGGTAGTAAAAGCCGTTAGCAAGCAATCCTCCTTCGATCGGACCACCGGCCCAGTCGCCAAAGCGGCTGCGGTCAAGAGGGCAGAGGTTCTCGGACGCAGTGGACCGGATATACTCCACAAACCGCTGCATCATGCCATAATGTTTCGCCAGCAGAATCTTGTCACCGGTGGCCATGTACAAATCCCAGGGAACTGAAACCGCCGCTGTATTCCACGGCACATCCTGAATCTCCCAATTCCGGTTGTTCGGCTGGGTCAGTTCAAACGTGGGACAGGGATTGATACAAGCCACGCTCCCTGTGGTATTGCGGAAATCCTGGTAATCCTGGATATCATTGAACCATTTTGCGAGGAACGCTTTCATATCGAGGTTCATGCAAGCGGATTCGGCCGTGACCAATGCATCGCCCATCCAGCCTTTGCGCTCGTCGCGCTGACAACAATCGGTGGGTATGCTGTGCAGGTTGTTCACCTGAGTCCACAAGTATGCCTTGTGAATTTTGTTAAGCAGCGGGGATGAACAGACAAATTCTCCGGCAGGCTCAACCGCGCTATGCACCACGCAGGCGAGCACACTGTCGCTGGTGAGCCCCGCCACGCCGGTAATATTAGCTGTCCTGAATCCGTGATAGGTGAAGCGCGGTTCCCAGGTCTCCACACCGGCCCCTTTGAAGATATACTGATCCGTCTGGCTGCTGTGCGGCCACATGGTTTCCCCGACATCAATCTTCATCACCGTCCCGGCGGGGGCCGATGCGGCAACCCTGACCCACCCCGCAATGTTCTGCCCGAAATCAATGGTATAATCGCCATCCTTGCCGGATATATTGACCGGCTTAATGGTATCCACCACCTTGATCGCCTGCAGTTGGGCGTTCACAATTTGAGGAGGAGTCTTTGTTTGAACCGCAGACCAGCCGGACTCGGCGTATCCTGTCATGTCCCATGCGTCTTCAAGTCTCGCGTCATAGACTTCACCCACATACACACTGTTGGAGACCAATGCCCCGCCGTTCTTCCCCTTCCATGTCGGATCGGTCACAATGGTTGCTGTGGTATTGTCAGTGTACCGCACTTCAATCTGCACCACCGCCATCTTGTCTGACGGTTGCTTGAGCTCCCATTTGATCAAATAGGCATCGCCCAGCATCACCCCCACCGCATTGGCGCCGGGCTTCAGCAACTCCGTGACATCATAGGTGCTGTACAGGGCGCGGAATTTGTAATCGGTGTAGCCGGGATCCAGAACATGGTCGCCGACCTTCTTGCCGTTGATGCGCAGTTCATAATATCCCTGGCCCGAGACATAGGCACGCGCCAGGGCAATCGGCTTCGACTTGTCAATGTTAAACTCCTTGCGCATGCGGGTGAAATCGCCACCCACCCACTGCGCTTTCCAATCCGTGGGATTCAGCATCGCCGTCTCAAACATCGCCGGCTGACTGTATGGCGATACGGTTCCATCCGCATCCCAGACCCGCACCTTCCACCAGTATCGGGTCTTGCTCGTCAGGACAGGCCCCGCATAGGCAATGGCGTATTGTTGCGACGATTCCTTCTCCTGAGTTGACCAGACATCGTCCATGTCGGCATCAATCGTCTTCCTGCTGGATGCCACAAGGATCTGGTAACCACGCTGCTTCTGCCCGCGACCAGAGTGCGAACCTGCCCAGCCGAATACGGGCACGGGATTGTCAATACCCAGCGGGTCGCGCACGCCTTCACAGGTGAGTTGGCCGGGTGCCGCCGGCACCGTTGTTGGCCTGCCTCTGCGCCGGTTTTCATCAGCGGCCACGACAACATTATTGGTCACCGCTTTAGCAGGATAGATGGTATCATCCGGAGACTTTACCGGCAGGTGTGCCGCGACCGACTCGCAGGCATCATCCACGATCTCAACAATTCTGGGCGCCACGCCTTTCCAGGTGAACATGCCATCGACCCAATTGGCATCATCGCCCCAGGTGTTATCACGACCAGGAGCAACCTCAAGCACGAGCCGCTTCACTCCGGTCAGATCAAGATCAATCACCTTGGGCTTGTCGGCTAAAGTCGTCACCGCGCCATCCTTCTTCACGCCACCCTTCATCGGACCGCTCCGGAACAAGACCTTCCCGTCACCAGTCACGATATATTCGGCTAGGCCGGAGTCTCCATTCAAGTCACTCAACCCAACCGCCGCGTGAAACTTTTCCGTATGCCCGTCGAGCCTGATCATGGCCTTAAACGGAGCATGAGTCCCCAACCCATGTTGAAATTTTTCATCCGCCATCTGCAAGGGTTTCCAGGATGCCGACTGATCCTTGAATGGCGCTCTATCAAGATTTTCGACGAGATCGTAATTACCCAGATCCTCCAGCCGGGTTTCTTCCCCGAGGGCCGCATGACAGCACCCCAACACCGCAACAACCGTCATCGCTATATATCTCGTCATGTTTGACTCCTGTGACTAATCTTTCATTTCACTGCCCTGCATTGCCTGAATTGTTATCATTGATCACGTCCGAGCATGCTTCCGTGCGCACATTGACCTTCCCAGACATCGCCTTGTTTCCAGTAATCACCAGTCCCTTGACGCTTTTTGCCCAAATGTCAGCATTATCAAAGACATTGCCCTCGATGCGGATGTTTTCATGCACCGGCTCTTCCGGCTTGGCGGTACTGTTCTCCGGCGCGATGGAGATGCCACACCTGATAAACTTATTGCCGCGAATCGTCATGTCGCGCACCGGCCCTGACTCAAACCAGTTGCGCGCGTCATCGGATACCAGGATGGCCGGCATCGCGGTCTTGTGAAACAGGTTGTTCTCAATGACCACTTTCCGCCGGGTGGTGAGCAGGAATCCGCGCGTGGAACACATGGTGATTTTGCAGTTACGCACATACACTTCCGGCGTCCAGGTGACGTTTTCGAGGACATCCTTGCCCAGCATGACCTCCGGTGACGGCTTCTCCAATGTCAGCAGCATCGTCCAATCGCTTTTCATTTCCGCCTTCTTCACCTTGCCGGAGCCGAAGACGCGCAGGGAATCCGCGTGGACAAAGTCAATATCGTCGCCGGCAAAAAAGGCCTCAAACCCGTATGTTTGCCCGTGACAGAACCGCACCAGCAACTGGTCGGGAGCCGACCGCTCCATGATCCGCAAGTGGGTGCCATGAACATTGATCGGGTCATCCTGCGTGCCCGAGAACGTACACTCCTCCGCAATGAACTTGCCTCGGCAGCCCGACACCTGGATGGCATCCGCCCAGCAGGCACAGGTACGGCCCGAGCCCGGGCGCGGCGCAAGATCAACTTTCTTGAGCGTCAGGTTTTCACAAAACTGGTTCACCAGTCCCATGCCATGCATGTAATGATAAGCGCAATTCTCCCAGACGATATCCTTACTATTGCGCGCAAACGATCCGGTGCAATTGCGGGTAGGATCGCGCTCCTGCCAGACCCGGCCCGTGGTGAATCCCGGGTTTTCCGAAAACCAGGCACGGATCTTGTTGGGTGCCAGTTCTTCGAGTTTCGACACCTTGCCGAAATTGATCCCGGACCGCACCAAGGTACCTTCCGCTGGATCGCCCTGCTGCTGGGCGCCCTGCCGGAAGGCATCGTGCCTCCAGCCTTCGCCCAACCACACCATGAGATCATTTTCGACGACGTATTTCGAATCCGGGTTAATGGCCAGGTCCGCATGATCGGCCGCGACATTCTGCACTGTGTACTCCGAAGTTGTCGGCCGCCGGTAGTCAAACGCAAGGCCCTGCAGGCGGACATCCTCGGCACGATCAAAGAACGTCTCAATCATTCTCCCGCGCATATAAATGTCGCTTCGCGAACCCTTCGTGCCTCCAATCACTTGTACGTGACGCACCCCCTGGAATGCCAGGGCGATGGGCTTTGGCGTACCCGGGTCATCATTCGTATTGGTGATGAACAGCTTGTACTTGAGCGTATTCTCCGGAAAGAAATCATATTCACCCGGCGCAAACTGAATGACGATCGGACGCTTTGCCGTACCTTCGCCCGAAGGCTTCAGGGTTTCATTGTAACATCCCGGCTTCAATTCAATCCGGTCTCCGGGCACCAGAAGAAGACGATTCACCATCTTTAAGCTGCGCCATGGTATCTTCACCTTGGTCCCGATATTCTCATCGTTACCATTTACCGGATCCACATAATAGGTTGTTCCGCCCGGCGATTTCACCAGCTTCTCAACCGGCGGATAGGCTTCCTCGGCTGCGACGACCGGCCCCGAGGCCATCCTTGGCCAGCGCGGATCGGACAGCTCCGGCACCTTCACTTCCGTCAGAACCGGAGCCGTGCCTTTCCATGTAAACACCGCATCCGCCCAGTTGGCATGGTCACTCCAGTTGTTATCCCCGCCATCGGTCACATCAAGCCTGAGCATTTTGACCCCGGTCAGGTCAAGATCAACCACCTTGGGTTCGTCGCCGGCTTTATTCACACCGCCTTTGATCAGACCGCTGCTGAACAGAACCTTACCGTCGCCGGTCACGAAGAATTTCACCGAACCGGGTTCTCCTTTGAGATCGCTTACTCCCACCACGGCATGAAACTTCTCTGTTTTACCATCGAGCTTGATCATGACACTGCTCGGCGCATGCACACCCAGTCCATGCTCGAATTTCTTGCCTCCCATTTGCAGCGGCTGCCAGGATGCCGACTTATCCTTGACCACCAGGTTATTGCCTGACTTGATCAGATTGAGGTTAGGCAGATCTTCCAGCCGGGTTTCTTCACCCGCCGCCGTTAGACAGAAGCCCGTAAGACCTGCGGCCAGAAGTGCGAATGACGGCTTCAATGAAATGTTCATCAGGTGTCTCCGTGTTGTTCTATTTATCAAAAACCAAGCGGCCATTTTCTTCTTTCAATTTGAGCAGGCGCAACCGTTCGCTGGTGCCACCGTCCGGCTGGTGCAAGGCCAGCAGAAGGTTCCCGGAGAAATCGCGGAAGATCATGCCGTGGCCGCCATTATCGGGAAAAAACGGCTCCGGCGAATGCCGCCACGGGCCCTTCACGGTTCCGCTCTCCGACTCCACCATGCCCATCGCATAGTCGCCGCCCTTGCGGAAGCTGGACCAGATCATGAGCAGTTTGCCATTTTTCATCCGATACAAGAACGGGCCGTCAGTAACGTAATTCTTTTCCCCAATCGAACGCACCCAGGGGACCTCCGAGGCCTTGAAGAGTTGGATCGATTCCCCCTGCCTGGCGCTCCAGTCTTTCGTCATCTGCACCGCGCGGACGGCACCATCATGTACCTGGATCCATTCTTGACAGTAAACCAGCCAGTGCGCACCGTCGGCTTCAATCCACGGCGTACCATCCAGTGCGCGTTGCTCGGGAGGTGTATTGGCACCATCGCCGGCAATTACGAAAGGACCCTCCGGCTTGTTAGCGCGCAAAATCTGGGTGCCGCGCCCGCCATCACGTCCGGAAAATGAGACAAACATGTAATAATCGTCATCAAACTTATGAACCTCCGGCGCCCAGATTTCTGTGCCACCCCAGAAATTGGTCTTGGGCCGCTCGAAGACTGTCTCAGGCTTGGACCAGTTGATCAGGTTCTTACTACGATAAACCTCCACCCCAATTCCGGCATTATCGTTGTTGAGCCGGTTGCCGCATTGCGCGTAAAGGTAATAATTGCGTGCAACAGGCTCCGCGAGGATGAACGGATCCCGGACGCGGACCTCGCTCAGTATAAGCGGAAATTCAGCGTGCATGGCAGACGAGAGAGGAACCGGCCGCGAGGAGCCCCCGTCATACATTGCGACAAAATTCCAGGTGCCAGGCACAACTTCAAACCGACAGTAGCGTGCGTCCTCACCCTTACAAACCACTCCAGGCGCTGAATCGCGGGACTTCCCCTTCTTCCATACGGTCTTGCCGTTGACGGCCACGCTTAGAATGTTTCGGCCTTTTTCCTGCGGAACGCCGACCAAAGCCTTCGTCCCTTTCGGCGACACCAACTTCAGCCCGAGCGATGACGCATCACGTTTCAGAGCAACCTGAATACTTCCCTTCACCGTGGGCACTACTCCCTCAACGGTCGCCAGATCGCCCATTTGCGGCAGGACATGGTACTCCTCGTACGCCACCTTGTCCGGTGCCACCCCCAGCACATATTGCGACATCATGGTCAGCGGTCCGCCGCTCCACGCGTGGTTGTAACCGTTGCTCCCGCCATATCCATCCCACCCTTCCCAAAGCGTGGTGATCTCACTTCCGGCCATTTTGGTATAGCGCTGCTTCATCCTATCAAGCCCCAATTGTGCCTCACCCATCATGAACAGCGACTCTAACACATACTTCTCCATGTATGGGCTCGCGTTGCGATGCTTGTCCAGCACCTCGCGCAATGCCGCATACTTGTCCGGCCCCGCAATTCCGGCCACCACCGCAAGTCCGTTGCCTCTATCATCCGTGTCGCCACTGTAGCCGGCCGAACGGTATTCCTTGCCATTCCAGCACTTGTCATTAATCCCCTTCGCAACAGCCGTCAGCCGGGCCTGCCATGCCGGGAGATCGCCCTCCGCCCCGCACAACTTCGCCATCTCCATCGCCCCCTGGAGCGCCAGGTGAAACCACACGCTGTCCAAAAGCTGCACGTCGATATTCACGCCCCAGTCCGACCAGTCCCAGTCGCCTTTGCGGTGAATCACCAGACCATTTTCATCCTGCTTCCAAACCGTCAGGTAATCGCGGACATGCGGATACACCTCGCGCATCGTTGCGACATCGCCGGTATGGAAATAGTACAACCAGAAACCATATTTACCGACGCTCGCGAGGATCTGCGGCGGGAGCTCCGCCGCCCAGTTGCCGGACGGGACGGGAGAATACATGGTTTTGTTATCCCTCTGCCAGTTTGCCAGTTCAAAGATGGCCTTGCGTGCGAGTTGGTAACCCGGCGGATCAAACACATAAAACGCTTCACCGAGTTCATTGACCGCATCACCCCACCACTGCGCCCGCTCGCGATCCGGGCAGTCCATGTAGTTGTCGCGCATGGTGACATAAAGCGTGCGTTTGGATTTTTCCCAGAGTGAGTTATAGAACGGGTCCTCGCAGCGGAACGATCCGACAAACGCGGCGTTGTAGCCGGTCTCCCGGTATTGCAGCGACAGGATCTTCACGCCGGCCGGAATCGTGTACTCGACCTCATGGCCGTTCATCCAGCCGGGTGTCTCATACTCCTGCACGCCGGCCTTCGTGATATACTCGGCATGAACGCTGGGCTCGCCGCCGCCATTGATGTCGTCGGTGCGGATGTCTATCTTCCCGCCGGTCGTCGCCTCGATCTTGAAATACGGCGTCACCTGCGCATTGTAGGGCAGCGCGGCCTTGATCACCTTGCCATCGCTGAGCGTCGGCAATGCCGCCGCATTGGTATAGGGCTTCAGACCATAATCCTGCCATTGCGGAATCGGCCGCTCAACCAGCTTGCCCCACGGCGCCACCGGTGGTGTCCCCGCCTCGATCGGCGCGGTCCAGGCCGAATCGTCATACGCCGGTTCCATCCACGCCCCAATGTCCTTGGTCGCGTCAAACAGAATGCTGGATTCCGGGAGCCGGTAATTCGACAGTGGCTCACCCGCCGTCCCGAACGCTGGATGCATCCGCATTTTCCAGGTGGCGTCGGTTGCGATGACATCCTTGCCAAGCTTGGCCTCCATCACCAACCCCGGCTTGCCGCTGCTCTTGTGGGAAAACCCCTGCTTGCCGAAATACCATGCGAGAACCGCAATGGTGTTATGCCCTTTCTTCAGGTGCGGTGCGAGTTCCAGGGCATCATAATAGCCGTCATTTGGCGTGGGACCGCGCTTGAGCCCGCCCTCGCGAACCACCAGCTTGCCATTGATCCACAACCAGTATTTTGAATCGACCGCAATCCGGGCCGCAACCGCGGCAGGCACGCCGCTGATCTCGAAGCTCTTGCGGTAGCAGATCCATGTGTTGACCTCCGCCTTTTCCGGGCCGATCCATTTGGCACTCCATGGCACGCCGACCGCTTGGACCACCGCCGGACTCGTAGCCGCGCCGAGCGGCGGGAAGACATGTCCCCCGTAGGTTTCCGCATCCACCAGCCTGGGCGCGGTGTCCTTCCAGGTAAACACCCCATCCGCCCAATTGGCATGGTCACTGTAGTTGTTGTCACCGCCGTCGGTCACCTCAAGCTTGAGCCGTTTGACGCCGGCCAGAGCCAGATTAACCTCCTTGGGCGGGTCGCCCGCCTTGTTCACGCCGCCCTTCATCACACCGCTCCGGAAAAGAATTTTCCCGTCGCCGGTCGCGATGAATTCCACGGAGCCCGGCTCGCCCTTCAAATCGCTGACCCCAACCATGGCGTGAAACTTCTCCGTCTTGCCATCAAGGCTGAACAAGGCCACGCACGGAGCATGCACCCCGAGCCCATGCTCGAATTTCTCGCCGCCCATCTGCAACGGCTGGTCGGATACCGCCCGGTCCTTAGTCGGCTTGCCATTGTTCTGTTCTATCAGGTTGAGATTGGGCAGATCCTCCAGCCGGGTTTCCCCGCCATGCGCCGTGAGGCAAAAACCATGCACGCATGCTGCCAGAATCGCCGTCAAATGTGTTAGTCTTGTCATGATTGATATCCGTTTATCTCCCGGCCTCCGCTTTGACTGTTTTCTCCTCGCCGTTGACGCGCACCTTGACCTCGCGCGGAGTGGCCGAGCGGATGCTGTAGGAGGTCACCTTGCCGGCGGCCCAGGCGATATCCACGGTGAAGTTGCCGCGGGCCTTGAGGCCCTTGACGCTGCCGGCCGGCCACGCCTTGGGAAGCGCCGGCAGCAGCTCGATGGCACCGGCGTATGACTGCATGAGCATCTCGCAAACACCCGCGGTGATGCCGAAATTGCCATCCATTTGCATCGGCGGATGAAGCCCGAAAAGATTGAGGCACGTGTGCTGGTTCGACAGCAGGTATTGGAACATGCTGTGCGCACTTTCGCCGTCATGCAGGCGTGCGTAGAGCGCGGTGCGCCAGGCGAACGACCATTCCCTGACATCGCCGGTGGGCCCGCGGGCGTCGAGGGATTTCTTGGCCCCTGCCGCCAGCGCGGGGGTCTTGGCGACACTGAACTGCTCTCCCGGATAGAGCCCGAACAAGTGCGAGGTGTGGCGGTGTTGATCATTGGGATCATCGATGTCCGTCATCCATTCCTGGAGTTGGCCCCATTTCCCGATTTTGGGAACCAGCAGCTTGTCGCGCATGGCCGCAATCTTCTTGCGGTAATCGACGTCGACGCCTAACACCTCGCTGGCGGCGACGTAGTTATTGAAGAGATCCCAGCAGATTTCCTGGTTGTAACTCACGCCATCCTCGGTGGGTCCGTGCTCGGGCGACCAGCCGTTAGGCACCACCAAGGTTCCATCGGGCAGTGCTTTCATGCGTGCTTCCCAGAACTCACAGATTTCCTTCATCACCGGATAGGCCACGGTCTTGAGCCAGGTCTTGTCGCCGGTGAAGGCATAGTGCCACCAGAAGTGCTGGCAATACCAGGCGTTGGCGGTGATGTCCCACTGCCAGCCCATGTCGCCGTTGATGCCGTGCGATGTTCTAACCGCCCAGCCCACGGGTTTGCCTGAAGCCGCCTTGAATTCCGGGGCCTCCGCCGTTACCTTGCGCCACGCTGGAAGCTGGCTGGTGAGCAGATCCAACAACGCCGTGTGGCATTCGGAGAGATTGGCCGGTTCGGCGAGCCAGTAATTCATCTGGATGTTGATGTTCGCATGGTAATCGCTATGCCACGGTGGATTGTTGTTATCATTCCACAAGCCTTGCAGGTTTGCCGGCAAACCGCCGGGCCGCGAACAACTTATCATCAGGTAGCGGCCATACTGGAACATCAGCTCCTCGAGATCGGGATCGCCGCCCTTGTCGGCATGCAACACTTTGCGCTGGTCGATCGGTAGCGCCAGCCGCTCCGCCGGGGTCGCCCCGACGTCAAGCGCCACCCGGTTGAAATAGGACTGGCACTCGTTGATGTGCGCCGCTTTCAGGACGTCGTACTTCTTCGCGGACGCCGCGGCCAAGCGCATCTCGACGGCGGCCTGCGGGTCCCCGCCACGGTAGTTATGGGAATGATCGAATGTATAATCCGTAGCCGCCGCCAGCAGGATGGTCACGCTGTCGCACGCGCTGAAATAGACTTGGCCGTCGCCCGCCTGCACCGAACCGCCGTCGTTCAGCACCAGGGCGCGGGTCTCATACTTCAGGTGATTGGCCAGCTCGCCGGAAAACTGCAACCCGTTTTTCGCGGCCTGTGTGGTTTCGCGGTGGCCGCCCTTGAGTTGCACCGCGCCGCTGCATGACCCGGGCTTGTCGGCAGTCAGCCGCATCACCAGCACCTGGTCCGGATGTGAGGCAAAGGTTTCGCGCTTGTAAGTCACGTCGCCTGCCTTGTAGGTCACCACATGAGTCGCCGTCGCAAGGTCGAGCGTGCGGTGATAGCCATCCACTTGCGCGGGCGCCGCCTTTCCCGGGAAAACCACGCCGGGAATGGATATCTCGGCAATCTGGAAATGCATCACTCCCTTCTTGGGGGCAAACGTCAGCCGGTAGGACTTGAATGCCGTGGTGTTCTTGCAGGTGTAGGGTTTCACTTCGCCGCGCGTGGCAAATGGCAGCTCGTTGTCGTGGCGATCCAATGAGGTCCATTCCTTGTTATTGTTAGATCCGCTGAATTCCCAGGTGGATGGATCGCGCTCCGGAACGTCGCCGGCGGAGGTGAACGAGTACTGGTTGACCGCGCGGGCATCGGGCAGCCTGAGTTCCCAGACCAGCGGCACGCCATCAGGCACCACGCACCATTTCGTTCCGGGATTGTTGTCCACGCTCGCGGCAATGCTTTCACTCTGGTAAAACGACTCCTGCCCGCTGGCGCAAACCACCGTCGGCACCTTCGCGGCGAGCGCACCCGGCCGCGCGGTGGTATCAATGCCGAGGACACCGAGCGTCTGATAGGATCCCATCTCGTCGTAACCACCGGTGGCCGTCTTTTCATCACCGGTCCACAGGCTGCTCTCGTTGAGCACCACGCGCTCGAGCGCAGGGTCGCCGTGGATCATCCCGCCCAATTTCCCGTTGCCCACGGGCAGAGCCTCGGTCATCGTATCATTGGCCGGCTTGTCATAGCGCAGGGCGAGCTCCGCAGCCTGGCCGCACGCCGCAAATGCAAGCAGACTCGCACCGGCTAACACAATCCGTCTGTTCATTTGATTCGCTGTCTTTTTCATATCTTATATCATTGGCTGATTGACGCCACCTTGTCGATAAAGGAGGACTTCCTGGCAAGCTGTTTTTGTTGATGTTCTGTCGGATTGTAGCGGCGCTCTATGAGCGTCGATGCCAAAGAGATGCGCGATGCATTCACTAACGGCGCTCACAAAGCGCCGCTACAATTTCAAAAAGCGACGGTCACAAATGCGGGGCCTCCGGTGCGCACCGGCGACCCCGCTGGAGTCCGGAGAAAACCCATTAACTCCGGAAAGGGGTGGAGATAAGTTATTGGTTATCAGAGGAAGAGACGGCGCGACATCATTTTTCTTCACATGTGACCCATGACCCATAACTCATGACCTTTCATTCCGTGGCCGCCAGACGGGCGAAGCGCTTGGTCTTGCCGTCATAAGGAATGTGGGCAACGACGTCGTCCAGGCCGTTAGAATCGGGACCGGTGACGTAAAAGGTCACACCACTGTCCGATCCACTTACAGCAGGGACCGTGATGGATGTCGTCCATGAGCCGGCGCTGAGGTCGTCGCTGAGTTCGAGATGGAGTTGTGCCGCCCCGATGGCGTCCACGCGCTTGAAATGCAGGACCAACTCGCTACCGCTCGCCTGGCTGGTGGGTAGCAACCCGAGGCTGTTGGGAGACGAATTGGTCGGCGATCCAAGGATCCATGCCATGCCATAAACCACACCTTCGCTGTTAAGAGAATCGAAGGCATGACCGCCGGCCCAGCCCGCATACGGACTGCTGCCACCGCCGGCGGCCAGCGACAACGTGTTGCCATCACCCGACACTTGGAATTGGTCCATAGTGGCAATCGCACCATTCACGCGAATCGACCCCGCGCCGACCAAGGCCGTAAATTCATGCGTGCCAGCCAGCGTGAGCGTGGCCAGACTACCGGAGGCGAAGTCGAAATAACTGCCCGGGTCCAAGGCGTAAATCGAGTCCACGGTCAGGCTGGCGCTGCCCGCGAGTTGGAGCTTGGCAGCCGACTCAGTGCCCCCGAGACCGTAGGTGTTCCCAAGCGACAAACAGCCGATATGCGCCACGGCGTTATCGGTCATGGTCATTTTGGAGTTGTTGAACGCCTGGATCGCAAAGGTGAAGGGCCCACCCTGACTATTGAGGCTCACCGAGTTGAATAGGGCACTTCCTGACATGTTGTATTCGCCCCAACCGTTGGGGTTGTTGCCAATGCCGAACGAGCCCCAGTTTGCGGTGACCGTGACGGAGCCGCCCGTCTGATTCAGGGTCGCGCCGGCAGTATCATATCTGCCAACCATGAAGGTATTGCCTTGGGGGATCACGTATTTGCCGTTAATAATCGTGGTCGTGTTTCCTGGTGGGATGAGGTCGCCGGTGATGATGTCCGTATAGGTCGCGGTGATGGTATGATTCGACCACACATCACTGAACGTGTAAGTGGTCGCCGGAACAACTGGTACCCCATCCACCGTGAGCGTATCAACATGATAACCCGGGTCAGGGGTGATGGAATATACTTGGTTGTCATAGTAATTGAGGGTCGTGTCACCACTCGGGGTGATCGATCCGTTTGAGCTTTGGGTGGCGGTGATGGTGACAGTGGTGCCGGCCTCGAAGGTTGCGGTGATGGTACGGTTTGCCGTCACGTTGACAAATGCGTAACTGGTCGCCGGAGGCGTAACGGGAACTCCATCCACTGTGAGCGTGGCCACATGATAGCCCGCTGCGGGCGTGATGGAGTAAGTCTGGCTGCCGCCGGAAGTCAGGGGCGTCACACCGCTCGGACTGATCGTTCCGTAGTCGTTTTGGGTGGCGGTGATCGTTGGGTTGGCCACCACGGGTGCGAGCGACAACGTGCTGCCCGATAACAGGAACTTGCTGATGTCTGTTGTAGCGCCATCAATGCGGATGTTGCCTGCGGCGACATGCGCCTCATAGTCCGCCAACCCCTTGCCGGTGATCGTCAAGGTAGCCGTACTGCCGGAGGCGAATGTGATGTAGCCTGATCCGAAGGTGTAACCATTATCGTTGTTACCAATCTTGCCCACGGTCAGGCTGGCGTTGCCCGTTCCCGAGAGTTCAACATGCCCCCAGCCCCCATAACTCCCGAACGTCAGACTGCCGATGTTCGCCACGGCATTGTCGGTCATCGTCAATTTGGATCCATTATACCCTTGTATGCTAAAGGAGTAGGCGCCGTTGGCACCGTTGAGGGTCGTCGCGCTTAAAGTTGCATTTCCGGACATGTTGTAAACACCCCAGCCACCGGGATTCTCTCCAATGCCGAAATTACCCCAGTCTCCGGTAATCGTGATGGAACCACCCGTCTGATTCAGAATCGCAGCCGCCGAATTCCACCTGCCAACCCAGAACGCCTCGCCCGAACCGATGGTGTAGGCGTCGCCAGTGGCAACGGTCGTGATTGTGCTCCCGGGTGGGACAAAAGAAGCCGCGCGTGCGGCGCCGGGGAAGGCCGCCGCGAGGGCGATGGCAGCGAGGGCGAGAGATTTGAGGATGCCTCGTGCGGAAGGGATGGGATTTTGCGTTTTCATGATGTTAGGTTTGCAGTGTTGCGGGTGCTGGGGCGGGTTGCGGATTTGGAATTTCAGGTTTCAGGTTGCGGATTTCGGATTTGACTGTTGGTTTCTGTTCATATGCCGGAGGTGGCCGCTGTGACGCGGCAGGCTTGTGGCAACGCTGGGAGGGACCGTAGCGATTTTCCGCGGTTCCGGCTATAGACAATTTCTGCAATGAGTGGACAATCCCTGCAAGACCTGCTTGGCTGTGCCTGTGAAGGCGAAGCGCCGGGTTCTGGTATTGTTGGGATGGCATGACGTGAGGGTCCTGGGGGCCTTGGCGCGGCATGCCACGGCGGCGGGCTGGCAGCTTGAAACGCGGCATTTTTTCGATGAAACCCTGCCTCATGGCTGGTTTGGCGAGGGGATGATCATTTCCAACGCGGTGCGGCCGAACCTGCTGCGCTACATGTTCGAACAGTCACCCAGGCAACCCACCGTTTTGCTGGACCGGGACCATGCCGGCATGCAGGTGGCGGCGCACGTTCACGAGGACAATCTGGCCGCCGGGCGCTTGGTCGCCGAACATCTGCTGGCGATGGGGCACAAGCACTTCGCCTGGTGGACTTGCTATCCGGGTCCGGTGCCCTCCGAACGGTTCGCCGGCTTCCGCGAGGCACTGGCACGCGAGGGCTGTGTTTGCGAGCCATTGGAGTATGAGGCTGGCGGGAGAGACGACGAATGGCGGCGGCGGCGGCAATGGTTGTGCGAACGCCTGGCGAAGTTGCCGCACCCGCTTGCGCTGTTCGCGATGGACGACCCGCTGGCCGCCGAAGCAGTCGAGGTCTGCCTGGAATACGGACTCGACGTGCCTGGCGATGTCGCGGTGGTCGGCGTGGGCAACATCGCGTTGGCCAGCGACACCTCACCGGTACCGCTCACCAGTGTGGATCTCGCTGCCGATGACATCGCTCTGGCCGGGGCACGGCTGCTGGATCACCTGATGGACGGCGGGCCGGCTCCGGACGGGCCGGTGATCATTCCGCTGCGGGGCCTCGTGCTGCGGCAAAGTTCCGCCGCACTGGCGGTGACCCATCCGTTGCTGCTGCGGGTGCTCGAACGCATGCGCGCCGATCTCGCCAAGCCGTTCGACATCCAAGGTCTCGCCGCAGCCGACGGGGTGTCCACCCGCACGCTCTATCACTTGTTCCGTTCCGAGTTGCGGTGCACGCCGGTGGAATTCCTCCAGCGCGAACAACTCGCCAAGGC
>Ga0118677_10008346_pt1 | contig 16645 bp, 17 predicted proteins | sample AliMusrvi5mmetaG_FD_86154 | JGI IMG/M metagenome (GOLD analysis project Ga0118677, IMG submission 86154) | reverse complement strand
GAAAGCCATTTCCGCCCCGGGCTCACATGGCCGGATTTTCATGATAGCCCGGCTCCATCCGTTCCATACCCGAGAACGAAAAGGAGCCGCCCATGCCAAACCTTGTCCTCGCCACAGTCTCCCAAGCCCTCATCTTCCCGTGTGTGTCGCGTAAGTCCGGCCGCCTCTGCCGGACAGTCCCGACGCGGCAGCTCGTCCTCGACGAGTCCGCCCCGGGCATCACGCTCGTCGCCTGCATCGACCGGCGCGGGAACATCCATCGCACCGCCGTGCGCGATGTCATGTCCATGCACGCTGGCCTCATCGCCCATGCGCAGAGGCTTTGGCACGACAGCCCCATCGTCACGCGCGTGGCCGAACTACAGGAGCCGACGTTCAGCCTCGACGGCACCGGCACGCCCTACGCCTACCTGTCCCTGAACCCACGTGAAGCCGCTGAACTGGCAGGAGGCTGGCCGACGCGGACCGGTTCCGTCACCGCGCAACTCATCGCCGCGGCAGGCGTCCTCGCGCCCATCGACGCACCTCCTGCCCTGCCGCTTCCCCTTGTGGGCGTGCTCTGGCCGCACGGCGACTTCGCGCGTCCCGCCGCCTCGCACATCACGGCCCTGCCACAGCGCTCCGGGTTCCTGCTGCAGGCGAAGCTCCCTTTGGACCTCGCCGCGCGCCTCATCACGCGCAACCGCATGGCCTGGGGTGAGGGATGGGAACCGACCCCGCTCTCCGAAGCGCAAGCTCGGGCATGCCGCGCCCTAAACATTGCCCGCATTGGCGACGTGCGTGTCCCGCTGACGCGCGAACTCGTGCGCGAAGCGATGTCGCGCAAGCCCGTCACCGACCTCGGCACATGGTGGCACGGATGCGAGTGCCGCACCCTGCGGCACGGCAAGCGCTGGCGCTCCGACGAACGGCGTTCCGGCACAAAAGTCGTGCCGGAAGACTGGTCCTTCGCGCATCTTTTCGCGCGCCCCTGAAAAATAGTTCGCGCGGCACCCCCGTCGTGATGGCTCCGAACGCACACGGATCAAGGATCCGTCGAGTAATCGGCCGTTTTCCTGCAACCTATTGACACAACGTAGTTTTACTGATAAAGCTGTCGGTTCCTCATCCGGATGAGGAGTGTGCGGCAATGCCTCCCATTTCCCCTTGCAAGCCCGGCCGGCCGGCGGGCGCGCAAGGGAACGGGCGCCACCACAACAAAGGAACAAACAATGAACAAGCTCCACCTGATCACCATTGGCCACGGCATCGTCATCCCGACACTCTCCCGCCGCACCGGCGCTTTGTGTCGTGCGACGGAAACGCGCTGGCTCGTCGTCCAGAGTGACGACAACAGCGTGCAGCTCGTCGGATGCCTCGACCGCCACGGGCGCGTGTTCCGCACCGCCGTGCGCGACAACGTCCGGTTGCAGGAGCGCCTCCTCGTCCATGCCCGGGCGCTTGCTCCGGACGATGGCATCGTCCTCGCTCTCGCCGCCGCCGCCGAACCCAACTTCAACATGAGCGTCGCCTCGATGGCCTCGGACTACCGCTCCGTGTGCCTGACCGACGCGCTGAACAGCATCAGCGCGTGGCCGACGGAGAACGGCGACATCACGGCAAGGATGGGCACGGCCTGCGGCATGCTTGTCCCGGCGTGCGACCCCATCACGCCGCCGTTCCGGCATGTCGGCCTGCTCTGGCCGAACGGCGACTTCGCGCGCAATTCGGCGGACTGCATCACCTCGTTCGCGTCGTCGGCGGGCGTGGTCTTCGCCGCCGCGTACCCGGACGAGCTCGCCATGCGCTTCATGCGCCGGAACAACCTCATATGGACGGACTGGCTTCCCGAGGCCCCAGGCGAGGCCATGAAGCGCTCCGCGGCGCGGATGGCCGAGGCGTTTCCGAAGCGTGGGCACGTCCTGCTGACGCCCGCGCTCATCAAGAAGCACATGGGCAAGCGGCCAGAGAGCGAGGTGCTGTCCCTCAAGCGCGGCATGCCGCTCAAGCCGGTCTTCTGGAAGAACGGCTTGGACCGTTCTGGCAAGCCGTTCAACCCCAACGACCCTGCCCTCGCCACGCTCTTCTCGCCCATTCTCGATCCTGTGATGGCGGAATAGGCTCCGAAAAACACCCGCAAAACCCACACTGCCGAAAGCAGAACCGGGCCGCGAAACGGCCCGGTTCTCTTTCTCCTTGACATTGGCGTCAATTACGAGTATTGTGTATTCAACTGGAGATGGTGATGGAGAGAATTCGGACAAGCAACGGCGTACACTTTCTTTTGAGTGCGGAAGCGAGGGAGCTTACGCTTGAGGTGTTGTACGCAAAGCTGTCAAACGATGATGTCTCTCGCATCTTCCACATGATTCGCTGGCCGGAAACAAAAGGCCAGCCGTGCTGTCCGCACTGCAAGGAGACAGAGTGCGTCGTCACCGTGCCGAAGCGTGCTTTGCTGTACCGTTGCAAGAAGTGCGAACTCATGTTCTCGCTGACGAGCGGCACATTCCTGCACGCAAGCAAGCTCTCCCTGCGCACCGTTCTCGCCGCACTCCTGCTGCTCGCCGACGCCGTCAAAGGCATGAGCGCCTCGCAGTTCTCGCGCCAAGTCGGCATCCAGTACAAGACCGCGTTCGTGCTCATGCACAAGATCCGCGCGAGCCTGCTTGTCGAAAACTCGAAGGTTCTGCTTGAGGGAAACGTGCAGATCGACGGCGCGTACTTCGACACGAAGGAGCGCAAGCCCAACGAGCACAAGGCCGCTCGCGAACAGGCCGCGCTTGAAAAGGCCGCCCGTGAAAATGGTGCGCAGGAAGCACTGGGCGACGAAAAACCAGCATGGAAGCCGACGCCCCGGTGCATCCTCGTCGCCCGGCAGGTGTCCGGCGAGCGCGGAAGGGGCGGCGTGAAGACCGTCATCGGCTTCGCGCCCTGCGAGAATGGCGTGGATGTTGACGCCTTCGTCGCCAAGCACATCGCCGACGGCGCGACCGTGACGTCGGATGAGCATCGGGCGTACGCGATGCTCGTCGCGCACTTCGATTTGAAGCAGGTGAACCACAGCGAGCGCTACAGCGGGCCAAAGGGCGAGAATATCAATCAGGCGGAGAGCTACTTCTCGCGCTTCCGCCGCATGCAAATTGGCCAGAACCATTTCTTCGGCAGGCACCTGCTCGGCTACGCCGCCGAGAGCGCCTGGCGCGACGACAATCGCCGCAAGAGCAACGCCCAGAACGCCAGAGCCTTGCTCGGCCTCCTGCTCAAGCCGAACGAGGACGGCCTGTGGCGGGGCTTCTGGAAGGTTTACCTGCGCAAGGGCAAGGGCGTCACGTTGCCCGCTGGCGGGGACGGAGCCACCTTGGCCTCCGCCGCCTGATTCACCTGCCCGCCTCCGCGCTTGGCCAGCAGCCATATGACGCGGTTATTCTGCCGTCGGGACTTCACGACCGCGTTCCTCGACAACATCCGCTCCAAGGCCTCCTTGACGCTGTATACCAGTTGCTTCGGCAACTCTCTTTCCGCCTGCATCTGCTTGGCCTGAATGCGGTCCGAGATTTCCCTTAAAGTGGCGCCTTCGGGCATCGCTTTGAGGGCTTGCGCAATCAGCGCGAGCAACTCGCCGGGAGCGAAGTAGGCTTTGTACTTGATGGTCGGGAAGACCAGAACGTTGGCCGCGTCAATGTCGTACTGCGCGATGACGCGGTTCACTGCTTTGATGTTCTTGACCGTTTGGTTGAGTTGCTCCAACAAATCTGTGTGCTTGGCAACAAGCTCACGCTTCACTCCCAACAAGTCTTTGACGAGCCGATGTTTGTCCATGATGCCAACATCGACCATCCGTCAAAAGTCGTCAAGGATCTGTTTTGAGCTTCATACATAAGGCCGCAGGGAATACAAAAACGAGGCCGAGGCCTGTTTCAGGCGGACGCGCAGGGTGCTGTCGTCCAGGGCCTCTGCCCCGGCCACGTGCTCGAACAGGGACCGGGCCGTGAACATGCCAGCCGCGCGGTAGGGGTTGGCCGGGTCCACCTGGCGCATGATGGCCAGGGCCGCAGCCTGGGCGTTCATGGGGCTGCCGTCGTGGAAGCGCACGCCCCGGCGGATGCGGAAGGTCCACTCCCGGCCGTTGGGCGAAACGGTCCAGGACTCGGCCAGGGTGGGCTCCACCTGGATTCCCCCGTCCTTCAGGCGCACCAGGCCCTCGCAGATCTGACCGGCCACCAGGGTCGACTCGGAGTCCGTGGCGCGGGCCGGGTCCAGGGTCAGGGAATCGCCGCCGCGCACCAGGGTCAGGCTGTTGTCATGCTCCGCAGCCAGGGCCGGGACTACGGGCAGGGCCAGCAGCAGCAGGACCGGAAGCAGCAGGACCGGAAGCAGCAGCGCGCCGGTGCGGCGGGCGTCAGCCATTGGCGGCCTGCCTGGGCGGGCCGGTGTCAGATTGACCGGGGTCAGGAAGGCCGGGGTCAGGGTAGTCGAAATCAGGGGACGCACCGGCCAGGCCCCAGCCCAAGGGCCAAAACGCACGCTGCCCGCAGCCGGGGGCCAGGGACTTGGCCGGGTCGGGATCGGGGAAGGCGGTCGGGCCGGGGAAGGTGGCCGGGTGGCCGCCGGGAGCGCGCAGCATCCGCAAGACCGAATGGATGGTGGTGGGGCGCATGCGTTTCTCCCTGTAAGACCAGACCGGACCCTGCAAAGGCGCGAGGATGATCTCTTCCTATTCTGCCCCAGTTCGGGGGAAAAATCCAGGGGCTGCGCGCAGGGCTGTGCCAACCCTTTCATAGAAGGACCATATTTGACAAATAGAAATATCACACATAGGCCATCGTTGATCAACGCAGTTTTCTTATGTTTTTTTGTTGCAGATCCACAACTGATCAACGACTTGGGGGGGGAATCATGGAGGCGAAACAGAGCCTGTTTGGGGGCAAGGGCGAGATCCTGATCGCCGGGGCTATCATCGGCCTGGCGGCCGTGCTGCTGCAATATGCCGGGAACCCGGCCAACATGGGCGTATGCGTGGCCTGTTTCCTGCGCGACATCGCAGGCGCGCTGGGCCTGCACCGGGCCGCGCCCGTGCAGTACCTGCGCCCGGAGATTCCGGCCTTTGTGCTCGGCTCCGTGGCTGCGGCCATGGTCGGGGGCGAATTCCGCGCCCGCGCCGGGTCTGCGCCCGTGCTGCGCTTTTTTCTGGGCATGGCCGCCATGGCCGGGGCCCTGATCTTTCTGGGCTGCCCCTGGCGCGTGCTGCTGCGCCTGGCCGGGGGCGACGGCAACGCCCTGTTCGGCATGGCCGGGCTTTTGACCGGCATCTTCATGGGCCACCGCTTCTACAAGGCCGGGTTCGCCCTGCCCGCCAGCCAGACCCAGTCCACACTCTCCGGCCTGGCCATGCCGCTGGCCGCCCTGGGCTTTCTGGTCATGCGCTTTCTGCTCTCCCCGGACCCGGAAACCGGCTCGCTGGGCTGGCTCTGGGCCTCGGCCAAGGGCCCAGGCGCGGCCCATGCCCCGCTCTTGGCCTCTGTGGGCGTGGGGCTCTTGATCGGCGTGCTGGCCCAGCGCAGCCGCTTCTGCACCGTGGGCTCCCTGCGCGAGCTGTTCACCCTGCGCCAGATGCACCTGATCTACGGCGTGGCCACCTTCCTTTTGGCCGCCTTCATCGGCAACCTGGTGCTGGGGCAGTTCCACCCCGGCTTTGAGGGCCAGCCCGTGGCGCACACGGCCTCGCTGTGGAACTTCCTGGGCATGGTCGTGGCGGGCCTGGCCTTTTCCCTGGCCGGGGGCTGCCCTGGCCGACAGCTGATCCTCTCGGGCGAGGGCAGCAACGACGCCGGGGTCTTTGTGCTGGGCATGCTCACCGCCGGAGCCATGGCCCACAACATGGGCTGGGCCAGCTCCCCTGCCGGGCCGGGTCCCAACGCCCTGGCCGTGGTGGTGGTGTCCTTAAGCTTCTGCATCGCCGTGGGCTTCTTCAACCGCAAGACCGCCTAGCGCTCCATCCATTATAATGACAACGGCCCGGCGGGATGCGCTCCTGCCGGGCCGTCTTTCGTTTGTTTCAGGCGGTATAGGTCGAGCAGGACCGCTGCCCGCCGGCTGGCCTACAGCCGGACCACCCGCAAGATGCCGAGCACCAGGCCGATGGACCCCAGGTCCACGTTGTAGTTGCACAGGGCCATGGCCGTGAGCAGGCTCCAGACATAGACCAGGGCCCGGCCGCCCAGGAACAGGGCCAACAGGCCCGAGGCCAGGCTGGCCATGCCCCAGAGGTCGTACAATTGGCCGAAGAGCACGCCCTGGCGCACGGCGGTCAAAAAGACCCCGCTGTCGCCCGCGCCCACGGGCGTGTCGACCACGTAGATGCGGAAGTAGAAGCAGCCCACGTAGGTCAGCAGGAAGATGCAGGCGGCCAGCAAGGTGTTTCGCGACACGTGGACCTCAAGGATGAACGGATTGGGAAGCCCTGTCTCTGCCGTCCGACCGCAGCCTTGTCAAGGTCTGGCCGGGCCGTCTTGCCCTTGAACCGGATTGCGCCTATTTTGCCGCGCAGAGGTGCCACATGCCCATGCGTTCCGCCGCCCTGGCCCAAGCCGCCGCCCTTGCGGCCCTGCTCGCCTGCTCCTGCGCCCCGGCCACGACGCCGACCCCGGCCACGACGCCGACCGCATCGCTGGTCGCCTCGTCGGTCGCCGCGCTGGTCGCCCCGGCTTCCGGCATGCAGGCTGGGGTCGCCGCGCCTGCGTCTGCCCGCAGCCGCCGCCTGGCCCTGGCCGCCTTCCATTTGCGCGACGAGCGCGGGGGCGGGCCTGCGGAGGCCCTGAAGATTTTGGACGAGCCGGACTTGCCCGCAGCCGGGGCTGACCCCAATGATCCGGCCCAGCGGGCCGAGGCCAATAACGCGACCCTGCGGGTCGACTCAAACGAGCTGGCCCTGCGGGCCTTGGCCCTAAGCCAGCTGGGCCGCTATCCCGAGGCCGTGGACGCGCTAAACCGGCTGCTGCTGGCCCGGCGCGACCTGCCGCCCGCCGCCCTGGCCGACGCCTTTGTGGAGCGCGGCCTGGCCCTGGCCGCCATGGACCACCAGGACCGCGCCGCAGAGGACTATGCAGCGGCCCTGGCCCTGGTCCCGCGGCACATCCCGGCGCTCCTGGCCCGGGCCGACCAGTTGTTCGCCCTGGGCCAGACGGCCGAGGCCGAGGCAGGGTACTCCCGGGTCATCGAAATCGCGCCGGAGAACGTGCTGGCGCGCATCAACCGGGGCGTGACGCGCGACGAGCAGGGCCGCTTCGCCGAAGCCATCGCTGACTTCACCCAGGCGGGGGCGCTTGATCCGCTCTCGCCCGTGGCGCTGGTGAACCGTGGGGTTTCGCGCTCCCAGGCCGGAGACATGGCCGGGATGTGCGCGGATTATTTTGCCGCCTGCCGCCTGGGCGCGTGCCGCAGGCTCGGCTCCGCCCGGGCCATGGGCTACTGCCAGCCCGGGCAATAGCGGCCAGGGCGGGCCTAGCCGCCGCCGAGCTTGGCCATGAGCTTCTTGGAGTTGACATGGCCCGGGTCGATCTCCAGCGCGGCCTCCACGTACTTCCTGGCGTAATCGTCCTGCTTGGCCAGGTGATAGCCGTAGGCGATGTTGAAGGCGACCACGGCGGCCGTGCGGTGGAACTCCGGGTCGGCGCGCAGCACCTGCTCGTAGCAGCTAACGGCCATGTGGTACTGCTGGCCGTCGGCGTAGGCCAGGCCCATGTTGTACAGCACGCGCTCGTCGCCCTCGACCACGGTGAGGGCCTTCTTGTAATTATCGATGGCCTCCTTCCACTTGCCCTGCTTGCGCAGCGCGATGCCTAGGCGGTTGAAGGTGACCATGTCCTCCTTGGTCAGGTTTTCGCCCTTCATCTCCAGAATCTTGAAATAATACTTTTCGGCCAGGGCCGGGGAGGCCTCGCTCACGCTCTCGGCTATGTTGGCCACGATGCGGTCCAGGTAGCCCGTGGCCTCGCGCTGGGCGTTGACGATGGCCTCGCCGAAGTAGACATCGGCCCGGTCCATGTCGTTCTTGCGCACGTAGACCTTGCCGATCTCGCACTTGCGCTCGGTGTTCAACGGGCTGATGACATCCAGCTTCTTCAAGTACAGCAGATAGTTGTCGTCATCCTCGCCCTGGTGGACGGATGCCAGCTTCTTCAAGGGCTCCAGGTACAGGGTGGCGCCGTCGTGGGCCCCCTCATAGGCCTTGATGGCCTCCTCGCGCTTGCCCTCGATGAGCAGGGCGTCGCCCATGAGCATGAGCGCCACCGGGCTGTTCCCCTTCACCTTCAGGATGGCCTGGCTGATCTGCTTGACCTTGGCCGTCTCGCCCAGTTCAAGCAGGCGGCGGGCCTCCTGCACCAGCTGGCTGATCTTGCCCTGGGGCTTGATGGCCCCGGCGATCTTCTCGATCAGGGTGTCCACGCTCACGGGCTTGGTCAGCACGCAGTCCACGCCGATCTCGTACAGCTGCGACAGGGACTCCTTGCTGGTCTCCTGGGTCATGACCAGGATCTTGACCTCGGGGAAGGCGCCCTTGAGCCCGCGGATGAAGTCCAGGGTGGGCATGCCGCGCAGCAGGCTGTCGACCATGACCAGCACCGGGGACTTGTGCCCCAGGTGGTCGCGCACGCCCCGCAACGCCAGCCCGGAGTCCTGGTAGACCTCCAGACAGTCGGCCTTGATTCCCAAGATCTTGAGCACGGTCGTGCGCAGGGTGCGCACAAAGAGGGGGTCGTCCGAGAGCATGACCAGAAAGCCGTGCTGGTTCTCCAAAAATTCACGGAGGTCCTGGTCATACTTTGGGGCGGGTGCTTGCGCCATGCTTCAAATCCTCCTGAACCGAGCTGCCTATCCTAATCCGGAGATCCATTCGCTACAATAATCTCGTATTACAATTTACACATACTGACTCCTCTTGTCGAGACCCGATACGTACAAAACAGACTGCTGTCTCTTCAAGCCCCCATGACAGCGCCCTGACAGGGCGGCAGGTTTTTCTGTCCCGGCCCTGCCTTCGCACGCATGTCTAGACTTTCTCGTTATCGTCAACACCCCGCATTTACGACTTATTTGCACTGTGGCACGGCCAGTGCATTTCACGCCGCAAAAGGGAATGTTTTTTCGAACAAGGAGGTTTACGTCATGTCTTTGGTGATCAATCACAACTTGATGGCGATGAACGCCGCACGCAACTTACAGACTTCCTACGGAGCACTGGCGACCTCGACCAGACGCCTATCCTCTGGACTGCGCGTCGGCAACGCCGCAGACGACGCGGCCGGTCTGGCCATCCGCGAGCTCATGCGCGCGGACATCAAGAGCATGAACCAGGGCATCCGCAACGCCAATGACGGCATTTCGATGATCCAGGTCACCGACGGCGCGCTCCAGGTCGTCGACGAGAAGCTCATCCGCCTGAAGGAACTGGCCATGCAGGCCTCCACAGGCACGTACTCCTCGGACCAGCGCCTGATGATCGACTCCGAATACCAGGCCATGTGCTCTGAAATCACGCGTATCTCAAACGCCACCGATTTCAACGGCATCCACATGCTCAACGGGCACCTCTCCGGCGACTCCACCACGCACAACGGAACCGGCATCGACTCCGTCGGCGCGCTGAAGATCCACTTCGGAACCGGCAACGACTCCGCCGAGGACTACTACTACGTTTCCATGGGCTGCTCCACCGCCTCGGCCTTGGGTCTGGGGCACCTTGCCGCCGGCAAGAACGCGTACAGCGACGCTGCGATCGATGCAGAGACCGACCCGACCAAGAAGGCCTCCATGATCACCGCGAACAACGCCGGCCAGTCCATCTCCACCCAGGAGCTGGCACAGCAGTCGCTGGCGGCCATCAACAACGCCATCATCTCCAAGGACAAGATCCGCGCCAGCCTGGGCGCCCTGCAAAACCGCCTGCAGAACACCATCACCAACCTCTCCATCCAGGCGGAAAACATGCAGGCCTCGGAGTCGCGCATCTCTGACGTGGACGTGGCCGAGGAAATGACCGAGTTCACCCGCGAGCAAATCCTGAGCCAGTCCGCAGTAGCCATGCTGGCCCAGGCAAACTCCCTGCCCAAGATGGCCATGCAGCTCATCCAGGGCTAGGCCTAAAGCGACGACACATTCGGCTTCAAGGCCGGGAGGGGCGACCCTTCCGGCCTTTTTCGCGCTTTTCCCGCCCCAAAGGCCGTGCTACACAACGCGCAAGGGCCGCCCGAGGGCCCGGAAGGAGGCCCCATGCGCGGGCTGCCCGCCCTTGTCCTGCTGGTTCTGCTCGCCCCGGCCCTTGCCCTGGCCCAGGCCCCGCCGACTCAAGCCCCGCCGACTCAAGACAGTCTGGCCCAAGACCGTCTGGCGCCGGACGCACTGGTCCGCTTCGACACCCGGCCCGGAATGGTCCTGCCCGTGTACCGCATGCGCGCGCCCGGCGCGCCCGCCACGCTGCTGCTGCTCTCCGGCGGCGCGGGCGGCATGGGCCGCATGGACCACATTGGGGACGGGCAGCCGACCAGCAGAAATTTCCTGGTGCGCAGCCGGGGCTTCTTCGTCCAGGCCGGGTTCGATGTGGCGGTGCTCGGCCTTCCCTCAGACAAGAAGAGCGGCTGGAGCGCCACGGACCGGCTGGGGGCCGAGCACATGGAGGACATCAAAAGCGTTGTCCGGCAGCTCAAAGCCGACACGGGCCTGCCGGTGTGGCTGGTGGGCACGAGCATGGGCACGGTGTCGGCCACGGCCGCAGCCATCGCCTTTGGGCGCGAGGAACTGGCCGGGGTGGTGCTGACCTCAAGCATCACCGGGCGGCAGAAGACCGGCGCAGCGCCCACCCAGGACCTCTCGGCCATCCGCATCCCGGTGCTGGTCATGCACCATGCCAGGGACGGCTGCACATTCTGCTCGCCTGCGGAGGCCGCGAGCATCGTGGGCTGGCTGACCAACGCCCCGGTGCGGAAATTTCTGCTGGTGGACGGCGGCGCGGGCGCCTCGGGCAACCCCTGCGAGGCGCTGCACCATCACGGCTACATCGGCATGGAGCAGGAGGCGGTCAGGCTCATCACGGACTGGATCAGAAACCCGGCCCCGTAAGGCCGCGCCGCGCTAATCCCCGCTTCTGGGACGCAACGTGGACAGGGCCAGGGCTGCAGCGGCCTGCTCGGCCTTTTTCAGGCTGCCGCCCTCGCCCCGGAAGCGCGCGCCGCCGGGCAGCACGACCTCCACGGCAAAGACCTTGCTGTGCTCCGGCCCGCTGGATTCCGCCAGAACATACTGGGGCCGCTCGCGGTGGGTCTCCTGGGTGACCTCCTGCAGGCGGGTCTTGTAGTCCTTGGCCGGGGGCGAGCTGGCGCTTTCCGGAAAGCGCGGACCCAGCAGCCGCAGCACCAGCTCGCGCGCGGCCTCAAACCCGCCGTCCAGAAACACCGCGCCGAAGAGCGCCTCCAGCGAATCGGCCAAAAGCCCGTCGCGCCCGCGCCCGCCCTGGCTCTCCTCGCCCCGGCCCAGGCACAGGGAGCGCTCCAGCTTGAGCTGGCGCGCCACCTCGGCCAGGGTTCCCGTCTTCACCAACCGCGAGCGCACCTTGGTCAGCAGGCCCTCGTCCGCCGCCTCGTAGCGCCGGTACACCTCCTGGGTCACACACAGCTCCAGCACGGCGTCGCCCAGAAACTCCAGGCGCTCGTTGCTCTCGCCCGGGCAGCCGCGCTCGTTGGCCCAGGAGCTGTGCGACAGCGCCAGCGTGAGCAGCTTGACTTGCCGGAAACGATAGTGGATGTCTTCCTGTACGGTCGCGAGAATATTGTCCATGAACACTCCCAAAAGGCCCGAAAATGCCCCAGCAGCCCAGAGACCTCAAACCGCTCTTCGAGCCCGCCGCCGTGGCCGTGGTGGGGGCTTCGCGCAGCCAGGCCAAGGTCGGGGGGCTGGTGCTTTCAAACCTGCTTGAAGCAGGGTACAGGGGCCGCGTCTATCCCGTCAATCCCGCCGCCGCCCTGCAAGGCAAAGACATCATGGACCTGCCCGCCGTGGCCTCCGTGGCGGAGCTGCCCGACGGCCTGGACCTGGCCGTGGTCTGCCTCCCGCGCGAGCAGGTTTTGGCTGAGATGCGCATCCTGGCCGCCAAGGGCGTGCGCGCAGCCATCGTGCTGGCCGCAGGCTTCCGCGAGACCGGGCGGCTGGGCTTCGAGGCCGAGATGGAGCTCAAGCGCATCGCCCAGGACGCGGGCATGGTCCTGCTCGGACCGAACTCGCTGGGGCTCATCAGCACCGGCTGCGCGCTGAACGCCAGCTTCGCCATCGGCCAGCCGAAACCGGGCGGGGTGGCATTTTTTTCCCAGTCCGGGGCCATGTGCGTGGCCGTGCTGGACTGGGCCATGAGCCTGAACATGGGCTTTTCGCGCTTCGTCAGCCTGGGCAACAAGGCCCTGATCGACGAGTCCGCCGTGCTGCGCTACCTGGGCGCAGACCCCGAGACCAGGGTCATCGTGGGCTACTGCGAAAGCGTGGAGGACGGCGGCGAGTTCATGGCCGCAGCGGCCGAGGTCTCCACCCGCAAGCCCGTGCTGATGCTCAAGGCCGGGAGCACCGCTGCCGGGGCGCGCGCCGTTTCCGCGCACACCGGAGCCATCTCCGGCTCGCCCGCGGCCTACCGCGCGGCCTTCCGCCAGTCCGGCGTGCTCCAGGTGGACGAGGCGGAGCAACTTTTCGGCCTGGCCCAGGCCTTCGCCACCCAGCCCCTGCCTGCCGGGCCGGGCCTGGCCATCCTGACCAATTCCGGCGGGCCGGGCATCCTGGCTGCGGACGCCTGCGCCCGCAGCGCGCTCACCCTGCCGCGCCCGTCGACTGCTACCTTAAGCCGCCTGACGGAGATCCTGCCCGGATTCGCCTCGGCCTACAACCCCGTGGACATCATGGGCGACGCCGGGCCGCAGCGCTACCGCGAGGCCCTGGCCGCGCTCTTGGCCGACAGCCAGACCCACGCCGTGCTGGTGCTTTTGACGCCAACCGCCCTGGCCCAGGCCGAGGCCACGGCCCGCACCGTCATCGAGGCCGCAAACGGGGAGGAAAACCCCGGCAAGAAGCCCGTGGCCGCCTGCTTCATGGGCCGCGAGGCCGTGCGCGCCGGGCGCGAGCTGCTCCAGGCGGCGGGCATTCCCTGCTACGATTTTCCCGAGGCCGCCGTGGAGGCCCTGGACGCCCTGTACCTGCACTTCCGGCGCACCCAGAAGCAGCAGCCGCCCGCCACCTCCTGCGACGGCGAGCTGAGCCGGGGCGCCTGCGACGCGCCCTGGGACGAGGAGGCGCGCTACATCGTGGAGGCGGCCAAAACGCGCGGGCTCATCGAGATCTCCGGGGTCGAGGCCCTGGAGGCGGCCCACGCCGCCGGGCTGCCGGTCTTGACCACGGGCCTGGCGCGCACCAGCGCCGAGGCCGTGCGCCTGGCCGAGGAGATCGGCCTGACCCATGAGGCGCTGTACCGCGCTCTGGCCCGGTTGCAGCGGGATAACCGCTTGATCCGGCCGGGACGCGGGCTATTCCGGCTGCTTTAAGACCGCCAGCAACCGTTCCACCGTCGCATCGGGCAGTTTGCGCAAGGTCGCGCCCAGGCGGTTGGCCAGCTCGGTCTTGGCGGGAGTCAGGCCCGACGTGTCCAGCGTCACCTTGGGGTGGGACAGCTCGGCCAGGGTCTTGAGCTCCTCGGCTTCGTCCCAGATGCAGCCGAGGGTGCCGCAGATCTGCATCACCAGGCCGGGAGCCGGCTTGCCGCGCTTGCCGTGTTCCAGGGCCGAGAGATAGGCGGCGGAAATGTTCAGCTCGGCGGCCATCTGGGTCAGCTGCAGCCCCTTGGCGGCCCGCAATTGCCGCAGCTTGGCGCCGAACGGGGTCATCCCCGCTGCCTCCGCACCAGCACGTACAGGGCGCCGTCGCCGCCATGCTGGGGCCGGGCATAGGAAAAGCCGAGGATGCGCTCACGCAGCGGGCTCTGGTTGAGCCAGCGCGGCACCTGGTTTTTCAGCACGCCGCTGCCCTTCATGCCCTTGCCGGTCACCACCAGGACGCAGCGCCGGCCCGCCACCCAGGCCCGCTGGATGAAGGCGGCCAGCTCGTCATGGGCAATATCCTGGCTGTGGCCGTGCAGATCCAGGGTGGCCTCGATTTCCATAGGGATCCATAGCTTTTGTTTCAACCACAGGGGGAGGGCCATCATGAAGGATTGCAGGCCGCGCGGCGCCACGCTGAAATAAGTTTCCAGGATGCGGGCAAACTTGGTGATCGGCTTGTCATAAAACGCAACAGCATCCAATTGGCCCGGGGTAACCTTGCCCTCTGCCAGGCAATACCGGATGGCCTGCAGGGGAAAGCCGGCATCGTGTTTTTTGCGGGTAAAGCGCTCCTCCTGGGCCGCCGCAATGATCTCACCATCCCGCACCAGGGCGGCCGCCGAGTCATGGTAATAAGCACTGATTCCCAGAATGTTCATTAATATTGCCTTGTATAGGGGTGTGGAAGTGTCGACGGCTTGTGATCCACCCAGTAAGAACCACTGTCGGGCTCAAAATGGCGTTGCATTGGGTCTTTGCCCATAAGTCCCATCACCAGGCGTGCGGGTGCAAAGCACAAATAGAAAAGCGGCAGTAGCATCAACCAGGTAATGCCAATCCCCACCATACGGCCCAACCATTGACCGGCCCGCTCCAGAGCATGGAATAGCGGCGGGATAAGAAATCCGGAAATAATGACCACTGCGCTCAGACAATAAATCGCCAGCCCCAGCCAAATCTTATGCAAAACAATGGTCATGAAGGTCGCCACGGCCACCATAATAACCGTTTGAATGACCGCGCGGCGCTTATGCCCACCCGAACGGCCTGTTGCCGATGAGGCCGCAATGGGATCACGCCAAGGCCACGTTACCTGCGCGACACTTTGTATGGATGTTAAATTCATAACTTATAATTTAGTGATTCGGGTTTTCTTAAGTCGTATGAGGTCATTAAACATACATGAGTTTTCAAAATATTAAAGAAAAAAAAGGGAGATCAAACGGGGAAACTATCCAAGGATATGACGGCGCTTGTCACAACGGGGTCTGCTTGATATAGTGTGTCGTAAATAGGGCCGTCACACAACCATTCATTTGAAATTGTCTCATGAATTCTGCCCCTGAAGGCCATTGTTCCTGTACAGCGCTTGCCCCTCGGTGTCGGATCGTTCTCGCATTGACGTGGCAGGATCTGCGCAACCGCTATGTCGGTGCGACCTTCGGCTTGCTATGGTCCTTCATCCAGCCACTGGTCATGGCCCTGATTATGTGTTTTGTGTTTACTGTGGCGGGGGCCAAGTCCATTCACGGATTGCCGTTTATTGCCTGGTTCCTGGTGAGTTTCGCTGCCTACAACTTCTTTGCCGAGTCGTTGGGCACGGCCACGCAGGTTTTCCGGGAATATGCCTTTCTGGTTAAGAAGGTCAGGTTCCGGATCGAAATCCTGCCGCTGGTTAAAATCCTCGCCGCCACCTTTGTGCATCTTTTATTCTTGGCGGTCGTCATTGCTGTCCTGTTGGCCAAAGGCATAAGCATATCGTGGTTCTGGCTACAAACGTTATACTACATGACCGCGCTAATCCTGCTTGTGCAAGGCTTGAGTTGGATTACCGCATCGCTCAATGTCTTCAGCCGCGATGTGGCCTACGGGGTCCAGGTGCTATTGCAATTGGGCTTGTGGGTATCGCCCGTGTTCTGGGATTTCGATATGATCCCGGCTCGATTCCATGCGCCAGCCTTACTCCTGAAATTGAATCCGTTTGTGTATATCGTCCAGGGCTACCGCCATAGCTTGGTCGAGCAGATCCCATTCTGGGCGGATTGGCGGCTTATGCTCTATTTCTGGGGCTTTACGCTGGCAGTGTGGCTGGCGGGCTATTTTATTTTTAAAAAGCTTAAGCCCCAGTTTGCCGACGTGCTGTAGGCGCGCGTCTGATCAGCTCCCGGATACGCGCGATCACGGCCCGGGTGGTCGTCTCCGGTGTCGAGGCTCCCGCCGTGATGCCCAGCGAACGCACATTCCTGAACCAGCGGGGATCGAGTTCCTGCGGTGATTGAATCCAATGCGTGCGTGCATTCAGGGCTTTTGCGATCTCATAGAGCCGCTTGGTATTGGCGCTCGTGCGCGACCCGATGATCAGCATGGCATCGTTTTGCAGGGGAAGTGTCTTTATTTCTTCCTGTTTCAGGCGCGTCGGCTTGCAGATTGTATTGAAAAAACGCACGTCGGCAATCCGGGTCTTCAGCCGTTCCACGATGGGCAATACCCGGTCAAGGTTCTGGGTGGATTGAACCACGACGGCCGCCTTGCGCGTACGTGGCATGGTTGGCCATGGACTGGGGGAACAAGGGTCAATAATAACGGCCCGGTGCGCAATCTGGCCGATAATGCCAAACACCTCGTCATGGCGGCGGTCGCCGATGACAATTATACGCCGCCCCTGCCTGTCCATGGATCGGACGATCCGGTGGATTTCACGGACCATCGGACAGGTGGCGTCCACGAGGGTGTATCCGTGGCGGCGCGCCAGGGTCAGGATCCGGCGCGATGCGCCGTGCGCGCGGATGAGCAGGACGGCGTCGCGCTCCTTGATCCCGACA
>Ga0118677_10008345_pt1 | contig 16647 bp, 17 predicted proteins | sample AliMusrvi5mmetaG_FD_86154 | JGI IMG/M metagenome (GOLD analysis project Ga0118677, IMG submission 86154) | reverse complement strand
CTAGTTTAATAACCCTTTTTCCTGAATAAACTCAATAATTCCTGTTAGCCCATCACCAGACTTCACGCTACCCATAATGAAGGGTCTATCACCGCGCATCTTTTTAGCGTCTGATTCCATAATAGGTAAAGATGCTCCTACATAAGGGGCAAGATCAGTCTTATTAATCACCAATAGATCTGAGCGTGTAATTCCTGGGCCGCCCTTACGAGGAATCTTCTCGCCTCCAGCAACATCGATCACATAAATTGTTAGATCGGAAAGTTCGGGGCTAAAGGTTGCGGCTAAGTTATCCCCACCTGATTCAATGAAAATAATATCTACATCAGGAAACTGTTTTTGCATCCGATCAACTGCCTCCAAATTAATGGAAGCGTCTTCACGAATAGCGGTATGGGGGCAACCCCCTGTCTCTACACCCATAATTCTCTCTGGATCTAGAGCGCCAGCAACAGTAAGAAGGCGTTGATCTTCTTTGGTGTATATATCATTAGTAATGACCACCAAGTCATACTGGTCGCGCATTGCTTTGCAAAGCATCTCAAGCAAAGTTGTCTTGCCTGATCCGACAGGACCACCAATGCCAACTCGTAACGGGGGATTCTTTTTAGTTCTCATCATTTGATTTTATTTACGAACGGAATAATCGAGAGTACTGAGTCTCATGTCTTGAAGATAGGATAGCCAACATCGGTGAAAAATTATCAATCATCGATAAACCAGATTTAGCTCGATGTTGGGCTTCTTCAACCATTTCAGGAACAAGCAAGCGGATCTTTGTCAGTGCCTGTTGCCCTGCCACTTGACCCAGCGGTATAGCTTTGAGCGAAGCTGCCACTTGGTTTTCTACCCATGAGAATGCATAAGCTGCAAGTCCATTCTTTGACTGTATTTTTAGATGAAAACAGGCGTAGCTATGGGCCGTCAACAATGACAAAGGTTTGATTTCAGACAATTGGGCGAGGCTTTCGCTACCCCAACCCAGAGACTGAGCAATTTGCAATAAAGACCACCCCATCTGCTCAGTTTCCGATCTAAGTTCTGAGGTTTCGCGACTTGCTAAGAAATAGTCGTTCAGACTTTGGACTGAATCAATATCCTCTTTTATCCAAGCCTCGTAACTGAGAAGCCAAAGTGGGGCTTCAGATCTAGCAAACACACCTAGAAATACATCCTTTATCCATGCCTCTGCAGTTGGAGCATCCTTTACCAAACCTGAATCAATAGCAGCCTCTAAACCTTGAGAATAGCTATATCCACCAATGGGTAAGGCGGGCGAAGCTAACTGCATTAATGCAGTGATTTCATTTAGATCAATGCTCATGAGGATGATCGTGATCGCCATGATGATGGTGAGAGCAGCCGGGTCCGTGAACATGTGGCTTCTCATGCTCGGCATATACCTTCTGCGCTAGTGCATAGTCACTATCAAATGTCTCTGCATGACTATGGCGATGCCCACCTCCATACGCACCTGTTTCAGGCTCAAAGGGGGCAGATTCATATTTGGCCTCTAGACCCAATTGATGAATCATCCCCTCAAGTACTGAGTCGGGTTCAATTCTTAAAAAACCTTGGCCCACTTGGACAGGGATATGTCGATTTCCTAAGTGGTAAGCAGCTCTCATCAACTGATGAACATCGCTAGAATTAATTGTTACCACTTCTTGATCTGCTGCAGAAATACGAATCATCGAACCATCATCCGCAATCAAAATATCATCGCTTACCAATACATTCCCTCTTGGCAAGAAAAAGTGCGCCTCGCGACCATCAGAAAGTTTTTCTGAAAAGCGGCTTTTGTTACGCACCTCAAATGGCAACTTTAGTTCGAGCGCTCTAGCCAAGACTGCTTTGGCTAAGCCTTGTCCTTTGGGGATAATCTTCTCAATTCGGATAGGTTCTAACATTGCTTTCCCTAGAACAAGAAATAACGTTGGGCCATTGGCAATACCTTGGCAGGCTCACAGGTCAACAATTCACCATTAGCGATCACTTGATAGGTCTCTGGATCAACAGTGATATTGGGTTGCCAATCATTATGAATCATGTCTGCTTTAGTAATAGACCGACAATTCTTTACCACTTCAACTTGTTTCTCCAAACCATAAGTATCGCGAATATTGGCTTTCATCGCCGATTGCGAAATAAAGGTTAATGAACTGTGGCGAATTCCTTGTCCAATGCCTGCAAACATATTGCGGTAATGAACAGGTTGAGGTGTTGGAATAGATGCATTAGGATCACCCATCGCCGCAGCCGCAATAGAGCCGCCCTTCAATATCAATGAAGGCTTTACTCCAAAGAAAGCCGGCTTCCAAAATACTAAATCTGCATACTTACCTACCTCAATAGAGCCCACAACATGTGAGATCCCATGGGTAATCGCAGGATTGATAGTGTACTTAGAGATATAACGCTTTACGCGGAAATTATCGTTCCGATTAGTATCGCCAGGCAATAAACCACGCTGTGCTTTCATCTTGTCAGCAGTTTGCCAGGTCCGAATAATGACCTCGCCAACGCGCCCCATTGCCTGAGAGTCAGATGAGAGCATCGAAAACGCGCCAAGATCATGCAAGATATCTTCTGCGGCAATCGTTTCGCGACGAATACGAGACTCTGCAAACGCAATATCTTCAGCAATAGATGCATCAAGATGGTGACATACCATCAACATGTCCAAATGCTCATCCAGAGTATTCACAGTAAACGGTCGCGTAGGATTGGTTGAGGATGGCAATACATTTGACTCACCGCAGGCACGAATAATGTCTGGAGCATGACCGCCGCCAGCACCTTCAGTGTGATAGGTGTGAATCGTTCGGCCTTTGAATGCAGCCAAGGTAGTCTCTACAAACCCAGATTCATTCAAAGTATCGGTATGAATGGCGACCTGAGTATCTGTCTCATCCGCCACGCCTAAACAACAATCAATCGCAGCAGGAGTAGTTCCCCAGTCTTCGTGCAATTTCAAACCGATCGCACCTGCATCCACTTGCTCTCGCAAGCCTGCTGGCAAACTAGCATTGCCTTTACCCAATAATCCGATATTCATGGGGTAAGCATCAATCGACTGCAACATTCTTTGGATATGCCAAGGCCCAGGAGTACAGGTAGTCGCAAAAGTTCCAGTTGCAGGACCCGTACCGCCACCAATCATCGTGGTTACACCAGACATCAAAGCTTCTTCAATTTGCTGTGGGCAAATAAAGTGGATATGGGTATCTATTCCACCTGCAGTGACAATCATTCCTTCGCCAGCAATAATCTCTGTTCCAGGGCCAATGACAGAAGTAATACCAGGTTGAATATCAGGATTGCCTGCTTTACCAATATTGGAAATACGACCATTTTTAATAGAGATATCAGCCTTGACAATTCCCCAGTGATCAATGATTACTGCATTAGTGATGACAGTATCAGCGCAATCTTTTGACTCTCGCTGACTCTGCCCCATGCCATCACGAATGACTTTGCCACCGCCAAACTTCACCTCTTCACCATAGATCGTGAAGTCTTTCTCGACCTCAATCATGAGGCCAGTATCTGCCAGCCGCAAGCGATCACCCACGGTAGGACCAAACATCTCAGCATAGGCTTGACGACCAATCTTAGCCATTACACGCCTCCCATCACACGACCAGCAAAGCCATAAATTTTCTTATCGCCAGCTATCTCAACCAGTTCGACGGTGCGCTTTTGTCCAGGCTCAAAACGAACAGCAGTACCTGCAACGATATTTAATCGCATCCCCTTCGTCTTTTCGCGATCAAACAATAGAGCATCGTTCACTTCAAAGAAGTGGAAGTGTGAGCCGACCTGAATGGGGCGATCGCCACTATTAGAAACTTCAAGCGAAAGTGTTTGACGACCTACATTAAACTCAATATCACCAGGCTCAACAAACATTTGTCCCGGTATAAATCGCTGACCATTTGAATTGACAGAAGAGCTCATACAGAAGCTCCACTAATAATGGTAAGAGTAAGTTGCCCTATCAACAGAAGGCCGTAGACCAAACTAGAGAAGCCGGCAATCTTAGCAAAGATGGATGTTTTTTCTTTTAGCGCCTTAACCAACAGCGCACCAGATAAATGCAAAATACCTGTTGCTAATAGCAGACCTGCCAAATCTTGCGCAACCAACGTGAATCCAAAGGACGCACTTGAAAATAACTCTGCATGAGCAAAGCCATGAAACATGCCAAAAGCCCCAATTAGCGAAAGAATCGCCTTAGGGGAATATTGGTTTTTAACCAACAGCAATATGCCAATGGCAATCACTGATGCAGCAATCCCGAATTCAAAAAAATTCAAGGAAAAACCGATTAGTCCAATCAGCACCCCAAGGTACATTCCCAATATGAAGATGCATGGACCAAGCCAGATCCTCTTCAATACAAAAGCGCTCCAAAATCCAACAAGCACAATCACCAGCAGATGATCCAGGCCGCTAAAAGGATGTAATAAGCCAGACATAAAACTCACTGAAACATCATGTCCTGCATGGGCAGAGGCGACTCCTGAGAAGAGGGCCCCAATTAATGCAACTGAAGCTAACAACCTATTTTTCATATAAAAGTTCATCTGTGAAAACTCCTAAACAATTGGGTTATGAACAGTAACTAATTTTGTACCATCAGGGAAAGTGGCCTCCACCTGAATATCGGGAATCATTTCCGGAATACCTTCCATTACATCACCGCGACTTAGTATCGTTTGACCTTCGTGCATCAGTTGCGCAACCGTCCTGCCATCACGAGCACCCTCCATAATCGCAGCACTAATCAAAGCAACTGATTCTGGATAGTTCAACTTCAGACCTCTAGCCTTTCTTCGCTCCGCTAGCAGTGCTGCTGTGAATATTAGAAGTTTATCTTTTTCGCGTGGAGTTAATTCCATATCTCACCTCTGTAAAAATTCTAAGAAGCCCAAAGCCGTAATGGCTGAGCTGGCACACCATGAACCATTGGTCGCAATTTGGTCCATACATCAATCATAAAGTTTCTAGCAATCTCAATATCATTGGAAACTGCCCGAACTAATAAGACGCCTTGCGGCATCAATGTCACACCTGCCCGCAATGAATCAGTCCACGGCATCATGTCGGCAAATATCTCAACCAAAGCATTTGAAAAGCCAGGCCCTACGGCCCATAAAGTGACGCAAACGGGCCACGACCCCAGTTGAGGCAAAGATCTAGAATAAATATCCTCTGCATCTATATTCCCATTCTCAATCCAAATTAGCTTTCCATCTCGCCTAATTTCATTGAGTATATGAATGCGGCCTTTAGACCACTCTTCACCAGAGGCATGGCGACCCAACATCATGGCATCCCAAGCAATAAATGAGGAACTTGATGCTAAATCCAATTTGGTTAAAAGGTTAGAATCTACACCTTTGAAAAAAAGATTCTCTTGAGGCAGCCAATCCAACTTCGCACCCTCACCTAACTCAAATTGAATAGTCTGGGTAGCGGGATTCTTGAAAGACTTGTACCACTTTGTTGCACTCGGCGTTGATAAAACCACATGAGCGTCTTTGGCAACAGAAACTTGGATATCTAAAGTATCGCCACCCGCTATGCCTGCTGGCGGATGAATGATTACCGTATGACAAATATCGTCACCTTCCGGATATAGGGCTTTTTGAACACGAAGTGGGCCTTCGTGAAGACTACTTTTTAGGATGGTCCCAATTGGAGTGCGCTCATATAAAAGATTTAGCTTTGCCAACCAACTAGGACTTAGAGACCTAAATAGATGCTTCACTGCGCTGTCTGGAGCCAAAAACATATGGGTAAACTATCTAAGTGGATATCAGCATCCACTTTAAACCGAAATCATCTCCTGTACACCATTGAGGTCCATATCGGCGCCTTTTCCTTGGGCAACCACTTCGCCGCGACGCATCACAATATAGTGATCCGAGAGCTCTTTAGCAAAGTCGTAATACTGCTCCACTAACAAGACAGTAATGCCCATCTCATCCACCAGCTTACGAAGACAGCGGCCAATGTCCTGAATGATGGATGGCTGAATGCCCTCCGTGGGCTCGTCCAAAATAATCAAGTCTGGCTGCGACATGAGCGCACGCCCAATTGCTAACTGCTGTTGCTGCCCACCGGATAGATCCCCACCACGACGCACCTTCATATCCGACAGAATCGGAAATAATTCATAAATATATGAGGGGATATTTTTAGGACTAGAGAATTTTGCCGCCCCAATGAGTAAATTTTCTTCGACAGTAAGTCTTGGAAATATCTCTCGGCCTTGGGGAACGTATGCAAAACCATTGTCGACTCTCGACCATGGAGGCAAATTAGCTAATTCTTTTCCATCCCAAGCAATCGAGCCAGTCTTCACCTTCACTACACCCATCAGGGATTTAAGCAAAGTTGTTTTACCAACGCCATTGCGGCCAAGGAGGCTAGTCAGCTGCCCCTTAGGCACTTCAAAATTCATATTACGCAAAATATGGCTACCGCCATAGTATTGATTGAGGTCTTTGACGATCAACATAATTAACGTCCTAAATACGATTCAATAACACGCTCATCGCGCTTAACTTCATCTAGGGTGCCGTCAGCCAATACCGAACCCTCAGCCAACACGGTGACCTTGCCCTTATCTCCCGCCAATGCAGCAACAAATTCCATATCATGCTCAACCACGACCATAGAACATTGGCCACGCAAAGAATTGAGCAGTTCAGCCAGGCGCATGGTTTCTTCGTCTGTCATGCCTGCTACTGGCTCATCGAGCAATAGGAGTTTTGGTTGTTGCATTAACAACATGCCAATCTCTAGACGTTGCTTTTGACCATGAGATAGAAGACCGGCTTCACGATAGGCTTCCGACTCAAGCTGAGTAAGTGCAAGCACAGCCTCCATTAAACGGCGCCCCTCTAAATCCACCTTAGCGACTAGTGAGTGATGCCATGACTTATCTCCCGCCATAGCCAGCTCAAGATTTTCCCAAACAGGATGTTGTTCAAACACGGTAGGCTTTTGAAACTTACGTCCAATACCAATCTGAGCAATCTGCGGTTCGTTCATTGTCATGAGATCAATGGTTGATCCTAAATACACAGAACCCTCAATGCCAGCAATGTTCGAACGGGTTTTACCAGTGATCACATCCATCAATGTTGTTTTGCCTGCACCATTAGGACCGATCACGCAACGCAACTCACCCACATCAATCGTCAACGACAATTTATTAATGGCCTGGAAGCCATCAAAATTGACCGACAAATCTTCAACATACAGAATGCCCGTATGAATGGTATCAATCCCTTTTTCTAAAAAGCGCCCGCTCATTCCGAACCGCCTTTCTTATGAAAGAACTGGTGATATATCCCTAATAAGCCGTTAGGCAAGAACAAAGTAACCAGAACAAACATGAGGCCCAAAAAGAACAACCAATATTCTGCAAAGTTGGCGGTAAAAAAGCTTTTAGCGCCGCTGACTGCAAAGGCTCCAATGATTGGTCCGAGCAAAGTTCCCCGGCCACCAACTGCAACCCAAATAGCCATTTCAATAGAGTTGGTTGGAGACATCTCGCCTGGGTTGATGATGCCAACCTGAGGTACAAACAAGGCTCCCGCAATGGCGCACAAGATAGCCGACACCACCCAAACAAAAAGCTTAAATCCTAATGGGTTGTAACCACAGAACATAAGGCGTGACTCAGCATCGCGAACTGCTGTAATAACTCTACCCATCTTAGAAGTGATTAGGGCTCGACAAAGAATAAAGCTACCTAACAAAACCAGGAAAGTAATAATAAAGAGTGTGACACGTGTGCTCGGGGCACTAATGGAGTAACCCAAAATTCTCTTGAAGTCAGTGAACCCATTATTTCCACCAAAGCCCGTTTCATTTCTGAAGAACAAAAGCATGGCAGCGTATGTGAGGGCTTGTGTAATGATGGAGAAATACACTCCTTTAATCCTGGATCGAAAAGCAAAGTATCCGAATATCCAAGAAATAATACCAGGCACCAAAATTAACATCATGAGCATCCACCAAAAATGCTCGCTACCTTTCCAGAACCAAGGCAAATCTTTCCAGTCTAAGAAAACCATGAAGTCGGGTAATTCACTTTTGTAAACACCGTCAGTACCGATCTGACGCATGAGATACATGCCCATGATGTACCCACCGATGGCGAAGAATAAGCCATGGCCCAGACTCAAGATTCCGCAGTAGCCCCAAACTAAGTCGAGCGCTAATGCCGCTATCGCAAAGCACATGATCTTGCCAATTAAAGTCAGCGCATAAGCTGACATATAAAACATGCTGGTATCGGGAACCAACAATGAGAAGATTGGCACACCAATCAATACGCACAACGTAAGCGCAGCCAATGCAATATAGGATCGCTTGCTCAGAATGGATTCACGCTCTGGCACCAAAAGACTAAAGCTGGATGAAGGGGCAAGTTTTCTAATATCCATACTAATCAACGCTCCTGCCTTTTAATGCGAAGAGGCCTTGAGGACGTCTCTGGATGAAGATGATGATGAACACTAAGATAGCAATCTTGGCCAATACAGCGCCGATAAAGGGTTCTAGTAGCTTGCTCGTGATGCCAAGTCCAAATGCGCCATATATTGTGCCGGCAAGTTGACCGACACCACCAAGCACTACCACCATGAATGAATCGACGATATAGCTTTGACCTAGATCAGGTCCAACGTTACCGATTTGTGAAAGTGCAACCCCACCTAATCCAGCAATGCCTGCCCCAAAGGCAAAAGCATACATATCTACGCGAACTGTTTTAACACCAACACAGGCCGCCATTGTCCGATTTTGAGTGACCGCTCTAACGAAAAGCCCAAGCCGAGTTTTGTTAAGCACTAGCCAGGTAACGGCGACCACTGCAATCGCAAATCCAAAAATAATGATGCGGTTATATGGCACCACTAAATTTGGCAGTACCTGCAAAGCGCCTGACATCCATGTCGGGTTAGCAACTTCTACGTTTTGAGCACCAAAAATAGTTCTAGTCATTTGGATCATTAGCAAACTAACGCCAAATGTTGCCAACAAAGTTTCTAGTGGGCGGCCATATAAAAACTTAATGACCGTTCTTTCGATTAAGATGCCGACCAAAGCGGCCGCAAGAAAGGCTACAGGTAGTGCAAATAGCAAATACCAATCCAGGTAGCCTGGGGCATATTGCCTAAAGAAGCCCTGAACAACATAGGTTGCATAAGCACCCACCATCAAGAACTCACCATGGGCCATATTAATGACGCCAATCAAACCATACGTAATCGCTAGGCCCAATGCACACAGCAAAAGGATGCTGCCGTAACTAAAGCCGGCAATGACATTACCTAAAATCTCGCCACTAAACTCAGATTTCTTAATTTTGGCTAGAGCCTTCTCGGCAGCTTCCTGAACTGGACCGCCCTCTTTAGCTAGCGGAGCCAATAAAGCAGCGACTTGAGGGTCACCACTATCACCCAATAAGGCAATAGCTTTCAATTTTGATTCTTGATTATCTGATTGCAACGCCAATAGCGCCCAAAGCTTTTCTACTTTTGGCTTTAGCACTGGATCGTTTTCAGTTGAAAGTAATTTTTCAACCACTGGAAAAGTATCGGGCTCAGGATCCTTAATCAAAGCATCAACAGCTTTGGTACGAATCTGTGAATCTGTGGATGCAAGCTGCAAGCCCAGCAAAGCATTATCAACCTTGCCACGCAATTGGTTGTTCAAAATTACGTCTTGTAATTCGTCAGATTTTACGGAAACCGTTTGCCCTGTAAGCACATCAACATAATGATCGCCTTTTTGGACAACCGCACCCTGAGGTGATAGAAACAGCACCTCTGCACTCAATGCTTGAAGAATTTCTATAGCTTCAGGACTATCTTCTTTAGATAAGACTTGAACTACTTTTACTTTTGCATCAAAGTTTTCACCGAATAATGGCTTTAAATCTGTGACTGTAATCTTTGCAAAAACAACCCCACAACTCAGAAGACAAATCGCCGAAAGGAGTGGTTTTAGAAAAAAGGAGGATCTCATTAAGATTTTTGAAAACCCTCCCCCACTTGAGGGAGGGGATTTCTATTAAAAATTACTGTACTGAATCAGGCTTGCCTGCATTGCCATCAATGTATGGGCTCCAAGGTTTAGCTGGGATTGCTGTTGGAGTTTTGTAGATCACATTGAACTGGCCATCTGCTTTGATCTCGCCAATCATGACTGGCTTAGACAAATGGTGGTTCGCACCCATTACTTCAAGATAACCACTTGGAGTATTCAGTTTTTGACCAATCATTGCTTTACGAACAGCGTCAACATCAGTTGTGCCTGCTTTTTCAACTGCCGCCTTCCACATCAAGATGCCGGTTCGACTGGCTTCCATTGGATCGTCTGTCAAAGGCTTGCTGGCGCCAGGCAACTTCTTCTCTACAGAATAAGCAGCCCATTGTTTTTTCCACTCGTCATTCACTGGATTCTTAACTGACATGAAGTAGTTCCATGCGGCTAACTGACCTACCAATGGCTTGGTATCTACCCCGCGTAACTCTTCTTCGCCAACGGAGAATGCAACTACAGGAACATCTTTTGCTTTCAAGCCTGCGTTACCCAGCTCTTTGTAGAAAGGAACATTCGAGTCACCATTGATAGTGGATACAACTGCTGTCTTGCCACCTTGAGAGAACTTCTTAATATTGGCAACAATAGTTTGATAGTCAGAGTGACCAAATGGGGTGTATGTTTCTTGAATATCATCATCCTTCACGCCTTTAGACTTTAAGAATGCGCGCAAGATCTTGTTAGTTGTACGTGGATATACATAATCAGTGCCCAAGAGAACCCAACGCTTAGCGCCGCCGCCCTCTTTACTCATCAAATACTCAACTGCTGGAATTGCTTGTTGATTAGGGGCTGCACCGGTGTAGAACACGTTCCGAGACATTTCTTCGCCCTCGTATTGCACTGGATAGAACAGCAAACCATTCAACTCTTCAAATACTGGCAATACCGACTTACGCGATACAGAAGTCCAGCAACCAAATACAACAGCCACCTTATCTTTGGTTAGCATTTGGCGGGCTTTCTCGGCAAATAAAGGCCAGTTAGAAGCTGGGTCAACAACTACCGGCTCTAATTTACGACCTAAAACACCACCACTTTTGTTGATCTGATCAATAACCATCAAATCCATATCTTTCAGTGATGTTTCAGAAATAGCCATTGTTCCAGACAGTGAATGCAAGATACCCACCTTAATTGGCTCCTTACTTTGAGCCATTGCTAAATGACTTAAGCCTGTAAAACTTAAAGCCGCTGCTAAAGCTGACAACTTCAATATTGATCTACGTTTCATATCTCACCTCTTGAGTAAATTAATCATGTGGGCAGGAATACCTAATGCCTACAGTCATTAGAGAATGGTTCAAGTTGGTGCAAATTTAACAAATCCCCAAAAGAGAGCACATGCACCAGAAAAAGGCATAAAAATTAGGCAGATCGCACGATACGAGAATATTTGCTGCGGTTGCAAATGAAAAAGTCGGAATACCGCAGTCTAAAAGTAGTTCATTGCTCCAATGGCAGACCTATATGTTTATTGGGGTTGCCATGGAAGATGTATCAAGATTGCTTACACACCGACTACACATTAATAAAAAATGACCTAGCGTTCTCACGCTAAGTCATTGATTTTGTTGGTGGGCCCAGCTGGACTCGAACCAGCGACCAAAGGATTATGAGAGCAGACATCCAAAGAAAACCACTAAGATTTCAAGAGCTTACGTCATCTAAATATCGGTGTGTGAGCTTTTGTGTGACTAGGTTAACAAGATCATAAGAAACACTAGCTCACTCTTTGGTTTTGAAAACCACAGGATTTTTGGAGCAACCATCTAACACCTCGTTGCACCAAAGTGCTTTTTGAGTAAGCAATTGAGCTAATTTAAAACCCAAAAGCCTTTCTACTTTCATTCAACATAAATAGAGCGACCAGCAAAAGGGTAAGCCCAAAAATACGCTTTAATCTGGGTGCCTCCAGTTTGGTAACCACTCTCGCACCTATTGGTGCAGCAAGCATGCTGGTGATCACAATACACAATAGAGCGGGTACGTACACGTAGCCAAGCGAATACTCAGGCAAGAATACATTACCCCAGCCTCCATAGATATATCCCAACGTAGATGACGCAGCAATTGGAAAGCCTAGACCAGATGAATTTGCCATCGCATTATGAGGCTTGATATTGCACCAAATCATAAATGGAACCGTAATAAATGCACCGCCGGCGCCTAGAAGACTCGCAATGACACCTGTTAGAACGCCAAAAGCAAAAAGACCAAAAAACCCAGGCAATATACGTGCAGCATGCGGGGATTTATTCAAAATCATTTGCGTAGATGAATAAATCATAAAAATTGCAAAACCTAGCGATAACCAAGCCCCATTAATAACATCAAAAAATTTGCCACCACCGACTATAGCTCCCAGGACAAGACCGGGGGATAACGCGCCAACAAGTTTCCAGTTGATATTGTCGCGTTTCTGATGGGCTATCACGGCTGAAGAGGTAGTAAATAAAACGCTAGCCATGCCCGTTGCAATTGCCATATGCATCAGAACATTTTCATTAAAGCCCAAACGACTAAAGATCAGGATCATGAGTGGAACTAGAATCACTCCACCCCCAATTCCCAATAAGCCCGCCAAAAAACCAGATAGGCTTCCACCCAGCATTAACCAGGCAATATCACTTATTGACATGTATTACCCCAAAAAGAGAAAGCAGAACTTCACGAGTTGGGGCGTACAAAATTATTTTTTATACCAGAGCAAACTCAGCGAATTTAGCCACGCTAAGTAACTTGGAATCGCACTTATAGTTTCCAATCAGCTGAACACCTAACGGTAATCCATTCTTTGACTTAGTCACAGGAATAGTAATAGATGGAATTCCTAAAAAACTCCAGAGAGCACAGAAAATTGGATCACCAGTAGAGACTAAGCTTTTTGGAGCTTCACCACTAGCAGGGGCCATTAAGAATGCATCAAATTCATCAAAATATCTGCCAATAGAAGCGCGTAGTTTTTTCTGCAAGAACTTTGCAGCAATATATGCGGGGGCACTATGCTTGAGACCCCTGGCTACCAACTCTTGAATATGGATACTCAACAAATTATTTACTTTCTCAGAGTGATCTGCATGAATTTCTGCGGCTTCAGACTCCATAATAAGATTCATTGCCTGAATGGCATCCCAGTATTCCTTTGGCAGTGATAGTTTTTGCACGACAGCACCTGACTCCTGAAGCTTCTGCGCAGCCAATTCCAAGGCCTGCTTTTGATCATCAGACATCATCTGGTCTAAGGGTGTTTCTAGTAAGGCGATTTTGGGTTTATGCAACATAGGCAACTCTCGATTTACGCCAAATACCAAATCTGGGAGAACGATTAACTCTGGATCAGAGGCATCGCTATTTTTTAGATGATTCAAAGCATAGGCCATATCATCCACTGAACGTGTGAAAAATCCTATGTGATCCAGTGAATAAGATAAGGGGTGGGCTCCAGTCTTGGAAACTGCTCCATAGCTCGCCTTGTATCCCACCACGCCGCAATAAGCTGCCGGCCGAATGATCGAACCTTGTGTTTGTGAGCCTAGTGCCAAAGGAACAATCCCTGCACCAACAGATGCCGCTGATCCACTAGATGACCCACCAGGCGTATGTTCTGCATTAAAAGGGTTTGTCGTTGGGCCAGGATTGCGCCATGCAAATTCAGTAGTAACTGATTTACCAAAAATTACTCCGCCAAGACTACGAATTTTTTTAACGATGGCAGCATCTTCCTCAGGAGTCTTATCCGTATAGATGGGCGACCCATTGGTCGTTGGAAGATCGGCTGTATTAATAATATCTTTTACGGCAATTGGAATTCCTGAGAGTGGGCCAGGCTTTATCTGCTTTGCCATTGACTCCATTGAAGCTCTTGAGACAAAAGCCTTGAGAACTGGCTCCACTTCATTCGCCTTATCAAAAGATACCTGTACGACATCTATGGGCTTTAGTTGATTAGCAGAAATTAAGTTACAAGCCTCAGTTATTCCAATTGTTTTTTTCATATTTTTTAGTTAATTCAAAGAAATGGGGCGTAAAAAATACGCCCCAGTTAATCAATAATGGTGATTACTTCAGTTTTATAGCGTTTTGAATATAAGTTTCGTTAATGAAGTTTTCAAATACAGGCTGCTCTTTTAGATTACCTAAGGCAATTTGTGTATCCATAGAAATTTTGAGCGCTGCAGGAGTAATTTGAACGCTCTTAGGAAACACGTTCTCATTCATCATACGTGTCACTGCATTTTCAACTACCTGAGGATCTAGCGTTGGGAATTCTTTCTTGGCAACCTCGATTGCACCCTTGGGATCTTTAGCCATAAAACGAAGTGCAACTTCCATGCCATTAACCATTCTCTGAGCAGATACCGGATCAACAGTCTTCATTGCGGTAATTGAAGAGAAGGCGTAAGGACCATACGTTTTTGGGAAACCCAAAACAACCTTCATCCCTTTAATTGCCACTTGATCTAGGCCTGGCTCGTATAAGACGGCTACTTTTGCCTGACCACCTAATAAGGCTGCTGGCTCAGTACCCAGGGGAACTTGGATCATGTCAATATCTTTATCACTCATGCCGTTTTCTTTAAGCAGCTTAAGGAATAAAGAAGTGCTTGTTGTTGGCATTAAACCTGTGACTACTTTTTGACCCTTGATATCCTTAATATTTGTAAATTTGACATCAGGAGCTGTTGCAATCCATACGGCTGCGCCATTCACTGCATTACTAATCACGCCAACATTGGCGCCTTTTGAGGCAGCAATAGCAGTCCACTCTGGACCATGAATTGAAAATTGTGAACTTCCTGAAAGAACTGAAGATAAAGCTGCGGTGGGGGATCCTGCGGTTTCTTTAATGACACTTAAACCTTGATCTTTAAAGAAGCCTTTATCGATTGCAACATAAAGTGGTAGGTACAACATCGATTGAAACGCCTGAGAAATAGTGACCGTTTTTACTTCAGCGGTTGCGCTAAACGACGCGCCAGCAATAGCTAACGCCGCAACCGTTACTTGTAGCTTTCTATAAATCGACTTCATGAAAAACCTCCGTGAGATTATTAAAAAAATTACATCCGAATTTGTGTACGTCCTGCATCATCACGCCATGGGAATAAGAGGCGCTCTAGGGCATCAATGCCGTGATACAGAAAGAAACCTACGATCATCAGCATGAATAAGCCAACCCAAACTGAATTAAGTTCGTACAAGCTTGATGCGTTATAAATCATGTGTCCCAAGCCAGCCTTTGATGAAATGAATTCACCTACAACTGCACCAACCAATCCAAAGCCCACGTTGATACGAAAGTTGGAAACGATTGCTGGCATTGAAGAAGGAACAACTACCTGACGAAATATTTGCTTGCGATCAGCGCCCATCGAATACAGTAATGATTGCAAATCCTTATCAGCTTCTTTAGTTGCTTGATGGGCCGCAATAAGAGCAATGATGGCCGTCATGGAGATGACCAAAACAACCTTAGCGCCTAAGCCCGTACCAAACCAAAGCAAAATAATTGGAGCCAAAGCAATTTTAGGAACGCTATTTATAGCAACAATGAATGGCTCAACAATTTGCGACACCCATTTTGAGTACCACAGCAGTAACCCAATACTTGTCCCGAGAAGGGTGCCAATGACAAAACCTAATAAAGCTTCCCAGAGCGTGTATCCCGTATCAATAAAGATGGAGTAATCCATCACACTTGCAATAAACCGCTTCCAAATACCAAATGGGGTGCCAATTAAAAACTCTGAGATGAGCCCAAACTCTGCCAATGTTTGCCATATGGTAAAAAAAATCACAACCGATAAAATTTGGATAAGGGACTTTCCAAAACCGGTGTCCAGCATTTGACCTATTGTTCGCTTCTCTTGATTCATACCACTTCATCCTTTCTAGTTTGGATATCCAACTCTGAACAAAGCAGATGAAAATATTCGCCGAAATTTTTATGCGATCTAGCCTCTATTGGCGAAGAGCGCTCAATATCAATTTGATGCATATTTTTTACTAGGGTAGGCCTGGTACTTAGGGCAACTACCCGTTTAGATAGAGCGACAGCTTCATCAATATCGTGAGTGACCAGAATGACCGTCTTTTTAAACTTTGCTACGGCATCTAATAAAACGCTCTCGAGGTACAGTCTGGTTTGGTAATCTAAAGCTGAAAATGGCTCATCCAACAAGAGAATGTCTGGATCCATTAGGAGAGTACGAATGAGTGCAACGCGCTGTCGCATACCGCCTGATAAGGTCTGAGGGTAAGCTTTTTCAAATCCAGATAGGCCAAAAGTATTGAGATAGTCTCTTGCCTTTTCCACTCCATTGGCATCATCCTCGCCGCGCACCCGTAATCCAAGCATGACGTTCTCGAGAACTGTGCGCCATGGGAACAGAAGGTCCTTTTGCATCATGTAGCCCACCTTACCTCTTAGGCTTTGAATTTTGTTGCCTCGATAGATCATATTGCCGCTATCAGTCTCAAGCAGGCCGGCGATGATATTGAAGATCGTCGACT
>Ga0118677_10008344_pt1 | contig 16647 bp, 9 predicted proteins | sample AliMusrvi5mmetaG_FD_86154 | JGI IMG/M metagenome (GOLD analysis project Ga0118677, IMG submission 86154) | reverse complement strand
TTTCAATTTTGATTCGCTAATTTATATTCTCATCGGATAAGTATTTGTCTGGTGAGAATTTATTCCCCATTACAATTTTAATGATATTATGAAAAAGTTATTCGTTTTCAGTTTCATAGCTTTCGTGTGTTTGACTTTAAATGCTCAAAGCGGCTATTCATTGGTATACGATGATGAGTTTGAAGGAACTTCGCTTGATTTGATCAAATGGAATATTCAGGTGGGTTATGCCGCCAATCAGGAACAAGAGTATTATACCGATGGAACAAATAATATTCGGGTTGAAAATGGGAACTTAATAATTACGGCAAAAAAGGAAAATTATGTTGTCGACAGAAATTATTCTTCGGGACGAATTTATTCTAAAAGCAAAGGGTTTATAAAATACGGAAAAGCAGAAGCGCGAATTAGTATTCCTTCAGGTAAGGGTACCTGGCCTGCATTCTGGATGATGCCACAGTCGAATGTGTATGGCAGTTGGCCTAAAAGTGGTGAAATTGATATCATGGAGCATATTGGTTCCAGTCCCACCATGACTTCGCATGCAGTTCATACCGCGCTTAAAAATGGAAGTATTGGAAATAACTGGTACACAAAAGTGTATAAAGACAGTATGGAAAACAAATTTCATATTTACTCTATTGAATGGGATCCGGATCAGATTCTCTTTTTTATTGACAATGTACAAACAGCCACTTTGTATCGCAATTTTACAGATACATCGACCGGTTGGCCTTTTGATCAATATTTCTATGTAATTGTGAATCTTGCTATTGGAGGTACAATGGGTGGAACAGTAGACGACACTATTTTCAATAATCCGGTAGAAATGAAAGTGGATTACGTGCGTATGTATCAACTTAATACGGCAGTAAGCGAAATTCAGGATGCAACTTTACAGGTATATCCAACAAAGTTCTCTGATTTGATTAATGTAAAAACAGATTCTCCAATTTCGGTAAGATTATTTAATAGCCTTGGAAAACAGCTTATTGAAAAGAATATAACCGGCGACGAAATTTTAAATACTAATCAGTTGACAAATGGAATTTATTTTTTGAAAACAGATAACAAAACATTTAAATTAATAAAATAACATCTTTGAGTTTAAATTAAAAACAAATAAACAATCAAAAAAATTTAGATCATGAAAAAAATTACTAGGTTTTTCCTCATTTTAGTTACGATAGTAGCTTGGGGGAGCGTAGCAAATGCTACAAACACTGCATGCGCTGGGACATTAACTACCTCGGCTCAAGGATCTTTTACGTTAGGGTATAATTATACCTTTACAACTTTTGGAACTAGTGTGACAATTACTTTTGAATTGTTGGATACTAAAGTGGGCCTAGTAGCTCAACTTGTTACTCCTGCTAATGTTTATACAAACATGACTCTTGTAAGCGGACAGAAATACACCTACACATTAACCGGACAGACTCCGGGTGCAACTATTACTTACGCTTGTTATTTTGCTTATGCAGGAGCTTCTGCAAGAACTACGGATTTGACTTATACTGTAGGAGATGCTTGTGGTACATCGAGTGATGTTACGAAGCCTGTAATGGGAACTGCCGTAGTTGTAGGATCGCCTACCGTTAGTTCTGTAAATTTGACATTAACAGCAACAGATGACGTTACTTCACCTGTTGTTAATTATGTTGCCAACGATGCAACAAATGGCATAACTAACAAAGCACTTACTACTAACGCATCTGGCAATGTTACAGTTACCGGTTTAGCTGCTTCTACAAGTTATAACTTAACAATCACAGCAAAAGATGCTGCGGGAAATATATCGGCTAATTCAGCTTCTGTAAGCTTTACAACAGCTTCAAACCCCGTAGCTCCTACACCACCAATACGCGATGCTGCAACTGTTTTAGGAATTTACACTGATACCTATACTTCTGTGGCAAACACCTTCCAAATGTGGGCTGCTTCATCTTCGACTGATATAGTTACCAGCGGTAATAACTCGAAGTTAATTACAAGTGGGAATTGCTTTGGTACTCAAGTTTCAACCTTGCAAGATGTTAGTTCAATGAAATATTTACATGTTGACATTTACCCAACCACTGTAACAACAATGCAGATAGGTATTGTAGCACCTGCTGGCAATGAATACCACCCTGCTAATACATTAGTTGCAAATCAGTGGAACAGCTTTGACATTTCATTAGCTGATTTTAAAACAGGCAAGCCAAGTCTTGATTTAACTAAATTAACGCAAGTCGGCTTTTGGGGAATGAACGGCACCTTCTATTTGGATAATATCTATTTTTGGACAGATGTAGCACCATCACTTGTTGTTTCGACTGTAGCATTAACTGTTGCACAACCTGCAACCAGTACAAATACGTTTGGTATTACTACAACAAGTACATGGACTGTTGCCAGCGACCAAACATGGCTTACACCAAGTAGTACTAGTGGTACAGGAAATGCAACTATTACATTAACAGCTACATCTGCAAACTCTACTTATTCAACCAGAACAGCAACTGTTACCATTACAGGAAGCGGTACAACTAAAACTATTACTGTAACTCAGAGTCCTTTATTACCGTCAGCAGCACCAACTCCTACTTTTTCTGCAGCAAAAGTAATTTCGGTTTATAGTGATGCCTATACAAATGTAGGGTCTCCTAATTTCTTCCCGGGTTGGGGACAAGCAACGGTAGCTACTGCAACTACCCTTGGAGGAAATAATGCAATGCAATATACAAATTTCGGTTATCAGGGAATCACATTAAATGCAACCGATGTTAGCAGCATGAATAAATTGCATGTTGATATTTTCCCAACAACAGAAACTACTGTAAGATTAACTCCAATCAGCCATAACCCCGGAGGAGCTGAATTTCCAACTTCACTTGGAACATTAACAGCATATACATGGAACAGTTTTGACGTTTTGCTGTCAACTTATACTGGAGTGGTTTTTACAGCCATCGACCAATTTAAATTTGACGGTGGTTCTGGTGGTAGCTTCTATATGGATAACCTGTATTTTTTCAATGATACCAATACGGGAATTTCAAATGTTGCTGATAATACTTTTAATTGTTACCCAAATCCGGTAATTAATAAGCTTACAGTTTCGGCTCAGTCAGAAATCAGCGAAGTTACAGTTCGTAATTTGTTAGGCCAATCTGTTAAGTCAGTAACAATTAATAGTACTTCAAGAACAATTGATTTGACTGATGTTGCTGCAGGAAATTATTTTGTTTCAGTTAAATTGACCAATGGTAAGCTTTCAACCCAAAAGTTCATAAAACTATAAATATTTAAAAGTTCGTTCACAGCCACTTGACTGTGAACGAACTTATCAAATATAATTTTTCAAATAAACAATCAAATTATTAATTTTTAAAACAAACAAAAGTTATGACAAAAGTTACACGTTTATTCTTAACTCTTGCAATTATGCTTGCAAGTTGTAATCTGGCTGTTTTTGCACAGCCTTCAGCTTCAGCTCCAACGCCACCTGCTCTTTCAGCAGGTAATGTTATCTCAATTTTCAGTGATGCTTACACCAATGTGACCGGAACAGATTTTTTCCCTAACTGGGGTCAGGGAACAGCTTATGCACCTTTAACTATTGGAACAACTGATCATATTATTAAGTATTCAAATATGAATTACCAAGGTGTTCAGTTCGGGAGTGCGCAAGTTTGTACCACAATGAAATACCTCCACCTTGATGTATGGACCAATGATGCCAATGCTGCTACTTTTCCAATTGGAATTATTTGGACTGGTGGCGAATTCACAGTAACTAAAACAGTAGCTACTAATGGTACCTGGACATCGCTCGATATTCCATTAAGTGCATTTACAGGTGCTGTATTATCTTCTGTAATTCAGTTTAAGTTCCAATCGAATGAATGGTACTCATTGGGGGTTGCGGGTAGTACTTCAAAGTATACCACTGTATATTTAGATAATATCTATTTTTGGTCTGATGCAAGTGCTGATACAACACCTCCAACAGGTTTCACTGCCACAGCTGTAAATGGTACAAATTCTGACGTTATTCTGAAATTAAATGCAACTGACAATTCCGGGGCTGTAAATTATACGATTAAGTATGGTACCACAACATTGACGACTTCGGGAGTTTCAGGAGTTGAAAAAGATTTTACTGTTACAGGTTTGTCAGGTTCGACTGCATATTCTTTTAGTGTTTCTTGTAAAGATGCTGCCGGAAATGCTGCTGCTAATAGCCCTATTGTTGTTCCGATAACAACTGGTTCTGCAATACCTGCTTCACCAACTCCAACACTTGCTGCCGCCAATGTAAAATCTATATATAGCGATGCTTATACTGCCTCTGTTACAAACTTTGTATATCTTACTCAACAGTGGTGGAACTCTACCTGGTCGGCAGCAACCTTAGCTGATGCCGGAAATGCTTTAAAGCTCGTTGCCACAACAGCTGGTGGTGGTGGTGGTGGCATTCAATTCGATGCATTAACTATTACCGGAATGACAAATTTACATTTTGATATTTATCCTGCTACAGATGCAGTGGGTGCTACACTTAAATATTGTGTAACTCCAGCTGGTACATGGTATGTGTTACCTACTCCTACGAATCATACTACTCTTACTGCGAATGTATGGAACAGTATTGATATTCCTGTTAGTGCTTTATCATCAGGTGCATCGACTCTGCCAATTCAGATAGGTTTTGGAACTTTCTCTGGACCAGGCACTTTCTATATTGATAATGTAGTTTTCTATAATGGAGTCTGGACATTTACAAATGGTATCAATGATGTGTTAGCTACTCCAGCCATTAATTGTTATATGAACTCAGGTAAACTTAATGTTTCATGCCAATCAGAAATGAGCGAAGTAACTGTTCGTAATTTGCTGGGTCAAAACCTTAGAACTGAAGTTGCGAATGCAAATTCAAAAGTAATTGATTTGTCAGGTTTAGCAAGTGGTAACTATATCGTGGTTGCAAAAATGGCTAATGGTCTGGTTTCAACTCAGAAATTTGTAAAGTAATAATTTTCTTCAAGTCCGCGAAGAGTTTTCTTCGCGGACTTATTTTCTAATTCATTTTCATCGATTTCTCTTTTTTAGAATTTCACTCTCTTCATCCTTCAATTTAATGATAAAACAGGTATTGGTTTTTTGTATGCTTATCTTTTCTCTGTCGCTGGTAGCTCAGGACTATAAACTCAAGTGGGAAGATAATTTTGACAATCCTGTTTTGAATGAAACTCAAAACTGGAACGTAGAAGTGAATGGAGATGGTGGTGGGAACAACGAATTACAGTACTACCGCCGGGAAAATATTAGTGTTGAACAAGATGCAAGTGGCGTAAATTGTTTGGTTATAAATGCTAAGCGTGAAAATTTCGGAGGAAAAGTTGTTACTTCCGGAAGATTAAATACACTTAAAAATGTTTCGTTTAAATACGGAAAAGTGGAAGCACGTATTAAGTTGCCTCATACTGCCAATGGCTTATGGCCAGCATTCTGGATGTTGGGCAACGATATTAGTTCTGTTGGTTGGCCTCGTTGTGGAGAAATAGATATTTTGGAAATGGGTGCTGCGGCAGGTATATCCCAAGCCAAGCAGGATAAACTTATGGATGGTGCATGCCATTGGGGCGAAGTGTGGACTTACAATTCGTACGATACCACAGCACCGTATGGTGTTCAGGATGATTTTCATTTATATACGCTGATTTGGGATTCGCTAGCTGTGAAAATGTATCTCGATTTAGATAAATACCCAACCAGTCAACCTTATTATCAATTTAGTATAACCGGAACCAATCAAATTGGTGACAAATCCTATTACTTTCATAAACCATTCGGAATTATATTGAATCTCGCTGCAGGAGGAAATTTTACAGGAATTACAGGTAATTCAAATTTATCAAAAATAACTGCATTACCTACCGACGGAACTCCCGTGAAAATGTGGGTGGATTATGTTCGTATCTATCAACAGGGCGTAAAAGGTGAAATTTTCAATGGTCCAACCACTATTGTTGATACTCAGGCACCAACCGCTTTTACTGCCTCTAAAGGCGCTGTAACTCCCAATAGTGTAGAATTATTGCTAAATGCTAACGATAATTCAGGAAATGTGATTTATTATATCAGCTATGGTACTTCCACACTTTCCGTAAAAGGAACTTCGGGTGTTCAGACATCGTACATTGTAAATGGTCTGAACTCTTCCACAACTTACAACTTCTCAATTGTTGCCAAAGATGCAAATGGAAATGCAGCTGCCAATAATCCTATTAACATATCCACCACCACCGGAATTTCTTATAATGGTGTTGCAACAATTGATTACGATTCTATTGGTCAGAACTGGACATGGGTATTATTTGGAAATGGAGACAATGCCAGTTCATTGTATTCGGTAGTACCTAATCCAAATCCAACAGGTATTAATTCTTCGGCTAACTGTGCAAAATATACTGTCAATGCCGGAGCCATGTCGTGGGCTGGTCTTTATTCTGATAACATTGGTTCAATCACATTTACAGCCGATAATTGCAAAGTGAAAGTGATGGTATATAAAAGCTATATCAGTAATTTCGACTTAAAATTAGAAAACGGAGGAACTAACTTCGAAATGCTCGTACCAAATACACTTATTAATCAATGGGAAGAACTAACATTTGATTTAACCAGTCATATTGGTCAGACATTTACCCGACTTACTCTTATTCCTGACAATTCAACAGATCGATCGGTTCAACGCGTGAGTTACTGGGATAATATTTCGTTTAATTCTAACAAAGCTAATGCAGTGGAATCAGTTGTGAACCAAAATGTTCATCTGTTCCCTAATCCCGTAATTAGCAGTATGCATTTGACAGCTGATCAGGAAATCAATCAGATTGTATTGTGTAACCTTGTCGGTCAGACAGTAAAATCATTTACAGTTGGAAGTCGTGAAAAAACAATCGATTTAAGCGATGTATCTTCTGGAAATTATTTGATTAAAATTCAATTGGCTGACGGTAGTATATCGACTCAGAAAGTAATAAAATTGTAAGCAAAGAAAATCTGACAATATGGAAATGAAACAAAAAACCGCAAATTTATGTGTGGGACTTTTATTTTTTGTTTTTGCTTTTGGCATGCATCAGGCATGGCAGCAAAACAGAGCCCCTTTTGCGAAAAACACACATAATGACCTAAATAATTCAGATTTAACCGTTTTAAATAATTATTCTGATAGAAACAACAAGGAACCAAATGATTTTTTTAAATCGGGTATTGAATGATTTTGATTCAAATTTAATTAAGAAGACATAATGAAAAATTTGATAGTTGTTTTGTTCTGGTTATTTTCCCTCGTAGCAACAGCGCAGGATTATAAGCTTGTGTGGGAAGATAATTTTAATGGACCAAAACTGGACAAATCCTTTTGGACAGCTATACATAGTGGGAATGGAGGTGGAAATAAAGAAATACAGTTTTACCGGCCAGAGAATATTTCAGTAGGTAAAGAACCTGTTAGTGGAGAAAATTGCCTTATCATTACCGCCAGAAAGGAGATATATGAAAATAAGCCAGCTACATCCGGTCGTTTATCTACCATTGGCAAAATGACTTTCCGGTATGGAAAGATAGAGGCTCGTATAAAACTTCCAAAAACAGCCAATGGTTTGTGGCCTGCGTTTTGGATGCTTGGAAGTGATTCTCCTGAAGCTATTTGGCCAAAATGTGGAGAGATTGATGTCGTTGAAATGGGACATAAAAAAGGAATTGATTCGGGAACTCAGGATAGGCTCTTTAATGGCGCATGTCATTGGGGTGAGAGCTGGAACGGTGGAAGTTATCCTAATAAGGGAATGTCAACTACCAATGAGTATAGTTTACAGGATGGTTTTCATACTTATACCATGTTCTGGACTCCGGATTCGATAAAAATGTTTCTGGATTTAGATAAATTCCCGAATGCGAAACCTTATTACGAAATACCAATTACTGGCAATAACTCACCAAATCAAACTTCCCGGTACTTTCGCAAACCATTTTACCTCATCTTCAATCTGGCAGTTGGCGGTACTTTTTCAGAGATTTATGATATAAATAAAATAACTGCTCTGAATCAGGGCGAAGCCAAAATGTATGTAGATTACGTGAGGGTATATCAGAAAAAAACAGGAGAAGAGGAATATTTTTTTTTGAAACAATAAACCTCACTCTTTAATAACATTGTGTAATAAGTCTTATTATCTACTCAGTGTTCGACTCTCAGAATTACAATCATAAATATTTAAACCAATACTTATCATGGGTCACTACAAAACAGCACCGGAAGATGTTGTTCCTTTTGGACAAAAAATCGCATTTGGTTCAGGACATTTAGCCAATCAATTGTTTCCGGCAGCGTTGGGAGTTTTTATGGTTGTGTTGGTCATGTCGTTACACATGAATCCAATCCTCGCTGGTTTGCTGGGTGCTATACCGCGGTTTATGGATGCTCTGCTCGATCCGATTATGGGTTTTATTTCCGACAATACAAAATCAAAATGGGGACGTCGTAAACCCTACATTTTAGTTGGTGCTTTGATTGCCGGACTTGCCTTTATGGTGATGTGGCAATTATATCCTGAAAACTCCGAGCTGTTCAATTTTTTTTATTTCTTAGTTGTTTCGTTGTTCTTTTACATCGGTTACACCGTTTTTGCAGCACCACTTATCGGGTTAGGTTACGAAATGACTCCCGACTACAATGAACGCACCCGATTGATGGCCGTTTCCCAATTTATGGGACAAATAGCATGGATGATTGCTCCGTGGTTTTGGGTAATAATATATGACCAATCTATCTATCATTCAGCTCCAGAAGGTGCCCGTAACCTGTCAGTTTGGGTAGGCGGTTTATGTATGATTTTGGGAATTATGCCTGCACTTTTCAACAAAGAAAAGGTCGATTTGGACAAAAGCAAGTTGGCCGATTTGTCGATGAAAGACTTAACAGTCAATTCAAAAGAATTTTTCAGAGGAATTAAACTCACCCTGAAAAATAAACCTTTTGTGAAACTTTGCGCTACTACATTCCTAATTTTTAATGGTTTTCAGACTATTGCTCAGTTTGCATTCTTCATCATCGTGTATTATCTTTTCAAAGGCGATACAAATGCAGCGGGAACGTGGCCGGCATGGTTTGGTACAGTAAGTTCTATTGCTACTGCATTTCTCGTTATTCCTATAGTTACAGCCATTTCGGTTAAAGTTGGAAAAAAGAATGCATTTATCATAGCCACTTTGCTTTCGATGATTGGTTACGCACTGAAATGGTGGGGATTTGATCCCGCAAATCCTTGGTTAATGTTTATGCCCATTCCTTTCCTTTCGTTTGGGATCGGAGGTCTGTTTACGTTGATGATGTCGATGACAGCCGATGTATGCGATTTGGATGAACTGAATAATGGTGAGAGACGTGAAGGTATGTTTGGAGCTGTTTACTGGTGGATGGTAAAACTGGGAACGGCAGCTGCTATGTTGTTAAGCGGAGTAGTTTTACATTATATTGGTTTTAATCAGGAAGTTAAGGTTCAAACGCTTGAAACCATCACAAACCTCAGAATTGCTGATATTTTGATACCCATTATCAGTGGTATACTTGCCATTATCGTAATTTGGAAATACGATATCAATGAAGCAAAAGCCCATGAAATAAAGGAAATGTTGGCTCAACGTCGCACTGATAATCAGAAAGACTCTGATAATAATGAAATTGACAATAAATATACTACATAATAGTTTATTCTGCCTGAAGAAAAAGATAATTCGGGTTTCTACTTTTCAATTATACAATTTTGCAATATTATAAAATCAATCATATCATGAAAACCTATCAATTATTTCGTTTTTCAATCATTTTTTGTCTAAGTCTAGTCTTATCATTAAATGTAAATGCTCAGTTCGTTCCGGTCGGGAGCGGCAGTTATCGAACTACTTTCCCCGGAAATGATTCCGCAGGCAGAAATGCTTATCCTTCGGGAACGCCCTATCTGAGCGGAAATGCGCTGGGAAAACCTGTTCCAACCAGCGATTGGTGGTCGGCTTTGGTGAAAAATGGGACGGCTTCCAATCTTTTTAATTATCCCTACACGATGAAAACTTCTACTACCGGATTGGTGGTGAGTTATATACCTACAGGTGTAATCGATGATTTAACGCCTTTTTTAGTTGGTGTTACCGGACTTTCAACATCCACAACCACAGTTTCCGATTATTCGGACTGGACAGTGACTATGGACTGGAACGACGGAACGCACGAATTTCAGGCAACTGCCGGAGTAGCCATGCCTTTTCTTTATTTTACAAAGAAAACGGCTGATGTGGCTCAGGTTACGATAAACTCTGGTACTGTGGTCATTTCCAATGAAATGCTAATCTGTTCTAAAGTAAAAAATGGTGCTAGTTTTGCGGTTTATGCTCCAACCGGAAGTACCTGGACTCAAAACGGAACAGTGTATACTTCCACCCTGAACGGGAAAAATTATTGGTCGATGGCGTTTATTCCGCTTACTGCCAGTAATGTGACTACAGTAGCTAATGAATATAAGAAATACGCTTATGTTTTTCCTGTAAAAACAACGGCTAGCTATTCTTTCAATGAATCAACTTCGGTTGTGCATACCGATTTTACGGTTCAAACCGAAGTGAAGGAAGGAACTGAAACCAATATGCTGATTGGTTTACTCCCACATCAGTGGGGACATTTGGCAGCAGGCTCAGCTGCGCCTGACAATTACAGCTATGCGACGGTTCGTGGTGAAATGAAAACCATGGCTGGAAACAGTTTCAGTGTTGAGAATACGTTTCACGGTATTTTACCGACTTTGCCTTACGTGGATAATTACAGCAAAGGATTTTTGCCCACCAACCTGACTGATAAAATTGCAGGTCTGGAAAACAGCACGATGGCCACCTGGACAGATTCGTATAATGAAGGTCAGGTATTTAATCAGTTGATGCAAACAGCTCGTATTGCCAATGAAATGGGCAATATTGCTTCGCGAGATAAGATTTTAGCTACCCTTAAAACCCGCCTCGAAAACTGGTTTAAAGCCGATAACGGTGAAGTGGCTTTCCTGTTTTATTATAATTCCACCTGGTCATCTATGATTGGTTATCCCGCTGGTTATGGTCAGGATAACGGGTTGAATGACAAACAATTCCACTGGGGATATTTTATTCAGGCGGCATCTTTCGTGGCACAATTCAGTCCCGGATGGGCAGCTCAGTTTGGTGGTATGGTGAATATGTTGGTTCGTGATGCTGCAGCTTACGACCGTAATGATACCATGTTTCCATACTTGAGAAATTTTAGTCCGTACGAAGGTCATAGCTGGGTAGATGGTTTTGCCAATAATCCCAACGGAAATAATCAGGAATCAAGCTCTGAAAGTATGAATTTCAATGCCTCACTTATTAACTGGGGACAAACTACCGGCGATAAAACCATTCGCGATTTGGGAATTTATCTTTATACCACGGAGCAAACAGGTATTGAAGAATATTACATGGATATTCATCACCGAAACTTTCCGACCTCTCAAAAATACAGTTTATATTCACGTGTTTGGACAAACAGCAATGATAATGGAACATTCTGGACGGCTGATATAGCTGCTTCTTACGGTATTGAAATGTATCCTATTCAGGGAGGTTCGCTGTATCTGGGGCAGGACACGGTTTATGTAAAACGCCTTTGGGACGAAATTGTAGCCAATACCGGCATTGCCAGTAATCAGGTGAATCCGAACCTTTGGCACGACATTATGTGGGAATATCTTGCTTTTAAAGATCCTGCAAAAGCCATTGAAATGTATAATTCATTCCCGAATCGTGATATTAAATTCGGTATTTCTGACGCACAGACTTACCATTGGTTACACGCTATGAATGCACTGGGACGGGTTGATGCATCAGTTACAGCCAACTATCCGATTGCAGCGGCTTTCGTCAATAATGGAGTGATTAATTATGTGGCTCAGAACTACACAGCTTCCCCCATAACTGTTACGTTTTCTACAGGATATCAATTGGTAGTTCCTGCTGGAAAAATGGCAACGAGTATGGATGGACGTTATTCAGGAACAATCAGTTCGTCGTTTGGTCAGGCATTCGTAGGCGGTAGTGCGGCGTTGAATGTTACTGCTTCGGGCGGTACGCCTACTAAAGTTGAATTTATGGACGGAACGGTAACATTAGGAACGGTAAACACAGCTCCGTTTACTGCCAAGGCAAGTAATCTTCAGCTCGGAATTCATAATTTCTACGCTAAAGTTTACGATGGTGATAAATATAATGTAACCAATACGGCTCAGGTACTTGTTGGAAACGAATTGCCCTACGGTGGAACTGTTTCGGTCATTCCCGGAACTATTGAAGCCGGAAAATACGACATTTTTGAAGGTGGAAAAGGTCAAAATATCACCTATCTGGATGTAACCACTGCCAATGCGGGCAATTTCCGTATGGATGAATATGTGGATGCTTCACTCGATCAGACAGAAGGTGCTGTTGTCGGAACAATTGCTTCGGGCGAATGGCTGAAATATACAGTGAATGTGTCTCAATCAGGGTTATATTCATTTGCATTCCGTTATTCTTCGGGCAATTCGGCCGGTGGCGGTCCATTCCATCTCGAACTTGATGGAAAGACAGTTTCGGCAGATATTCCGGTACCTTCAACTTCTTCCACAGTTTGGACAATCTGGGCAACTCAAACAATTTCAGATATTCCACTTACAGTAGGTAAACACATTTTGAAAGTGGCATTTTCATCCGGTGAATTTAATCTGGGAAAAATGACTTTTGCACGTACAGGTGATTTGACATTCAGTTATCCAACCGCCAATGCAGGAACGGATGTAAAAGTGGTTTTACCAGCAACTTCAACAAGTTTGGATGGTTCGGCAAGTACAGAATCGGCTGCTAAAACGCTGACTTACAAATGGGAGCAGGTTTACGGTCCGACAGTGGTTCTAATTTCGGATAATACGGCCATCAAACCAACTATCAGCGGATTGGTTGAAGGAATGTATCAATTCAAACTGACTGTTACAAATCCCGATTTGCGCACAGCTTATTCCAGCGTTCAGGTGATGGTTACAAGTACAGCCAATGTTCCGCCATCGGTTTCGCTGACTGCTCCAACTGATAATTCTACGTTTGTGGAAGGAAAACCTGTAACGCTTACGGCCAATGCCAGCGATTTCGACGGAACGGTTACCAAAGTTGATTTCTATCAGGGAACTACCCTGATTTCGAGTGTTGCAACTGCACCTTATACGGCCACCTGGAATCCGGCTGCTGGAACGTATGCCATTACGGCCAAAGCAACTGATAATGGTGCTGCAGTAAGTACCTCATCCGTTGCCAATGTAACCATTTCGCCGGTAATGTCCTGTACCACCACCTCGCAAGTTGCCACACAAGGTTCATTCAGCGTGGGTTACAAATGTACCTACGAAACTGTAGGCACCAGCGTAACAGTTACTTTTGAATTGCTTGATAATCAACCCGGATTAGTAGCTTATTTGTGGAAAGAAACTCCGTTTGCAGAATCGCAAATGACTAATGTAAGTGGAAATATTTTCAGTACCACCATCAGTGGTCAAACTACCGGTGCTACAATTAGCTATGGCTGTAAATTTGCATATTCAGGTGGCATGTCGGTTACGAAATATATTACCTACGTGGTTGGTTCAAATTGCGGTTCGACCAATGATACGCAGGCACCAACCGGCTTTACGGCTACTTTGGGTGCAGTTACTGCCAATTCGGTTGAATTATTGCTTAATGCCACCGATAATTCAGGGACAGTGGTTTACAACGTGGCTTACGGTTCAAGCACTGCCAGCACTTCAACCGCTTCAGGCGTTCAGAAATCACTGTTGATAACCGCTTTGACACCTGCAACCAACTATTCGTTCAGCATTACCGCCAGCGATTTAGCAGGAAACAAAGCTGCCAACAATCCAATTGTAGTTTCAGCAACAACCTCGGCCAATACCAATACCGATTGTACCGGAACAGCTTCCGATGCTTCACAGGGGTCATTCTCTGTGGGTTATAGGTACAGTTTTACGACAAGTGGAACAGACGTGATTATTAATTTTGAACTGCTGGATTCCAAAACGGGCGTTGTTGCTTATCTTTGGAATTATACTTCAGGGTTTGCTGAAAGCAGTATGTCGAATGTAGGTGGTATGAAGTTTAGCAAGACACTATCAGCTCAAACAGTTGGTTCGGTGATAAAAGTAGCTTGTAAATTTGCTTATGCCGGTGGCATGGTGGTTACCAAACAATTCTCCTATACCGTTGGAAATAAGTGCGATGGCACAGCCATAGAAAATGTATTGTCGACTGAGCCATTTTTCTATCCAAATCCGGTTCGGAATGTATTGCATATCGTGCTTCCCGAAGACAATTGCCGCCTAATGATGTACGATATCGTTGGTAATTGCGTGTTCGACAAACGTATTCCGGCAAATTATAACCTGAATATGAGTGATTTCAAAACTGGAATTTATTTTGTGAAAGCAGAAAGTTCACACGGAATTTTGAATTCTAAAGTAGTTAAAGAATAATGTTTAATTTATCAATCCATTAAATCCCCCGACAGGGATTTAATGGATTGTAATTCTATCAATTAGGAATGAAACTCAAATTATCATTTGTAATTATTTTGTGTCAGATGTCTTTAATTTCTGTGTTCGCCCAATCGAAAGCGAACATTGAAATAAAAGATAACTGGTACTGGTTAAATGGCGAAAAATTCTTTATCAAGGCCATTGGTTATGAAATTGGTGCCCGTCCGGGACAAAATCCCTATGAAGGTGTGCGCCCCGATGATTTGGATTTGCTGAAATTCGATTTGAAAGTGATAAAGGATGCCGGCTACAATACCATCCGAACCTGGAGTCAGTTTTCAGAAGCCCAGTTAAAAGTAGTACAAGCCTCCGGGTTAAAACTTATCATGGGGCTCGAAATTAATCCCGATGGCAATTATGGCGACCCCATTTTTGTAAAAAAATGCGAAACTGATGTCACGAAGGTGATGGCTTATGCTAGAAAATATGATTGTATCATAAGCTATCTTGTTATTAATGAACCACAAACCGATCATGTGTATAAAATGGGCGGAAAAGCGTTTGTCAGCTTAATGAAAACGCTGATTAACCTTATTCATTCTCAACATTCAGGCATTCCCGTAACGCTTTCGGCTAATGCCATGATTAGCGATTACATGGATGAAAGTTATTTTGATGTGAATGCCTACAATTGCTACGACCACAGCGAGGCTCAAACTGCCACTATGGGTTTCAAAGATTATGTCAAAGGACTTGTTGACCTGAATGGTCACACAAAGCCCTTTATCTGCACAGAGTTTGGTTACTCGGTTTCACACAAAGGTTATGGACGCTATGGTGGACAAACGCTTACACAGCAAAGCAATGGACTGATAGCCAATTACCGCGACCTACTCGATGCCGGCGCTGTCGGCATGTGTCCGTTTTACTATGCCGATGGCTGGTGGAAAGGTGGAGACAAAAATTATCATAACCCCGATCAACCCGAAGAATGGTTTGGTTTCTGGGGCTACAGCGATGTGAACGATAAATACGGTTCGCCACGTCCGGTTTGGTTCGCCCTGCGCGACTATATGAAAGCGCTGATTATCAGTCCGAAAAACAATGAGATTTATCAATCAGGAAAAATTCCCGTGGAACTTTATATTGATAAAGATGTCAGTAAAGTTGCTGTGAAACTGAACGATAAAGTGCTTTTTTCAAAAAATGTAACTAAAGAAGGCTATTTTGCCGACCAATTGGATATTGCCGCAAAAGGAATTGAAGACCTGGAACTTGGCTTTGAGTTTTACAACAAATCGGGTAAAATACTGAAAACAGAATCCATCATGATTCTTGCCTCAGAAAAACCGCTGGAATTACCAACACTGACCATTGACGTAACACCGGATAAGGATTTGAATGCAGGAAAAATCGCTTCCGTGAAAACCAAAATAGTAACCAACGGAAATTTTAAACTTGGCGACGATTTAAGAGTGAGCTACAATACCCATTTGGGCTGGGAAGTCGGACCGCAAGCCAAAGTCTCCATCAAAGATCAATTGGATAAGAAAACCATTGAAACTGAGAATTTTTTCCCGATTCCCGATAATTGCTGGATAGTAAATGCATCGGCAGGTATTACTGTTCAATACGGTAAATGCAGTTTCAAAATTCACGATCAGAAACTGATTTACCGGGGTGATTGGGCAAAGGAAGTGGGAAGAAAATAAATCAGAAACGAAAATGGCATTATGGAAAATACAACTCAAAAACTCAGTTTTAAAGAGAAAGTTGGCTACAGTCTGGGCGATACGGCCTCGCATTTTGTATGGGATATGGTTGGTTTTTGGCTGCTGTTTTTCTATACCGATGTATATGGTATCTCGGCTGCTGCGGCCGGTACAATTATGCTCGTTGCACGCTTTTGGGATATGGCTATTGACCCGATTATCGGTGTGGTTTCCGACCGGACCGACACACGATGGGGAAAATTTCGACCGTATATTTTGTTTGGTGCTATTCCGTATGCCATTCTGGCCATTCTGACTTTTAC
>Ga0118677_10008341_pt1 | contig 16649 bp, 12 predicted proteins | sample AliMusrvi5mmetaG_FD_86154 | JGI IMG/M metagenome (GOLD analysis project Ga0118677, IMG submission 86154) | reverse complement strand
CGCCTACACCTGTTGCTGCGGTCCGACCATCGAATCCCACGTTGCCAAGTGCCGCTAGGCTCTGCACTCTCGCCCCGGACGCCTTGACGCCTCCCCGGCCAACCCCATCTTGTCCCCGGCTTGTTTCCGGAGACGAACATGTCGCTGATGCAGTCCAGCCCCCATGGCCTGGGGAGCCCGCTTCCCGAGGCCACGCTGGGTGATCCCTACGGCCGCTCCTTCCGCCTGTCCTCCCTGGTTGGCCCCAAGGGACTGCTGATCGCGGTCACCTGCAACCATTGCCCGTATGCCCAGGCCGTCTGGCCCCGGTTGATCGAACTGGCCCGGCGTTCCAGGACGCTGGGCATCGCCGCCGTGGCGGTGAACCCGAACCTGAACCCGGCCTATCCCGACGACTCGATCGACGGCATGAAGGCCGAAATCGATCGTCGTGGCATCGACTTCCCGTACCTGGCCGACACGGACCAGTCCCTGGTGCGCGCGATCGGGGCCGTCTGCACGCCCGAGTTCTTCCTGTACGACGGGAAGGGGCTGGTCTACCACGGGCGGCTGGACGACAACTGGAAGGACCCCGACAAGGTGACCCGCCACGAGCTGCGGGAGGCCGTCGAGGCCCTCGCGACCGGCAAGCCCCTGCCCGCCGACCCGAAGGCTTCCATGGGGTGCAGCATCAAGTGGGTCTAGCGTTCCCGTGCCCTTGTTTCCTTGCCCGAACCACGCCATCGGGATAGCCTCGCCCGAAACGGGGAGGGCTCGATGCCGGGACGTGCGTTCGCGGTCGGGATGGTGGTGGCGGCGATCCTGGGGTACGGGTCGGCGGGACGCGCGCAGGCCGCGGCGGCACCGGCGGGCGCGCTGCCCGCGGTGTCCGGCGCGACCGTCATGTCGCCACCGGCGGGCGCGGACGCCCGGTTCGTCGAGGCGATGGCTGCCTATCGCGAGCGGGCGCGCATGGAGCGCCACCGGGACGCGTGGGAGGCGTTCGCGCGGCTGGCCACCGAGCGGCCCGATGACCACGGGATGCAGATCTGGTGCGCCCGCACGTCGTTCTACTACGCCCATCGCAAGGTCCAGGCCGGCGACAAGGAGGGATGCGCCCGGGTGGCGAAGGCCGGGATCGAGTGTGCCCGTCGCGCCCAGCAGATCCGCCCGGGGGACTATGACGGCCGCTACTGGGAGCTGATGAACCGCTACAAGGAGGGCGCCACGCTGAGCCTGGTGTCGATCCTGAAGGCGGTGAAGCCGATCCGGGGCTGGCTGGAGGACCTGATCGCGCGGGATCCGGAGCGGCCCGAAGGCCACGTCTTCCTGGCCATGGCGTACCGCGAGCTGCCCTCGGTGGTGTCGTGGGGCGACAACCGCAAGGCGCTGGAGCACGCCCGGGAGGCCGAGCGCCTGGCCCCGCGAGACCCCGAGGTGCTGCTGGAACTGGCCGAATGCCTTCGCGAGAACGGCCAGAAGGAGTCGGCCCGCGAGTTCTACCGCCGCGTGGCCACCAGCGACGTCCCCCGGGACCTGGAATGGGAAACCGAGGACGCCCGGGCCTGGGCGCGGAAGCAACTGGCCGGCATGGATTGATGACCTTCGGGCCTGCGCATGTCCGCGTCAGGACGTGAGGCAGAGGGTCTCGTAGTCGACCTGGATCGAGTCCCCGGGGCCGGGCATGCAGACGCCCTTCACGTCGAAGATGATCGAGTTCGAAGGCGCGTCGTACCGCCAGCCGGCGGCGCAGGCCTTGGAGTTCACCTGGACCGCCACCGTCGCCGGATCCGCAAGGCGCGACAGGAAGAACTGGGACTTCGGGTGGAAGGTCACGTCGCCGATCTTGTCCATGGTCGGGGCGAAGGACATGTCGCAGATCGAGCCGGTCAGGCCGTGGGTTTCGTTCGCGGCCTCCACGTACCGGTAGCCCCCGTCCGCGGTGCCCCCGTCCGAGGCCGTGCAACTGCCCGCCGAGCCGCCCGACATGCCCACGATCGCGTTGAAGTGCATCATGTCCACGTTGTACCAGCCCTTGATGTTCTTCAGGAAATCGATGTACAGGGGCAGCCCGCCCGACGACTGGTCCTCCTCGTCGGACATCACGATCATTTCCAGTTGTGCGTTGTCGCGCAGGAATTTCGAATTGAAGCCGCCGCAGGTCCCTTCGATGCAACTGTATCCGCAGGTCCCCCCGGCCGGGCAGATGTTCGGGTTGCCCGTACAATCGGCGTCCGTGCTGCACGCCAGGCCGGTGTCCGTGGACAGCGGGGCGGACAGGGCGTTCTGCGCCGCTTCCAGGCCGGACTCCTGGTTGCTGGAGTTGCCGCCGCCGCTGCTGTAGTCGACCATCTTGGCGAACGAGCCGCCGCTGGTCGGGGTCATGAAGCGCGGCGTGATGGTGGTGACGCCCCGGTTCAGGCGGCCGACGACCGGTTCATCCACGACGTTGACGCTGATGGCGCCCAGGTGGAAGTCGTTCTTCCAGACGTTCGCCTGGGCGATGAAGTCGTTGAATGAATCGGCCAGCCGGGTCTGCTCCTCGGACATCGAACCCGAGTCGTCGATGATGAACAGGATGTCGACTTCCTGGCCCGTGACCTGCGTGAACAGGTCGGACTGGTGGGTGTCGTGGGTGCCCGATCCCGACAGCTTGACGGCGACCGTCGGCGAGGACTTGTCGGTCGCGTCGATCTGGAGCATGCAGGTGTCGGGGCCCTCGTCCTGCGGGGCGTAGACGGCCTCCACGCATTTCGGCGCGCCGGTCGAGATCGTCGTCGGCAGCTTCGGGATGTCCTTGACCCTGAATTCGGGCGTGCAGCCCATCAGCCGGACGTCGTTGATCGTCAGCGGGGCGTTGCCCGAATTGTAGATGCAGACCTTGTACGTCCTGCTGTAGCACCCGATGGTGGTGACGCCGAACTTCACCTCGCCCGGGAGCACGCTGATCTTGGCGAGGCCCGACGCGCCGAGCACGTTGGGCGCCCAGGTCGTGGTCGGCGGCGTGCCCGAGCTGACGCCCTTGGGCAGCACGATGTCCTTCTGCAGGATGTCGTCGTGGACCTTCAGGCTGAGCAGCCCCCGGTCCTGGTTCAGCAGGCTGAAGATCGGCGCGGAAGCCGGCGGGTTGTACGTGATGTTCATCGTGGTCGTGGACCCCGGCGCCAGCCCGTTCTGGGTGAACGGCGGGATGTCCTTCAGGTCGAAGATCTTGGACTTGGTGCCGATGAGGGGCCCGCTGCAGGTGGCGCCTCCCATGATGCTGGTGGGGCAGTCCGTGATCATCGCCTGGCGGAACGAGCAGAATCCGGTGCCGATGTTGACGATGTTCACCGGCATCGTCTTGGGCCAGCCCAGCGCGATGGTGCCGAAGTTCACGTTCACCGGGACGATCGCGACGTTGCAGACGGGTGCGCCGGACCGGCAGGCGCTGATCGGGACGTCGGTGGTTTCATGGCCGGCGTAGTTCGACAGGATGCGGAGGGTCGCCGTCACGCAGCCGGTGTCCGGGCCCTTGTTGGTGAACACGACGTTGACGGCGTCGGACGCGTTTCCGACGATGTCGAACGCGCCGATGGCGGTGCCGGTGTCCGTGTTGTGGACGATCTGGAATTCGTCGCCGTGCGTCGTGTCCGACGCATCGACGATGGACAGGCCGCCGATGTGCAACAGGCCGTGGCCGTCATTGCGCAGGGTGACCTGGCGCTGGACCGGGGTCATCTGGGCGCCGAAGCCCATGTCCACCTTGTCGGGCACCACGACCAGGATGGGCGCGTCCGCGCGGCCGAAGACCGGGATGGGCGTGGGGCTCTGCGCCAGGTCGTTGGACGCGATCATCAACTGGCCGATGGAGGTGCCGTCATCGGCCAGGGCCACCGTCGGCGTCCAACTGACGTGGAACTCGGCCGTTCCGGCGGGAGGGATCGTGACGTCGGCGGTCGGCGAGTCCTGGACCACGATCTGCGGGTCGGAGTTCTGCCACAGGGTCAGGCCGCCCGCCGGGATGACGAGGTTCGCGTTGCCCTGGTTTTCGATCTGCAGGAGCCGCACTGCCGCCGTGTTCAGCGGGACCCACTGGAAGTCGATCTGGCCGGGGCTGGCCACCAGGTGCGGGCCCATCTCCTCGCCCAGCACGTCGAAGGACCAGGCCGCGTACTGGCCCTGGGTGGTGCCTTGGATCACCAGTGTGGACGTGTCCTTGCCGCCGCCGGTCGGGGCGTACTTCAGCACCAGGCCGATGGTTTCGGCCGGGGCCAGCGTGTAGGGCATCGTCTTGCTGTCGGGCAGCGCGATCGTTTCCACCGTGAAGTCGGTGCTGCCGTCCAGGCGCAGGGAAATCGAGTTCAGTACGACCGAATCGGACCCGGTGTTGGTCAACTCGACGTCCTGCATCTTGTCCTTGCCGGTTTCCACGGAACCGAAGTCGATCGGGTTCGGATTGATGAGGATGTCGCCGACCTGGCCGTTGGCGGTGACCGGGATCTTCGTCACGTTGCCGAGGCTGGCGACGTTGTGCTCGATGACCAGGTTGCCGTAGCTGGACGTCGCGCTGACCGGCGTGTAGGTCACGGTGATCGTGACCTCCTCGCCGACGGCCAGCGACGTCTTTTCCGGCTGCGTGAAGGTGAAATCGTCGCCGAGGAGCTCGAGGGACACCCGGCTGATTTCCACCGTGCCGGACGAGCCGACGTGCTTCAGCGTGACGGTCAGCGACTTGTGGTCGCCGAGGGCCACCGTGCCGAAGGGCAGGTTGCTGGGCGTCGCGTTGAGGTCCAGGTCGGCCGCGACCGTGCCCTGTGTGGACTTGCACGAGCACCCGGCGTTCCCCGGCCCGGCCAGCACTACCGCCATCAGTCCAAGCACCAGGTAGCGAGCGATCTTCATGGGACACACCTCCGCGACCGAACCTGCCCGGGTCGATTCCGGGCGGCGCCATTCTACCGGATCCGTCGGCTTCGGCCGAGGGGATTCCGCGCACCCGGGGAGCGACCGTCAGGGCAGTCGCATCAGGAACAGCGTCAGGCCGGCGAGGGCCACGGCGACGCTGGCCGCCGGGACGCCACGGGTCACGACCCAGTCCGACCTGCGGGCCCACAGGATCAGCGGCAGCGCGACGGCCAGCACCAGGAGCTGGCCGATCTCCACGCCCACGTTGAACAGGAGCAGCGCGGGGACCACGTGGCTGCGCGCCAGCCCGGCATCCGCGAGGGCGCTGGCGAACCCGAAGCCGTGCACCAGGCCCAGCACGAACGTGATTCGCCATCGCCCCTTCGGTTCCCGCAGGAACAGGTTCTCGATCCCGACGTACGCGATCGTCAGCCCGATCGCGGGCTCGACGAACGCGGACCCGGGGTTCCACACCCCCAGGGCCGCCACCGCGAGGGTCACGGAGTGGGCGAGAGTGAAGGCCGTGATCGTGCCCAGCAGGCTGCGCAGGCTTCCGCCCAGCAGGATCAGGCCGAACAGGAAGATCAGGTGATCGTACCCCCCCAGGATGTGCTCGATCCCCAGGGGCAGGAAGCTGAGGGGCAGGCGCCGTCCCTCGCCGGGCCGCAGCGTCATGACGGGCGCCGCGCCCAGCAGCACCTCGGTCCGCGAGCCCGCCCCGTCGTCCACCGCAGCCAGGTGCCGGTGCCCTTTTCCGAACTCGCCGATCAGGGGCAGGGTCACCCGGATCGGCTCCCGGCCGCCGGGGCAGGTCCAGCGCACCCGCACGGTGAAGCTGCCGGGACCGGCGGGCTCGGGCGGGAGCAGCGAACCGGGGCACGACTCGTCCCCGCGCCGGACGTCGATCCGGGCCGTGACCGCGGCTTCCCGGGCCTCCTCGCTCATCAGGGTGATGTCGACGCCGGGCGTCGCGACGAGGTGATCGGCGAGCCCCCGTGGCAGCGAAACGTCGGCCGTCAGCGTCGAGCCGTCCAGCTTCCAGGTGCTGCGGGACAGGCCGTAGGAGTCCTTGGCCAGCCCGGCCAGACCCGGGTCGTGTGCCGAAGCGGGCAGGGGGAGGAGGGTTGCGAGCGCCAGGGCGGTCGCCGTGGCAGCCAGGATCGTGGCACGCATCGATGGCCTACTGCGGGGCGGCGTGGAACACGATCTCGTCGCCGTACACCGCGCCCGATTCCTGCGTCAGGTAGTCCGCGGAGCCCGTGGATCCGCGCATGAACCGGTTCAGGAACGAGATCGCGTAGTGGTTGACCGCCTTCTGGGTTTCGTGGAAGTCCCAGTTGTTCACGGGGTCGCAACCGTCCTTCATCGCGTCCTTGGCGTCGCCCCACAGGTCAGCCACGCCCGCCAGGTTCATGCGGCAGATGTCGGTGAACGAATAGTGCCCGGCCCGGTTGATCGTCAGGAACCACTTGGGCGGCTTCTGCGAGTTCCAGGGGTCCCACATCGACGTCGTGTAGTTGAGGGTGTGGTCCAGCAGGCCGCCCATCATCAGCGTCGGCAGGACCAGGTCCTCGATGTTCGGGGAGCCGAAGTTCGGCGCGAGCAGGTCCACCATGGACGCTTCCGGCGCCATGGGGACGATCGCCTTGATGCGGGGGTCCCCGGTGATCGCGTACGACGTCAACCCGCCGAACGAATGGCCCGTGCTGGCGGCGTTGTTGGTGTCCACGCGGCCGTAGAACGGGTCCGCCGGGTCCTTCACCTTCAGCGCCATCGCGTCCAGCATGTACTCGAGGTCCTTCGGTCGGCGCTCGGCCGAGTCGACCAGCGCGGCGCCGTCGTAGCCCTGGACCATGATTTCGTACAGCGTGTTGCCCTGGTGGTCGGGCGCCATCACCACGTACCCGTGGGAGGCCAGCATCACCGTGAAGAACACCGACTGGTAGCGGATGCCGTAGGCGCCGTGGCTGAACAGCACCAGCGGCCAAGGCGACTCGCCGACGCGGACCGGGGCGCCCCAGACGGCCTCGCACGGGAAGATGCCCAGGTCGACGTCCTTGTACTTTTCGCGCAGGGCGTCGGTGCCGTCCGCCTTGATGTCGTAGGCGTACCCGGGCTTGCCGCGGTACTCCTCGGTGGTCGGGTACCAGAACTCGGTGACCAGTACGCGGGGCGTGCCGTCGGCGTTCGGGTTGTTCGGGTCGATGAACGTCTGGCGGCTGACGCCGACCGGGAACGGCCCGAATTCGGTGGGAACGGGTACGTGGGTCGGATCCGCCGCGCAGATGTCGCCGAAGCAGCTGGGTTCGGCCGCCGGAAGTTCGGGGAGCACGTCCGCGGGGACGTCGGGCGCCAGTTCATCCGCCGGCAGATCCGTCACGACATCGGCGGGGACGTCCCCCGGCACGTCGAGGCAGGCCGCGCCGCAGGTGTCCGCCGTGACGATGTCCGCCGGGTTCGACGTGCTGCTGCTGCACGCCACCATCGCACACAGGACCGCCGCCACCGCAAGCGTCGAAAACGCACACATACCGTTTCGCATGGACTCCTCCAGGAAGGGGTGCACTCGCCTGCGCGGCATTATAGGGGGTCGGCGCTTGCAGCGGGAGAGGAATTCACGGGGGAAGGGTCGGCCTGCCCGGTGCCGTGGTCTTCCGCGGGCCCGATCGGGCTCCAGGAATCGACCGTGACGACCGGGTCGCGGCCGGACTCGAAGTCCGCCAGGAGGTAGTTGCGGTAGCCCGGAGGCTCGCCGTTGTCGGTCCAGCGCGACACGGAGGCCCACGTTCCGGTGTTGACGAACGCGACGCCGCGCGACAACGGCACCAGGACCGGCCGGTGGGTGTGCCCCATCGTCACCAGGCGCACCGGCAGCAGGTTCGCGATCGAACGGGCGTAGCGCGGCATCTGCTCGTCCACCGTGAAGACGTCCTCCCCGTGGACCGCACGCTCGTACACGAAGAACACCAGCGGGAAGCAGGCCAGGGGCACCATCAACTGGATCCACAGCGGGATCGGGACCAGGGCCAGCGTGATGGTGCCGCCGATCATCACCAGCGATATCAGCAGGCGGTCGATCCAGAACTCGCGGACGATCCGGTAGAACCGGTAGACGATCGGGGGGCGCTGCAGCCGGGTCAGGGCGTTGACGGTCACGTCGGCGATCCGGTTGTCGACGGCGACCTGGTGCAACCGGCCCTCGTAGCCGTCGGGCGGCTTCCGCAGGTCCTTCTTGATGCGCAGCAGGCCCGCCATCACCTTGAGGCTGCCCAGGAACCACGTCCAGACCAGGCCGCGGCGCGAGAACGCGTAGAAGCGCAGCCAGTGGGCCGCGTATGCGAAGACGTTCTGGATGTAGTCCGTCGAGTGCGGGTTGAAGAAGCCCATGCGGGTCATCAGCTGCCGGTTCGACAGGTTGCCCATCGGCAGGGCCAGCCGGTCCTCGCCGCCGAAACGGACGGTGGGGTGCAGCAGGAAGCGGAAGGACGAGTAGTAGTCGTACTGGTTCCCATGCTCGGCATAGATCTCGCCGGAGCGGAAGAAGAACCATGGTTCGAAGCGGATGGAACGCGGCTCGCAGGCGCCGCCCCCGGCCCTCACGGTCGCGACCAGGTTGTCCACCAGGACCCGCTGCACCTCGTCGAAATGGAATTCGCGATCGTGGTTCCCCATCACGACCACGACCTCGTGCCCGCGGCACAGCACGCGGGCCAGCGTCTGGACGAAGACCGGGTGGTGGTCCAGCACGCGCTGGCATTTCCAGGCGGACTTGGGCCCGGTGGGGTCCATGCCCGACATGCGTTCGGAGCGGCTGACCGGCCAGGGCGGGTCGTCGGGGACCGCGCACACCAGGTCGAAGTCCAGGATGTCGCCGTTGAGCAGGAGGGTGAAGGTCGCCCCGGGCGGAAGCCCGTCCAGCGTGCGGATGACCAAGCGCTCGAATTCGGGGTCGAACCGGTGGCGGCCGGACTTGTACGCCTTCCAGCCGTCGGCGTGCTCTTCGACGTCGCAGAGGTGCAGGTCGCTGACGACGAGATAGCGGTGCACGCTCCCCCCGGCGGGATCGGAACGTTTTCCAGTATACGCGGTCCGCCCCCCTCGGGGTCGAGGAGCCGGCGATTTCCAGTGCGACTGGCCGGTTGGAAGTGCTACGATCCCGCGCCATGGCGACCTGGATCAACGACCCCGCCCACCTTGCGACGCTGGTGGCCGAACTGCGACGCGAAAGCGTGGTGGCCGTGGACACCGAATCGGACAGCCTCCACCACTATCGGGAAAAGGTGTGCCTGATCCAGGTGGGGCGTCGTACCGGGACCCCGGTGCTGGTGGATCCGCTGGCCCTTCGCGACCTGTCGCCGCTGGCAGGGCTGGCCGCGGATGGATCGGTCGAACTGGTCTTTCACGGCGCGGACTACGACGTGGCGTGCCTGAAGCGGGACTTCGGGTTCGTGTTCGCGAACCTGTTCGACACGATGATCGCTTCGCGGTTCCTGGGCGAAACGGACTTCGGGCTGGCGGCCTGCCTGCGGCGCGAGCTGGACGTCCACGTTTCCAAGGACGAGCGCCTGGCGGACTGGTCGGTGCGCCCCCTGGACCCCGAGCGCGAGGCCTATGCGGCGGCCGACGTGGCGTGGCTGGTGGCCCTGCGGGATCGACTGGTGGAACGCCTTCGAGAGGCCGGCCGGGAGGCCTGGGTCCGCGAGGAGTGCGTTGCGGTGGCCGCCTTGCCCCAGGCGGCCGCGGAGCCCGAGCCCGCGGACTTCCGGAGGGCGCCGGGCATCCGGGACCTGGATCCCCGGGGCCTCGCCATCCTGAAGGCGCTGTTCGATACCCGCGAGGGGATCAGCCGTGCGACCGATCGCCCCCGGTACAAGGTGGCCGGCGACCGGGACCTGGTGGTCCTGGCCGAGGCCCGGCCGGTGGATGACGAGGCGCTCATCGGCCTGCAAGGCGTGCCCCGGAACCTGAAACGCCGCCCGGGACCCTGGGTGGAGGCGGTGCGCCATGGGCTGGCCGCGCCGCCCGTCGTGCTGGAACCGCCGTCTCCGCGCAAGCGGGCGGACCCCAGGGTCGCCGATTGCATCGGGCGGCTGCGCGCATGGCGCCCGGAAGTCTCGGCGCGCCTGGGCCTGGACCCGGGACTCCTCCTGCCCCAGCGGCTCATCATTGCGCTGGCGGTGGACCATCCGTCGGACCTCGAGTCCCTGGCGCTTGTCGAAGGGTTCCGGGCCTGGCGGGTCGAAGCGCTGGGCGGCGACCTTCTGAGGCTGCTGTCCCGATCGCGCTGAACACGGCGTACGCCTTGCCTGCAGGGGCCTCCTTCGTCCACCTGACGTACCGCACGCTGTCGACGCTCGAGGCCTTCACCCAGGAAATGACCGCCCGCTGCCGCGCCGACGACTTCGACTTCGTGGACGGCATCATCCACGGCCCCGACACCTTCGTGCTGTGCCTGGGCCGGTTCGTGGACGAGGCTCCGTACGTCAGCGACTACACGTGGCTGAACATCTACTACCACAGCACCCGCGAACGCACGGAAGACTACCTGAAGACCCGCGACTACTGCTTCCGGTACGACACGGAATGCCACTGGCTGACCCGCACGTTCCCCCCCATGGAGTGGAAGCCCGTGCGGTTCCTGATCGGCAAGTGGATCCTGGGTTCGACCAACGTCCTCAAGAACGCCCGGCGCCTGCAGCCCCTCTTCGGCCTGAAGCGCCGCCCCGACCTGGTGCTGGACGTGTTCATCCCGCTGCGGAACTTCCAGGCGTTCACCCGCTGGTACGAGACGGAATTCGACTTCTGGCCGCTGTGGGTCGTGCCCTACCGGATGCCGAAGCCCTACCCGTGGCTGTCCGACGCCGCGCAGAAGGGCATCGAGGACGAGTTCTCGATCGATTGCGCGGTGTATGGCAAGCCCGACACCGACCCGGACCGGCACCTGTCCGAAATGCTGCAGCACAAGACCCACGAGCTGGGCGGCATGAAGACGCTGATCTCCCGCAACCACTACTCCGAGGCCGAGTTCTGGGCCGTGTATTCGAAGGACCGGTACGGCGCGGCCAAGGCGGACCTCGACCCCGGCGGCGCCTTCCCCGAGCTGTACGCGAAGTTCGGTCGAGTGGAGTAGGGGCGGGCCTACCGGAAGAGCGGGATGTACGTCTTGATGACCACGTTCCAGTAGTCGTCGAACACGATCGCATTGTAGCCGTCGATGACCTTGCGCCACGAGAACGCGATCTGCACCGGGATGTAGACCGGCAGCAGGGACAGCGACGCGCCCAGCTGGATCGCGTGGGTCGTGTTCTGGCCCAGCAGCTGCAGGCTCTTGGCCATCTGGATGAAGTAGTAGTCGCCCGCCAGTTCCGGCTCCTGGGAATGGCTGACGCCGTAGGCGAAGTTGAAGCCCAGCAGCGCCACCTGCACCGCCAGCTGCGCGGTCCACGACAGGCCGAAGCCGGGCGTGTACTTGAACGAACCCATGTCCTTCAGGTGCCGCAGGTCCGGGAACGAGTTGAACACGGTCGGGTCGTTGAACGCCTGAAGGATCTTGCGGTCCGGCTGGGTCGTGAAGTTGGTCGGGTAGGCCCGGCGCTGCGCGAAGCCGTAGGTCAGGCTGAACTCGCTGCTGGCGACGATGTCGATCCAGTACGAGTACTTGAAGATGCGGACGTCGTAGCCCTGGGTGAATCCGAGCGCCCAGCCGCCCATGCCGGTGTCCAGTTCCGGGCCGGTGCCCAGCGTCAGCGACGAGTTCGGGTTGGCCACGCGGCCGGTGGGGAAGAACACGCGGCAGGTCAGGGCGGCCGACATCCGGGGGGTGCGCCAGGGGTTCCACGAGAAGCCGGTATTGATGTCGCCCAGCACCCAGTCGGCGTCGTAGTGCAACTGGGGCACGGGGCGGCCCAGTGCGGGCAGGTACTTGTAGAGCATCCGCATGCCCTGCTTGGTGGCGAAGTCCGGGTCCACCGTGCCGTCGGGGTTGTTGCCCGTGACCGGCTTGCCGTCCGCGCCCAGGAACTTCGGGTTGAACGACAGGTGCATGAACTGATAGGGGATTTCGAAGTACCAGTCGAAGTTGCCCGTGATGCCGTAGGACGCCTGGAACACGTGCCCGCCGCCGTGGCCCTTCAGGCCGGTGTCCAGCTTGCCGCCGGGCAGGGTGATCGGCGCCATGACCGGCCCGATCTCGTGCTTGTCGTTGTAGCGTCGGCCGGCCTTGAGCTGGGTGTAGTCCCACTTGATCGAGGCGTAGCCCTTGGGCATCTGGGACGTCACGCCGTACAGATCGGCCGCCCCGACCAGGTCGAGTTCGTGGTCGATGAAGTTCGTCCACACCTTCCAGCCGGTCGCCGGAGGCTTCGCTGCCTCGGCGGTGGCGGCCGGGCAGTCCTTGCCCTCGCAGGCCGCCGGTGCCGCACCCGCCTCGCGGGCTTCGATCAACTTCGTGACCCCTTGGCCGGTCGAGATCTGGGCAATAGCCGGGGCCGTCGCGATCAGCAGGGCCGAGATCGCGAGGACGGAAACGGTCGTTCGCGTCGTCATGGCGTCACCTCGCTGCAACTACGGGCACGTCGCGGGGCAATAGGGATCCTTGGGCTCGGTCGTGCACTTGCCGTTGTCGCACACCAGCAGTTGCACCAGCTTGAGCGGCAGACAGCCCTGCAGCTTGGCGCCGGTCAGGTCCACCACGCCGAGGTCCGGGCAGGAATATTCCGTACGGCCGCAGTCCGCGTCGGCCGCGCAGACCTTGACGCACAGCATCGGGAAGCCCGTGGACACCTTGCTGGCGTCCGCGCACTTGCCGCCCGCGCCGCAGTCGTCATCCGTCGAGCAGTAGAGCATCGAGCACATTCCGCCGGGGGCCTCGAGGTTCGGGTTCAGCATCTGCAGGAATTCCGTGGTCAGGCAGGTCCCCGTGAGGCACTGCGTGTCCACCGTGCAGGGCGATCCGGTCAAGCGGTTGGTATCCGGCAACGGGGTGTCGGCCGACACCTCTTCGAGAGCGTCCGAGGGAGCATCCGCCGTTTCGGTCGATGGCACGTCGGGCTCGCCCGGATCGACGGTCGCGGTGTCCGTCGGCACGTCGAGGTACCACAGGTCGGTGTTGGTGATCCGTGCCGAATAGCAGCCCATCACGGGCAGCGCCAGAATCACGACCAGCATTGCCGAGGGTCCACGAGCCATGCTGCCCTCTCCGCAGAAGCGTTACGGGGATTTGACACGTCTGTCATGGGTGTGTCAAGGAATTCGCGGTCCCCCCGGACGCCTTTTTTTCCCCTGCCCCTCGATTCCCGGTTCTGGTATCCTCCCGCCAGGTCGCGCGGGGGTATCCCTGCGCAATTGTTGGTCCGCTGCGTCGGAGGGGGTCATGCGCCAGTTCGAGCTGATCAATTCGTTCCGGGCGAAGGCACGCAAGCAGATCAAGCACGTCGTGCTGCCCGAGGGCAACGAGGTGCGGACGGTACAGGCGGCGGCCCAGGTCGCCGAACTGGGCGTCGCGAAGGTGACGCTGCTGGGGTCCGAGGAGGCCATCCGCGCGGTCGCGGCTGCGCAGCACGTCGACCTCAAGGGCGTGGGCGTGCTGGATCCGGCCCGGTCCGACCTGCTGGACAAGTATGTCGCGGCCTACTACGAACTGCGCCGGCACAAGGGCGTATCGATGGATCAGGCGCGCGAGGCGGTGCTGGACCCGATCGTGTTCGGCACGATGATGGTCCACCTGGGCGACGCCGACGGCCTGGTGTCCGGCGCCGAACATTCGACGGCCCACACGATCCGCCCGGCGCTGCAGATCATCAAGACGGCCCCCGGCATCAGCATCGTGTCGTCGGCCTTCATCATGCTGGTCCCGGACTGCGAGTACGGCGAGGAAGGCATGTTCGTCTTCGCGGACTGCGCGGTGACCCCGAACCCGAACGCGGAAGAACTGGCGGCCATCGCCGTGTCGTCCGCCGAAACGGCCAAGGTGCTGTGCGGCATGACGCCGCGCGTGGCGATGCTGTCCTTCTCGACGAAGGGCAGCGCGCAGCACGAGCTGGTCGACAAGGTGGTCAAGGCCACCGCGATCGTGAAGGCCACCGCCCCCGACCTGCTGGTCGATGGCGAGCTGCAGGCCGACGCGGCCCTCGTGGAAAAGGTCGGCCAGAAGAAGAGCCCCGGCTCGCCGGTGGCCGGGAAGGCCAACGTGCTGGTGTTCCCTGACCTGCAGTCCGGCAACATCGGCTACAAGCTGGTCGAGCGCCTCGCCAAGGCGGCGGCGATCGGCCCGTTCCTCCAGGGCATGAAGAAGCCCGTCAACGACCTGTCCCGCGGGTGCTCCGTCGAGGACATCGTCAACGTGGTCACCATCACGGCGGTCCAGGCCCAGGGCTAGGCGCGGGCGCGGCGGTGCGGTCCCGGTTGGGCGCAACGTCCCGTTTCCCGATGCTCCATGCGGAGGCAACGCACATGATCATCCTTTCGTTGAATTCCGGTTCGTCGTCCCTGAAGTACCAGGTCTTCGAGTACGACACGGGCGAAACGCTGTCCACGGGCATGGTCGAGCGCGTCACGGTCGGCGACTCGTTCATCAAGTTCTGCCGCCACGGCGGCGCGGCCCAGACGATCGGCCACGAGTGCCACGATCACCGGGCGGCGATGAAGCTGATCCTCCAGGTCATCACCGATCCGGTCACGGGCGTGCTGAAGAGCCTGGACGAAATCGCGGCGGTCGGCCATCGCGTGGTCCATGGCGGCGAGTTCTTCGCGAAGTCGGTGCTGATCGACGACGACACCGTCCAGAAGATCAAGTCCCTGTACTCGCTGGCGCCGCTGCACAACCCGCCGAACGTGCTGGGCATCGAGGCGGCCCGCGAGGCCATGCCGAACGTCCCGCACGTGGCGGTGCTGGACACCGCGTGGCACCAGACGATGCCGAAGTACACGTACACCTACGCGCTGCCCCACGAGTGGTACGAGCAGCACGGGATCCGGCGCTACGGCTTCCACGGCACGTCGCTGCTGTACTGCGCGAAGCGGGCGTCGGTGCTGCTGGGCAAGGACCCGCTGAAGACCAACCTGGTCATCCTGCACATCGGCAACGGCGCGTCGGCCAACGCGGTCAAGGACGGCCTGTCCTACGACACGTCGATGGGCCTGACGCCGCTGGAAGGCCTGGTGATGGGCACCCGCGCGGGCGACCACGACGCGGCCATCGACCTGGCGATGATGGAAAAGCTGGGCAAGACGCCGAAGGAAATGAACGACATCCTGAACAAGAAGTCGGGCATCTACGGCATCACGGCCGGCAAGTGGTCCGACCGGCGCGACGTCGAAGTCGCCTCGAAGGAAGGCAACGAGCTGGCGCAACTGGCCATCGACGTGGAAGTGTACCGGCTGAAGAAGTACGTGGGCGCCTACATGGCGGCCATCGGCGGCGCGGACGCGCTGGTGTTCACGGCGGGCGTCGGGGAAATGTCGGCGCTGCACCGGGCGCGGACCTGCGAGGGGCTGGAGTTCCTGGGGATCAAGATCGATCACGCCAAGAACGACATGGCCCACACCCGCAACGCCGAGGTGTGCATCAGCACGGAAGACTCGAAGGTGAAGATCTTCATCATCCCGACGGACGAGGAGCGCGTGATCATCGAGGACACCGTCGCGATCATGAACGGCACCTACGACGACCACACCCGGTTCGTCTACCCCTTCCAGAAGCCCGGCTACATCAACAGCCAGCGCCTGAAGGAATTCGAGCGCGAGTGCCAGAAGCGCCCGATCCTGGGGAGCATCGAGGCCAAGCCCGTGTAGGGGCGGGAAGCCCGGCAACCGCGTTGTGACTGCAGCTGCATCCAGTGACCTGACCCCAGCAATCAGCAATTCAGCCTCACAGGCACATCGCCGATAACGTCAGTCCGTGGGGGGCCGGGTCCCGGGGCTGTCCCTCCGGGGACGGCGTGCCCGGGGGCTCCGCCCCCGTTCCCGCCTCTGTCCTCGCCGGCGGCATGGTGTTGGTTCCCCCGCAAGGTGCCGCCGGCTGCGGAGCCCCTCCGTGACACCCCCGGGCCTCGGCCCGCGGCAGTTTGTTGGACACGGAGGAACGAAGGGACCACGCGGTCGCCTTCGAAAGCACTCCTTGGAACCTCTGCAGGCCCGCGCTGGAACTTGTCGTTCCGCATTCGCCAAGGAGCGATCAGGGTTTTTCGGGCGGTGTCTCGGCAGGCGGCTTGTCGACTTTCCGGCGTTCGTCCGGCCGCTCGAACGTGAACCGGCCCAGCTTGCCGTCGCGGAAATCGCCGATCAGCGTGGTGGAGCAGCGCTCCAGGTCCACGTCCTTGCCGGGCAGCACCATGCCGCGGCGCCTGGCGATCGCCAGCATCAGTTCGGCACTGGATTCGGGGCAGTGATCCAGGCCGTACAGATCCCAGGCGACCGGCACGCCCGACCGCACGAGGTCGTACCAGAGGAACTCGCCCAGCAGTTCGTTGCCGACCACCGCGTCGCGGATGCACCCGCAGACCGCCAGCCGCAGCTCCTGTTCCTTGTTGGCCAGCGTCGGCCACAGGATGCCGGGGGTGTCCAGCAGCTCGACGTCGCCCTTCAGGGGGATCCACTGGTTGATGCGGGTGACGCCCGGGAAGGGCCCGACAGCGGCGCGATGCCGGGCCGCCAGGTGGTTGATCAGCGTGGACTTGCCCACGTTGGGCACGCCGGAAATCAGCACCCGCAGCGGATGCTGCAGCGGCTTGCCGACGTCGGCCGCCCGGGGGTTCGCCAGGTAGGCGGCTCGCCACTCCCCGATC
>Ga0118677_10008340_pt1 | contig 16649 bp, 17 predicted proteins | sample AliMusrvi5mmetaG_FD_86154 | JGI IMG/M metagenome (GOLD analysis project Ga0118677, IMG submission 86154) | reverse complement strand
GTTTTCAGACGCGGGAGGATTTGACGAATCGCTCCCGTTTCTGGAGGATATCCGGCTGGTCGAAGCGACGGATTCAAAGGTGCGCTGGCTGCTGCTGCCGGCCGTCATCAGCAGTTCCGCCCGACGCTTTGAAAAGGAGGGGCTGCTGGAGCGGCAGGTACTGAATGCCATCATCGTCAACAGCATCGCCACAGGATGGACGGAATTTTTTCAGGCTCTTCCAGGAATCTACCATTGTCATGCCGATACCGGGCGCCTGTTGCTCTCCCCCCTGCTGGAGGGAATAGCCAGGCTGATTTCCGCCCATGACCGGGGCTGGCGACGACTCTTCTGGCGGGCCACCGGGCATCACGTAGCCGGCAACGCCTGGCAGCTATTCTTCTGGCTGGATGTACGTTGCGTCTATCACTCCGGAAAAGGGGCGGGAGAGGTAGATTCATATTATCTTGACTTCTACCGGCGACGTCTGGAGCGGCTTTTCATGAGTCGTTTGGCTGCCTTTACGGCGCAGAGTGCAGTAAAACTATGGCTTCACTGGATGCTGTTTACAAAAACCAGCCAAACAGGCTGACCACCCGCTCCATCAAACGAATCAGCAGTCCGCGTCTCTCGTGGATATCCAGTTTCACCTGACGGGAACCGGCGATCTCCTCCAGCAGCAGCTCCTTGATCTGTTCGCCGAACTGAACGTTATCCACCATGCAGTTGATCTCAAAGTTACGATGGAAGCTGCGTTGATCGAGGTTGGCCGAGCCGATGACTGTCCGTTCGGCATCGATCAGCATAACCTTGGCATGCAGAATTTCGCGCTCCAATTCGAATATTTCAACTCCGCCCCGCAGCAGCGTGGAGTAAGAGCTTCTACCGAGCAGGAGCATCAGCGGCACATCACTGCGGGCCGGCAACAGCAGACGCACCCGCACGCCCCGTCGGACAGCCCGCAGAAGAGATCTGATGATGAGCGGGCCGGGTACGAAGTACGGAGTTGCAATCAGGACCTCTTCGGCTGCGGAGGCGATATTGACCTGAAACGCCTCGCGAATGTAGGACCGCCGCTGACGAGGACCGCCGCTGATGATATTGACAGCGGCGTCCCCACTTTTCATGCCTCGATGTCGCGGCTGTTTAACTGACGCTTGCGCTGCACTCTCATCCCGTTCGCCGTTCCAGGTTTCGTGGAATATCGCCACCAGTTCGCACACCGCCTCACCACGAATACTGAAACCCAGATCGCGGAAACTCTGTTTGCCGCCCAGAGAACCGGCATACTCATCTCCAATATTGAATCCACCCAGAAAAGCCAAAGAACCGTCGACTATCGTCACCTTGCGATGATCCCGTTGATCGAACCAGTAGACAGTACGCTTGAAAGTGGGGACATTGAAAGGGAGCAGACTGACTCCCTGTTTGGAAAGGTTTTTGAAGAAGGAAGTGGGCGTATCAAGACAGCCGATATAATCATAGATCAGCTTGACCGTCACTCCCCGTTGAACCGCAGCCGCCAGTTCACTCGCCAGCCCGGCGCCGATTTGATCGTCGTGTATGAGATAGTATTCCAGCAGGATAGTGTGTTTTGCGGAACGGATTGCTGAAAAAAGCGCCTCAAAAAACTGTCTCCCCCCCTGAAAGAGTGCGACGCTGTTGTGTCGATGTGTGACCGGCAGCTCCAGAGGACGCAGCCGTCTCAGCAGGCGGACAAACCTGGGAAACCGCTTTTTATGCTGGAAGTGATTGCTTCGCACGTTATTTAATCCACTTTATGTAACCGGTATCGTCAAGCGACCGACCGACACGATTTCCGCAGTCATGACATCACCTGCTATCACCTTGCCGACTCCGGCCGGTGTCCCGGTCAGAATTACATCCCCCGGATAGAGAGTGAAGATTGTCGAGATATGTGCGATGATCTGAGGTATTTGGTTAATCATATCTGAGGAGCAGCCATCCTGGCGAACTTCGCCATTAACCGCAAGTTCCAGACTCAGAGCATGCGGATCGGCCACTGCGCTGGCCGGAACAAAATCGGACAGCGGGCAGGAGGTATCGAAACCTTTGGCGATCTCCCATGGAAGCCCTTTGGCTTTGAGCTGATTCTGCACGTCCCGCAGGGTCATATCGATGCCCACACCGTAGCCTGCTACATACTCCATCGCTTTGTCTGCCGAAGCGGCCCGGCATTCTTTCCCGATCAGCACCGCCAGCTCGACTTCATAATGACACTCCTGCGAGTAGGGAGGTATCCGCACCGCATCTCCATCGCCAATAACCGACGAGGCCGGTTTCATGAACAGTACCGGCGCCGCCGGGGTTTCGTTGCCCAGCTCGCGGGCATGTTCGGCGTAGTTGCGGGCCAGACAGACGATCTTTCCGATGGGGAATTCCTGGTTTGTTGCCGGTATCTTTGCGGTTTTCATAGTGTGGTCCTTGTTATGGAGTGATGCGACAGGTTACCAACAAATGCTTGTGAAGTCCATGCAGGTTTCTATTTTGCGGCAGAGAGCTGGAAACTTGATTCTTGCTTGTCTTTGTACTATGCGCTTTCAAACCTTCACCAATTCATACACCCTGCTCCCCAACCCGATCTTTTCCCCATGCTCCAACTGTACCTCCCACGGTATCTCCGGCCAACATCCTCGGAACTTGTCGCCACCCGGTTCATGACCGCTCTGCAGTGCCGAACCCTCATTGCCGCGCGCGCCATTTACCAGATCGGCGCAGGCCTGGTCGATGGCCACCGGATCGGTTGAAGCGCATATGCCGATGTCATTGACTATCGGTGCATCGGCATGACCATAGCAGTCGCAGGCCGGTGATACCTGGGTAATGAAGCTGATGAAGAGCACCTTGCCGCTCTTGCCGGTCATCGCTCCTTTGGCGTATTCGGCCATCTTTCGCATGATCAGGTCGGCAGCCTCGTTCCATTGGATATCGATAGCCTTGACCGGACAGACCGTGATGCAGCGTGCGCAGCCGACACATTTCTGAGGATCAATCTCTGCCTTGCCGCCGGTAATGACTATCGCGTCGTGGGCGCATGAATCGGGGCATGTGCCGCAGCCTGTACAGACATCGGCATCAACCTTTGGCGCCACTGTGGAGTGCTGCACCAGTTTCCCCCTGCGGCTGGCGCATCCCATCCCCAGATTTTTGATCGCCCCTCCGAATCCGGTCAGTTCGTGGCATTTAAAATGGGTCATAGCCACAATCGAATCAGCCTCGACGATCTCGGTTCCGATGTAAGTTTTTTTCAGCAGTTCGGCCTCCACCACCACTCCAGTTTCGGTGACGCCTCGCAGACCGTCGCTGATGATCATGGGCGCCCCCACGCAGGAGTATCCAAAACCGTTCTCTATGCCGCAGTTCAGGGCCGAGACAGCCTCCTTTCGCTGGCCTGGGTATAGTGTGGAGGAGTCGGTAAGAAACGGCAGCGCTCCCAGTTTTTTAATCTCCTCCACCACCCGCCGGGCAAACACCGGGCGGATATAGGTGTGATTCCCCTTTTCGCCGAAATGAATCTTTACCGCTGTCAGATCCCCTTTTGCAACGATTTGCGAAAGCCCGGTCTGGACCAGCAGTTTTTCTATTTTGTCGAACAGATTTTCCTTGTGGCTAGTCCGCATATCGGTAAAATATACCTTGCTCATTTTTCCCCCGTTTTCCAAGTTAGTTTCTATCCGGAAACCGGCAGTTTCTCATCCGGAGTTTCCTGATGGAAACAAGCTGGAAGTTATGTACTGAGTGTTTCTGGCAAAAACACTCTAAATAATCATTTGTAGATATGCAAGGCGCAAGCAGAAATTTGTTTTTATTTTTAAACAAAAAAATAGATTTTTGCGCAACAAGATATTAACGTGGCTGCAGTTGCGTGCAGTTTGAATAAATGTTCCGAAAGGGTGAAGAATGGATGACACTATTGGCAGTATGAAAGCGGATGATTTTACAAAAACCAAGTTAATGGAATTATTAACGTCCATGGAGAGAGGTCATTCTCCTTTCGAGCAGACTGTCAGAACGATGAACGTGTCGGTCTGTGAAGCTTTCAAAAAGTCCGGCGCTTTGGCGCCGGTTACGTTTGAGCCTGGAGCCAGAACTCTTGAGCCCAACCCTGAGGTTGCCGAAGCATTCCCGAATTCTATCGCCGCATCAAAAAATATTATCTTGTCAGCCTCCAATGCAATGACCTCACAAGTAGCCGGCAAGAGAGTCGCCGTGCTGTTTTCCGGCGGGCCTGCCGCGGGGGGCCATAACGTGATAGCGGGCCTGAAACATATATTGGGGTCGACTAACACCCTGCTGGGAGTCAAGGCAGGCCCGAAAGGATTGTTGAAGGGGAATATGTTTGAAATAACGGATGCGCATGTCATGCAGATCATGAACACCGGAGGATTTGACTTTCTTGGTACCGATAGAACTAAAATTGAAAAACCGGACGATATTGACAGGGTCAGAAATGTGTGCCGTGAACAGAATATCGACGCTATTGTCATTATCGGCGGGGATGACTCCAACACCAACGCCGCTCTATTGGCTGAAAAACTGTTTTATAATGTGAAAGAGGATGGCAGTGGTGTTCAGGTTATTGGTGTGCCGAAAACCATCGATGGCGATTTGCAAATTGGAGACGACTTGCCGATTTCATTCGGATTTGACAGCGCCACCAAAGTTTATGCCGAAAAAGTGGGTAATTTACTGCGCGATACGGCTTCTTCCCTAAAATACTGGCATTTCGTCCGGCTGATGGGGCGCTCCGCCTCGCACGTGACTCTGGAAGTCGCTTTGCAGACACACCCCACGATTACACTGTTATCCGAAGAGGTCCGGGATCGTCATACTACCCTGTCAGAAATAGTTGATATTATTGCGCTTACCGTTATAGAACGTGCAAAAAACGGGTTGAATTATGGAGTTGTTCTTGTCCCGGAAGGATTGATCGAGTTTATTCCCGGTTTTACAACCATGATTGATGATTTGAATGACAAAATGGCACAATTTAAAGATGATTTGGAAGGGAAAAGCGTCAGGGAACAACTCTCCTTCATTTATTCCAAGTTGACTCAGGGTCACGGAGAGTTGCTGGATTCTCTGCCTGAGGACATTAAATTCATGCTGATGTCTGACCGCGACCAGCATGGCAATCTGCAGGTTTCTAAAATTGAGACAGAGGCAATGTTAAGTCACGAAGTCAAATTACGTATAAAAGAGTTGGACGGGAATGTGAAATTCGAATATCTGAATCATTTTTTTGGTTACGAGGCACGTTGCGGCGCGTCAACCCTGTTTGATTCGTCCTATACCTATAATCTGGGAGCAACCGCAGGCTCATTGATTATGGATGGCCGCACCGGATATATGGCGAGTTTAACTGATCTGAACAAGGGCGCCAAGCCGCTGGGGATACCTATCGCCAGCTTGCTGGACATAGAAATACGTAAGGGAAAACCGGCCAAGGTAATCGAAAAGGCTTTAGTGAAACTGGATTCCCCGGCATTTTTGTACCTGAAATCAAGGAGAAAGCTCTGGGCGGAGAAAGACATGTCAAGTTCCCCCGGGCCGGCTCAGTTTTGGGGGCCAACTTCCAGACAGATGCCAAAGTCGGTAGCGCTCAACAGAGGATACAATTCTTTGGATTTTAAATTTGGTGAGTAAAATTTATTCCATTTTGCATTCAAGATGACACCGAGGCGGCAAGGAGGAAGCGACGCAGACGTACACATAGTACGTTGAGGAGCTGACGACGCGGCCAACAAAGGTGTCGCTTGAATGCGGAATGGAATCAGAATTTGATCAGCAAGCCGCCCCATGACAACCCGCCGCCGAAACCCATTGCAAGCACCAGGTGGCCAGGTTTGATGGTGCCGTTGCGCAGATTTTCGTCCATCACCAGCGCCACCGAGGCGGCAGAGGTATTGCCGCAACGATCGAGGTTCAGCAGGAAGCGCTCCTTGGGGAAATCGCTCTTCCTGGAGATAAAATCTATCATGCGCACGTTAGCCTGATGCGGGATGATGTAATCCAGATCAGCAGGGGTGATTCCGGCCTTGGCACAGAGGGTGTTGATGATTTCGGGGATAACTTCCGTGGCGAAGATATAGACCTGTTTTCCTGCCATCTGGAAATAGGTCTCGCGGGCGGCAATCGTCTCGGCCGTGACCGGTTTGCGCGAACCTGAGGATGGCACCTGGATCAGCGGCCAGCCTTTGCCGTCGCTACGCATATAAGTATGCTGAATGCCGGTTGATTTATCACCGCCGCTTCTCAGGATTATCGCGCCGGCGCCGTCTCCGAAGAGAAAACAGCTGTTCTTGTCGTTAAAATCGAGGATTCTGGAGTAGGTATCGGCACCGATGGCCATGACGGTCTTGTATTTGCCGCACTTGATGAAGTTGTCGGCGGTCTCCAGCGCATAGACGAAACTGGAGCAGACCGCGTTGACATCAAAGGCGAAGGCGTTTTTGGCGCCGATATTTTCCTGCACCATGCAGGCTGTAGCCGGCAGGCTCATATCCGGAGTAGATGTGCCCAGAATGATACAGTCTATCTCTGAGGCATCGATACCGGCCCCTTCCAGAGCGTTTTTTGCGGCGATGGTAGCCAGGTCGGAGGTGGCCTGGTCGACATGAGCAAAACGCCTCTCGCGAATTCCGGTGCGGGAGAATATCCACTCGTCGGCGTTTTCCACAAGATAATCAAAATGGCTGTTTGGTATTACCCGTTCCGGCATGCATGATCCGCTGCCTATGATTTTTGAAACGATCATTTTTTCTCCGGTTCCGTTCGTTCGGGACGATTGATTTTCATTCAAAATAAAGTTTTTCAGTTTTATCACAAAATAACACTGTTTGTCAATTGGTATACTATGTTAATGAAGCATTTTTGACACGGAATGGGGTCTTTCATTCTTTTTCACGGTACAGGATTATATCCACCACGGAAAACACCCACACCAGAAAAAAGGCTCCAAGCACCGCCTTCCCGAATCCTGACACCCCGTCGAGCGCCTTTATGACATCGGACGGCGAAATGCTGACAGCGCCGGCCGCAATCTGTGAGGCGATCACCGGAGATAGCCCTTTCAATAATACGAACAGCGCCAATAGAATAATCAGATTTACAATCACGATGATGATGCCGCCGACAGCCTTGCGCTCAAGATAGAGCTGTCCCAACCCCGGCAGCACAAATGCGGAAAGCAGCAGGGCTTTCATTTTTTTGTTCATGGTGCGTCTCCCGCAGCAACCATGCCGAGCATGGCCACAATCTCGTCATGGATCAGGCCGTTGCTGGCCACGATCCGGTCGTTGAATATGTCATAGTGGGAACCATCAAAGGTCGTCACAAGGCCGCCCGCTTCCCGCACCAGTAATATCCCCGCGGCAACATCCCACGCCTTGAGTTTCAACTCCCAGAAACCATCCAGACGCCCGGCAGCCACATAGGCAAGGTCAAGCGCCGCAGCGCCGGCCCGGCGGATGCCGCGGGCGGCTTTCTGGAAAGCGATGAAATTGGCAAAGTTGTTGGCCGGGTCAGATGCACAGTCATAGGGAAAGCCGGTGCCCAACAACGAGTTTTTTAGGGGATGGCGGGCGGAGATCGACAGCCGGTTGCCGTTCAGGAAGGCGCCGCCCCCTTCAGTAGTGGTGAAGAGTTCATCATAAATCGGGTTGTAAATGACTCCGACAACCAGATCACCTTCATGCTCTAATCCAATCGAGGAGCAGAACCAGGGAAAGCCGTGGGCATAGTTGGTAGTGCCGTCCACCGGGTCGATGATCCAGCGGAAGGGAGAGCCGCTCTGCGGATAGTCACCCTCCTCGGCAATAATATTGTGATTCGGAAAGCTGGAAAGCAGATGCTCAACGATCAGCCGTTCGGATTCCCTGTCAACCTCGGTTACAAGATTCTTGTCACCCTTCATGTCTATATCCAGAGATGACGCGAAGCGGGACCGTTGATATTTTCCGGCCAGGTGCGCCGCATCGATCGCAACATCAAGGAAGTTCAGATACTTGCTCATATTCCCCCCGTGAACGCAAAATGGCAGCTGGATACAACACTGCCGAATCCTATATAACAGAGCGATTGTTGCATGACAAGCTTGCAGATCTATTTTGACATTATATCTCGATTAAGGCATAGTCACTGAAATTAATCCTGTTATTAGGAGCCATAACGTGGTCCTCTTTGCCAACATTCTTCTGGCTCTGGCCAAGATCGTAGAGCTGGTCAGCGGTCTTCTGACCATCTACAAGTACATTCTATTGGCCAGCGTGGTGATCTCCTGGATCAATGCCGATCCCTACAATCCGATTGTAAATTTCATCTACCGCGTAACCGACCCGCTCCTGCGCCAAATCCGTCGGCGCATGCCCGATACCGGCAGGCTTGATCTGTCTCCGCTTGTAGCCTTAGGCCTCATCTACCTGCTTCAGATCATCTTTTTTGATACCGCCTACCATTATTTGATGACCGCCAGCATGGAACTTAAACTGAGAGGTTGACCAACGATGAAAATAACTCCGCTCGACATTCAGCAGCAGCAATTCAAGGTCAAAACCTTCAGGGGGCTCGATCCGGATGATGTTGATGCCTTCCTGCAAAATGTTGCCGGAGAGATGGAAAGCCTTATCCGCGATAATAACGAGCTCAAAGAGCAGCAAGCCCGCCAGAATAGCGCCATGCTCGACATGGCGGAAAAGGAGCGGGAGCTGCGTGAAGTCCTGCTTTCAGCCCAACGGGTTATTGAGGAGATGAAGGCCAATGCCCGCAAAGAGGCCGACCTGATCGTTTCGGAGGCCGAGCTGAGGGGGGAGCGAATCGTGGCTGATGCCGAGCGCCAGCTTGGCGAGTTGAAAGTCCGCATCGAAGAGGTCCGCCGCCAGAAGGTCCAGTTCGAGATGAGCTTCAAGGGATTACTGGACAGCTTCGCCCGACAGCTTGCAGGCGATGAGCCGATCTGAACACCCTTTCATCAATGTTACAGAGGACGCTTTAATACTCCGTATCCACGTTCAGCCGAGGGCCTCAAAAAATGAAGTCTGCGGCATTCAGGGGGATGCTCTAAAGATTCGCCTAACTTCGCCGCCGGTGGATGGGGCAGCCAACAAACTCTGCCGGGAATTTATTGCCGATCTTCTGGGCGTGTCCAGGTCATCTGTGGAAATTATTTCAGGCGGTACGTCCCGCTTTAAAAGAGTTAAAATCATGGGCGCCGATGCGGAACGCATCAGAAATATTATCGATGGTATTGTCATGTCGGACTAAACAACGGAGCGAAAGGAAATCAGAACAGATGGCTCAGGCAAAAACAGGCGACAGAGTCAGGGTTCATTACACAGGAACCCTGGAGGACGGCATCATATTTGACACATCCGAAGGCTCTTCCAATCAATGTCACGACGATAAGGGTGGTGACGAGTGTGGATGCGGCAGCGATGCAGGCTCCGATTGCGGCAGTCACACCGGCGAACCGATGGAATTTGTAATCGGAGACGGAAAACTGATCCCGAAATTTGAGGCTGCTGTCATCGGCCTCAAGGTTGGCCAGAGCGTTAAGGTGATCATTCCGGCCGACGACGCCTACGGGCTGCGGAACGAAGAGATGGTGGCCGTATTGGAGCGCAGCGAGATCCCGGCCGAAATCAACCCGCAACCGGGGCAGCAGATGGAAGTAATCCTGCAGGACGGCCGTCCGATGCCTGTTTTGGTGACCAACGTGACCGACACGGCTATCACGTTGGATGCCAACCACCTTTTGGCGGGCTGCGATCTGACCTTTGAAATCAGGCTGGTCGAGATTCTCTAATCTGGTTAAGACGCACCAGTTGACACACCCTACCAAAAGTTGATGCAAAGAGGCCGCTGACAGTGTGTCAGCGGCCTCTTTGCATAGCGTTGCCCACTGGACTGAATCCGGCTACCGCTACTGTTTGGCTGAAGCCACCGTTGACCCGATTGGCTCCACTCCAAAATCTCTGCCATCTATCGCGGGGGAGGCAATCACAATCATAAACGGGACTTTCTTGCCTGGAGATACCTCCAGGTTGGAGAGAGAATCACCGAACTGATTTGCCATTGCCGCCTCAATCTTTTCAAGCGGCAGAGTCGCAAGCTGCTCATCTGTCAACAGGTTTCCTCCGTACGCACTCTTGCTGGCCAGAATCTGACCTTTGGCATCAAAAATCATCCCTTTTACCTGCAGCGCAGCTCGCGGATTGGGATATTCGTTGACCGCCTCACCTGTTATGACCAGCAGGAGGCCGGATGAAACATTTTTCACATAGGAGGCCTTGACTGCACGCACATTTATCTTGCCAACCTCTTGAGCGACCATGACTTTATCGTCCGAAAAGAATGTGAAGCCTAAGTATCCGAGAGCCCCAACCACCAGTAGAGCCACTGCTGTAATCAGACCGGTATAAGCAGGATTCTGCTTACGCCGGGAAGCGATCGAGAGCGGCGGCAGGTCGTCCTGCTCAGTCTGTCCGGCATCCGGCAGAAAGATCTTATTTAGATCGACGTCAGTATATGGCTCAGATTTTTCCCGGACCTCCGCCGTATGGGCAGGAAGTATCTCCTGGGGCGGCTTTGGTTCATCCGGATTTGCCCGCTGCGCCGCAACAGAAGCAGGTTCATCATCGAAAGTTATCTCTCCCGGACTGAAAGGTGAATCAGCGCCTCTATCAAGCGTGAGCGAAGATCTTTTCTCTCCAGCTTCTGCGTTGTCCATTTCCTGAGAATCTGCAAAACTGCCCGTGCCAAAATCAAAAGAAAAATATTCTGCAGGCTTTTCAGCGGGTGAAGATTTTACCGCTTCGAACATATCATCACCGGAAAAATCGGGCTCCAGAGAGGCTTCTTTTTTTTCAGTAACTGGTTCCGGCGATGGTTTAATCATCGGCTCTTCAGCGTTCGCCTCGCTGTCGCCGAAATCGAAGGCGTCAAAGTCAACTTCTCTCTCTGTTGACGGCTCTTCATCCTTTTCAGCAACAAACCCCTTATCATCCTCCTGAGAGGAAAAAGTGAATTCGTCATCTACGGTCTGTGCAAATGCTGAATCCGAAATCGTAGTTTCAAACCGGTTGGGCTCAGCATTGACGGTGCTGTCTGAGGCTTCTTCCTGGGAATCTGTACTGAATGAGAACGGGATGGATGACTCTTGAGCTTCTGATCGCTGCGTAGGCGGGGCTGAGAATGACGCCCCTTCCTGCTGGCTCGTCGGGGTCTGTTCAAGCAATGAACCAAAACCAGTCGATTCTGGCTCCGGTTGCGCCCTGGTTACCGTGAACAGATGCTTGCACCTTGCACAGCGTACCTTAACACCCCTGTCCGTGACCCTTGAATCATCAAGCCGAAATTTGGCCCGGCAATTTTCGCATTGAATTATCATCCGAGACTCCTCGGTGAGGATTGTGATTTTTTCTGGTGCAACAGATGGCGGAACCGCTTGAAAGAACGCTAGTCGTATATCAGAAAGGTTGCCATGTGTCAAACCATTAGACCTCCTGCAAAACTGCTGCGGAGCAGATTCCCGCTATCGAACAATTCCGGCACTGCCTGCCGTCTTTCCCGTCGCAACCCTCGCTGATTCCGAGATGGGCAAGAGAGAAATCGTATTTGACCGGATCATCAGGATCAAACTGACGCAGCGCAGCCGTAATTTCGCGCGCCATGCGCCAGTCAGCGGCCTTTCTTTTCGTGAAGCCAAGATAAGCACAGATGCGGCTGATATGGGTATCAACCGGAATTATGAGCTGCGCGGGTGATACTCCATGCCAGAGGCCCATATCTATACCGTCCGCCGGGCGCACCATCCAGCGCAGAAACATGCAGAGGCGCTTGCAGGCGCTGCCCGAGGCCGGAGCTGGAAACAGAAATGGGAAATAGGAGTCGGCCGGAATTTCTTTTCCACCGAATACCGGCATATAATCCTGGGCCATAGCCGAAGCGGCGTAACTGTTCAGCGCCCCGGTAACGTCCTCGGCATTCGCATCGTAGCCGCGCAGAAAGAAAGCTTCGACGCTTCCGGCCTGCTCTATCATCATGCGGATACCCCATATCAGGGCACAAAGATCGCGACCATCGTTGAAACGGTGCTTGAAACCCGAAAATGTACTAATGCCCTGTTTCGGCTCGAAAGCTTCCACGTAACTGCGAGGTGAAGAGCCTAACTCGGCAAAAATCGATTTCAGTGTGCGCAGAATGATTGCAACGGCGCCATAGGCAAAGGCGGATGAAATTACAGCAGCCACCTCGCGGTCGGCCGGGTCTTTATAAGCGTAGCAGAATGAGAGAGGGTCGTTGGCCAGGTGCCGCGAAGAACGGCCCGCGTAGAGTTTGTCAAGAACGGTTTTTATATCGCTTGTATGCATAAGCGAAGAATACTAGGGTGATCAATCGGGGGCAAGGATTAATTTGCCGGTCACGACCTGAATGAGGTTTGAAATCAACCTCAAGACGACACCAATCCCAGGCAGGATTAAGAGCTGAGCAAACGATTGTATTCTCCACCACTGTGATGTAGGCTAGACAGTGCGTGCAACGAGGTTTAAGGAGAAGGCATCATGATAAATTCGGTAATCATCCAGCCCAACTCTCAGGAAAACAGAATACTGACCGACAACGTGCATCCTTCCGACTGGGTAAACCCGGAGCCTTCCGGACGCTACAACCTGGTGGTAATCGGCGGCGGCACGGCTGGATTGATTTCCGCCGCCGGCGCTGCCGGACTGGGCGCAAAGGTTGCGCTCATAGAGCGTCATCTTATGGGCGGAGACTGTCTGAATGTTGGTTGCGTCCCCTCCAAAGGGGTGATCCGGGCATCTCGGGCTCTGTTCGACGCAAAAAACGGAGCAGAGTTCGGTGTTCTGGGTGGTGAGGGGATTAATTTCGATTTCTGCGCAGCCATGGAACGAATGCGCCGCCTGCGTGCCGATATCAGTCATCACGATTCGGCAAAGCGCTTCCGTGACGAGCTGGGAGTTGATGTCTTTATCGGACAGGGGAGCTTTTCAGGTCCTGACTGCGTTGGTGTGGACAACAAGAAACTGTATTTCAAAAAAGCGGCGGTCTGCACGGGCGCCCGTGCAGCAGCGCCACCTATTCCCGGCCTGTCTGAAGCCGGTTATCTGACCAACGAAACCGTATTCTCCCTGACCGAACTTCCGGCACGTCTTGCGGTGATCGGAGCAGGTCCCATCGGTTGCGAACTGGCCCAGTCTTTTGCCCGCTTCGGAAGCCGGGTAACACTCATCGAACTTGGACTGAATATCCTGGGTCGGGAAGACGGCGATGCATCTGAAATCTTGAATTCAACCTTTGTCCGCGAAGGAATTGAATTGCATCTCAGGACAAAAATTCTCGGGGTGGAGAAAAGGGGCCGTGACAAGGTTCTGAGGCTGGAATGTAATGGACAAGTTGTTGAAGTAGTTGCGGACGAGATTCTGATCGGCGTCGGCCGGGCTCCCAACATCGAAGGGCTTGAACTGGAAATGGCCGGAATTGCCTACGACAAGTCTGGTGTAACGGTCAGCGATGCCTTGCAAACTTCAAACCCGAATGTTTATGCAGCCGGAGACATCTGCTCTCCTTTCAAGTTCACCCATACCGCCGATGCCCTCGCCCGAATCCTGATCGCCAACGCCCTGTTCATGGGGCGGCAGAAGACATCGGCCCTCACCATACCTTGGTGTACCTACACCGATCCGGAAATTGCCCATGTGGGAATGTATGAGCGGGACGCGCTGGAGAAGGGGGTCGAAGTGACAACACTAACCGTGCCGCTGGCCGACGTGGACCGCGCCGTCCTGGACGGAGAAACCGAAGGGTTTGCCCGCGTTCATCTGCGCCGGGGAACGGACAAGATACTTGGCGCCACCATTGTGGCCCGCCATGCAGGAGAGATCATCAACGAATTCTCTCTGGCCATTACAAATGGCCTGGGTTTATCGTCCATCGGCAAGACTATTCACCCGTACCCGACCCAGGCCGAGGTCATCAAGCGACTGGGTGATGCATATAATCGAACACGGCTTACGCCATTTGTAAAGCGCCTGCTTGCGGCCTGGCTCAAATACCAGAGGGGCTAATCCATGAACATGAAAAAAATCGTCATCGTCCTTGCTGGAATTGCCGTTTTCGCTCTGTTTTTCTACTTCGATCTGCAACGTTTTCTGACGCTGGCCGCTCTTAAAGCCAATCACCAGACTCTGCGGGATTATTATTCAACTCACAAACTGATCATGGTAACCGGCTTCATGGCGCTTTATATAGTCCAGACCGCACTGTCGCTTCCGGGAGCCGCCATTCTGTCACTGGCAGCCGGGGCAATTTTTGGTTCGATAATGGGTACGGTCTACGCCAACATCGCCGCCACGCTCGGCGCTACCCTCGCTTTCCTGGTGACTCGTTATCTGCTGCGCGATGTCGTCCTGAACAAATTTGGCAGCAAGCTGGAAGGTATGAATCGGGAGCTGGAAACCCGCGGTTTCAGTTATCTGCTGTTTCTGCGCCTGGTACCTCTGTTCCCCTTTTTCCTGGTCAACCTGGCTGCAGGAGTGACCCGACTGCCTCTGCGGACCTTCTTCTTCGGCACCATGCTCGGCATCATCCCGGGCGGATTTGTGTATGTCAATGCCGGCGCCAGTCTGGCAACCATCGATTCACTCTCCGGCGTCGCCTCACCGCGGGTGCTCGGCTCTTTTGCACTGCTCGGGCTGTTCGCGCTGGTGCCGCTGCTGTACAATAAAATCAAAAACACAAAAGGAGTTAATAACTGATTATGGTGGCATCCTTTCAACAACGCCTGCAGGCGGTAAATCCGGAGTTTGAAACCTTCGAAAGTCTACAGACCCTTCAAGTCAATCTGGGCAATTTGTGCAACCTGAGTTGTTCCCACTGCCATGTCCACGCCTCCCATCGTGGTACAAAGATCATGGGGAGTGAGATCATGGAGCAGATAGCCGGATTTCTTATGCGTCATCCAGCGCTTACCCTTGATATTACTGGCGGCTGCCCGGAGATGAATCCGAGCTTCCGTTATTTCATCGAACTGACAAAAGATATGGCCCCCCGTCGGATGCTCCGTAGCAATCTGGCTATCATGTCGGAGCCGGGGTGGGAATGGCTGCCCGGGTATTGCCGCGCCCATGAGTTGACTGTCGTCGGATCGCTCCCCTGTTATCTTGAAGAGAATGTTGATCGACAGCGGGGCAACGGCATCTATCAGAAAAGCATTCAGGTTTTGAAGCGGCTCAATTCCCTTGGCTATGGCACGGAAGTGGAGCTGAATCTGGTCTACAATCCGGGGGGAGATTTTATTCCCGGCTCACAGCAGGGGCTGGAAGCAGCCTACAAGGCTGAGCTGTCGGCCCGTCACGGGATCACCTTCAACCATCTTTTCACCATCACGAACGCGCCTATTGGACGTTTTCGGGAGCATCTCGAAGCCGACGGCACCTATGCCGACTATCTGCGCTTGTTGGCTGGCCGCTTCAATCCGGAGGCTGCGGCCAATATCATGTGCCGCACACTGATCAGCGTTGACTGGCAGGGTATAATTTACAATTGCGATTTCAATCAGGCGCTGGGTATGCCGGTCATGGCTGATGACGGCTCCGAGATAAACATTTCCGAGTTGGACAACATCGGGATAAACGGGCAGAAAATTATTTTGTCCCAGCACTGCTACTGTTGCACAGCGGGAGAAGGCTCCAGTTGTACCGGAGCGCTGGCGACATAGATCTGCGATTTTGGCTTGATTTCAAGGAAGAGCGTGACGCATGGTGCTGTCAGTTTTCCTGACTGTTAAGCTGAAAGGAGCGTAATCGCTGAAGATGAAACCACCAGGTCTGTTCATTAATCTTTCCATACTGATCATAGGACTGATCCCTTTAGCGGATCTGTGCGTTTACGCGTCGAAAGTACAGGCTGACGAAATTCCGGTAAGCCGCTTCGACACTGAAGGCTTGGCGGGTTGGGATACCAAGAGCTTCAAAGGTGTTACCGAATACCAGGTAGTGAAGGAGGGTGATCGGACCGTGGTTAAAGCTACCAGCCGTGGCTCCGCTTCCGGTTTGATAAGAAAGATTCGCTTTGATCCCGCAAAATATCGCTATTTGCGCTGGAGCTGGAAAATTACGCATACCGTCAAGAATGGTGATGAAAGATCCAAAGCAGGAGATGACTACGCTGGCCGGGTGTATGTTGTTTTTCCGGGTCGATTTTTCTGGCAGACGAAAGCAATTAACTACATTTGGGCAAACAAGCTTGCCAAGGGTGATTCTATATCAAACCCATTTACATCCAACGCGAAAATGCAGGCTGTTGAATCAGGAAATGAGAAGGCTGGACAATGGCTGACTGAGGAGCGCGATCTGCTGGCTGACTACCGTATCCTGTTCGGTGCCGATCCTCCGGAAGCTGAGGCTGTAGCCATCATGACCGACACCGACAATACCGGTGGTGTTGCAGATGCCTGGTATGGGGAGATTACCCTTGCGACGGAAGGAAAAGTCAGCAAGTGATTATTTGATAAATTGCCGGCAATAACATTTTATTTCTCTTCCCACTTTTGCCTCCAGACAACCTCACCCTCCGTGGCGTTCAACATCACACCTCCGCCTCCCGCAGAAACTGGGCCGCATCCTCCGGGG
>Ga0118677_10008339_pt1 | contig 16650 bp, 11 predicted proteins | sample AliMusrvi5mmetaG_FD_86154 | JGI IMG/M metagenome (GOLD analysis project Ga0118677, IMG submission 86154) | reverse complement strand
AGCGACATTGCATTGACCTTGGTATTTGTGGACGGCAAGGGTGTGCAGAGCAAGACCGAACTGAAGGTGCCTGTGCGTACCATGGCGCCCATGGACCCCCTGCAGACCCGCTAGGGCTTTGACGCTCATTAGAGTTGACCCGCCCCCAGCTTATAGAACTGACCCGCTTAGTTTGTAGCGGGTTGGCAGATGCGCCCGCCGTGGACAAACCACCTGCCCACAGGACGAGCCTGTGGACAGCCGCTCATGCGGTGCGTGGCTTGCCCACCGCTCCCCGAGAGGAGCCTTCGGCCTGACGCGCTGACGCTTGCCAAACCTCCTGTTTAAAAAATTGCAAAGGGACCCAAACAGCCAATTCATTGGTTGTGAGCATGTGGCGAGGGGGGTCACAGCTGAGCAGTGCAAGCAGGCCTGTGAGGTCGGCCAGGATTTGGCGTAAAGCCAGACCAGCGGTAAAACACCGAGGTTTTAAGAATGGGCGCACTAGCTGCGAAACCGTAGCAAGTAGTAACAGCTAGCGCGCCCCACCCGTGTCACCCACGCGTGCGGGCTAATTATTGCCTTGATTGGCAGGACATGTCCAGTGCTGGCAATTGAGCAGGCATGCAGTGGGGTTCAAGTGGGAGAACCCGATGACTGCTGGGTCCGCGCCCCTGCTCAGTGCGCGTACGTTCAAGTGCGGCGTCTGCCAGACGGACGTGCGTGTGTGCTCGCCGTGCGACCGTGGGCAGCGCTACTGCTGTGCAAATTGTCGAACCCAAGCGCGCCTGGCCTGCCAACGCCGGGCGTCGGCGTGCTACCAGAGCAGCCGAGCTGGGCGGTTCAACCATGCCCGTCGCCAACAGCAGTACCGAGAGCGGCAGAGGGAAGCAGAGCCACAAGAACAGCCGCCCGAGCCGGCACAAATAGTGACTCATCAGGGTTCCCCACAGGCCAGCACGGGTGATGTACTGGCGCCCGAGATGGAACTCGACGCGATCAAGAGTCAGGCCGAAGTGCCACTGGCGCCGCTGTATTGCCACTGGTGCAGCAGAGCGGCTTGGGGCAGGAGGCGCATGGGCTGGTTGCGTTACGCAGTGCAAGACGAACCCGAACACAGTTTGAATGGAGCACCCCGTGGACAGTCACCCTGAACACAAAAGCCCAACACCGGGGGCCATGCAGGTGGATCTGCACCGAATGGAGTTGCGCTTTGATGAGACCCGCATAGTGGATATGGCGGCCGTGCAACGAATGGCCCACTCGATAGAGGAGCGCGGGCAGATGGTTGCGTGCATTGCTGCGGCCGAAGAGCCAGAAGGCTCGATGGTGCTTATAGATGGGTACCGGCGCGTGGGGGCACTCAAGCGCTTGGGAATGGACACTGCACTGGTGCAATGCTGGCACTGCCCGGTGGGAGCGGCGCTAGCTCAGATGTTGGCACATTCGTTCTCGCGTGTATTTGATCCCATGGAGGAGGCACTGATGCTGCGCGAGCTCATTGACCACTATGGGCTGAGCCAGCGCGAGGCGGCCCAGCAGTGCGCGCGCGATGTAAGTTGGGTGCAACGCCGCCTGGTGTTGCTGGGGGCATTGCCACAGGACCTGGTGCAGGCCGTGCGCAGTGGGCGGGTCTCGAGTTGGGCTGCTGGGCGCATTCTGGCGCCGTTGGCGCGCGCCAACAGCGAGCACGCCAGCGGCTTGCTGCGCAGCATGGAGCGGGACCGGATGTCCACGCGTGAGTTGCAGACCTGGTTTGCACACTACCAATCGTCCCAGCACAAGGGTCGCGAACGCATGGTGGAGCATCCGCGCCTGTTTATTGACGGTGTGAAGGCTGTGGCAGAGGAACGTGCTGCGCGCAAACTCAGCGGTGGGCCCGAACGGGAGGTGATTGGTGATTTGGGGTATCTGCACGCGCTGATTCGGCGCCTGAGTGGTCGTTTGGGAGAACTCAAAGCCCCCTTGGAGCCGACTCTGCTGGGGGCGTGCCAGCGCTTGCACGTGGCATTGCCCACGGTGGCCCAAGAGATCAGCAGATTGGTGTCGTCATGACCCCGCTGCACATCCGTCAATCAGTGCAAACGTTGCAGCAGCAAAACGTCAGCCTGAGGGAGATCAGTCGGGTTTTAAAGCTCTCGCGAAACACGGTTCGCCGGATTCTGCGCGAGCCAAACCGAGTGGACGCCAGTGCAGCAGGGCTAGATGAGGGGGAGCGCAAACGCCTGGGGGAGGTGTACGCCCGGGCCCAGGGAAACGCGGTGCGCATGGGTCAGATACTGGAGCAGGAAGATGGCAAGCAGGTGGCCTACAGCACGCTCACGCGCTGGGTACGCGATGCCGATTTGCGAACGAACGTGAAGCGTTCAGGCGAATACCACTTTGAGCCAGGCCAGGAGATGCAGCACGACACATCACCGCATAAAGTGGAGGTGGCGGACAAACGAATAGTTGCGCAGTGTGCGGGCCTGACGCTGGCGTATTCCAGGCGCTTGTTTATTTGGTACTACCCCCGCTTTACACGCTTTGAAGCGAAGGATTTCCTGGCGCGCGCAGCCCAGTTCATGGACGGAGTTTGTCCGCGCTGCGTGATTGATAACACCAGTGTGATGGTGGCCGGCGGTGCGGGGCCCGATGCAGTGTTTGCCCCGGAGATGGCGGCATTTGCGCGAGCTCTGGGCTTTGGCTTTAAGGCCCACCGAGTCAATGATCCTGATCGAAAGGGGCGCATCGAGAGACCCTTTGCCTGGATAGAAAACAACTTCCTGCCCGGGCGCAGCTTTGCATCGTTTGAGGACTTGAATGCGCAGGCGCTGAAGTGGTGCCAGGAGGTAGCCAATGTCAAGCCCAAGCGCAGCCTGGGCATGACACCAGAGGCGGCGTATGTGATGGAGAAGCCCTACCTCAGAGCGCTGCCTGGCGTATTGCCCGCTGTCTACGAGGTGTTGGATCGGGTGGTGGACCTGTACGGCTTTATCAGCGTGGACACCAATCGGTATTCGACACCGGAGCGGTTGGTGGGCAAGCAGGTGACGGTGTACAAGCATTACACCAGTATCGAGATTCATTACAAGCACAGCCTGGTGGCCAGTCACCCCCGTTTGGTAGGGGTGCGGGATGCAAGAAACACCTTGCCGGGGCACCACACCATCCCCAAACGTAAAGCGCGCGAGCCGTCCCTGCAGGCGCAATTACTCAGTGACCAGAGTGGGGTGCTTGATTCGTATGTTCAGGCGCTTGTAAAGCACCTGAACGGTCGGGGCACGCGAGCACTGAACAGGTTGGTGCAAATGCAACGCACGTACCCGGCACAGCCCTTTCTTGCTGCGCTGGAGCAGGCGCTCAAGTACGGCCTATTCGACCTGACGCGGGTGCAAACCTTAGTGCTTCGCCATGTGGCTGGAGACTTCTTTGCAATCGAAGATAAGGAAAATAATGGCGACGAAAACCCCCCATAGGTCTGCTGCAACGCGTGAGTCGATTCACGCGCTGCTGCATGAACTGAATTACAAAGGAATGGAGCGGGTGCTTGAGAGCGAGCTCGACCGTGCCGAGCGTGATGGCACACCTGGGGTGGAGTTGGTACAGCGCCTGCTGGGTGAGCAGGCTTCGTACGCCCGAGAGAGATCATTGGCCAACCGGATAGTGCAAGCGCGCCTGCCCTGGCAGTGGACGATTGACACGTTTCCCTTCGATCGCCAAAGTGGGGTAAACAAGGCGCAAGTGATGGGACTTGCTGATCTGGAATTCGTGCGCCGCTCTGACAATCTGGTGCTCATTGGAGGGCCCGGAACTGGTAAGACCGGGATCGCGCTGGGCCTGCTGCGTCAGGCCTGTATGAATGGCTGGCGTGGGCGTTTTTACAATGCGCAAACGCTGTTTGATGAGTTGTACTCTTCACTGGCAGATCGCACCACAACCAAGCTGCTAATGGCGCTGAGTCGGATGCAGCCCTTGGTAATAGATGAGTTGGGGTATTTGAACCTGAAGACCGAACAGGCCAATGCGTTCTTCCGCTTGATGGACCAGCGTTATGGACGTGTGAGCACCATCATTACCACCAACTTGGACTACCCCCGTTGGTATGAAATGTTCAATAACAAGCCACTGGTTGACGCCTTGCTGGACAGACTACAGCACCACTGTGTGACGATCAGAATAGAGGGTCCGTCGCTGCGCAGTGAGCCACCAGTCAACTACCCCCGGCAAAGCCGGGGGCTTGAAAATGTTAGCCCCTCAAAGGGGCCGAAACGGCTGCATTCGCAGCCTTGAAGTTCCCATACCCCCCCCCTATTGCGTGTGTACAGAACATTCCTCGATGAAACACAACCTCCGACGGGGTTGGCTCTCATTCTCTACAGCATCAAAAGAACCGGTACTACCAATCTATCCCTCTCTGGACTCGCTTCCCACTCGAACTTCATCTGAACAGCCATACTGCAGAAAAAGTCAAACTTCTACTGTCTCCCCGGCAAAGCCGGGGGTTTACCCATTGGAATTAAGGCGCCAAAAGAGCAGCCTGCACAGGGTGCAAAGGAACGAATAAAAACGAGCAAGTCAGCCTCATCTACGGGAGGGTAGCCGACCACGTATCGGACTCAGAGCCGAGCAAGCGTGTCCCAGAGGCTGAGACGTGTACGCAGAGAGAAGGAAGGACCAGCAATGGTCTGACCGGCGATCGGCGTCAATAACCCTTGGTGGGAGCCGAGTGCCTTAATTGGGCATGCTCGGATCTGTGCGGGGGGCGCCCAGTAATGGGCGTCCCTACCGCCCTCATCCACCACTTGGTCATGGGCAGATCCTTGCCAACGCCAAAAGCCCAAAAGGCGACCAATATCGGCGCCTTCAATCATCCAAGAATACTGGGCATCAACGCCTCAAGTCATAAACAACTGCGCAGCTGCTGGGTCCACTGGAAGTGAGCACACCCGGGTCAGGAAACATTAGCGCCGAGGCCTGGATAAAGTGAAAGTAAAGGTTTGTGGCGCACTCAATGACCATTGGCTGGCCGTTGACCTGCATTGCGAGGTCAGTTTCTGCAAGGCTTGGATGATGTTGCACAGGGCTTCTGCTCCACAGAGGTCAGTCGACCCTGTTTGTCTTCATACTTGCAGCAGCAAGAACTGCAAGAAGGACGACCATGCTCAACACCATGAATCCCTGTGAATATGCGGAAAAAATGCCAGGTGTCGCAGAACCATAGATGCTCTCGCGCCATTGAACGAATACCGCAATCACCGCAATGCCAAGAACGCCACCGAGCTGCCGCATGTAGCTGACCACGGAGGAGGACTGGGCAAGATGCTGCGTATCCAGGTGCCGCAAAGTCGCCAGGCTGAGCGCCGGCAGAATCAACCCAAGCCCGATTCGTCCCATCACCGTTGCTGTGAACAGTTCTTTGCCGTCAATGTGTCCACCCAAGACTGCAAACATCAAAAACGACAGGCCGAATAGAACTAGGCCACCCATCGTGATGTATTTGGGCGAGTACCTGTCGGCCATTCTGCCGGCAAGAGGTGTCGTAAAGGCCAGTGCGATACCTCCTGGAAAAAGCACCAAACCAGCCGCCGTTGCGGAGTAGCCGAGCGCCTTCTGAAGAAAGACCGGAATCAAATAGGTTGACCCGAACAAGCCAAAGCCGTAGGTGAAGGAGACCAAGCTCCCCATCGTGAAAGAGCGATGGGCAAACAGCTCGATGTTGATGATGGGGGCGGGGCTCCGACGGGCGTGCCAGGTAAATACGCCTGTCAGTGCCAGTGCCACGAGAAATTGAGCAACCGTCCACCAAGCCTTCAAGCCGCTGTGCTGAAGGCTGGAAACACCTTCGACGAGTGTCAGAGTGACCAGCGACAAAAGACTGACCCCCAACCAGTCAAAGCGGCGTCGCACGACTTCGCGTGGCAAAGGCAACCAATACAAACCGAGCAGGCCGGCCACCAGGCAGAAGGGCAGATTGAGTAAAAATATCGCCTGCCAGCCGAAATGGTCAACCAGAACGCCACCGAAAGCCGGGGCTACAGCCGGGGCCAACACCAGGCCCAGAGTGAGAATTCCGATGGCTCTACCTTGACTCGCCGGCGGGAAAAGACGCATGACGAGCAGCGTGCCCATCGGCTGGAGAACGCCCGTGGCCACACCCTGAAGTATGCGGATGAATACCACAGCGGTAAAACTGCTCGCCAGGCTGCCGGCCACACTGGTCAGTGTCAAGGTCATCACGGCCATTAAAAACAGCCGGCGAAAACCCAAGTGGTCTAGCAGCCACGGCGCGGGCAGCATAGAAAGCGTCATCGCCACCATGAAGCCGGTCATTGTCCACTGCGCCAATTCTTGCCCGATGCCAAAATCCCGGCTCAAGGATGTGATGGCCACGTTGAAGCTGGATGTTGACAGCACACCGGCAACGGTGCCTACCCCGACGACGAGAAGTAAACGCCATTTGAATCGATGGCCATGAAGGAGCGAGAGGCTCTCAAAAGTGGACGGACTGGGGAAAAATTTCATGTATCGGCTTGAATTTTATGCCCCTGGCAGTCGGATGGCAGATGAAGATGCCAACGAGCCAGCACATGACGGTCTACTATTACAGCTTGACGGGATGCTTTAAGCCCGCCCGCAGTTTGCTGCTGCTACGGGTCGAGAATTTCGAAAGGCTGTGCGCGAAGCACAGCAACCCAAAAAAATGTTCAATTCGCATGAATTCCATTGTTGAGCAACAAGATGCTTGCCCGAACTTCCCGCAGCAATGCGAAATGGGCAGCGCACAAAGTTGGGCCACCCAGGCGCTGGTAGGCGAGGCAAGGTAGGCTCGCCCTAGTGGCGATTGGATTTCCAAAAAGGCGTCATTCAACGAGTTCGGTGCATTAGCATCGTCACCATGAAGCACTTTGTTTTTAGCTTGAATCTCTCTGCACTGGAGTACCTCCAGCATTACCGGGGCAGGGTCAACAAGGTCGTGGCGACGTGTGTTGACGGTACTACGGTGCAATTTCCATCCGGGCTACTTACGCCTTTTGTCACCAGCGGTGGCGTCCGTGGCAACTTCGTGCTTTCCTGTGGGTATGACGGTAAGGGGGCGCAGCTGAAGCGGAGGTAGCGGCCCACCATTCAGCTCAGCTCCAAGTGAGGCTGTCGTGCCAACTTTTCAAGCATTTCGTTAAAGGCATGCTTGATCCTCTCTACGTAGGGATTCTTATGGGCGTAGAGTTCGCTTTTTTCGTCATGTACGAGCATGGTTGCGTTGGTTTCAAAAATCAAAATCCGCCCTTGTGGGTCCAACGAGCAATCGATTCCACTGAAATCGAGTTGGGTCGCGGCCACAACATCACGCAGTGTCTGCATCTGAATCTCGTTAAATACCTGCTCAGGACTGCGCAAGAATTTTTCCTCCTCCTCGCGCATCCACAACTGATTGTCCATGTCCGTTCGGAAGTAATGCACCAACCAGTCACTGTGGATCGCCAAATGGTAGGGAAATAGTTTACCGCCAATGTTGATCAATCGGTATTTGCGAAACTGACCATCTGCAGAACGGTAGTCGACATACTCGATAAGGTAATAGCTTGGTGCAGGATGGGTTGCGATAAATTGCGTCACGGCATCCCATGTCTCGACCTTTTCCATATCCGTTCCACCGTGTGTGCCGGTCAGTCGGATGATCAAAGGCATGGCAAAGTCTAATGTGGCGCCATCACTGGCAGCCTCTCGTAATTGTTTTTCAGAAAGCTCTTGGGTTTTAGGGAATCGACAACCCGCCACGTTTGCCAACAAACTGCCCATACCCTCCCGGTTGGTCCGCATGATCTTAAATGGATGGTTGACGGTAGGTAGGGCCAAGCGATCAGCTAAACTGCGGGCCACTGGCAGAAAAGATTTGCCGTTGTCAGCGTCTCCAATCATATTAATAACTACATCGGCCTTACCGCGCAAAAACTCGCTCGCTGATTCGACATCTGCTACGCCTTGCGGCATGACGCAGTACGCGTGGCACTCATAGGCAGCATGTCTGAGCAAATAGTCCATTGGGATTGAGCCTGCACCGGCCGCATCCAGCAGCAGTACCGAGAATTCAGCCTGCGCCTTCCTGGCTGGCATGGTGACCAATGGGCTGATGTCTTGTGCACGTTTGAACAATTCCCAGGCCCGTGGCAGTTCTTGTGCCGCCAAATACACGTTTCCCAAGGCTACATAAAGATTGGAATCGCTGGGGTTGAGTTCAATCGCCCGTTGCAGGCAGACCTTTGCCTCTTCAGGATGAGCGCCAAATTTGCTTTGCAAATGACCCAGGGCATACAGCGCTGGGACCGAATCAGGCCTAAGCTGTATGGCCTGTCGGTAACTGGCCGCAGCGCCTTCAAACTGATTCAGTTCCGTTTGAACGTTGCCCAAGTTCACCCAGGCTTCGAAGAGATTCGGATTCGATGTCAGTGCGCAACCCGCGCTATTTAGCGCCTCCTTCAGTCGTCCGGTCTTTTGCATCAAGATGCATAGACTGTTATGGGTATTTGCGGCGTCTGGATTCAGGGAGAGGGATTTAAGGAGCGATGCCTCGGCCTCGGCAGTACGGTCCAAGTCGGTGAGCAAATTGCCATAATTGGCATGAGCCGTGGCAAGGTCAGGTTGGAGAAATAGGGCGACTTTAAAACTTGCCTCGGCGGCTTCATATTTGCCCAGCCCAAGCAAACAAGAGGCCATTTCGCTATGCGCTTCCGCCATACCTGGTGAAAGTTTAAGCAACTGGCGCAAGGCGGCTGCCGCTTCGTTGAAGGCCCTACGGTTGTATTGAGCAATTCCCAAGAGCCTCCAGCCAAGCAGGTTGCCCGGGTAGCGCAAGGTGACTTTTTTCGCTACCTGTGCCAAGGAGTCCCAATGCCCTGCGTTCATCAGAGTCACCAGTTCATTCACCACATGGGTAGGCACAGACTGGGCGGATGCACTTGCACGCACTGGCGCTGCTTTTTGAGATCGCACGTTCAAACTCAATAAGCACTGGCGTCGCCAGCAAAGTCGTGCAACCAGTTCGCCAGGGTCTGAGCTTCATCGAGCGAAATCGCGTTGTAGAGGGACGCGCGCCACCCCCCCAATGAACGGTGGCCGTCCAGCCCGTGAATGCCTGCCGCCTTTGCTGCCGCAGCAAACGCTTGGTTGCGATTTTCGTTGCGAAGCTTGAACGCGACGTTCATGAGAGAGCGATCCGCCAGGTCGGCATGGGGCACAAAGGCTTCAGGATGCGCGTCCAGCGCTGCATAAACCAACGCTGACTTGCGCTGATTCAGTTCAGCCATGGCATCCAGACCACCCACCTCATCGCGCAACCAACGGGTGATCAACATCAGTACGTAAATCGCAAAAACCGGCGGCGTGTTGTAATTGGAGCGCGCAGCGATGTGGGTCCGGTAGTCCAACAGCGTGGGCAGGCCTGTACCAGCTCGGCAGGCAAACTCGTCATTCAGTATCACCAGAGTCACGCCCGAAGGCCCCAGGTTTTTCTGTGCATGGGCATAGATGAAATCGTGGCGGGCGACATCTATGGGCGCTGCCAGTAGGTCCGAAGACATGTCGCAGGCCAGCGGAACACCCGGCAGGCCAGGCGGTGCTTTGAATTGAAGGCCCTCTACGGTTTCGTTTGAGACGTAGTGCAAGTAAGCTGCGTCCGGCGAGAACTGCAATTCATCCGCTCGGGGAAGGCGCTTGTACAGGCCCGGTGCGCCATCCCAGAGCACCCTAGTAACTCCTTCCAGCCGGGCTTCAGTAGGCGCCTTTGCGCTCCAATAGCCAGTGACCAAGTAGTCTGCGCCGGCCATATGACCGCGTAGGAAGTTCATAGGCAGCATTGAGAACTGCAGACTGCTTCCGCCCTGCATGAACAACACCTGGTGGGTACCGGGAATTTTCAGAAGATGGCGCAAGTTTTGCTCCGCCTCATCCAATATCCCGCGAAACCATTCCGAGCGGTGGCTCATCCCCAACACCGACAAGCCAGTCTCAGGAAGTACTTCTATGGCATCGCGGGTTTTGCGCAGTACCGACTCAGGTAAGGCACCCGGTCCACCAGAAAAGTTCATACGGTTGTTGATACAAGTCTCCCGATTTATTTTGATCAAATGAACTACGCCGCCCCAGAGGGGCGGGGAATATACCCGCCCAGATTCAATTGGCATTTTTTGCTAATGATGGAGCTTGTTTTATGTCTAGACTGTAAAAATCTGTGAAGGTAAGTTGCGCTGCCACCTGCGTCTGCACCTAAATCAAGAGTGAAGTGCGGGCTTGGAAGACAGTTCAACTGCTTGGGATTGGCCCTCTGCTGACGGCATTTGCACGGTCATCGACAGTTGGCCATTTCGCCCAGTTCCACAGCTTTGGGACCCGGCTTGGTCTGGTGCCTAGTCAGAAGTCAGCGAGAGGTAAACCCACGCTGGGTGGCAATCACCTAGATTGGCGGCGCCTACTTGCGTACCCTGCTTATTCAGGCGAGGGGCGACCGCATTAGCAAGTGCTGCTGTTACCAAAGAGCGCATTGGCTGGAAAGAATTTTTCTGACGCGTTGACCAACAAAGACGCCAGAATATGTCTTTACTTGCAAGGCTGGACGTCTAGCTCTTCTCGACTCTATTTCTGACAGGTTTGTAATCTAGCGGACAGCGTGCTGTCTGTGCAGATTCCTATAGTCAAGCCCTATTCTGGAACATAGACATGCTTAAAGGTTTTGATTCTGCTAACAGGACTGCATTCAATATATGGCGTGATGGTGCGGCAAAGTCCTGCACCGCCATTGCGCTGCTGCTGCTGGCCGGTTGCGCAGTCGGTCCGGATTACCAACGCCCGGCCGCCCTGGCCGATGCCGGACCGCTGGCATTCAAGGAAAACTCCGCCTGGAAGTCGGCCCAGCCCGCAGCGGTGGACCTCACCGAAACCTGGTGGACGGTGTATGGCGACGCCCGCCTCAACCAACTGGTAGCGCAGGCCAACGAGTCCAACCAGTCACTGGCGCAGGCCCAGGCCCAATACCGCCAGGCCCAGGCCCTGGTGCCCGCAGCGCAGGCCGCCAACATGCCCACCTTGGGCCTTGCTGCCAGCGAAGGCCGTGGCCTGGCTTTCACCCAGGGTGCTCCTGCTCTGGGAAACTCGCATAACTGGTCCTTCCAGGCCGGTTGGGAGCCGGACCTTTGGGGCCGTGTGAATCGCAGCGTGGAGGCCGCGAGCGCCAATGCCCAGGCCAGCGACTACGACCTGGGCGCCGCGCGTTTGGCGGTGCAAGCGACCCTGGTCAATGACTACCTGCAACTGCGCATGGTGGACAGCCAGTCCGAGTTGTTCGCACAGCTGATTGGCGGCTATGGCAAGGCCTTGCAGATCACGCAGTCCCAGAAGCGCCTGGGCGTGGCCAGCCCGATGGACGTGGAACTGGCCAATGCCACCCTGAAGGCAGCACAGGCACAGGCCACCGATCTCGCCTTGACGCGTGAGCAACTGGAGCATGCCATCGCCGTCCTTACCGGAAGTATTCCTGCACGGTTTTCCATTGCGCCCCTGCCACCAGGGAGCACTTCACCGCGGCTGCCCACGGTACCGGCAACCCTGGCGTCTGACCTGCTGGAACGCAGGCCCGACATCGCGGCGGCGGAGCGCCGCGTGGCGGCTGCCAATGCCAACATCGGCGTGGCGCGCGCGGCCTGGTTTCCCCGTCTGCAACTGTCTTCCAGCTATGGCAATGCCGGCCCGTCGCTGGGCGACTGGTTCTTGACCCCCTACCAGGCCTGGGCCCTGGGCGGCACACTAGCCGGCACCCTGTTCGATGGCGGCCAGCGCACCGCGCTGGGCGAGCAGGTCAGGGCCGCCTTTGATGCCGCGGCCGCGGCCTATCGGCAGACCGTGCTCAGCGGCATTCAGGAGGTGGAAGACAACCTGAGCGCAATGGCCGAGCTGCAGCACGAATGGGAATTTCAGAATGCTGCCGTGCAGTCTTCACGCGTCGCGGAGCGAGCCATTTTGAGCCAATACCGCGCCGGCACCGCGCCCTACACCGCCGTGGTCACCGTGCAGGCCAGCCGACTTGCCAACGAGCGCGTCGCACTACAAGTACAGGCGCGCTTGTTCACGGCCGCTGTTGCTTTGATCAAGGCGATTGGTGGCGGCTGGCATGGCCTGGCAGCAGCCGACACTCACTCCTGATTCCCGCACGGCATTCCAAATTTCCAGACACAACATGATGAAACCTCTTTCCTTCTCGCCCTTATCGCAGCACCGCACCATGTTTGCTTGCCTGTGCCTTGCGGGCGCTGCCTGGACCGCTCAACCTGGCTTGGCACAGGCCCAGTCCGTGACTTCGCCAGCGGCTCCGGCGCTGCTGGTCACCATCGCACGTGCCAAAAGCGAATCGGTACAGCAAACCGTCAGCGGCGTCGGCAACGCGCTGGCCATGGCCACGGTGACCCTGCACGCAAGAGTCGACGGTCAGCTCGAACAGCTTAATTTCCAGGACGGCGACGATGTCAAGGCCGGGCAGGTACTTGCGCGCTTGGATTCCCGCAGCTTCCAGGCGCAACTGGACCAGGCCAATGCGCAAAAGGCCAAGGATGAGGCGCAGTTGGTCAACGCACAAAACGACCTGCAGCGCTACGAAGCCCTGATCAAGGAAGAGGCCACCACGCAACAGGTGCTGGACACCCAGAAGGCGCTGGTTAGCCAATTGCGGGCTGTGGTGCAGGCGGACCAGGCGCAAGCGAATTACGCAGGCGTACAGCTGGGCTACACCACGATTGCTGCGCCCATCAGCGGCAGAGTCGGCGCGCGCCTGATTGATCAGGGCAACATAGTGCATGCAGCGGATGCCGTTGGGCTGGTCGTGATCAACCAGATAGACCCGATCGCGGTGCAGTTCTCCCTGCCGGAAAGCAATGTTCAGGCCATCCATGCGGCTCAGCGATCCGGCCACAAGCGCCTCAAGGTGGAGGTGATGGACCGCGCGACAAAAGAGCTTCTGGGCACTGGTGAACTGGTGCTGGTCAACAACCAGATTGACATGGCCAGCGGCACCATAGGCCTGAAGGCCCGCATCAGTAATCCCACCCGCAGCCTGTGGCCGGGTCAATCGGTCAATGTACGCCTGACACTCAGCACCCTGGACAAGGTGGTGACGATTCCGTCCAGTGCAGTGCAACGCGGTCAGGATGGCCTGTTTGTCTACGTGGTGGGTGCGGCAGACAAGGTGCATGTGCAGCCGGTCACGCTTGCCCAGACCGAGGGCAACCTGTCTGTCATATCCAAGGGACTGAATGACGGCGACCGGGTAGTGGTGGATGGCATGTACCGTATGGTTGAAGGCGCACTGGTCAAGGAGGCGAGCAGCGCCGCTCCACCTGCTGCTGCAAGCAGCGCGTCGGGAGTGAAACCTTGAGCATTTCCACTGTCTTCATCAAGCGGCCGATTGGCACGGCCCTGTTGGGCATTGCCATCTTCCTGATCGGTTCTGCGGCCTGGCCACTGCTTCCCGTGGCACCGCTGCCACAGGTCGACTTTCCCACCCTGCTGGTCACCGGCAACTTGCCGGGTGCTGCACCCGAAACGATGGCGGCCAGCGTGGCGCAACCGCTGGAACGGCAGTTTTCGCAGATCCCCGGTCTGGCGCAAATGACCTCGTCGAGCTTCCTGGGTCAGACCCAGGTGACGCTGCAGTTTGACCTGGATCGCAATATCGACGGCGCGGCGCTGGATGTGCAATCCGCGCTGAACGCCGCGGCCGGGCAATTGCCAAGCAATCTGCCCAGTCCGCCCAGCATCAAGAAAATCAACCCGGCCGACTCTCCGATTTTGGTGCTGGCGGTGCAGTCCGATACCCTGCCGCTGACGGTGGTCAGCGACTATTCGGACAATGTGCTGGCCCAGCAAATTTCACGCATACCGGGCGTGGGTCTGGTCAATGTCAACGGCGCGCAAAAGCCGGCGGTGCGCGTTCAGGTAGATCCTGAAAAGCTCAAGACCCTGGGATTGGCGCTGGAAGACATACGCGGCGTGATTGCCAGCAGCACGGTGAGCCAGCCCACAGGAACCATTGACGGCGCCAAACAGGCCTTCAATATTTACACCAATGACCAATTGCTTAAGGCCGCGCCGTGGAACGACACCGTGCTGGCCTGGAGGAATGGCGCGCCGATCAAGGTGCGTGATGTTGGCGTGGCGGTGGATGCGGCGGAAAACATCAAGCTGGCGGCCTGGGCCTATGGTGGGCAGGCGCTGGGCAAGGACAGCACCGTCAAGAATGACCGGGCCATCGTCATCGCCATCACCAAGCTGCCGGGCTCCAATGTGATTGACACGGTTGACCGCATCAATGCCGCCATGCCGCGTTTGCAGGCCTCGATGCCGCCCAGCATCCGCGTCAACACGCTGCTGGACCGCACGCAAAACATTCGCTCCTCGGTGCGCGATGTGGAGTTTACGCTGCTGCTCTCCATTGGTCTGGTGGTGGCCATCATCTTTGTGTTCCTGCGCAATGTGGCGGTAACCGTGATACCCAGTCTGACCGTGCCGCTGGCCCTGCTGGGCACTGCCGCAATCATGTACCTGCTGAACTACAGTCTGGACAATTTGTCCCTGATGGCGCTGACCATTGCGGTCGGCTTTGTCGTGGATGATGCTGTGGTGATGCTGGAAAATATTTACCGCCACGTTGAGGATGGCATGGAGCCGATGCAGGCGGCGATCCAGGGCGCTAGCGAAATCAGTTTTACCATCATCTCGATCTCGGTGTCTCTGGTCGCGGTGTTTATTCCCCTGCTGCTCATGGGCGGCATTGTGGGGCGGCTGTTCCGGGAATTTGCGGTCACCGTGACTCTGACCATTGCCGTTTCGGTGCTGATCTCGCTGACACTCACCCCCATGTTGTGCGCACGCTTTTTGCACGGACACAAGCCTGGCGAGGTGCAAAAGCACGGCCGCCTGTACATGCTGTTTGAGCAGGGCTTTGATGCCATGCTCAATGGCTACAAGCGCGGCCTGCACTTTGTGTTGCGTCACCAGTTTGTCACGCTGATGAGCTTTCTGGCGACCATGGCCGTCACCGTGGCGCTGTTCATTTACATCCCCAAGGGCTTCTTCCCGCAACAGGACACCGGCTTCATCTTCGGCACCGCCGACTCGGCCCAGGACTCGTCCAGCATGGCCATGCGGGAGCGTTTGCAGGCGCTGGCGAACATCATCACCAAGGATCCGGATGTCGAGGCCTTCGGCTTTGCAACGGGGGGCACCACGCTCAATTCCGGAAATTTCTTTATTGGGCTCAAGCCCAAGGACGCGGGACGTGGCGCCAACGCAGATGAAATCATTGCCCGCCTGCGGCCCAAGCTGGCGGCGGTGTCGGGCGTAGGCATGTTCATGCAGGCCGGTCAGGATATCAACGTCGGTGGCAGACTGGCGCGCACCCAGTACCAATACACGCTGACCGATGCCAACCTGGAAGAGCTCAACGACTGGGCGCCCAAGCTGATGAACCAGTTCCGAAAACTGCCACAGCTCAAGGACGTCACCAGCGACCAGCAAAACTCGGCGCCGGTGGTGAGCGTCACGATTGACCGCGAGCGTGCGGCAAGCTTCGGCATCAGCCCGGCCGCGGTGGACGGCACAATTTACGATGCCGTGGGCCAACGCCAGGTGGCGCAGTACTTCACCCAGGTCAACAGCTACCACGTTATCCTGGAGGTCAGGCCGGACCTGCAGCTCAGCCCGAACTTGCTGGACAAGCTGTACCTGACATCGCCGCTGACCGGGCAGCAGGTGCCGCTGTCGACCTTTGCCAGAATTGACAGCAACAAGACCGGCTTCCTAAGCATTTCGCACCAGGGTCAGTTTCCAGCCGTCACCCTGTCTTTCAATCTGACGCCGGGCTCCTCGCTGGGTGAGGCGGTGGACGCGATCCATAATGCCCAGCAAGGCATGGGCATGCCCGAAAGCCTGAACGGCAACTTCCAGGGCACGGCCCAGGCATTTGGCGAATCGCTGCGCTCGCAGCCCTATCTGATTGCAGCGGCCCTGGTGGCGGTGTACATTGTGCTGGGCTTTCTCTATGAAAGCTTTATCCACCCGCTGACCATTCTGTCCACCCTGCCCTCGGCAGGTGTGGGTGCCTTGCTGATCCTGATGGCCGGAGGCTATGACTTGAGCGTGATCGCGCTGATCGGGATCATCCTGCTGATCGGCATAGTGAAAAAAAATGGCATCATGATGATTGATTTTGCCCTTCATGCAGAGCGCGACCGCGGCATGAGCCCGGTGGATGCGATTTACGAGGCCTGCGTGCTACGCTTTCGCCCCATCATGATGACCACCCTGTGCGCCCTGCTCAGCGGCCTGCCCTTGATGCTGGGCCATGGCGCCGGCTCGGAACTACGGCGTCCCCTGGGCTATGCCATGGTGGGCGGTCTAATTTTGTCGCAAATGCTAACGCTGTTTACTACACCGATTGTTTACATCTACCTGGACCGGGCACACCATTGGTATGTCAGACGCAAGGATGCGCGCACCGCGTACCGTGCTGCGCTCGCGGCTTCCAGTTTGATCACTGGTCCATGAAAATACTCATCGTCGAGGATGAGCCAAAAACGGCGGAGTACCTGCGTCAGGGGCTCTCCGAACAGGGCTATACAGTGGATCTGGCGATGGACGGAATCGACGGGC
>Ga0118677_10008337_pt1 | contig 16652 bp, 6 predicted proteins | sample AliMusrvi5mmetaG_FD_86154 | JGI IMG/M metagenome (GOLD analysis project Ga0118677, IMG submission 86154) | reverse complement strand
TCCAGCGTCTGTAATGCTTACAAAACTGCGTAAACCCAAAGGCATTGCCGTGTGTTTTCTGATATTCCTCCCACAATATCCCCCGGGTCATCCCCCGGCGTTTCAGCCTTTTATCAACCGTGGGGAAAAAGGCTTGCAACTCGTCGAGTCGTTCGGAAGGCTCCTTTGGGCCCTCCCTGATAAAATGCTTCTCCAGTTCGCTGTCACTGAGCTTGCTCAGCTCATCCCACGGGATATTCAACGATCTGAAGATCAAAAGGTATTTCCTGATCGTGTTGCGTGCAACACCGGTCTGGTCACTGATGGCTTTCTTGCCTTTCTTCTGAAAGTAAAGCCGCAATACGTGTCGTATTTTACTCATAGTTATCGGATTGTTTGCCATGGCATTCAATGTTGATTTGTCATCAACATTAAGCAAACTTGCCTTAAGGTAGGATATCTGTTTTCAGGGGGTCAATTTGCCCCGTAAAGAGGGGGTCAATTTGGTGCGTAATCAGGGGGTTAACTTAAAACGTACGGAGGGGGTCAATATGTGCGTATTTTCCATTTTAACCCAGTTGGTAACAAAATGTACATTGAAAAACTTGAAGAGAGAATGAACGAGAGGTTCGGAGAATATATGACCAACCATAAAAGGAAGACAAGGTTGGATGACATCCTCAATGACACTACTCCATTAACATTGATGTAAGTGACAATGAGAAGAAATAGGAAGGGTATAGACGAGATATCGTCCTTATTGGTCTACCTGAAAGAAAACAACATCCCCTGTGAGATAACTTTGTACTATCAGGATGACGGGTCTAACCCGACTGAAAAGATGGGATGTCTCAACATAGACCTGAATAAGATACCAGTGGATATCATCAATAGTAATAAACACTATTACCTAACTGTACAGATTTTTGATGACGAGTTCCTTCTTGAAAGTCATAGACTTTTCAGTGTCTACCCTTATGTTACTTACTTTGGACAGTTAATGAATGAAAGGTACTGGGAAGATATGACCAACCATCAAAGAAAAACAAAGTTGAAAGACATCCTCAGTGACCCTAACCAAGTTTCAAAAAGAAACAAAAAGGAAACGAAACATCAATAAACGGTCAAAATTTGATGTTTTATAATCGTTTTTGGTTCACTATTGGTTCATAATAAAAATAACACCCTGATATTCAGGGTGTTATTTTTGTATTATGTCGGGATGAGAAGACTCGAACTTCCGACCCCCGCGTCCCGAACGCGGTGCGCTAGCCAACTGCGCTACATCCCGAGGCAATGATTGAACTTTAAAAGAACTTTTCCGGCCAGCAGGGTGATTACCCCGCTGAAGGGCTGCAAATTTACAATTTTTTTTCAGAATGCAATGAATGGAGAGGAAGAATAGTGATGTATCGAAGAATCGCGAAGTTTTGAAGGGATCTCGAATATCGATTAACGAAGTTTGAAATTTGAACCGGGGCATGGAGGAGGCATGTGTCTTACCGGTCAGCCAATTAGGGAAGACTTAGCCGAGACTTAGGGAAGGCTTAGCGGAGAAGAAGGGGGAATGGTCAGGGGAGGAGTTTGAGATCCACGACAGGCTGACCCGAACACACAAAATCCTTTTCCATAGCGCTGCCCGGTATGCCGAAGGCCCGGATGCTGCATTTCGTCCCGGGCAGGACCAGAGAAATATCGCGGATGACATACCGGTAGGTTAACCCATATAACATGACCTCTGCTTCACCCGTTTCACGCCTTTGCCCGCCGGGTGCTGAAAACGTTACCTCCACGCGCGCAATCCCATAAATATCGTTCGTTTCTACGACCACTGTGTACCGGGAGTCACCGCCATCATGATCAAGCAGTGCCCCGAAGACCACGGGGGGATTCATGTAATCCCTGATGGCTAGTTGGTACACCCCGATGTTCAATTTCCGTTTCCTTTTTAACCGCACCAGGATTGCCTTGTATGGTTCCGACCGACCGGGGTCGGCCACCACCTCGCGGGCATATTCCCGGGCAAGGACAAACCGGTGGTGATGTTCCTCCTGCTTTTGAGAAGGCTTTCGCTTTGCGGGTTTGGGTTTTGTACGGACGACTCCGTTTCGCTGAACGACGACATTGCCGAGACGCCCGCTGATGCTCCTGAGAAGCACATTTTCATTACATTTAGCCATCTGCCTGGTTTTTTGTTGGTGACTCCCCGGGGGGATGGGATAACAGGCTCCCGGTTATACTGCTTAATCGGTTTAAACCGAAAAGGTAATACGAAAATCCCAACTTTTTTTTTGAACACACTTCGCTTGGAATCGGGAAGGTGTTTCCTATCTTTGGGCCAGATTGTGAGGACCATCACCATACTCATGGAAACCAATAAACTGATCCTATGACCCTGACCCGTAAACTGCTCCTGCTTGTTATCCTCTTTCTCGGGCTGACCCTTCATGCACAGCAACGCTTTACCGAAAAGCAAAAAGCCGGCGAATGTCTCAAAATCAGGGAGGCCTGCAGGCATGCCTGGAAGGGTTATAAAAAATACGCGCGCGGTTGCGATGCCCTGAATCCCATAAGCAAAACGGGCCGGAACTGGTATGGTGTTTCCTTCCTCATGACGCCGCTCGACGGCTTCGACACCTTTTACATCCTTGGGATGAAAAAGGAGGCGGACGAAGCCCGGGAGATGGTGGTTGCGGGGATGAATTTCAACGTGGACCGGGAGGTCCAGCTTTTCGAGATCAACATCCGGCTGATGGGCGGACTGATCTCCGGCTATGAACTGTCGGGCGATCAGCGGCTGCTGGTCCTGGCAAAGGATCTCGGCAAACGCCTGCTGCCGGCCTTCCGCTCACCCACCGGGATGCCCTACCGGTTTGTGAACCTGAAAACCGGCGCCAGGCGCGACTCGCTGAGCAACCCGGCCGAAATCGGGACCTACCTACTTGAATTCGGAAAACTGACCGGCTACACCCGCGATTCGACCTATTACCTGGTTGCCAAAAAAGCCGCCTTCGAGGTGTTCCGGCGCCGTAGCGACATCGACCTGGTGGGGACCACCATCAATGTGAATACAGGCGAATGGAAAAATACCGAAAGCCAGATCGGGGCGCGTATCGACTCCTATTACGAATATCTTTACAAGGCCTGGTTGCTGTTCGGCGACCAGGATTGCCGCCAGGCATGGGAGATCCACAACCGGGCCATCAAAAAATACCTGCTCACCGACATGTCTCCAGGCAGCTATTTCACCCGGGTAGACATGCGTTCGGGCAAGGAGACCCATGCGCTGTACGGCGCCCTCGACGCTTTTTATGCCGGGATCCTGGCCCTTTCAGGCGACCTGGCAACCGCCGCGAAGATACAGCAGGGAAACTTTCACATGTGGACCCGTTTCAACATCGAACCCGAGGAGTTCAACTTCCGCACCGATTCGGTGCTCTACCCCGAATACCCGCTCCGGCCCGAGAACCTCGAAAGCTGCTTCTACCTTTACCGGGCAACCCGCGACCCTCTGTACCTGGCGATGGGACAGCGGATGGTCGGCGATATCCTCGGCAAATGCAGAACAGATGCAGGATTTGCCGAAATGAAAAATGTGGTTACGCTCGAGAAGGCCGATGCCATGGAAAGCTTTTTCCTGGCGGAGACGCTCAAATATGCCTACCTGCTCTTTGCCCCTGAAACAACCCTCGACCTGAAGAAGGTGGTGTTTAATACGGAGGCGCACCCGTTGAGCATCAAAAATTAATACATAAAAATTGTTTGATCACAATTGTACCTGAAGGTATTGTTGATCCGGATCAATGTGATCACCCCATGGTTGTCCACGCCATGGCGTGGGCCTACGGTGCCATCAATGGTTGACGGTGAGCCATGCCATGGACCGGGTGGGAATTAATAGATTATCACACTAATTTCCCGGACAATTTTTGGAATCTGACTATTGAACAATTCTTTATCTTTGCTATTAGGTTATTGCAATATAATATTAATATTTAATGTCATGAACCCAGTTATGAAAACCTTTCTTCTCTCCGCCATGCTTTTTACGGTTACCCTGTCGGGTATGACACAATCATGGGATGTGAAATTTTCCGGTGCTTATATGAGGTCCATTTCTTTCCCGGATTCTTCAACAGGCTATATTGCAGGTGATAACGGGAAAATCTACAAGACCATTGATGCAGGCAATAACTGGACAGAACAGGTGAGTAATACGCCAAACACCCTTGAATCCGTTTGCTTTACAAGTTCCAATATCGGTTATGTTGCCGGTAATAATAAGATTATTCTGAAGACAACCGATGGCGGACAAACCTGGGTGACTCAAACAAGTTCTTCGTCGGGATGCTTTAATTCTTTGGTATTTCCCAGTACCAGTGTAGGGTATGCTGTCGGGGAGCAGGGAGTAATTTGTAAAACGAATGATCATGGTGTTACCTGGAATCCTCAGACAAGTGGTACCACGAAATTTCTTTTATCCGTTTATTTTCTTGATGTAAGTAATGGTTACGCGGCAGGGGAAGCCGGTACGATCCTGAAAACCAATAATGGTGGTATTACATGGACCCCGCAAACCAGCGGGACCACACAGGATTTAAGATCGGTGTTTTTTGTTTCCCCTTCCACCGGTTGGGTCGTTGGCGGCAATGGTTTAATCCTTAAAACGGTGAATTCCGGTTTGACATGGGTTCAGCAAACAAGCGGTTTTAGCGATGTCGTTCATTCTGTCTTTTTCACGAGCCCTTCAGTTGGTTATGTTCTTGGAAATTCCGCGGTTCTGAAAACCACAGATGCGGGTGCAACATGGACAAATCAATCAGTTTACACCCCCGGGTATTCCCTCACCGGCACATCCGGTTGCTTCGCTTTCCCCAGTTCAGCTACCGGGTTTGTAATTTGTGGAAGTGCCTTACTAAAGACAACAAATGCTGGTACAAACTGGAATGATAACGGGATGCTTTACACCTATTATTCAGTCGCCTTTGCCGACCCATTAACCGGATATTGTACCGGGGAAAATGGTATGATCCGGAAAACAATCAACGGCGGAAATTCATGGACAAAATTACCGACCACCGATCCATATGTTCTGAACCACATTTGCTGCATCGGACCAGATATCTGTTACGTGGTTGGAAATAATGGCAGAATTCTAAAGACAATTAATGGCGGTACCACCTGGACAGAACAGGTAAGCGGCACCACAACCAGTCTTAACTCCGTTTATTTTGTGAGTTCAACCACCGGTTATATTGCTGCCATGGACGGTTCCATTTATAGCACCATAAACGGCACATATTGGATCCGTCAACATCCCTCAGTCCCTACCCCACCCCTGTTGTCTGTCTTCTTTATTGATGCCTATACCGGGTATGTTTGCGGCTTATCCGGGACGATTTTAAAAACCACGGATGGGGGAACAACCTGGAACTTTTTAAATACCGGGGTTTCAGCAGATTTTGAAAACATTTTTTTCACAGACCAGAATACCGGTTATGCATGCTCGAGCGGCAATGGCGGCATGGTTGTAAAAACTACGAATGGAGGATCCACCTGGGTAATTCAAACAAACGGCGGGCTTGGTTCCCCAAATACTCTTTTTTTCACCGATTCTCTTATTGGTTATATGGCCGGTTACGATGGTGCAATTCACATGACACCTGACGGTGGAGTAACATGGACAGGCATGTACAGCGATTCCACTAACTTTTTGAATTCAGTTTTTTTCATGAATTCAACGAATGGCTGGGCAGTTGGAAGTTTTGGAACTTTACTGAAATTACATTGTAACAGCGTTCCTTCACCCGCGCAGGGGATCACCGGTGATCACACGATTTGCCAGGGTCAGTCAAATGTAACATATACAACCCCGGTCATTGCAGGTGCTGACTCATATGTATGGTCTTTGCCTCCCGGTGCAACAGGAGCCAGTTCTACCCATAGCATAGCGGTGAATTTCGGGACTTCTGCTTCTCCGGGGAATATCACGGTAAGTGGTAATAATTCCTGTGGTGCCGGGCCATCATCTTCTTTAGCGATCACGATAGGACCGTTACCAGCAAATGCCGGGGCCATTTCCGGAGCAACAACCGTTTGCCAGGGTCCTGAATCATCTGAATATTCAGTTCCTTTAATTGAAAATGCGACATCATACACATGGACTTTGCCGGCCGGTGTTACAGGATCAAGTTCAACGAACAGTATCCTCGTTCATTTCAGCCAGTCAGCAATTACCGGCAATATTACTGCAAGCGGACATGATAGCTGCGGAGATGGTGCGGCTTCGGCACTTCATATTCTTGTAATTCCACAACCTGCAACGCCATTGATAACTTTTAATGGAACAACTTTACATTCATCCTCCTTATACGGGAATCAATGGTATAATCAAACCGGGTTGTTACTTCATGCCACCGATCCTGACTATACTCCCGTTGTCTTAGGTGATTATTATTCAATCGTGACATTAAGCAACTGCAGTTCTGACACTTCTAATGTTATAAGTGTCACTTCGTTTGGTACAGGACAGATTGATCCGGTTAAATCAATTCAGGTTTATCCCAATCCTGCAACCGATGAAATAACATTTGAGTTCACGGGAAACCGGGGAATCATGGACTTTGAAATTTATAATTCAACCGGGCAATCTGTTGCCCAGGGTCACTTGCTGGAAAAAACTGCAGTTCAAACGAACCGCTATCATCCCGGCTTGTACTTGATCAGGTTCAGGAATGCGAGAACTGCAGGGTATAAAACATTTATAAAGGAATAGTTGATTTCCTTCTAAAAACAGCGGGGACCACCCTTTTTCGGGATGACCTCCACCATGAAATTCGTTCATATGGTGGCATTACATTCCGCCGGTGCCTGTGGTTTCCGCCGATACCGCGTTCAGTTCGAACATGCAGGATGCTCCGCCCGTGAAAAGGCCTTTTCTGATTCGCATAGCCTGTCATGCTCTTTGCAAGCAGTTTCATCGGGAAACCATTGAGTAAAAACAATGTATTCATCTCTTTATTCATGCAAAGTGACGTCAGAGTAAGCCAAACCATGTTTTAGCGTATCCTTGTGATTAATCAAATTAAAAATTACGAAAACAGGATTGAGTAGAAGGCAGTAGGCAATAATGCCTGTTGCCTTTTTCCTATTGCCTTATTCATAATAAGTTACCCCCCAACCTGTTCGGGTTCCGCAATTTTTCCTACCTTTGCACAATATATACAGCTATTTTGACATTTCACGATTTTGATTTTGAAGAGCGGTTGATTGAAGGCATCGAAGCCCTGGGGTATGAAACCGCCACCCCCATCCAGGAGCAGGCCATCCCGGCCATACTCTCCGGGAAAGACCTGATCGGTTCGGCCCAGACCGGAACCGGGAAGACAGCAGCCTTTCTGCTGCCTATCATCCAGAAAATTATATCGATTCCCCACGACGACGCCATCAAGGCGCTTGTGATCGTTCCGACGCGCGAACTGGCGCAGCAGATCGACCAGCACATGGAGGGTCTCTCCTATTTCACGCCGGTCAGTTCGATCCCCGTTTACGGGGGCACCGACGGAGCATCCTTTTCGAGGGAGCGCCAGGCCCTCGCCAACGGCGCCGACATGGTGATCTGCACCCCCGGGAGGATGATCGCCCACCTCAACATGGGCTATGTAAATCTCTCCAAACTGCGCTACCTCATCCTTGATGAAGCCGACCGCATGCTCGACATGGGTTTTTACGACGACATCCTGAAGATCATGTCGTTCGTCCCCAAGGAACGCCAGACCCTTTGCTTTACCGCCACCATGCCGAAGGACATGCGGGAACTGGCCCGTAAGATCCTGAAGGATCCCGTCGAGATCAACATCGCCCCGTCAAAGCCGGCCGAGAACATCCTGCAGATGGCCTACGTGGTGTACGACACCCAGAAGATCCCCCTGGTCCAGTACCTGCTGAAGGACCTGAACCTAAAGAGCATCCTGATCTTCTGTTCCACCAAAAGCGCGACGAAGGCTTTGAGCCATTCGTTGAAGAAATTGCGGCTGAATGCCGAGGAGATCCATTCGGATCTTGACCAGCCCGAACGGGAAAAGGTCCTGAACCGTTTCAGGAGCCGCGAACTCAACATCCTGGTGGCCACCGACATCGTTTCACGCGGCATCGACATCGAGGACATCGACATGGTTCTCAACTATGATGTGCCGAACGACGGGGAGGATTATATCCACCGCATCGGGCGTACCGCCCGCGCCCAGGCAAAAGGCGCCGCAATCACCCTCATCAATGAAAAGGACCAGGGTAAGTTTGCTACGATCGAAAACCTCCTGGGCAAGTCCATTTATAAAGGGGCGATTCCGGAATCGCCCCTTTATAAATGGACTTGCCCAGGAGGTTTTCGATCGTAGCAAACTTACCCTGGTCCTTTTCATTGATGAGGGTGATTGCGGCGCCTTTTGCCTGGGCGCGGGCGGTACGCCCGATGCGGTGGATATAATCCTCCCCGTCGTTCGGCACATCATAGTTGAGAACCATGTCGATGTCCTCGATGTCGATGCCGCGTGAAACGATGTCGGTGGCCACCAGGATGTTGAGTTCGCGGCTCCTGAAACGGTTCAGGACCTTTTCCCGTTCGGGCTGGTCAAGATCCGAATGGATCTCCTCGGCATTCAGCCGCAATTTCTTCAACGAATGGCTCAAAGCCTTCGTCGCGCTTTTGGTGGAACAGAAGATCAGGATGCTCTTTAGGTTCAGGTCCTTCAGCAGGTACTGGACCAGGGGGATCTTCTGGGTGTCGTACACCACGTAGGCCATCTGCAGGATGTTCTCGGCCGGCTTTGACGGGGCGATGTTGATCTCGACGGGATCCTTCAGGATCTTACGGGCCAGTTCCCGCATGTCCTTCGGCATGGTGGCGGTAAAGCAAAGGGTCTGGCGTTCCTTGGGGACGAACGACATGATCTTCAGGATGTCGTCGTAAAAACCCATGTCGAGCATGCGGTCGGCTTCATCAAGGATGAGGTAGCGCAGTTTGGAGAGATTTACATAGCCCATGTTGAGGTGGGCGATCATCCTCCCGGGGGTGCAGATCACCATGTCGGCGCCGTTGGCGAGGGCCTGGCGCTCCCTCGAAAAGGATGCTCCGTCGGTGCCCCCGTAAACGGGGATCGAACTGACCGGCGTGAAATAGGAGAGACCCTCCATGTGCTGGTCGATCTGCTGCGCCAGTTCGCGCGTCGGAACGATCACAAGCGCCTTGATGGCGTCGTCGTGGGGAATCGATATAATTTTCTGGATGATAGGCAGCAGAAAGGCTGCTGTCTTCCCGGTTCCGGTCTGGGCCGAACCGATCAGGTCTTTCCCGGAGAGTATGGCCGGGATGGCCTGCTCCTGGATGGGGGTGGCGGTTTCATACCCCAGGGCTTCGATGCCTTCAATCAACCGCTCTTCAAAATCAAAATCGTGAAATGTCAAAATAGCTGTATATATTGTGCAAAGGTAGGAAAAATTGCGGAACCCGAACAGGTTGGGGGGTAACTTATTATGAATAAGGCAATAGGAAAAAGGCAACAGGCATTATTGCCTACTGCCTTCTACTCAATCCTGTTTTCGTAATTTTTAATTTGATTAATCACAAGGATACGCTAAAACATGGTTTGGCTTACTCTGACGTCACTTTGCATGAATAAAGAGATGAATACATTGTTTTTACTCAATGGTTTCCCGATGAAACTGCTTGCAAAGAGCATGACAGGCTATGCGAATCAGAAAAGGCCTTTTCACGGGCGGAGCATCCTGCATGTTCGAACTGAACGCGGTATCGGCGGAAACCACAGGCACCGGCGGAATGTAATGCCACCATATGAACGAATTTCATGGTGGAGGTCATCCCGAAAAAGGGTGGTCCCCGCTGTTTTTAGAAGGAAATCAACTATTCCTTTATAAATGTTTTATACCCTGCAGTTCTCGCATTCCTGAACCTGATCAAGTACAAGCCGGGATGATAGCGGTTCGTTTGAACTGCAGTTTTTTCCAGCAAGTGACCCTGGGCAACAGATTGCCCGGTTGAATTATAAATTTCAAAGTCCATGATTCCCCGGTTTCCCGTGAACTCAAATGTTATTTCATCGGTTGCAGGATTGGGATAAACCTGAATTGATTTAACCGGATCAATCTGTCCTGTACCAAACGAAGTGACACTTATAACATTAGAAGTGTCAGAACTGCAGTTGCTTAATGTCACGATTGAATAATAATCACCTAAGACAACGGGAGTATAGTCAGGATCGGTGGCATGAAGTAACAACCCGGTTTGATTATACCATTGATTCCCGTATAAGGAGGATGAATGTAAAGTTGTTCCATTAAAAGTTATCAATGGCGTTGCAGGTTGTGGAATTACAAGAATATGAAGTGCCGAAGCCGCACCATCTCCGCAGCTATCATGTCCGCTTGCAGTAATATTGCCGGTAATTGCTGACTGGCTGAAATGAACGAGGATACTGTTCGTTGAACTTGATCCTGTAACACCGGCCGGCAAAGTCCATGTGTATGATGTCGCATTTTCAATTAAAGGAACTGAATATTCAGATGATTCAGGACCCTGGCAAACGGTTGTTGCTCCGGAAATGGCCCCGGCATTTGCTGGTAACGGTCCTATCGTGATCGCTAAAGAAGATGATGGCCCGGCACCACAGGAATTATTACCACTTACCGTGATATTCCCCGGAGAAGCAGAAGTCCCGAAATTCACCGCTATGCTATGGGTAGAACTGGCTCCTGTTGCACCGGGAGGCAAAGACCATACATATGAGTCAGCACCTGCAATGACCGGGGTTGTATATGTTACATTTGACTGACCCTGGCAAATCGTGTGATCACCGGTGATCCCCTGCGCGGGTGAAGGAACGCTGTTACAATGTAATTTCAGTAAAGTTCCAAAACTTCCAACTGCCCAGCCATTCGTTGAATTCATGAAAAAAACTGAATTCAAAAAGTTAGTGGAATCGCTGTACATGCCTGTCCATGTTACTCCACCGTCAGGTGTCATGTGAATTGCACCATCGTAACCGGCCATATAACCAATAAGAGAATCGGTGAAAAAAAGAGTATTTGGGGAACCAAGCCCGCCGTTTGTTTGAATTACCCAGGTGGATCCTCCATTCGTAGTTTTTACAACCATGCCGCCATTGCCGCTCGAGCATGCATAACCGGTATTCTGGTCTGTGAAAAAAATGTTTTCAAAATCTGCTGAAACCCCGGTATTTAAAAAGTTCCAGGTTGTTCCCCCATCCGTGGTTTTTAAAATCGTCCCGGATAAGCCGCAAACATACCCGGTATAGGCATCAATAAAGAAGACAGACAACAGGGGTGGGGTAGGGACTGAGGGATGTTGACGGATCCAATATGTGCCGTTTATGGTGCTATAAATGGAACCGTCCATGGCAGCAATATAACCGGTGGTTGAACTCACAAAATAAACGGAGTTAAGACTGGTTGTGGTGCCGCTTACCTGTTCTGTCCAGGTGGTACCGCCATTAATTGTCTTTAGAATTCTGCCATTATTTCCAACCACGTAACAGATATCTGGTCCGATGCAGCAAATGTGGTTCAGAACATATGGATCGGTGGTCGGTAATTTTGTCCATGAATTTCCGCCGTTGATTGTTTTCCGGATCATACCATTTTCCCCGGTACAATATCCGGTTAATGGGTCGGCAAAGGCGACTGAATAATAGGTGTAAAGCATCCCGTTATCATTCCAGTTTGTACCAGCATTTGTTGTCTTTAGTAAGGCACTTCCACAAATTACAAACCCGGTAGCTGAACTGGGGAAAGCGAAGCAACCGGATGTGCCGGTGAGGGAATACCCGGGGGTGTAAACTGATTGATTTGTCCATGTTGCACCCGCATCTGTGGTTTTCAGAACCGCGGAATTTCCAAGAACATAACCAACTGAAGGGCTCGTGAAAAAGACAGAATGAACGACATCGCTAAAACCGCTTGTTTGCTGAACCCATGTCAAACCGGAATTCACCGTTTTAAGGATTAAACCATTGCCGCCAACGACCCAACCGGTGGAAGGGGAAACAAAAAACACCGATCTTAAATCCTGTGTGGTCCCGCTGGTTTGCGGGGTCCATGTAATACCACCATTATTGGTTTTCAGGATCGTACCGGCTTCCCCTGCCGCGTAACCATTACTTACATCAAGAAAATAAACGGATAAAAGAAATTTCGTGGTACCACTTGTCTGAGGATTCCAGGTAACACCATGATCATTCGTTTTACAAATTACTCCCTGCTCCCCGACAGCATACCCTACACTGGTACTGGGAAATACCAAAGAATTAAAGCATCCCGACGAAGAACTTGTTTGAGTCACCCAGGTTTGTCCGCCATCGGTTGTCTTCAGAATAATCTTATTATTACCGGCAACATAACCGATATTGGAACTTGTAAAGCAAACGGATTCAAGGGTGTTTGGCGTATTACTCACCTGTTCTGTCCAGTTATTGCCTGCATCAATGGTCTTGTAGATTTTCCCGTTATCACCTGCAATATAGCCTGTTGAAGAATCCGGGAAAGAAATGGACCTCATATAAGCACCGGAAAATTTCACATCCCATGATTGTGTCATACCCGACAGGGTAACCGTAAAAAGCATGGCGGAGAGAAGAAAGGTTTTCATAACTGGGTTCATGACATTAAATATTAATATTATATTGCAATAACCTAATAGCAAAGATAAAGAATTGTTCAATAGTCAGATTCCAAAAATTGTCCGGGAAATTAGTGTGATAATCTATTAATTCCCACCCGGTCCATGGCATGGCTCACCGTCAACCATTGATGGCACCGTAGGCCCACGCCATGGCGTGGACAACCATGGGGTGATCACATTGATCCGGATCAACAATACCTTCAGGTACAATTGTGATCAAACAATTTTTATGTATTAATTTTTGATGCTCAACGGGTGCGCCTCCGTATTAAACACCACCTTCTTCAGGTCGAGGGTTGTTTCAGGGGCAAAGAGCAGGTAGGCATATTTGAGCGTCTCCGCCAGGAAAAAGCTTTCCATGGCATCGGCCTTCTCGAGCGTAACCACATTTTTCATTTCGGCAAATCCTGCATCTGTTCTGCATTTGCCGAGGATATCGCCGACCATCCGCTGTCCCATCGCCAGGTACAGAGGGTCGCGGGTTGCCCGGTAAAGGTAGAAGCAGCTTTCGAGGTTCTCGGGCCGGAGCGGGTATTCGGGGTAGAGCACCGAATCGGTGCGGAAGTTGAACTCCTCGGGTTCGATGTTGAAACGGGTCCACATGTGAAAGTTTCCCTGCTGTATCTTCGCGGCGGTTGCCAGGTCGCCTGAAAGGGCCAGGATCCCGGCATAAAAAGCGTCGAGGGCGCCGTACAGCGCATGGGTCTCCTTGCCCGAACGCATGTCTACCCGGGTGAAATAGCTGCCTGGAGACATGTCGGTGAGCAGGTATTTTTTGATGGCCCGGTTGTGGATCTCCCATGCCTGGCGGCAATCCTGGTCGCCGAACAGCAACCAGGCCTTGTAAAGATATTCGTAATAGGAGTCGATACGCGCCCCGATCTGGCTTTCGGTATTTTTCCATTCGCCTGTATTCACATTGATGGTGGTCCCCACCAGGTCGATGTCGCTACGGCGCCGGAACACCTCGAAGGCGGCTTTTTTGGCAACCAGGTAATAGGTCGAATCGCGGGTGTAGCCGGTCAGTTTTCCGAATTCAAGTAGGTAGGTCCCGATTTCGGCCGGGTTGCTCAGCGAGTCGCGCCTGGCGCCGGTTTTCAGGTTCACAAACCGGTAGGGCATCCCGGTGGGTGAGCGGAAGGCCGGCAGCAGGCGTTTGCCGAGATCCTTTGCCAGGACCAGCAGCCGCTGATCGCCCGACAGTTCATAGCCGGAGATCAGTCCGCCCATCAGCCGGATGTTGATCTCGAAAAGCTGGACCTCCCGGTCCACGTTGAAATTCATCCCCGCAACCACCATCTCCCGGGCTTCGTCCGCCTCCTTTTTCATCCCAAGGATGTAAAAGGTGTCGAAGCCGTCGAGCGGCGTCATGAGGAAGGAAACACCATACCAGTTCCGGCCCGTTTTGCTTATGGGATTCAGGGCATCGCAACCGCGCGCGTATTTTTTATAACCCTTCCAGGCATGCCTGCAGGCCTCCCTGATTTTGAGACATTCGCCGGCTTTTTGCTTTTCGGTAAAGCGTTGCTGTGCATGAAGGGTCAGCCCGAGAAAGAGGATAACAAGCAGGAGCAGTTTACGGGTCAGGGTCATAGGATCAGTTTATTGGTTTCCATGAGTATGGTGATGGTCCTCACAATCTGGCCCAAAGATAGGAAACACCTTCCCGATTCCAAGCGAAGTGTGTTCAAAAAAAAAGTTGGGATTTTCGTATTACCTTTTCGGTTTAAACCGATTAAGCAGTATAACCGGGAGCCTGTTATCCCATCCCCCCGGGGAGTCACCAACAAAAAACCAGGCAGATGGCTAAATGTAATGAAAATGTGCTTCTCAGGAGCATCAGCGGGCGTCTCGGCAATGTCGTCGTTCAGCGAAACGGAGTCGTCCGTACAAAACCCAAACCCGCAAAGCGAAAGCCTTCTCAAAAGCAGGAGGAACATCACCACCGGTTTGTCCTTGCCCGGGAATATGCCCGCGAGGTGGTGGCCGACCCCGGTCGGTCGGAACCATACAAGGCAATCCTGGTGCGGTTAAAAAGGAAACGGAAATTGAACATCGGGGTGTACCAACTAGCCATCAGGGATTACATGAATCCCCCCGTGGTCTTCGGGGCACTGCTTGATCATGATGGCGGTGACTCCCGGTACACAGTGGTCGTAGAAACGAACGATATTTATGGGATTGCGCGCGTGGAGGTAACGTTTTCAGCACCCGGCGGGCAAAGGCGTGAAACGGGTGAAGCAGAGGTCATGTTATATGGGTTAACCTACCGGTATGTCATCCGCGATATTTCTCTGGTCCTGCCCGGGACGAAATGCAGCATCCGGGCCTTCGGCATACCGGGCAGCGCTATGGAAAAGGATTTTGTGTGTTCGGGTCAGCCTGTCGTGGATCTCAAACTCCTCCCCTGACCATTCCCCCTTCTTCTCCGCTAAGCCTTCCCTAAGTCTCGGCTAAGTCTTCCCTAATTGGCTGACCGGTAAGACACATGCCTCCTCCATGCCCCGGTTCAAATTTCAAACTTCGTTAATCGATATTCGAGATCCCTTCAAAACTTCGCGATTCTTCGATACATCACTATTCTTCCTCTCCATTCATTGCATTCTGAAAAAAAATTGTAAATTTGCAGCCCTTCAGCGGGGTAATCACCCTGCTGGCCGGAAAAGTTCTTTTAAAGTTCAATCATTGCCTCGGGATGTAGCGCAGTTGGCTAGCGCACCGCGTTCGGGACGCGGGGGTCGGAAGTTCGAGTCTTCTCATCCCGACATAATACAAAAATAACACCCTGAATATCAGGGTGTTATTTTTATTATGAACCAATAGTGAACCAAAAACGATTATAAAACATCAAATTTTGACCGTTTATTGATGTTTCGTTTCCTTTTTGTTTCTTTTTGAAACTTGGTTAGGGTCACTGAGGATGTCTTTCAACTTTGTTTTTCTTTGATGGTTGGTCATATCTTCCCAGTACCTTTCATTCATTAACTGTCCAAAGTAAGTAACATAAGGGTAGACACTGAAAAGTCTATGACTTTCAAGAAGGAACTCGTCATCAAAAATCTGTACAGTTAGGTAATAGTGTTTATTACTATTGATGATATCCACTGGTATCTTATTCAGGTCTATGTTGAGACATCCCATCTTTTCAGTCGGGTTAGACCCGTCATCCTGATAGTACAAAGTTATCTCACAGGGGATGTTGTTTTCTTTCAGGTAGACCAATAAGGACGATATCTCGTCTATACCCTTCCTATTTCTTCTCATTGTCACTTACATCAATGTTAATGGAGTAGTGTCATTGAGGATGTCATCCAACCTTGTCTTCCTTTTATGGTTGGTCATATATTCTCCGAACCTCTCGTTCATTCTCTCTTCAAGTTTTTCAATGTACATTTTGTTACCAACTGGGTTAAAATGGAAAATACGCACATATTGACCCCCTCCGTACGTTTTAAGTTAACCCCCTGATTACGCACCAAATTGACCCCCTCTTTACGGGGCAAATTGACCCCCTGAAAACAGATATCCTACCTTAAGGCAAGTTTGCTTAATGTTGATGACAAATCAACATTGAATGCCATGGCAAACAATCCGATAACTATGAGTAAAATACGACACGTATTGCGGCTTTACTTTCAGAAGAAAGGCAAGAAAGCCATCAGTGACCAGACCGGTGTTGCACGCAACACGATCAGGAAATACCTTTTGATCTTCAGATCGTTGAATATCCCGTGGGATGAGCTGAGCAAGCTCAGTGACAGCGAACTGGAGAAGCATTTTATCAGGGAGGGCCCAAAGGAGCCTTCCGAACGACTCGACGAGTTGCAAGCCTTTTTCCCCACGGTTGATAAAAGGCTGAAACGCCGGGGGATGACCCGGGGGATATTGTGGGAGGAATATCAGAAAACACACGGCAATGCCTTTGGGTTTACGCAGTTTTGTAAGCATTACAGACGCTGGA
>Ga0118677_10008335_pt1 | contig 16655 bp, 11 predicted proteins | sample AliMusrvi5mmetaG_FD_86154 | JGI IMG/M metagenome (GOLD analysis project Ga0118677, IMG submission 86154) | reverse complement strand
GTTATACTTATATATTATTTCTTAATTTTGTACATCAATCAATTATTATTTTACACTTAAATTTAGAGAATATGAGAAAAAGAATTTTACTTAGTTTATGTTTGGAAAAAAGATTAAGATCTTTAGTTTTAGTTCTTATCGGCTTTTTTGGTTTTAGTTCAAGTGTTTTTGCATTTGATATCCCTGCAAGTACAACTTACTATTTTGATAATAGTCAAACTCAATGGAGTAGTGTAAGTATTTTTGTAGGACATGCAACATATTTACGTTCCTACACTATGACCTCTGTTGGAGGTGACGTTTATTCTGTTACATTAGCTGCATGGAATGGTGCTACTGCACTATATTTTGGTAATGGAGATGGTGGAGTAAGTGCTGGTTCTGGTAGTTATAATGTTGGTACAGCTGCTGGTTCTTTACCAACACCGATAACTGGAAAAACCAATAATTGGACTTCTCTTCCTGCTGCAAATAATTATTATATACCATATGCAAATAGTGGAATTTCAATAGCAGGTGAATGGAAATCTGATTTAACTATTCCTTCGGCTGTTCTCAGTGGTACAAATGTTATGTTTTATATTAATCAGAGTTATGGAACTGGTACTTTGGGAGTGACAAACAACATTTCAAGTACATGTATATCAACTGTATCTACGACTGTACTTAGTACAACTGATGTTTATTTGACAATGGCTGCTTCAAATTTGCCAACTACTCTTTCAGTAACAAATAATTGTGGTGGTTGGTCTGGTACAGGTGGTTTTACAAGTCAGACAGCAGCAAATGTTGCAGGAGCTAGATATATAACAGGTGCTTCGAATTCAAAAACTTCTGCATCAGTTTCGGCTATTCCAAGCAGTTCATCGATTCCTTCTGGAACAGCTTCAATTAATTTGACTGCAACAACAGCAACCACATCGGCATATGGTAGGAATATGTACATTCAATATTATGTTGATGGTGCTAGTACACCTACACTTACTTCCAGCAGGGTAACTTCCACATCGACTGTTACATCTTATACAACATCTGGATTATCGGTAGGTGTACATACTATTGTTCCAGTTATGACGGACAGATTAGTTTTTTTGGTGGGTTCGTCTTTTACTGTTACAGTAAATGCTTTGGCAACCATAACAACCGGTACAATCACAGGTTCTCCGTTTTGTGCCGGTTCTTCTATTTCTGTCCCTTTTACTATTTCAGGAACTTATTCAAGCAATACTTTTACCGCTCAATTATCTGATGCATCAGGATCTTTTTCATCTCTGGTATCGCTTGGTACTTTAGTCCAAAATACTGCTGGAACTATTAGTGGAACAATTCCAAGTGGAACTTCTACAGGGACTGGATATCGAATTAGGGTTATATCAAGCAGCCCATCAGTTACCGGTTCTGATAATGGAACAGATATTTCAATAAACGCTATTCCAGTTGTAACCGGACAACCTGCAAATAATTCTTCATGTGCTGGCTCAGGTGTGCCAACATTCAATGTTACAGCTACAGGAGCAGGATTAACTTACCAATGGTACGAATTTAACGGTTCAATCTGGAGTAGTATCAGCAATGGTGGTATTTATTCGAATGCAACTACAGCAACCCTGACATTGACTAATCCTTCATACTCAATAAATGGATACAAATATAAATGTACTGTTACAGGTACATGTACACCTTCAGTTACAACTGATGGTAATGCTACTTTAACTGTGTCTCAAACTCCCGTTGGAGGAACAGCAACACCAACTTCTTTAAATGTATGTAATGGTGGCACAACTTCTATCTCATTGACAGGTTCTACCGGTACTATTCAGTGGCAAAGTTCATCCGATGGTGGTAGTACGTGGTCTGATATTTCATTAGCAACTTCTACACCTTATACTACAGCTGCACTTTATCGGGGAACTTTATATCGTGCCAAATTAACATCTGGTATTTGTACAACAGCTTATTCAAGCGTGGCTGCTGTAACAATTTCAGAAAGTAATGCCGATTCTCCAACTTATTCCTCATCATGGTCTAATGGACAGGATGATCATACGACTGGATTTGGAGCATGGAGTTTAACGAGCACAGGTGGAACTGCTTCATACTTTACCGAAACTTCTGATATTAGTTATCCAAGTGGAAAATCATGGGGTATGTATCACAGTGGTTCGGGTTATGTGTCAAATGCAGTCAGACCATTTTCGAGTGTTATGACAACGGGAACTTCATTAACGTTTTCTATTGAAAACGAATTAGTTTATAGTAACGGCGGAACTCATGGAACTGTAGGTTTCAGTTTACGTGATGCCAGTCATAATAATTTAATGGAATTATTTTTTGTAGGAGGTGATACACACTATTATTTATTTGATAACAATACATCCACTCAAACAAGTTTTGGATTTTCAACTAATTGATCTACTGATAAAGAAAACTCTTTCAATGATTTTTCTAAATTTATTTTTTGATTCATATTTAATTTTAATTTTATTTTGTTTTATCTTCCCTTGCATAGTTTATGCGAACACTCCCGCGTCATCCGTGGACGCAACTGCTGATAAATCTGTCAGCGAATTACGTTCAAAACAACAAGAAGCCGCGCTCAAAGAAGCGAATTTTGAACAGTTGCAAAAACTTAATCAAGAACAGCAAAAACAACTCGAAGAAGAAACGGAAGATATCTATAAACAGGCGTTGGAGGCTTTTAATCTGAAGAAATATATAAAAGCTAGGGATTTGTTAGGAAGTATTGAAAGTGTTCTTCCTAATTATAAGTCTACTCGGGATTACATTAGACGAACTGATCAGCTTATGACGGAAGATGAAAAACGTCAAAGAAGAGAAATTGATAAAATCTTAGAACAACAGCAGCAACGAGAGAAAATTCTAAAGAAGATTCATGAAAAATGGGCGGAAAATAATAAAGCGAAAGAAGAAGCTCGTAAGAGAGAAGAAATCCGTCAAATACAAGAAATGGAAAGAATAGAAGAATCTCGCAAACGACTTGACAAAAAGTTGAAACAAGAAGCAGAGCAAAAAGAACAAGAACGTCAAAAAAGGCTTCAAGAAGAACAGGAAAAGAAGGAGCAGGAACGCAAACGGTTAGAAGATTTGAATAAACGAAAAGAAGAAAATCAGAAGAGAATTGAAGAACAGCGTAAAGAGGCCCTGCAACACAAAGAGCAAGAGCGTCAAGAAAGACTTAAAGAACAGCAGGATAGAAAAGAAAAAGAACGTAAACGATTAGAAGATTCGAATAAGCGAAAAGAAGAGGATCACAAGAGAATTGAAGAACAGCGTAAGCAGGCCGCGCAACAACGAGAACAAGAGCGTCAAAAGAAGGCCCAAGAATATCAAAATAAGAAGGATCTGGAACGTAAACGCTTAGAAAATTTGCGCAAACAAAAAGAGGAATCTCAAAAGCGAGATGAGCAACGCAGAAAAGAATCTTTAGACCGAAGAGAACAAGAGCGTCAAAAGAAAACCCAGGAACACAACGATAGAAAAGAACAAGAGCATAAGAGGTATGTAGAACTTCAAAGACAAAAAGATTCCAATCATAAAGAAAACAATGTTCAAAAATCGGAAGTTAAGACAACCAAAGAAGTTCAACAAAAAGTTGAGCCTCTTAAAGAACAACCAAAATTAGAGAATCCTAAAGAAAATCCTGTGGTTCAAGCGAGTCCTGTGGCTGTGGCCTCTGTTTCTCAAAGAGTGCAACAAGTAGACGAAGCCCAGCTCTTGTCTGACTTGGCTGAGAAATCTTCACAACTTTATCATCAAATTGCTGATTTAGCTGATGATAAGGATACCATGGTTGCTAAAAGAAAATTGGCCAGAGTAGATGAGGTCTTACAAAACTTGAAACAAGAAAAGGAAAGAGCTCTCATGCACATGCGTGAGGCTGATCTGCAAAAACGTAGTAAAGAATTTAATGAACAAAGAATGCTTCGTCAGCAACAAGCCCAGAAAATTTACGATGAAGCCCTTGGATCTCTCAAAGCTGAAGATTTTGATACAGCAAAGAAGAAGTTTATAGAGGTAGAGACAATTGATCCCAACTTTAAAGCGACCCACAATTATTTAAGTCACATTGATCAAGATAAAAAGCGTGTGCAGCATGACGCTTTGGCAGAAAAAATGCGTGAAGAGGAAATTAAAGCCAGGGAAGAACTAAAGAAAGCTAAAGAACGGGAAGCTCTCCAGAGGGCCCAGCAAGAAGAGTTGCGTAAAGAGAAATTAAGCGAACAAATGAATTTGTTGTCACAAATGGCTAAAAGAGCGGCGGACATTAATGACGATATTTTAAGATTAGCTAAAGCCAAGGACTATGCTGGGGCAAAAGCGAAATTTGAAAAACTCGAAGAAATTATGGCTGATTTAAAAAGCCTCAAAGAAACCATTGCTCATGCAAAGGAAGTTGATAATTTAAATAAGAATCAAGCTAAGCAACAAATTCAAATCGAAAAAGAAAGAGCAAAAGTCTTACGAGAAAAATCTTTTCAAGTCTCTGGACATGCTAAGCAGGGCATATCCAAAGAAACTAAAAGGGAAGAAACTTTAAACATTAAAGAAGCAAAGATTTATAAAGACAAAGAAGAAAAACGACAAAAAGATTCACTGCTCCGTCAGGCCATAGAACTTTATAGAGCAAAGAAATATACAACAGCCAGAATTATCTTTTATGATTTAGTGACTAAGAATGATTCTAGAGCTGTATCGTATTTAAAGAAGATTGATCAATTAATTCACGAAAGTCTTGTAAAGGCCAGAGATTCCCAATATCGAGAGCGTTCGGATTATTTGCAAGAGAGATTGCGTCAACAACGCCTTAAAGAAGTTATTGAGACTCAAGACCGACAGCGCCAAAAGAAATTATCTCAAGAACTAGAAAAACAAAAACGAGTATTTGAACAAGAACGTGAGCAAGAACGTCGGCGTATACAAATGTTAAAGATGGAACAAAATGAGTGGAAACGTTTAGAAGCTCAGCGTGCTCAGATGGAGGCCAAAGTCCAACAGAATAATGAGGAATATCATTTTAGAAAGATTAAGCCTGGTAAAAAGACTAAACAAGTTAAACCTAAAGAAGAAACAATAGGTTTTAAACATGTGGAAGATGAAGGCAAACAAAAACTTCAAGAAGCAAAAGAACAGAAGATAAAACAACAAGAGGCATTGAAAAAACAAAAAGAAGACGCTTTAAAATTAGAGGCTGAACAAAAAGATAAGGAACAACAGAAGAATATCCAAGCGCAACAAGATAAACAGGCGGCTGAACGTAAGCGATTAGAAGATTTGCGTAATCAGAAAGAAGAAGCGCGCAAAAAGATTGATGAACAACGCAAAGCGGCCTTGGCCCAAAGAGAACAGGAGCGATTAAAAAGAATTCAAGAACGACAGGCTAAGCGAGATGAACAGCGTAAACGATTAGAAGATTTGCGCAATCAGAAAGAAGAAGCGCGCAAAAAAAATGATGAACAACGCAAAGCGGCCTTGGCCCAAAGAGAACAAGAGCGATTAAAAAGAATTCAAGAACGACAGGCTAAGCGAGATGAAGAGCGAAAAAGATTAGAAGATATCCGCAAACAAAAAGAAGAAGAACGCAAGCAAAAGCAAGAGGCTCGTCAGAAAGAAGAAGCACGATTAAAACAGGAAGCTGAGCAAAGAGAGCAGGAACGTTTAAAGAAGCTTCAAGAGCTGCAAGAAAAGCAAGAACAGGAACGCAAGCAAAAGCAAGAGGCGCGTCAGAAAGAAGAAGTACGATTAAAGCAGGAAGCCGAGCAACGAGAGCAGGAACGTCTCAAGAAGCTTCAAGAGCTGCAAGAAAAGCAAGAACAGGAACGCAAGCAAAAAGAAGAGGCGCGTCAAAAAGAAGAGTTGCGTTTGAAGCAGGAAGCTGAGCAACGAGAGCAGGAACGTCTAAAGAAGCTTCAAGAGCTTCAAGAAAAGCAAGAACAAGAACGCAAGCAAAAGGAAGAAGCCCGCAAAAAAGAGGAAGATCGCCTTAGACAAGAAGCAGAGCAAAATGAGAGAGAACGTTTAGAGAAACAAAAAATTGAAGAACATGACCGTCTAGAAGAACAACATAAAATTGAAATAGAGAAAGCTGTTAAAGAGCGACAAGAAAAGCTCGAAGCTGAACGCCAAGTGATTCGTCAACAGCTAACTAAAGGTGTTGAATCTATGTATCAAGATGCCCTCAAGCTTTATAAATCTGGTGATTATAAAGCTGCAGCTGTGCGGTTTTTGGATGTTCAGGACTTGATACCTAACTATAAGAATTCTAACGATTATCTGAAGAAATCTCAAGATCGAGCTAATCAAGAACCGGTTCCGCCGTTACCAAAGGTTCTTAATCCAGTTGTAACGAACAGTCTTCCAAAAACCACTACGTCTACTCAAAAAGACGAAATATCAAAAACATTAGATTTATTTGAAGCCAACACCCAATGAGATGGCCTAATAATCTACCTAATCATTTAGCTGACCAAAAGAGTCCGTATTTGCTTCAGCATGCGGATAATCCAGTGGATTGGTATCCATGGACAAGTGAAGCACTTGGAAAAGCACAGAAAGAACAAAAGCCTATTTTGCTTTCTATAGGTTATTCCACCTGTCATTGGTGTCATGTGATGGCCCACGAGAGTTTTGAGAATCTAGATACCGCAAAGTTCATCAATGAACATTTTGTAGCAATTAAAGTAGATAGAGAAGAACGGCCGGATTTAGACCAGATTTATATGTCTGCTGTGACAGCAATGACAGGCCAGGGAGGTTGGCCTTTGACTGTTTTTCTAACGCCACAGGGAAAACCCTTTTATGGCGGGACCTATTTTCCTCCGTTGGCCAAATGGGGAAGTCCAGGATTCATGGATTTACTAAAGACTGTTGCCCATGCTTGGAAGAACCAGAATCAAGATATTCTATCAACTAGCGAGAAGATCACACAATTACTCCATGACCAAACACAGAAAATTGTTGTTGATGCTAAGACCCCTTCGGTGTTGTTGCTGGAGATGGCATACCTTCAAATTACGAGCCAATTCGACCGTAAAAATGGTGGTTTTGGCAGCGCCCCTAAGTTTCCTATGGGCCATCAACTGTCCTTCTTATTACGTTATTATAAACGCAGTCATGAGGCCGAAGCTTTGGAGATTGTGGAAAGGACTTTAACAGCAATTGCGCATGGTGGGATTTATGATCATCTAGGCGGTGGTTTTCATCGATATTCGACTGACGCCAATTGGCATGTTCCTCACTTTGAGAAAATGCTTTATGATCAAGCCTTGTTAACTAAAACTTATTTGGAATCTTACCAATTAACTGGGAATGCGCACTATGCCCGTATTGCTAAAGAAACACTCGATTATGTTTTAAGAGATATGCAGCAACCTGAAGGCGGTTTTTACTGTGCGGAAGATGCGGATAGTTTGACGCCTGATGGGACGCGCAAAAGCGAAGGGGCCTACTATATCTGGTCTAAAGAAGAAATTACGGGAGTATTGGCCAAGGAAGAAGCTGAGATTTTTAATTATGCCTTTGGTGTTGCTCCTGAAGGTAATGCGAAATTTGATCCTCATGATGAATTTCAGGGAAAGAATATTTTATATTTGGCCCATTCTCTTGAGGATGTCGCATCCCAATTTAATATTGACGTGCCTCAAGCCCAAGAAATATTAAACAAGGCAAAATCCAAACTTTTTGATTTTCGAAAAGGACGTTCTAGGCCTCATTTAGATGACAAGATTTTGACTGATTGGAATGGGTTAATGCTTGGAGTCCTTTCTTTCGCGGGCGTTGTTTTGGGGGAGGAACGTTATATAACGGCAGCTAAAAGGGCAGCGGATTTTATGTTGCTTCATTTAAAGAGGCAGGGTCGATTATTGCATTGTTGGCGTCAGGGGCAAGCGGATATTTTGGCCACCTTGGAAGATTACGCGTTTTTTATTAATGGTCTTATTGATTTATATGAAGCCAGCTTTGATGAACAATATTTAAATGAAGCCAAAGGTTTAACTGAGGATATGATTAACTTATTTGAAGATAGGGCTCAAGGAGGCTTTTATCTTACTGCCAATGATGCTCCCGAATTGATCATAAGGCCCAAGGAGATTTACGACGGGGCCATACCTTCTGGAAATTCTGTTGCGGCCTACGTTTTAGTAAGAATTCAACTCTTAACGTTGGAAGATAAATGGCTTGCCCATGTTGAAAATATTTTCAAAGTTTTCTTTACTTCAATTGAAGAAAGACCTCCTGCCTATACTTTTGCACTTTGCGCTTTGGACTTTTATTTAGGTCCATCTTTGAATATTGTCTTAGAGGGGCCCTTAGAAGATTCAAAACTTGCGCAAATGAAAAGAGTCGTGTATAAATATTTTATACCGAATAAGTCGCTGCTTTTTAAGCCTTCAACCGTGCCGGCTACTGTTTATGTGTGTCAGTTGAATGTGTGTCAAAAACCGACACAGGAAATCAGTGAATTAGAAAAGCAGTTGTTGCAGCAATAAAGGAGAACGCAGTGAGACCTTTTGTCATCGGATTATTTATTATTACACTCTTAGCGGGTATTATGGCAAAAATGTTAAGTAATCATCAAAGTTCTTCAGACCAAACGGGTTTGGTTGGGAATATTTTAAATGCAATTGGCGTAAGGAAGCATGCTAAAGAGCAAACGGCTCAAGCCGATGAAATTGCGCGTCAATTTGGAGAGAAAAAGAACTCTTTTAGTGAATATTTACAAGACCAACAGAGAAACTTGAGATCTTCGCGAGAAGAAATGGGGTCTTTGACACAGATTATTAAGGAGGTGTCCAATAAGGAATCCAGTGTAGATATTCTACGTCTTAAAGAATTAATGAAACAATGTGAAGATAGAACCGCTCTTTTAATTGAACATGGTAAGGAGATTGAGAAATTTAATGAAGAACGCATGAAGGCAAATGCAAAGTTGGCTTTAGAGGCGGATAAGAATTTTTTTATATCTAACAGTGATCGTAATAGGCTTTTAGCGCAAATTAAAGACGGTCTTGACCAGCAAAATGACCGTATGTCTCAACAATTACAAGACAATCAAGCATTAAGAAATAAAATACAGCAAATTCATGATCAGGTCCAACAGATGCATGATCAAGAACTTTTAAAACAGAACACTCAATTGGCAGAAAGATTACAAACTGTTTCTGATAAGACTCAAACCGTTTTAGATGCTGTTGGGCATCAAGAACAAAAATTGCAGGACGTCAGCCAAAAGAACCAAATTGTATTGGATTCTATGAAAGAAAAAACAGATCGTTTAAAGCAAAAAAATCAAGATTTTATGGATCGCAATCGCCAGAACATTTTAGATAAAACACAAGCTGCTAATGACCGAATACAGGATCAATTAGAAAAACTTCAAGAACATAGACCCCAAAGGTATTAAAATAATCTTATAAGGAGATGTATGAGGTTCTTAAAGAATTTATTTATGGGTATTGTAGTTGTCTTTTTTTTGATTTTAATCGTTTTATTTATTTTTCTAAAGTTCTTCAACGTTGATAAGTACCTACCCCAAATTACTCAGCAGATCAGTCAATCCCTAGGCAGAGTAGTTAACATTGATCACGCAAACTTAGGACTTGGGTTTAATGGCTTATCATTGGATTTGAAGAAAATAAGTATGAGTGATAATTCTCATTTTAGTACAACGCATTTATTGGAGGTAGAAAAGGTTCACTTAGGGTTGGATTGGGTAGCTCTAGTATTACAAAGAGAGATTCATGTGATCGATGTTATTGTTGATTCTGCTCATGTGTCTATTGTCCGTTTAGCCGATGGTCAAATCAATGTGCAAACATTAGGGCAATTATCTAATCCTGATGCTAATTCGAAGATAACTCTAACCCAGGCTCCTGTAACTTCGTCAGCAAACACGACACCTGCAATGGTTTTACCTGTTATATCCGTAAAATCTCTTCTACTGGAACATGCGCAGATTTCCTTTGAGGATCGAAATCCACAAATGCCCATGCATATCCTTGTTGAAGATATTAAAGCCCAAATTAATAACTTTTCTTTAACCCAACCTTTTGATTTTAACGTGGGATTCAATGTTTTTAGTAAAGGAACAAAAAATATTGATATCAACGGCCATTGTCGATTAGATTTAAACAAGACGAACGTTAATATCTCTGATTTAAATATTAAAACTGATTTGAGCCAATTGGATTGGTCCAAAATCAAAGCGATTAGTCCAGCATTAGAAAATTTGCCTGTTATTAAAGGGATTTTCTCAATAGAAATTCCCCAATTAAATCTTTCATCCAAAGGAATGGATGCTTTATCTTTTAAGGTCTTTTTAAAGCAGAATCTTGGGGAAATAGTTCTTTCTTCTGAAACGCATGGATTATTAACCATACCCGTGTATAGTTTTCAACTTCAGAGTAAGGATATTAAAGTAGATGAAGTCGTTGATGAAGATAATTGGCCTATAGTGTTAAAAGGAACACTTGTGGGGCAGTTTTCTGGTTCAGGAGAAAGTTTCTCCTCAACACAAATGTTAAATAATTTAAAAGGGCAGGGGGAATTTAATCTTAATGATGCCAAGATTGAGAAATTAAACATTCTTAAAATCATTTTAGATAAGATAAATTTTATTCCTGGTTTAGGTAATATTCTACAAGGGGCCTTGCCAGCGGCTATTAAGGATAAACTAGATACGGACACAACTGTTTTAAATAAAGCGCACACAAAACTTAAGATGGAGAATCAAATTATTTCTGTCGATGATACACAAATAGAATCCAATGTTTTTTCTATAACAGCTCAAGGGACGGTTGGTTTTGATTTAGCGACGAATATGGATGTAAAGACCTATCTGGCCTCAGATGTATCAAGTGCCTTAGTGAAATCAGCCAAACCCTTACAGGGCCTTTTGGATGATCAAAACCGGTTATATATACCTGGCAAAGTCTCAGGTAAAATTCCTTCCATTGCTTACCAACCGCAAATAGATTATATAACCAAGAAGGTGGCAACATCCGAAGGTGCAGAACAAATTAATAAACAATTACAAAAGGTTCTAGATAAAAATCCCGCGGTTAAAAGTATTTTTAATGCCGTCTTTGGCGACAAGAAGAGCCAAGACGGTTCAGACAATGCTTCGACTGATTCTTCGACAAGTTCTTCGACGAGTACTGATAATCAAAATCAAACCCAAGAAGAACCTTCGAAGAAATTAATCAATAATGTGTTAAAGGGCATTTTCCGTTAATGAAGTTCTTTTTACTCATTTTGTTGGCCTGTTGGCTAGCTTTTGCACCAGGTGAGCATACCCAATTTGTTCTGGATGATTATTACTGTATTGTCCAGAATCCTTTAATTAAACAACCAGCTCTATATTTTAAGATTTTTACCTCGCACTTATTTGATGCGTATAAGCCTTACGGGAACATATATTATCGTCCCATTCTGGAATTGTCCTACGCTCTTGATTTTCATTTATTCAAATTAAATCCCGTTGGGTTCCAATGGATTAACTGGTGTATTCATTTAATAAATGCCTGGTTAGTGTTTGTTTTGATTTGGATGCTTTTTAAAGACAGATGGTTGTCTTTTTTAACAGCCATTTTTTTTGTGGTTTTACCCGCCCATGAATGGGTTGTAAGATACATAACTGGCCGGGGGGATTCTCTGCAGGCTTTGTTTGGGTTGCTTTCTTTAATAACTTTAATCCGAGCTTTTGAAACTAAAAAGATTTTTTATTATGTAATCATGGGCTTGAGCTTGATTTTGAGTGTTCTGAGTCGAGAATTTGGTTATTTAATGCCTCTTTTTGGATGGCTTTGTATCTATATCTATCGTCAAAAAGAACGGCCAGTCTTGCCTTTTGCCTTGTGGTGGATGGCCATTGGCAGCCTATGCTTAATTGTGGCGGGGCATCTAATAACTAAACTAGGCCCCATTCAATCCTTACATCTATGTTATTTTACTTCTATTGGTTTTTGTTTAGCCATTGCCTATCTTTTATTAAGATCTTCTATAGGAAGAATGTTCGGGGGAGTCTTGGTCGTTGTTTTGGCACTTATAAGTTTGTTTCAAGGCCCCTTTTGGATTAAAGAAGAGGTTTTGTTAAGGCATACGCATAGTTTAGAAACAAAGGCCTATACCATTTGCCATCAACAGCTTTTGATGAAATATGATGAAGATGTGAAAGCTATCACTGAATTTATTCATCAACAAAAGAATCCTTCTATTAAGAGCCTGTGGTGTTGGCGTTTAGGACAGATTGCCTATCTCCATGGGGATTTAAGTCATGCGGGAGAGTATTTTGAACAGTCTTTAAAATATAACCCGACCAACATTAATTCTTTAAATGCCAGGGCTGTTGTTTATTTGCAATTAGGCAATGATCTTGAAGGCTTAAACCTTTTAAATAAGGCCTATCAACAGGACCCTAATTATATCGACACACTTAATAATTTAGGCACCTATTATTTAGCTCATAAGGATCCACTCCTGGCCCAAAAGTTTTTAGCGCAGGCAAAATACCTTGCAGGATATGAACGAACATAAAACACCTTTTGATTCTCGATTTAGAATTAAGATTTTTAAAAGAATAGAGGAGATTCTCCCTTCGCAATGGGATACATTCTTTCCCAATATCTTAGAGGATCATTCATTCTTTAAAGCGCTGGATGAATCTTGTTTTGATCAGTTTTCATTTTATTATATTCTCGTCTACAAAAATGATGCCCCAATCGCGGCCGCTTCTTGTTTTATTATGGATTTTCCTTTAGATATTTCTGTTACAGGCCCTTTTAAAACAATGACTAATGGAATCAAGAAGCTGATGCCTGGATTGATTAATCCTAAAGTCGTCGTGTGTGGTCTACCTATGGGGGCAGGGAGGATTGGTGTGATTAGTCCTTCTTATGAGGCAATTGAAAAGATTAACGAAGGTATCGAAGTTATAGCTAAAGAAAACAGGGCTTCCTTAATTTTTTATAAGGATTTTTCTGCAAGTTATGAGGAATTCTTAAAGCCAATTCTAAAAGAGGGCTATACAAGGATTGAGAGTTTACCGAACACAGAAATGGAAATTAATTTTAATAATTTTGATGAGTATTTAAAAACCTTGAGCCCCTCATCAAGGGAAGGCCTTAAAAGAAACTTTAAGAAAGTAGACAATAAGGTCAAGTTTTCTTTGGAGATGGTTAATGCCTTAGATGAAACAATATTGCCTCAAGTCTATGGCCTATATCTTCAGACATTTGATAATCATGAATTGGGTTTTGAGAAGTTACCGATGGAGTTCTTTAGAAAGATTGCCCAAAACATGCCCAATGAGACAAAATTTTTCTTGTGGCGGGTGGATGGTAAATTAGTGACCTTTGCCTTATGTCTTGTTAGAGGTGACTATTTTATTGATTATTATCTTGGCTTTGATTATTCCCTCAACAATCAATATTACCTGTATTTCATTAGATTTAGGGACCTTCTAAAATGGTGTGTTGAGCACGGGATACAACGATATGAAATGGGACAGACTTCTTATGAAGCCAAAAGGAGATTAGGTTTTAAATTCATTAGATATTTTGTGTATATCAAACATCGAAATAAAGTTCTAAATTTTATCCTTAAGCCCTTTATCCAATTAATGAAACCAGAAAATTTTGATCCAGTTTTTAAGTTAATTGATAAGAACAATTAGTGAAGCATTTGAAGTAAAGAGGGAGTAAGAAGCCAATTTAAGGTGCAGCTGCCTTTGGATAGTTTCTCTGTGCTTAAACAACATAGCCCGCCTTTTTTAAAATCAATGGATATGGAAGATTCCCCAGCTAGAAGATACGAAACCAGCCCGCTTAAGTGGGGTTGGTGGCCAACTAATAAGATGTTTTGAGAGCTTGGAAGATGGTTATTGATTTCTTTGATTAAAGGTTCAAAACTAGCATCGGGAATTAAGTTTTTTGTTAGTAGAATAGAATCAGTCTTGATTTTAAGAACTTCCGTCACAATTGCGGCAGTTTCTTTAGCTCGAATATAAGGGCTTGAGAGAATAGTGTCAAAGGACAATTTTAAGATCTGCATGCCTTGAGCAATCCTCTTCATTTTATAACGGCCTTGTGAAGTCAAGGGGCGTTCGCAATCATTTTTATATCCGCCCGTCTCGCGATCAACCGCTATTGCATGTCTTAATAGGTATAGTTCCATAATTTTTTCCTTTCTTTATTATATTAACACAATAACTCTTCTATCCACGACAGTATAATTTGAGCTTTTTATCTTAATAAGTTTATGCTAAAATTACTAATTATAAAGAGGTTGCCCTATGCAAAAGAAACAAATAAAAGCTACTACATGGGTCGTTGAGTATCGTCATTTTATTCGCCATCCATTATGTATGCCTCTGACATATAAAGTGATTGATTCAAAAATGAAAGCTAACCAAAAGGAAATATTTTCTCAGACCCTTAACGTAAGCCTTGGAGGGTTATTGTTTTCTTCAAAATTATCAGTGACTCCTGGAGCAACCATTATGATCAAAATGCCTTTTGAGAATAAGGAACATAATGTGAAAGCCAAGGTCCTTCGCTGTGTTAAGAATGAAGAGATCAAGCTTTATGATATTGCGGTAAGTTTCTTAAGGGTCCATGAAGCATTTAAGGTCAAAATGATTGAGCAGATTTATCATATTTTAGCATATCGTGATTTGCTTTGTTTACAATTAGGCAAGCATGTTTCCCTGGAAGATGCCTCTCGTAAGTGGGTTAAGAAATTTTCAGAGAAGTTCAGAAAACTGTATTGGTAGGCAGCCTACCCAGTTAAACTCACCAAGATAATTCCAATCATAATCAGAAGAGTTCCTAGCCAGCGCTTGAGGCCTACTGTTTCTTTAAGAATCAAACTGCTAGCCAGGGCGATCAAGACAAAGTGTAGGCTATCAACGGCATAGGCAAAACTAAGTTGGGCCTTGGAGAGGACATAAAGCCATAGGGTCAGTGATAAACAACTACAAATAAGACATACCCAAGCCAAAGGCATGAAGGCTATTTTCCATACCAGAAGAAAGGCTTTATTAAGATTTGTGACTTCCATATCAATCGTGTTGATAGAGGCTTTAAGGCATAATTGATTGACGGTATCGCACAGGCTGGTTAAGACAATAAGGAAAATAATAAAGAGAATTTGTTTGTTCATGAGTCGCCTTTGCTCGTTGAAACTAAACTTACTCCACCTAATATAAAAATAATTCCAGACCACCGTAAAAGGCTTACATGTTCATGTAAGAATATCAGGCAGGCCAAGGTAACAAGCACGTAGGAGAGGCTTGCGATGGGTGTGGCGATGCTTAAATCTATTTTAGAGAGTATGGTTGACCAGTTGGTAAAGATAAGCAGCACAGCCAGCCATCCGAGCCATAAAAAGGGTGAGCTTAGCATATGGCCTAAGAAAACGAAAATATCGTGATGATGGATAATATTAAAACCTTCTTGAGATACGGCTGTTTTTTTAAAGCACATCTGCGCGGCTGTCTCAAGGAAGATATTGGCAATTAAGAACAGGAAGATATTGAGTGTAAGTCCTTTTTTAGTCATGATGGCTATGATAATCCCAAATTTTGCATTTGAATATACAAATGCAAAATTTTAGGATTACCTCCCTACAGATTTCTTTGGAATCTATGCGTTGGGCGAATTTTTCTATTGAAGAATTCAGGATAAAAGATAAAGATGTTCTTAATGAAAGGAGTATCCTAGAAATTTATGGCAATCAGATTAAATTACTGTAAAATAAAAATATGAATAAACAAAGTAGTGATTGGATATCCCTAGCTGAATATGATTTAAAGACCGCGCAAGCGATATTGGTTATCCCTAGCTGAATATGATTTAAAGACTGCGCAAGCGATGTTGAATACTGGACGGTATTTGTATGTCATTTTTATGTGTCAACAATCGATTGAAAAGATATTGAAAGCTATTTACGCGCATAAAAAGAATGAAATCCCTCCAAAAACACATAATTTGCTTTATTTAATTGATGTATTGGAAATATCTATTTCAGACGTGGATAAGAAGTTCCTTGGTGAATTGAATCAATTTTATTTAAGTGGTCGATATCCAGGAAAAATTAATGAAATTGCTAAGTTGATGGATCAAAACAAAGCTGTTTATTATTTAGAGACAACTCAAGGAGTGTGGCAGTGCTTAAAACAAATGCTTCCATAAATCAGCTTGCTTTTGAAGTGAAGGATTTCTTGTCACAACATATTCATGTGGATCAGTTAATTTTGTTTGGTTCCTATATCTACGGCACTCCAAGAGAAGATAGCGATATTGATATTGCTGTTGTTTCTGAAGATTTTAATAAGATGTCTGTTTGGGATAAAATTAGTTTATTGGCCCAGGTTTCTGTTGCCGTTGATTCAAGAATTGAATTAATTGCTTTTACTTTAAAAGATTATTCTCACCCTGAGAGCGGTTCTTTATTAAGCGAAATTAAGCAAAAGGGGAAGGTGTTAGTTTAATCGTTCTTCCCGCCATTTTTATCTTTAACCCCAATATAACCCAAAAATTTTCCCCCCTCTAGCTGGCATTATCTAAATGAAATATGGTATACTTCCAATAAGGCTTACTATATCTACTAAATGTTCGCTTTAACCTATGGTGGAGCAT
>Ga0118677_10008332_pt1 | contig 16657 bp, 24 predicted proteins | sample AliMusrvi5mmetaG_FD_86154 | JGI IMG/M metagenome (GOLD analysis project Ga0118677, IMG submission 86154) | reverse complement strand
AACAGTTATTTGAAAAGTGGAAGGTGACTTACACTGAGGGTATGGTAAAGGATTTAGTGAAATGCGCGCAGGATAAAACGTATCGCGTCATTGTTGCAAATAACTCAAAGGAAAAAAATGAGTAGCTTTGACTTACAGAATTTCTATCACTTTTGTAAACAACTTAAAATTGAGACAAAAGAGCAAGGCTTACGCAAGATGGATCATCTCTTGGGGACACAGACGTATGTCATGCAAGAGATTGCTAAGGGTTTGCAAGACGATATTCATTTTTTTGTTATTTTGAAGGGGAGACAACTTGGTATTACCACCATCTCACTTGCGTTGGACTTGTATTGGCACTTCATCCATCCAGGACTCCAAGGAACGCTTACTACCGATACCGAAGAAAACCGCGACATGTTCCGAACCACCCTATCCATGTATATGGATGGTTTACCCAAAGAGTATAAAATCCCACTCCTTGCACATAACAGGAATCAGCTTTCTCTCAAAAACAGATCTCGTCTCTTTTATCAAGTTGCTGGGCTTAGAGCAAAAGGAAGTCTTGGTCGTGGCAAGGCGATTACATTTCTCCACGGAACTGAAACGAGTTCTTGGGGAGACGAAGAAGGATTGGCTTCTCTCTTAGCTTCCCTTGCGGAAACCAACCCCAACCGTTTATACACGTTTGAGAGTACCGCCAGAGGTTTTAATATGTTTCATGATATGTATGTCACCGCTAAAAAAGCACGGTCACAGAGGGCTATTTTTTGTGGTTGGTGGCGCAATGAATTGTATATGGCAGATCCGAATTCTCAAGTGTATAAAGTGTATTGGGATGGCAAGATGACGGGCGAGGAAAAAGAATGGGTGCGCGACATTAAGAAATTGTACGGGTTTGAAATCAATTCCAGACAATTAGCGTGGTGGCGTTGGAAAATGATTGAGGGCATCAAGGATGAATCGCTCATGTATCAAGAGTTTCCACCGACAGAAGATTATGCGTTTGTGATGACAGGTACATCGTTCTTTAGTAATGCACGGTGTACGGATGCTGTCAAAGCACTCAAAAAGAAAAGTCCTGCGTTTTATCGTTATTCCTTTGGTGCTAACTTTCAAGACACGAATGTTCTTAAATCCACGGAGAGGCTTGCCTCTTTAAAGGTTTGGGAAGAGCCAGTCGATACGGCTTACTATGTGATTGGTGCAGATCCTGCTTATGGCAGCAGTGACTGGGCGGATCGGTTTTGTATTCAAGTGTTTCGATGCTATGCAGACGGTTTAGAACAAGTGGCTTGTTTTGCTACGAGTGAACTCAATACCTATCAGTTTGCTTGGATTATTGCTCACTTAGCAGGAGCATATAAAAATTCCACGTTAAATCTTGAAGTCAACGGTCCAGGTCAAGCCGTCATTAATGAATTGCGTAATTTAAAACGTCAAGCAGCTGCGATGGGAACGGCATTAGGTAAAGACTTGATGGATGTGTACGGCAATATGCAAAACTACATTTGGCGCAGAAACGATACCCTTGGCGGAATCAGCAATTCTATTGGGTGGATGACTACAGCAGCTACCAAAGAGCGTATGTTGACCTACATGAAGGACTACTTTGAAAGAGGTATGTTGGACTTGTGGGATATGGACACCCTTGAAGAAATGAAAACCACCATTCGGGATGGCGGATCAATTGAAGCCTCTGGCAGAAACAAAGACGATAGGGTTATTGCTTGCGCCCTAGCTTGCGCAGCCTTTGCCGAACAGGTGCAGCCCAGGCTTATTGCGCAGAAAATTACCAGACAAGTTTCTAGGGTACAGGATGACTTTTCCCCCGAACAACTCACAGTCGGAAGAAATGTCAGTGATTATCTGAAAAAGATTGGGGTGTACGGTACATGAGAGCCACACTACCTAGAGCCGAACTCAGACGGGTGATGAAGCGCTTTTTGCAAGACAAAGATCGGGGAATCTCCATGCCTTTGTTTGCAGACCTTGCGGGGATCTCTTTGTCACATTTGAAGGATGTTTTCTTGAATGAAACCGAACCTTTAACCGAATATGTACAGCGTAGGGTGTCAAAAGCCTATAACGAGTGGCTAAACGGTGAAGTAGCAATCATGCAAAACCGAGATACCTCTAAATTTGTTCAATATCGTAAAGAAGCACGCCCAACACTACATCGTAGTACGGGCTTGCAAGTGGTGAATGGAGAGATTAAGATTAAGGTCGGGATTAGCAATAGATATGATTATTCAGAATTAACGCTTGACGAACAATTGAAGGGGAGATAACAATGGCGGTAGTTAACGATTTTCACTGTGCAGTACACGGGTATTTTGAATCACGGGAGGCTAAATGCCCCATGAAAGGTTGCCATGAAGAAGTTATGGTCGTATTTTTGCAAGCGCCTAACCTCGTTAGTGCAAAAACCAGATTTACCGATAAGTCCACCAAGCAACTCGCTATCGAGTTCGGAATGTCAGACATTAAAAGCACCCGTGAAGGCGAGCATCAAGAAGGCTTCCTCGCCAAGAAAAACAAGTTCACCGAAAAAGAATACGCAGATGCCGAAAAGTTCGCCACCCGTAAAAAAGGTGTTAACAAAGATCGAATTAAACCAACAGCGCCACAAGCGCCACAAGAAGGTCCAAGAGAAGCAAGACCAGGCGATGCAGCGGTCTGGGGTGGCGGTATGCAAGGAATGAATATGCAATCCATCCTAGCGGGAAGATTCTCTCAGCCAGTAGGACCATCACTTGGCAAAGAAGCAGAGCCTACTAATTTTGCTCCAAGCCAAGCGGGTATTAAAACTGGACCAGTTACGCTTCCTGGGGGTACACTGAGAGATCCACAAAACTTACAGATTAAAAAATGAAAATACCTAGCGGAGAAAGTCGTGAGGATTTTTACTTAGACATCATCAACAAGTGTATGGTGTCCAAGGAAGAAAGAAGGGGTGACTACACGACACTCCGAGCGTATTATTTATTTGGAGCTGGTCCTGAAGAACCACCTGCATACTTCAATAAAATTCATCCACATTTAGATCAGCTTACGAGCTTTTTATATTCTGCTGAAACTACTCGTTTTTCTATTGCTCTAGGGGCTTCTGTTCCCCCCAACGAACACAAAAAAACGCCTTCATTAACCCAAGCCCTCAATGATGAGTGGTTAAATTCCAATGCAGATCAAGTGTTTTCTACTGCGTTGACATGGGCTTTGGTGTACAACAGTTCTTTTATTAAACTCGTTTATAAGAACGGTATTCACCCATACATGATTGAGCCATCCGCTATTGGAGTATTGCGGGAGGACACCCCTTATACAGACAGGCAAGAGGCGATTGTTCAAACATACTACATTACGAAAAGCGAACTCTACGCCCGTCTGTATTCCCATCCAAAGCGTGAAAGCATTGTTTCAAGGATCTCTACAGGCACTAGAGTATCCGAATCGGACATTCCTGATGCAGTAAACCGTATTGTGATGAGCCAAACCAACCCTACCATCTACGGTAATGTGAATATGGACTTGTACGGTATGAACCGTTACAAAGCTAGAGTAGCTGAAGATACTGTGGAGATGACTGAGCTGTGGGTATGGAACGATGACACCGAGGATTATCAAGTAGTCACAATGGCAGCTCCAAATGTCATTGTATATGACAGACCAGGCGCATCTTTATTCCTAAAAGGTGAATGTCCATTCATTCAGATCTGCCCTAACCCTTTATATGACTATTTCTGGGGTGCTTCTGAAACCCAACAGCTTTTATTGCTTCAAGAATTGCGCAATACCCGCATGACAGAGATTTTGGACCTGTTATCCAAGCAAGTGAACCCTCCAACAGCTCTAACAGGCTTTACAGGCATTTTGGATGAAAAGAATTTTGCATTAAACCGTGCTGGTGGTCTTTTATCTTCAGATATGCCTAATGCCAAGGCAGATCGCCTTGCGCCAAGCATGCCACCTGATTTATTTGAGGTGATCCATGAAATTGATGCGATGTTCTCCGAAGTATCAGGAATATCTAATGTTCTTTCTGGTAAAGGCGAATCAGGCGTAAGAAGTCAGGGTCATGCAAGCCAATTAGCTCGCCTTGGTAGCTCAAGAGCTAAAAAACGGGCATTGATTGTGGAAGATAGCCTAGAGAAGGTGGCAACACTGTATCTCAAGCTCATGCAAGTGTATGACAACACGCATTTTAGGGATACCGAAGATGTGCCGTTCATTCCAGAGCAATTTACCAAAGACTTTGTGGTTAAAGTCGATGCGCACAGCAATAGCCCAATCTTTACTGAAGATCTTAAAACCCTTGCGTTTAACCTACATAAAGCGGGTGCAATTGATAAAGAATCTTTACTTGACTTATTAGAACCACCGATGAAACAATTGCTTAAGGATAAACTTAAGCGTAAAGAGAAAGAAGGTGGCGATCAGAAGCAAGCACCTCCTGCTCCCAAAGGCAAAAAAGAACCAGAGGTGGGCTAAATGGCAACAGGCAATGTACAACCAAAGGCAGATCAACCAAGAGTAACCACTGAATCATTAAAGCGTGGTGAAAAATCACCGAATTTGCAGTATCGTGTACAAGGTGTAAAGAGTTTGGATAGATCTGCTAAAACAAGGGATCTAGGTCGTTCAGTTAGGGGATAGCTTAACTTGGAGATTAAAATGCGCAAGTCACATAAAAAAGCACGCAAGTCACGCAGATAAGGTTTCTTCCTTCACGAGGAAAGGGTTGTGGCTGCCTTACCCTATAAATAGGTGACCGTATGCTATCAGGAGAAATTCACATGGCACGCAAATCTCGCAAAGGTCGTAAAGCACGCAAGTAATCGGATGAGGGCTAAAACCCTCTGAAGTTACTTCGGGTTGACCGAATAAGTCCTAGAGGGGGAGGGAAACTAAATAATTCCCCCCACTTGACATTCAATAGATTAAGATTACGATACAGAGAAACTTAATAGGAAAATGCTATGGGCGTACCCTCAGATCAGTTAATGCAAATGATTAAATCCCAACGGGATGGCGCAACACCTGCTGGTATTCCACCCGCCCCAGAAGGCGTAACGGGAATGTCTGATACTTCAGCTCCTCCAATGGCTTCACCAATGAGTACCCCAGAACCAAAGATGGGTAATCGTGAAGCAGCAATGATTAACTTAGCTATGGCAATGGACTTGCTAGAGCAATCACTTCCAGCGCTTGGTAGCGAAACTCCTGAAGGTCAAAAGATATTAGGTGCTATTCGCACTATGACTTCAGTGATTGGACCTAAGAAAGCTAAAACGAATGAATTGCAACCTGCTGAAATTATGCAGATGCTGCAAACATTACCTCAAGCTGGTGGAGCAACGGCTGAAGGAAAAGCAATGCAACAAGCTCCGCAAATCCCAGGTATGTCTGCCCCAACACCACCTCCAGCAATGCCAGGTGGTATGCCAGGTGGCGCACCTTCCGCAACTCCACAAATGTAAGGAATTATTATGGAACTCTTTAAACCTCGTGGTTCATCTATGCCACGCAGACCTACTGACAACAATCAGAAAAACGGTCAAGTTATCAATACTCCTCGTTACTCAGAGTTTGGTGGCTTAACATCTGCACCTAAAGCTGGCTACAAGAACATGATGTCTATGTCTAAGCCAGGCGATACCAAAAAAGTCATCTAACGAATAAGGGGATAGAAGATGAGTTTAGAAGATCTTTCACTAGAACAGCGTGATGAATTAGCTATGTTGGCTCGCCAATTAGCTGATAATCCTGCTACAAGAAAACAATTTTTACGCATGACAAAACAGGTTAAGCCTGAAATGTCCATTCCTGAACTCGACATTGAGGACTTTACAAATACTAAAGTATCCGCAGCCGAAACACGGGTAATGAATTTGGAAGCAAAAATGCGTGAGCGTGATGCCGTAGAAGAACTCAATAAGCGTAGAGCAAGATTAAATCGCCCTACCAAAGAAATTGAAGAAATCGAAAAACTCATGCTTGATAAAGGCATGACCAATCACGAAACAGCAGCAGAGTATTTTGATTGGATGCGCCAAGCAGCAGAACCAACACCTAATTCAGCAATGGGTTATAGCTCTAGTGCCTTGAATAAGTTTGACCTTTCTAAGTATTGGAAAAACCCACAAATGGGTGCAAGAGATGAAGCAGCACAAGCACTAAAGGACTTGCGTAAAAACACAAGACCAATAGGTATTTAAACAGCAGTAAATGGGGATATTTACTTTTAACGGAGAATTATTATGCCAATAGGTGGCGGAATAGTCCCAGCATCAGGATCAAGCCAATACAATGAGCTTACTTATGTAACTCGTAGAGCGTTTATCCCCAAGCTGGTAGTACAGCTTTATAACAGCACACCATTGATGGCTGCGTTGATTGCAAATAGTCAACAGGCTTCAGGCGGTGTATCCCAAGTAACCGTACCAGTACAAGGTGCGCAGTTTGTTAACGCTCAGTGGTCTGACTATTCTGGTTCTTTTAACCAGCCTTCAGTACAACAGGGTGCTTTCAATGCTGAATTTAATCTGAAGCTAATGATTGCTCCAGTACCGTTTCTCGGTATGGAAGGTGCAGTACAGCAAGATTACGCCATTATTCCATTGATCGAAGCACGCATGAACGATGCGACCAATGTAATGATGGATGCAATGGCTACTGCCTTGTACAACAACTACACCAATACCCAACAGTTCATTGGACTGCCTGGTGCTATTGATGATGGTACAAACATGACTACCTACGGTAACATCAATCGTTCTACCTATACATGGTGGAAATCGAAGGTGTACAACGCAGGATCTGTAAACCCAACTCGTCAAAACATTCTCCAGTACATTTCAGGTACTGTTAAGAATGGCGCTGAAGTTCCAACTTTTGGCGTTTGCGGATTTGGTACATGGACACTCTTAGCCCAAGATTATGTTGGTCAAGAGCAATATGTAATTACGCCAGGACATGGTTTTGATAGTGATAGCAACGGACCTCAAGCTGCATTTAGAGCTTTGATGGTAGCTGGTGTTCCAATCTATCCAGACCCATACTGCCCAGAAGGTACTGTTTATTTCATTAACTCAAACTACTTGAGCTTGTATATTCACGATCAAGGTTCGTTTGTATTTACTGGATTTGAGTCCACTCTACCTAACTGGCAGATTGGTTATGTTGGCGCTGTCTTGATGATTGCTGAATTAGTAAGCACCAAGCCTAAGTCAATGACCAGAGTATCTGGCTATAACTCTATTTCAATCTAAGGAGAATTAGTCATGGCACTCGGTTTAAATAAAATCCTCATTGCAGGTACTTATGCAAATACGCCAAGTTCGTATTTTCAAAATGCTTCAAACATTGCTGCAACCACTCTTGGAAATGTCGTACCTGCTGGAACTTATCTAGTAGTTAGCGCATCCAATGTGGTCATTCAGACTGTTACCAGTTACAACTCCACTTCTAATGTGGCTACATGGTCAAATGTGTATCCTATTAACTCAGGTGGTATGGTTATTTCTGACGGTGTGAATGTACAGTTATTGGCTACTACCAACGCTACAGTGCAATTAGTGACTGTAAATGGTGGTTCTCCTGTATCTGGCACTTTTAACAGTTAAGGAGCAATAAATGGCTAATTCAGATTCGTTAGGGCAGTTTTACCTTGATATGATTGGCTATGGTCGTGTTGCCTACATTAAAGCTACTGCTTTAAATACAACAGGAAACGGCACTGTAACTGGTGTCGCACTTCCTTTTTTAAGCGGTGGTTTAACTAATGCAGGTGCTGCTGTAGGTTCTGGACAGATCGTTCTTCGCAGAGTGACTATTCAAAATCCTACAGGCAGTATGGCTTCTGCCAATATTTCAATTACTACAAGTAAAGATGGCAACATCTCTAACGCTGTAGTAGCCAATGTGGTACTCAGTGGTATTACTGCTGCTGGTACTTATCAGGACTTGAATATTGCAGTTCCATATAATACAAACACAGCCGTAACTGGTTTTACAACCCAAGCCTTGTTCGTCAATGTCACTACTGCTACTGGTAACAGTAACACTGCTGATATTGTCGTATTTGGCGATGTCGTGAGTTTCTAAAATGTCAAATATCTTCGTAACCAATCGTTCTGACAAAAAGCTAAAAGATGGCTATGCAGGAGTGTTTTATAGTTTCCCTAAAGATGAAACTGTAGAGATCCCTGAAGATGTAGCTCGTCACATTTTTGGTTATGGAGATGACAACAAAGAGCCTTATTTGGCAAGGTTAGGGTGGATTGTTTCTCAAAATGACTTGGAAAAAGGCATGGAGCTTTTATCCCAGTGGGAGATTTCTACCCAACCCCCAAGCAAGAACCAATCGTTATCCCCGTTGGTGGAAAGAGTACCCCTCCCAACCTCTAGGAAGGGCGGGGGAAAAGTCCTTCAAGCGGTAGCATGAGTTATGGTCAATAAATGGCAACGCTTAATTCGTACATTACGGAAGTCCGTAGGTTACTGCATGATGCTAACGGGAATTTCTATAGCGATTCGCAGTTAACCGATTACATTAACTCTGCCAGAGAAAGAGCTGTCAGAGATACTGGATGTTTGCGTGAAATTGTTGTTACGCAAACGCCATGTCAAGTCGCACCCACAGCAACCATTGGTAGTGTGACACCAACTAACCCAACTGCTTGGGTAGCAAATACAGCCGTTACTTTAAACAGTTTTGTATTTTCAAATATTTTTATTTATCAATACACTACTGCGGGAACTTCAGGATCTACTGCTCCCGCTTACCCTGCTAGTGGCACAAACAATTACAGCAATTACCCTCCTACTGCTCCTTTTGCAGATGGTACGGCTCAATTAACCTATGTTGGTAATTGCGAGAATATTAACTACGCTGCATTAACCCAATTGATGGGAAGTAGCCCGTTGTCACCTTCTAGTGGCAATACCGTCTTAGACATCATCAATATCAACTTGTACTGGGGCAATACTCGTGTACCGATGGATTACTTAGCCTGGTCAGACTTCAATGCTCGTTTGCGCTTTTGGCAGAATTACATTGGCAGACCTTTAGCCTTTAGTATTTACGGGCAAGGACAGATCTATTTAGGACCAGTACCCGATCAAATCTATCAAATTGAGATTGATTGCGTAGTCTTGCCTAATCCTTTGTCCTTAAACACGCCAACGGTAACGGATGTCATTAACGATCCGTACAGCACAATGGTCAAGTTTTACGCTGCTTATTTAGCTAAGTATTACGAGCAAAGTTACGGGGAAGCCGAAATTTACAAGCAGGAATACAGCAAGCAAGGCGCAAGTGTCATTAACAGCACCTTTACTCGTAGGATTCCTAGCGTTTACAGTAGTCCTTACTAATCATGGCTGCTGCCGAACAGAAAAAGTCATATCAAGTTGTTAAGGTTTTCAAAGGTCTTAACACTAAAGCAAATCGTACTGCTATTGAAGAAAATGAATTTTCTTGGATTGAAAATGCTCAACCAATTGGATCTGGCAACATTAAAATTACTCCTAATAGCGTTGCGGTTGAAGATAATTCTAATGTAGCTGTTTCATTTTCTAATGAGGTGGTTTATCTTACTTCATGTAATTTGGGCGTTTCAGATTATGTAGTGGGATTTTTAGCAGATGGATCAGCCCAATATTTTAATATTTCTAATAACACCACAGGAAATGTAGCGCCAGCGGGGACTTTTTCTACTGTTGGTGTTTCTGAACTTTATCCTATTAACACCACTCAGTGGTACAACGATAGGATGCTTATTCTTGACCCAGACAAGGGATATTTTACTTGGGATGGTAATGCGGTTATTAGCGTTGGATCAGTAGGGGTTATTGGTGTTACCAATAAAGGCACTGGATATACTACTGCTCCTACTGTAGTTATTTCAGGATATGACCAAACTGGCGGTGTTCAAGCTAATGCGGTAGCTAGTTTAACTAGCGGTAGCAATACGGTTAATTATGTTTCTTTGGTAAATGGTGGTTCAGGATATACCAACGGAGCTAATTTATCCGTTACTTTTAGTGGTGGCGGTGGATCAGGCGCTTCTGCAATAGCGGGGATTACTAGCTTTGCTACTGGCACAGTTTATGTCAATGTAATTTCTGGTGGTTCTGGCTATACCAATCCTGCCAATACAATTGTGACTATTTCGGGTGGAGGTGGCACAGGAGCAACAGGCACACCAATCGTATCTGGCAATGCTGTTACTCAGGTCATTATGACCAACAATGGTACGGGATACACTAATTCTGCCAACATTACGGCAACGGTATCAGGTGGTGGTGGATCGGGCGCTGTTTTAACTGCGCTTATTAACACTCAAAAAAATGTCGCAATAGCGAGCTTTTCAGGTCGTGTTTGGATTGCCCAAGGGCGAACTATCTACTACAGCGCTGCGGGATCGTATAGTGACTTTACAAGCGTTTCTGCGGGATCTGTAACATTAACGGACAGCACACTTCATGGCAACATACAGCAACTTCTTTCTGCTAATAACTTTTTGTATATTTTTGGTGATGATTCCATCAATGTATTTTCGGATGTCAGGGTTACTACTAGCGGTACTACTTTATTTACTAATACCAATGTAAGCGCATCAGTAGGGACTAAGTTAGCGTATGCTATTTTTCCTTATTTTAGATCAGTATTATTTATGAATAACTACGGGGTATATGCCCTTGTAGGATCTACCACTAGCAAAATATCTGATCCTTTGGATGGGATGTTCCCCAATATCAATTTTGTATCTGAAGAAACTACTGCTGGACAGGTGCTTTTAAACAACATTTTGTGCGCTGCGTTTAATTTTAGGTACTACGATGCTGAATTTACCAAGTCATATCGGTACATTCAAGCGGTGTTTTTTGAGAAAAAATGGTTTATTACTAGCCAAGGTGACGATATGTTATATGTCGTTTCCGTGCCTGTAAGTGGGATTATCAATATGTACGGTGTACGAAATGATCGTTTATATCGTTTGTATCAGGATTCGCAATCGGCAATTACCAGTCGTATTCAGACTGCATTAAATCCAATGGGCGATCCAATTCGGACCAAGCAAGCTCTTAAATTTGCTATTGAGGCTACTACTGTTTCGGGTGTGGAATTGACTGTCACAGTAGATTCTGAATCAGGATCTAGTCCTCCTTACACACTGGGTAATTATGTAACTTGGTTTAACAGTTCTGGCACTACCATCCCTTGGATTAACAACGGTTCTACTGTAATATCTTGGATAGGTGGTATAGGCTATGAGCTATACAAGTCAGATGCGCAACAATGGGGTAAATATTTAGGGTTGACACAAACTTCAAACTCAGCAGGTTTTGTGGTCAATACATTTGAATTTGAACATGAATTGAGAGTGAGGTTCTAAATGGCTGGAGTTCCGTTTATCTTTGGTAATGCTACAACGAGCATACCGTTATCTAATTTAGATGCCAATTTTAATACTGGCTTAACTATTGGTAACACTACCGTTGGTCTAGGCAATACTGTTACCACTCTTGGTAATGTGACATTAACTAATGTAAATATTATAAGTGGAACAGTTCCCGTTGCCACCTCTATTGCTAATGGCACATCTAATGTATCTGTTGTTTCATCTGGTGGCAATATTGCAATGTCTACAAATGGCACTCAACAATTGTTTATTAACACTACTGGAGCAGTTGTTTTACAGGGTGGCACACAAGCAGCAACAGGCGTAGGAATTGCTTTTCCAGCAAATCAATCCGCTTCATCTGATGTAAATACACTAGATGATTATGAAGAAGGTACTTGGACACCGACTGACGGCTCTGGTGCTGGTCGAACTTTTACCAACCTATTATCTACATATACCAAAGTTGGTAGACAAGTAACTGTAATTGGTTATTTTGTAGTGGATATAAGTGCAAATGCTTCTACATTTAAAGTTAATGGGCTTCCTTTTTCAACAACAGCGTCAAGTCAAAATATTGGAACATTTAATTCATCAAGCGGAAGTTCAGGTACATCTGTTATTAACCCATCAACATCTTCTGTACTTGTAGGAACACTTACAACATACAACACACTTTTGATAAATTCACAAATTTCTAATGCTGGTTGTTCATTTACACTAACTTACTTCATTTAATTAACTAGCCCATATTAGGTTAGTCGGACATTTAACAGGAGAATTAAAATGGCATTAACTAAAGAAGGGTGGATAAGCAAAACTCCAGAGTATCGTGCTTACATAGATGCAAAAAGCCGATGCTCTAATCCAAACAGCCATAGATGGAATAGTCATGGCGGTAGAGGCATTGAGTTTAGGTTTACATCTTTTCAAGAGTTTATTGACCATTTAGGTAAACGACCTGATGGCTTGTCTTTGGATAGAATTGACAATGACGGACACTATGAAATTGGTAATGTGCGTTGGGCAACAAATAGCACTCAAATGTCCAACAGAAGGAATTACACTAGAGCTTTTAGAGTTCGCAATGAAGTAGCCAAGAGATACTTAATTACTAAGCCAACTGGTGAAACTGTTGAAGTATTTAATATGGCAGAATTTTGTAGGCAGAATAATTTAAGGAAAGAGTGTTTACATAGCACTCTTAAGAATAATTGGTCACATCATGGCTTTAAAGCCCAATACGCATAAAGGAAAAATATCATGTCTTTAACAAAAACAGTCACTATTGACCAGATTACTATTACAGAAAACGGAATTGTATTGGTTCGTGAAGCTACTCGCATCATGGAAGATGGCACACAATTAAGCCAAACTTACCATCGCACTTCTTTTGTACCTGAATCTGATGTATCAGGACAACCACAAAATGTACAAGATCATTGCAAATTAGCATGGACACCCGAAGTTATTGCTGCATACCAAGCACAACAAGCTAAAAACGCATTGCCACAGGGGTAATCATGGGAATTAACGCCTTTTGCAAAACTGGTAACACCATTACTTTTACGGCTGGTGTTGTTGCTCCCACGCCTGTACAAGTGTCATCAACTACTTTAGGTGGTAATCAGTATCGGATTATTAACGCTGGGTCAACGCTAGTATTTTTAGGTTACGGCAATGATGCTGCAACAGCCAATACTGCTTCAGCTAATGTGACCAGTACGGGATTAGCTTTCCCATTGTTAGCGGGTACAGATGAGATTCTGACTTTTGCTCCCAATGCTTACTTTACTGGCACAAGTACGGCTAATGCCACAATTTACATCACCCCAGGTGACGGTGTATGACCATCATAGGAGTAAATGTAGTATGATGAAACCTTCCATTAGGAGGTTTTATGAAAGTTTGCAGATGTTGTAACAAAGAAAAAGATTTAAAAGATTTTTATGCAAGATACGCAAAATGTAAAAGTTGTTGCAATGAGGTTAAAAAGAAATATAGATCATCGGAAATAGGTAAAGCAGTAAGAAAGCGAGAGGCTGTAAACGCAAGGATAACTGGGAAACAGCAAGTTAGACAAAAGCGTTATGAGCAGACTGAAAAAGGTAAATTGCAACAAAAGAAATATGATGCAAAGCGTTACGAAGGAGTTGAGGGTAAGGCTAGAATGGCAGCCAAAAATGCTGTGAAATATGCGTTAAAAGTAGGAAAATTAGTTAAAGAACCCTGTTGGATTTGTGGAGAAAATATGTCAGAAGCGCATCACCCATCTTATGCAAAAGATATGCGGTTAGCCGTTACATGGCTATGTTCTGCCCATCACAACGCAATTCATAATCCAAGAGGGGTATAAGACATGGTCCTTAAGGTCGTTACAAGCGGAACTACTACTAACGGTACAGTAACCCAGATTAACGGTGGTACTGGTATCAATGTAAGTCCAAGCCCAATTACGGGTAATGGCACAGTATCGCTTGCCAATACGACTGTTACGGCTGGCACTTATGGAAACGCATCAACTGTTGCTCAAGTAATCATCAACGCTCAAGGTCAAGTGACCAATGCGGTCAATGTGGCAATTAACATAGCCAATAGCGCAATTACAGGCTTGGGTACGATGGCTACTCAAAATGCTAATTTAGTAACCATTACTGGCGGTCAGATCAATGTTACGACTGTTAACCATACTGCTAACACCGCTTCAAATGTAACTTACACATCAGCAACGATGCAACTTATTCCTGCTGGCTATATTAACTTTGATCTAAATGGCGTACTCGTAAAGATCCCTTACTACAACGCATAACATGGAAAATAATCAACTTTTATTCAATGTCATTATCGGTGCTTTGTATTTAGTGGCGGGATGGCTTATGAAAGTCATGTGGGACAGTTTGCGTGATCTCAGAATAGCCGATACGATCTTAGCTGAGAAAGTCGGAACAATTGAAGTGTTGGTAGCGGGAAGTTACGCTAAACGAGATGAATTAGACAAGATGGCAGCAGCAATATTTTTAAAGTTAGATCGAATTGAAGCTAAATTAGATACCAAGGCTGACAAATGAGAAAGGCAGGGTAAAGCGATCAATATGGAGACCCTCTCTATTGTTAAATTTGGTGATCCTGAATCACTAGGAGAATTTTTGTTTGAAAATGGCACTCAACACCTATTATTTTGGGAAAACTTAGCGGATCAAGGGCTTTTATACCCTAAATTCCCTATTACAGATGCCAATATTGAGAACCTAGATGACTGGTTATTGGCTCATCAAGTAGAACATCAAGCCCTTGCAAGCTATTTAGGTTTGGAAAATCCTTTTAATATGCTAGATGTAGATTTTAATAAAGAGGATCAATTTTACGATTGGATTGGTACACATTTAACAATACATCAGCAAATTGCTGGTTCTTTAGGATTAACATAATGATTCCCACCCCCCAAAAAAATCAGGTTTCTGCACCGCAACAAACACAACCCATAAATGCGGATGTGATGAAAATGCTTGAGCAAAAAGGTAGCCCATCACAACCTCCACAAGTGGAAAAACTTAAGCAACAGATAAAAATTGAAACTCAAAAACACAATATTCCCATAGATGAACTAATCAAAATTGGCGATATGGCAAAGCAATCCATTAAAGACCCATCCATTTATCAAATGTTGATTCAAAAAGCACTTGCCACCAAACTGTTTAGACCAGAAGAATTAAAACCATCTAAAAATGGCATGGATTTAAGATTGGTAGCGGCGGCAGTCACCATTGGAAAAGTTGCCCAAATGATTAAAGATGAAGGTGGCGCATGAATGTTTATTGCGTTCCCCAAGATGCGATTAACCCAATATGGAATAAGGTAGAGCCTTTTTTTAAAAGGGCGTTAAAAAACCATGATGCCGAATTTTCGTTGGAAGATTTAAAAGATGCCGTTTCAACAGGTCGGTGGAGTTTATTTGCTTTTATAAATGATGACAACATATTAAATGGTGGCGCAGTAGTGTCGTTTATGTCTTACCCTAAATCCTATGTAGCGTTTGTCACTTGCGTTGGCGGTAAATCCTTGGTTAACCCCCAATACTATGAAAAATTTATGGCGTTATTAAAATCCTATGGTGCTGATCGGGTGCAAGGATATGTTACGGATGCAATAGTTCGGCTTTATGGAAAAATTGGCGTAGCAAAAAGAACAAATCTAGTGGAGGTCAAATTATGACTTTATTACAATTTTGGAAACCCTTTTTTATGCCAATACGCCTTTATGGCGGTGGCGGTGGTGGTGGTGGTGGTAAAGGCGGAGGCGGAGGCGGAGGCAAGGGCGGAGGTGAAATTCTTGCTACAGTTACAACGGTTGCCGTTGTTTGCACCGCTATTGTTGCCCCTGAAATCATACCAGCATTGGGCGTATTAGCAACTACGGGTGAAACGGCTGCTGCGGGTGCGGTTTTGGATGTTGCTGCGACTTCAGGCGTTGCGGCTGCGGCAACTGCTGCTGGGTCAACCGCAATGATAGCGGGTGGTGCGATAGTCGGTGCTACCGAAGGTGCTTTAATGGCTGCATCTCAAGATAAAAGCGTAGGACAAGGTGCATTGGTTGGTGGTGCTACGGGCGCAATCGGTGGTGCGGCGCAACCAATTGCTAGTGCAATGGGCGGTGGTGATGCCGCTAGTCTTATTGCCAATACAGGGGTGGGTGCATTAAAGTCCGAAGTAGCGGGTGGAAACCCTTTAGCGGGGGCGGCTGGCGCTGCGGTTGGAACAGGATTGGTTGAGGCGGGATTGCCAACTTCATTGTCGGGGGCGGCGGGCGGTGCAACATCCGCATCCATTAGTGGTCAAGACCCTGTTAAATCTGCTGCGGCATCTTTTATAGCCAATTTGGCTTCTGGTGCTTTTAACTCAACAAAAACACCAACAACTACTGCGGGAATTGATCCTAGCGTACCTCAATATGCTCAAAATGTAACCGTTCAAGGTATTCAAAGTGATGGTAGCTATTCAAATTTAATGGGATCTTCAGTTCCTAATACCCCACCTGATGAAGCAACATTAAAAGATTGGTTAAATGCAGGGCTAATTAGTTCATCAGACTACGATAAAGGTATTCAATTAGCGCAATCAGCAGCAGGTCAAGGAGATTACATTACTCTTAGCCCACAAATTATAGATCCAAGCATATTAAACACAATTTCTAAGCAATCTAAAAGCTCTGGAGGCGGAGCTACTCCTGGGAATATAAATACTTCCGCAACTCAATCTGGATTTGGCGTA
>Ga0118677_10008329_pt1 | contig 16659 bp, 18 predicted proteins | sample AliMusrvi5mmetaG_FD_86154 | JGI IMG/M metagenome (GOLD analysis project Ga0118677, IMG submission 86154) | reverse complement strand
ACACCGCCCGCCCGGCCCGCCCGTCACGCGTGCTTTCGAACTCCTTCGGTTTCGGCGGATCGAATGCCACGGTGCTCCTGGAAAAGCTGCCATGAAGGACGAACCTCTTTCCATTCTCGGTGTCGGGTGCGTGACGGCCCTCGGGCGGGATTGGAAAACCGTCTGGGAACATATTTGCGCCGGGAAAAGACCCGGGCCGGATGCCCTGCAGGGCCCCGGATGCGCCGAGCCTGTCGAGGTTTTCAAAACCGCCCTGCCCGACATTCCGGCCGCTGCCAGCGCCCGTTTGCGGCGGTCCGGACCGATCTCCTATTTCGCCTGTGCGGCGACAGCGGATGCCGTTCAGGAATCAGGCCCGCTTCCCGCCGCGCGGACGGCTTTGGTCTTTGCGGCATCGGATGGTTCGGTTTCCTACACGCGGCGGTTTTATGAGGAGGTCGTGGCGCGCGGGGCCGGCAGCCCGCTGCTTTTTCCGGAAACCGTTTACAATGCCCCGGCCAGCCATGTCGCGGCGATGCTTGGATTGGACGGAGTCGTGTTGACGCTCGTGAACGATGCGACCGCCGGCATGGATGCGCTCGCGACGGCGTCCGAGCTCATCGGTTCCGGCGAGGTCGATCGTTGCCTCGTCGTGGCGGCCGAGGAGTTGGATTGGATCACCTGCGAAGGATACCGGAGGTGGAAAATGACCGCATCTTCAGCCGAAACCGAGCGCGGCGCCGTGCTCGCTGAGGGAGCGGTTGCCTTGGTGTTGGGGCCGCCATCATCCGCCCACGTGCAGATCTCACGGGTTCATCCGGGCCGGATCCTCCGCCGCTACTCGGATGCCAGACAGACGCTCCGGCGCGTTATCGGGGAGCTGGCCGATGGAACAACTCCGGACCTCGCTGTTCTTTCCGCATCCGGAACCCGGTCGGGGATCCTCGAGGAATCACTCGTCAGGGAATGCTTTCCCGGTGCCCGCCTGCTCGCGCCAAAACGCTTTGCCGGCGAGGCATTCGCCGTATCGAGTCTTCTGCAGTGCCTCTGTGCGCGGGAGGCACTCATACGGTCCGGAACCGCGATCGTCCCGGTCCTCGGGTGGAGCGGGCAGGTCGGGGGAGCGTTTCTTATCTCGCCGGGATCTCAAGCTTGACTCGGATGAATTTCGATCCGAAAACGCTGGATGCTGCCATTAGTTTTGTGGAATATCACCGCATTCACCCCGGCGCGAATCTTCTGCACGGGCTGATCACCATCATATGAAAAAAGAACTCATCGCCCACGCCGGTTGGAACCGCAACCTTTACCTGGCCAACGATCACGCCGAGGTCATCGTCACGCTTGATGTCGGCCCCCGCATCCTGAGCTACAAGCGTCCGGGTGCCGAAAATGTTTTCAAAAGCTACGACGACCAGCTCGGGTCGTCGGGAGAATCCGATTGGAAAATCCGGGGTGGCCACAGGTTTTGGATCGCCCCCGAGGACGAGGTCGTTACCTACCATCTCGACAACCAGCCGGTGGATTACCGGATCGAGGAATTCACGCAGGAGATCGTGATCGACTCGCTCCAGATCCAGGCCGGACAGATTATGAAAAGCCTTGCCGTCACATTGGCGGACAACGATTCGCACGTGACCGTGCGCCACACGGCAAGAAACGACGGCGATGAGCCGATCCAGATCGCTTCGTGGGGGCTGAGCGTCATGAAGCCGGGAGGAATTGAAATCATCCCGCAACCTCCGCTCGGCGAACACCCGCGCGACCTTCTCCCCAACCGAGGCATCGTCCTCTGGCCCTACACCGACCTCTCCGACGCCCGCTGGCATTTGGGCCGAGACTTTTTCACCCTCCGGCAGAGCGAAGGATTTCCGCCGACCAAGCTCGGGCTGGCGCACCGCGAGAAGTGGGTCGCCTATGTCATCGAGGATTCGATTTTCATCAAAACCTTCGAGCATGTCACCGGAGCGGTTTATCCCGACGGCGGGTGCAATTTCGAGACGTTCACAAATGACGAGATGCTCGAGATCGAATCCCTCAGCCCGCTGGCCGCCCTCGCGCCGGGAGAATCCGTCTCGCACACGGAAAACTGGTATCTCTTCCCGATCACCAGCGAGGCCCAAATCGAATCCGAGGAGGCTCTCGCCTACTGGCTCAAACCCTACCTGCAAAAAACGGGGGTCTGATTTTGTGAAATTAGGAATGCGAACACATGCCAACGGGAGTTGGCTGGGTAGCCTGCTGAAGGCAGCCCGAAGGGCGAGACGAGCGGGAGCGAGCGAGGCAAATGTGAAATGCGAAATGTCCGGGCTGTTGGCCGGATTTTGCATACTGATGGTCTTCTTCGCCGGCTGCGAGACGGTGGACGTCGATGCCGGGGCGATCGCGGCCATGAATGCCGCCATTCCCAGCGAGCAGCCGGGAGATTATTTCATCGGCCGCCGGATGTATAAGCAGGATTACAAAATGTGGGGATGGGTGCGGGAACCGGGCAAGCCCTGGAAAACCGCCAAACTCGTCATGATGAACGAGCAGGTCAAACTCGCCCCGGATCGCGAAGCCGGAAAGCTCGGGTCGGACAACAACTACGAATACCGCTTGACCGGCAGCTTCTCGGGCCAGCTTGTTTACGAGCCCGCCAGCGACCAGTTTTATCCCGAGTTCCTCCTCAAGGGCTACGAGTTGAAGTCCCAGGCTCCAGCCAGGATTTACAGCACCAAGCGCCAGGAAGATCCCGCCATCCGGATCCTCGCGCCTCCGCTGTAAAAGGTTTTCTTGAGCGGGTTAAACCGCTCTAGCTCTTCAGAATCTCGCGAGCCCTGGCGAGCGCGTGGTCGAAATGCGCGCAGAGGTTTTTCCGTCCGATCACCTCGACGAACCCCGACCGGCGCAGCATGTCGAGCGGCTGGCGGTGAAGCCCGCTGAGGATCACCGTGCCGTTCTGTTTCTGCATCCGCTCCGTGACGCTCTCCAAGGTGTTGAGTGCGGTGGCATCCATCGCGCTCACAAGATGCAACCGGAGGATCAGGACCCGCGGCATCTTTTGCATGGTCTCCATCGCGTCCTCCATTTTCTCGGCAGCCCCGAAAAGGAACGGCCCGAAAATCCGATAGACCAACACCCCCTCTGGAATCGGTTTCCCCTGCGCCATTTGCTCGGGCGACTCCAGGACGTCGTCTTCGGTGACCCGCGAGACTTCGGTGGTCTGCGAGACCCGCTTGATGAAAAGGATTGCCGCCAGAACCATCCCGACCTCGACGGCGATGACCAGGTCGAAGATGACCGTCAGCGCGAACGTCGTGACCAAGACGGCGGCATCGCTCAGGGGCATGAGCCGCAGCCGCTTCATCTCGTGCCATTCCCCCATGCGGAACGCGACGACCACCAGCACCGCAGACATGGCCGCGACCGGAACAAACGCGGCCCCTTTTGCAAACAGGATCACGACGAGCAGCAGCGTTCCGCTGTGGATGATTCCCGAAATCGGGGACTTGGCCCCGTTGGTCACGTTCGCCGAGGTCCGCGCGATCGCGCCTGTGGCAGGGAGGCCGCAGAAAAACGGGCAGACGATGTTCGCCACGCCCTGGGCGATCAGTTCAGTATTGCTGTCGTGCCTGTCTCCCGTCATGCCATCGGCCACGACGGCGGAGAGCAGCGACTCGATGGCCCCCAGTAATGCGATCACTGTCGCAGGCCCGATGAGGTCGTGGATCTGGCCCCATGTGAAGTCGGGCCAGTGGATTCCCGGCAGTCCCTGCGGGATCGCGTCCGCACCGTATTTCGCCCCGATCGTTGCCACGTCGAACCCGTGCTGCAGTCCCGCCACCAGCACGACCAGAGTGGCCGCAATCATCGCCACGATCGATCCGGGAATCTTTCTGATCCCGAGCCGAGGCCAGAAAAGAATGACCGCCACGCACCCGGCGGCCACCGCGAGGTTCATCGGGTTCGCGTGCGGAAGATTTTCCCAAAGCCACTGGATTTTTTCCAGAAACTCGCGCGGAGGCGGCGTGTCCGAGCGGATGCCCAAAAAATCTGCGGCCTGCGTGGACATGATCGAGACCGCGATGCCGGTCGTGAATCCGCTCGTGACCGGCCAAGGGATAAACTTGATGAGTGCACCCATCCGGGTCAGGCCCATGATCACCAGGATGATCCCGGCCATGACGGTGGCCAGCATGAGCCCGCCGATTCCATGTTGCTCCACCACCAGAAGCACGATGGGAACGAATGCCGCCGTGGGGCCGCCGATCTGGACGCGGCTTCCGCCGAGAAGAGAAATCAGAAATCCGGCAATGATCGCCGTGAACATCCCCATCGCCGGCGCAGGAAACGGAGTCTGCGTTCCCGCAGGAACACTCGCGATGCCCAGCGCCAGCGCCAGCGGCAGCGCGATCAACCCGACCGTGACGCCCGCCATGAGATCCGAGCCCAGGTCGCCCCTGCTGTATCCGCGCGAAAGGACCGAGAGGATTCTAGGCGCAAAAACCGGTTTTGTTTTATTCGGCGGCTTGCTCACGTGCCGAAATACCTGTCTCCTGCGTCCCCGAGCCCGGGGATGATGTAGGCTTTGTCATTCAATTCTTCGTCCAGTGCGGCCAGGATAACCGGGACATCCGGGTGGCGCGAGCAGAAGTGTTCGACTCCCGGCCGCGCCCCGATCAGGGCGAGCACCCTCAGGCTCGCGGCCCCGGCGTTCTTTAATTTGTCCACCGCATCTGCGGCGCTCCGGCCGGTGGCGAGCATCGGGTCCACGAGAAAAATATCCGACTCCCCGAGGGGCGGGGTTTTAAAGTAATAGCTCTGCGGCTCGAAGGTGTCCTCATCGCGATAGAGCCCGACGTGGCCCACCCGCGCATCCGGAAAAACCTGCAGTAGGGCCTCCGCCATCCCAAGGCCGGCACGAAGGATAGGAATGATCACAAGCGGGCGCGCAAACTCGTGCCCGGTGCACGGGGAGAGGGGAGTCCTCAGCGGGATTTCTTTCAGTTCCAGATCGCGCGAGGCCTCGATGCCCACGATCACCGCCAGCTCCCGCAGCGTCCGCCGGAAGTCCACCAGCGAAGTCTCCCGGTCCCTGAGCCGCGAGACGCCTGTCTTCGCCAGCGAATGTTCCACAACCTGACACCCTGAAGTCATGGTCAATGAGGTTAAACAAAAATCCCGCCGCTTGCACAGAAGGAAAAGACCGATGCTTTCCCGCGAAGCCGCCACGGCGCGAAGAATACAACCCGTGGCATGGGCATCTTGCCCATGCCTTGCCTACGGCATTGATTGGTTTGACTGCTGCAATAATGCAGGCTATAATGCGTGCATAAATATATGGAATTATTGACAAAAAAATTGAAGCCCGCGCATGTGGCATTCCGGTTCAGCCACCGGGGGGCGAAGGACTATGCTGGTTTGCTCCGTTTTTATCGGAGCGAATTCAATATGGCGCAGCCTCTCGTGGTGCGCTTGACCGGTTTCTCGCCGCGCTCAGTCGCCAAATGGAGTGAAGGCGTGTTGCCCTCGCCCAAGCAGGAAAAGGCGCTGGTGGAAATGGACCGATTGCTCGATGCCGTATCCCGGGTGATGCAGCCTGCGCAGGTCGGCCGATGGCTCAAATCACCGAATCCCGCCTTCGACGGCTCGACCCCGCTGCAGCTTGTGGAACGCGGGGAAATTGACCGGATCTGGCGGATGCTCTTTGATCTGGAGTCCGGCCAGCCCGGCTAAGTTCAGCCGAGCGGGCTGTGCATCGCGCTGACGAGGGTTTCCCAGGGGAGGACCGCGCATTTGACCCGCTGCGGGAACTGGTGGACTCCGCCGAGGACCTCGAGTTTCTTGGGCACATCTGGGCCTGTGCCGTCCTTGGCGAGGAGGCGGAAATTTCCCGCGAGCGCCTGGGCGGCCTCGCAGGTGAGGCCTTTGACCTCGCCGGTCATGATCGAGGCGGAGGCGGTGCAGATCGCGCAGGCGCTGCCGGTGAATTTCGCTTCGGCGACCGTGCCGTTCTCGATCTGGAGCGCGACGGAGATTTCGTCGCCGCAGAGCGCGTTGTGCCCGTCGGCGGCGTGGGTCGCGCATTCCAGCGGGCCAAAATTTCTCGGCTGCTTCGAGTGCTGCATGAGCACCGCCTGGTAGAGTTCGTTGTCCATCACCGGAAAAATGCGATGGCCTCGTGAAGGATCGCTACGAGCGCGTCCACATCCGAGGGCTGGTTGTAGAGATAGAAGCTGGCGCGGCTGGAGGAGAGGCTGCCGAGTTTGCGCATGAGCGGCTGCGCGCAGTGGTGGCCGGCTCTCAGCGCGAGTCCTCGCTCGTTGGCAAAGAAGGCGACGTCGTGGGCATGCACTCCTTCGACAGAAAATGCGACGATCCCGGACTGGCGGACATCCGGGCCGAACACGCGGAGGCCGGAGATTTCGCGCAAGCGGTTTGCCGCGAGGCTCGCGAGCGAGACCGAGTGTTCGCGGATGGCATCGAGGCCGGTTTCGTTGAGAAATGCGACGGCTTCCGCCCATCCGGCGGCCTCGAGGATCGGCGGGGTTCCTGCTTCGAAGCGTGCCGGGGGTTCGCGGAACGTGGCGGGTTTGTCGTAGTAGGCACGGTCCACCATTTCGCCGCCATACTGCCAGGGCGGCATCGCGGCGAGAAGTTCATGGCGTCCCCAGAGCGCCCCGATGCCGCTGGGGCCGCACATTTTGTGCGCGGAGCAGGCGAGAAAATCGCAGCCCAGTTTTCGCACGTCCACCGGCTCGTGCCCGACGCTCTGCGCCCCGTCCACGAAGGTCGTCGTGCCGGAATCCGCTGCCCATCGGCACAGTTCGCCCACGGGGTTTTCGAGGCCGAGCGTGTTGGGGACATGGGCGAAGGCGAAGAGCCTCGGCCCGGCGGCGAGCAGGCGCTTCGCGGAGTCCAGATCGAGCGCTGCGCCGTTTCCCAGGACCGGCACGAACTCGGCTTTGGCACCGGTGTCGCGGGCGAGCTTCAGCCAGGGAAGCAGGTTGCTGTGGTGTTCCATCTCGGTGAGGAGGATCGTGTCGCCGGGCTTGATGTTTTCCCGGCCCCATGTGTTAGCCACGAGATTGACCGCCTCGGTGGTGCCGCGCGTGAAAACGACTTCCTCCTCGCGCGGCGCGTTCAGCAATTTCGCCACACTGGTCCGGGCATTTTCATAGGCAGCGGTCGCGCGCTCGCTGAGCAGATGGATCCCGCGGTGGACGTTGGCGTATTCGCTTTCCATGAACCGGCTCATGCGGGAGATCACGCGCGACGGCTTCTGGGCGCTCGCCGCGTTGTCGAGATAGATCAACGGGTGCCCGTTGACCGTCTCCTTCAAAAAAGGAAACTGTTCGCGGATCGAGGTGGTGTTCAGAGCCATTGGCGGGGGAAATATAACGCGATTCAGTCGCAACGCCAGTCCGCAGAATCCTGTTTCCTGCCGCCGGGTTTCCACGTAGTTTTTCTAGACCATGTCCGAGGAGGCTGACATTTACGATTTGCGCCGCGACTACGACCGCGAGCCGCTGGCGGAGCACGATCTCGATCCCGACCCGGTGAAGCAGTTCCGGGCGTGGTTTGAAGAGGCGCGCTCCTCGGGGATCCCCGAGCCGAACGCGATGACGCTCGGGACGTCCGACCGGTCCGGGAACGTCTCCTGCCGCACCGTCCTGCTGAAGGCTTACGACGAGCGAGGGTTTGTATTCTTCACGAACTACGGGAGCCGCAAGGCCCGCCAGATCGGCGAGAACCCCCGGGCGTCCCTGCTGTTTCCTTGGGTGGCGCTGGCCCGCCAGGTCGAGGTCGCCGGGGCCGTGGAGAAGATCTCTGCCGCGGAATCCCTGGCCTATTTTCTGAGCCGCCCATTCGGCAGCCGTCTGGGGGCGTGGGTTTCGGATCAAAGCGCAGTCATCTCGTCGCGGCAAATCCTCGTGGCGAAATTTTACGAGTTGAAGCGGCAGTTTGCGCACGGTGAGGTGCCGAAACCCGAAGGCTGGGGCGGATTCCGGGTTATTCCGGAGAGCCTGGAATTCTGGCAGGGTGGCCGCGACCGCCTGCACGACCGCCTGCTCTACAAGAAGTCTGGAGGGGTTTGGACGATCTCGCGACTCGCGCCGTAGAAACATCCGAGTTCCGGGGAGCGTACGCTTCCAGCGTGCATAGCGCGGCATCCTTGCCGCGCAACTCTTCCTCTCTTGGCATCTGGCAAGGATGCCGGATGTCCCGCACGCAAGATGCGTGCCGCTCCGAGTCCCACGCGCGCGTGTGCTCCCCGGAATTTTCCGATCCGGCCCCCCGGCGATATCATCAAGGGTTCTTTCCGGTCAAAATATCGAGCGCCTCTCCGGCCAAAAACAGCGAGCCGGTGATGAGGACTGGCGGTGGCTCTGCCATGGCGGAGTCGATCGCTGCTGAAAGGGAAGGGAATGTTTTTGCGGGGCAACGGGTGGATTGGGCGAGCTCAGCGGGATCGGAGGTTCTGGGGTTTGCGACGGGCACGAAAAAGAATGAAGCGGCGATTTCGGAGAGGATGCCCAACATTTCCGGGCAGTCCTTGTCCTTCATGGCACCGAAGATGATCGAGGGTTTCTCCAGCCCGAAACGTTCGCGCCAGGTTTTCACGAGGACTGTTGCTGCGTGCGGGTTGTGGGCGCCGTCGAGAATAATTCTGTCGCCGATCCTCTGGAAGCGGGCCGGCCAGTTCACGTCGCGGAGCCCGCTGGCGACGGCGTCCTCGGGGATGGAGATACACGTGGGGCAGGCGTCCCGCGTGCCCTGCTGAGCTAGCAGGCCGGACGCCTGCCCCACATCCACAGCGGCGACCGCGAGCGAGGCGTTCCACTTTTGATGGGTGCCTTCCAGTCCGATTTCTCCCTCGTAGGGCTGGTCCACAAAGGAGAGAGGACTTCCGCACCCGGCGGCTTTTGCGCGCAGCACCTCGGCCGCTTCAGGGGGCTGCGGGGCGGAAACCACCGGGATGCCCGGTTTGATGATCCCGGCTTTTTCCGTTGCGATTTTTGAAATGGAATCTCCGAGCCACTCGGCGTGGTCCATCGCGATCGGTGTGATGATCGAGACGACAGGCGTCACGGCGTTCGTGGCGTCGAGACGTCCGCCCATCCCCGTCTCGAGGATCACGACGTCGCACCGTTCGCGCGCAAGGTGAGCGAGCGCCAGCGCTGTGGACAACTCGAAGAACGTGGGCGAATGCGTCCAGTCCTTGCAGGAATCCCGGAGCCGCGTGAGAAGCTCCGCCGTCGCCTCTCTGGAAATCATGTTCCCGTTGACCCGCACCCGTTCGCGGAAGTCGCAGAGGTGAGGGGAGGTGTAGAGCCCGGATTTGAGACCGGCCGCGCGGAAGACGGAATCGAGCATCGCGCAGACCGAGCCTTTGCCGTTGGTCCCGGCGACATGGAAGATCCGGAGCTGGCGCTCGGGATTTCCGAGGTGGCCGAGAAGCCGCCGGGTGTTGTCCAGCCCGAGTTTGATGCCGAAGAACTGCGTGCTGTCGAGCCACGCTAGCGACTCGTCGAATGTCACTACGCGGAAAAGTAGCCGAGCAGTTCGCCCAGCGTTGAACGCATTTTCTGGCGGGGGACGATGATGTCGATCAGCCCGCGCTTTTCTAAAAATTCCGCCGTCTGAAAATCCGGCGGGAGCGTCTGGTGGGTGGTTTCGCGGATCACGCGCGGCCCGGCGAACCCGATCATGCTGCCGGGTTCGGCGAGGATGATGTCGCCCAGCGAGGCGTAGCTGGCCATGACCCCGGCGGTCGTGGGGTTGGTCAGGACGGAGATGTAGGGGAGCTTCGCCTTGGCATGGCGGGCGAGTGCCCCGCTGGTCTTGGCCATTTGCATGAGGCTCAGCATCCCCTCATACATGCGCGCTCCGCCCGAGGCGCAGACCAGGACGACCGCCGTTCTCTGTTTCGTCGAAAGCTCGATGATCCGCGTGACTTTTTCGCCGACGACGGATCCCATCGTCGCGGCGAGGAAGTTGAAATCCATGACGCCCAGCCCGAGCGGATGCCCGTCGATGCGCGCCGTGCCGGTGATGATGGCATCGGCGAGCCCGGTTTTTTCCTTGTAGCTCACGAGGCGGTCCGCGTAGGTCGCGACGCCTTTGAATTCGAGGGAATCCACCGAGGTGAGCGCGGCGTCGATTTCCTGGAAGGAATCCGGGTCGGCGAGGCTGGCGATGCGCTCCTTCGATCCTATGGTGAAATGGTGGGCGCACTTCGGGCAGACGCGAAGATTTTCGGCGAGGGCCAAGTTATGGATGACCTCGCCGCAGTCCGGGCATTTGGTCCAGAGGCCCTCGGGCATCTCGCGGGCCTTTCCGGTGCGGGGGCGCAGGATGGGTTTTTTGAAAATGGCCATGAAATTGATTTAGCCGCGTGCGGCGGTGAGGGCGCGGACCGAACACGCACCGGCATCCAGGAGAGCCGCGGCGCAGGCATCGAGGGTTGATCCCGTGGTCAGGACGTCATCGACCAGCAGGAGATTCATATTCGTCACATCCCTATTCTTGCCCGGAACGAAGGCATCCCGCAAGTTTTGCCTTCGTCCCCGGCGGTCCAACTGCGTCTGGGTCGTCGTGTAGCGGCGGCGTTCCAGAGGCGAATAAACCCGGATCCCGCAGGTTCGCGAGAGCTCGTGGCAAAGGATTTCCGCCTGGTTGAATTCCCTTTCGCGGAGCCTTCGCGGATGGAGCGGCACGGGCACGAGCGCATCGGGCTTCCAGTTTTTCAGCCGCGGGTCATCGAGGCCCTCCCTCATCCAGCCGGCGAGGATTCTGCCGAGCCAAAGTTCTTTTCCATATTTCAAGCGGTGGACGATCTCGCGCACGACCCCGCTGCTGCGGACAACCGCGACGGCGCAATCGAAGTGAAATGCCTCGCCATGGCAGTTGGGGCAGGTGAATGCCGGGGCACTACCCGGATAGGGCTGAGAGCAAATTTCGCAGCGGGGCGGCCGGATTTTTTCGATGCTTTCTCCGCAGGGCCCGCACAACGGTGCGTCCCCGGCAACGGAACATCCGCACCCCGCGCAATGCGAGGGAAAAAACATCGTCCGCAGCGGGTCAAGAAGAAGGGAGGCGGGTCCGGACATGCTTCAGATAGTAAAATGCGAGGGCCATCGTGAGCAAGAGCACGGCGGCGGGAACCACCCCGGTCGGGACAGCGCCGCTCACCACGTTCGGGCCGATCCACGGCAGCAGGGCCTCCGGGGGTTTGATGCGGAACTTCGCCACCCACGGGAGCCCCTGCTGGCCGATGATCCAGCCAGCATGCAGGCCGATGGGCAGAAAGAGCGAGCGGGTTCGCAGGGTCGCGGCGGCAAGAAGAATTCCGGCGAGCAGCAGGGAAAATAATCCCCAGGCGAGCAGCGGCCACGGCGGCGCGCTCGAGAAGATTTGCGGGATTTGCGCGAACCCGCTCGCCCAGCCAACGGCCTGGTCCGATGCGGGCATGGCGACACGCATGAAATGGACAACGGCGAATACAGCCGAGGAGACGAGCGCGGCGGCCACCGGCTTCATCGACCGGAGGCAAAGACCGAGCAGGACCCCGCGGAAAAGAAATTCTTCGAGAACGGCGACAGCGCCTGCCGTCGCCAGTATCCGGAGACCCCCTGCGACCGGTATCCCGTTTTTCCAATGGTAAACATCGAAGGCCAAATATCCCGCTCCCATGGCGAGGACCGGGATGAAGGCGAGGGCGAGCCCTGCGAGAAGATCGCTGCGCCAATGAGGGTTCCGTTCGATTCCCAGCTCGGCGATCCGGCGGATGCCGATCCACCGGAACGCGGGCCAGAGCATGAGCACGGCGGAAATTTGCATGCAGCGGCTGAAGTAGCGGTGGAACGGAAAGCCATGCAGAAACGGCAGGACGCCCCGCTCCGCCAGCGCCGAGCCCGCCCAATACAGGGGAGGGGAGAGCAGGCAGGCGAGCAGGATGACCGCGGCAAAATAAGCCAAGAGGCGGAGGATGACAGGATTTGAATTCACGTGCAGGACGGTATGCGGTATTTTGCGCCGCGATGCGAGACGTTTGGAATACAGAATCCTTGGCCGCTCTGGACAAGGCCCATTGCTGGCATCCTTTCACCCAGATGAGGGCCTGGTGTTCGGACGGGCATGAGCCGATCATCTTGGTGGAAGGCGAGGGGGCGGTTCTCCGGGACAGCCGCGGCCGGGAATACATCGACGGGAATTCCTCGATCTGGACAAATATCCACGGTCACGCGCACCCGAAAATCACCGGTGCCATCCGCGACCAGCTCGACCGGGTGGCCCATGTTTCGTTTCTGGGAACGACGAACGCCCCGGCGGCAGAGCTGGCCGGGCGCCTCGCGGGGCTGTTTCCGCCGCAAACGCTCTCCCGCGTGTTTTTCAGCGACGATGGCTCGACCGCGGTCGAGGCGGCGATGAAAATGGCGGTCCAGTTCTGGCAGTTAGGCGGGGTGCCGGAGCGGAGGCGTTTCGTCGCATTTGACCAGGCCTACCATGGCGACACCGCCGGGGCCGCGAGTTTGGGAGGCATCGGGGTATTTCACGGGCGTTTCGCGGGCCACCAGATTCCGGTGGACCGGATTTCGGATCCCGGCGAACTCGACCGGCTCCCGCACGGGGAGATCGCGGCGGTTGTCATCGAGCCCCTCATCCAGGGGGCTGCGGGGATGCGCCTCTGGCCTGCCGGGCTTCTGCGCCGCCTGCGCGAGAAGTGCGACGCCATCGGCGCGCTCCTGGTTCTCGACGAAGTCCTGACCGGATTCGGGCGCACGGGAACGATGTTCGCCTGCGAGCAGGAACAGGTGATCCCGGATTTTCTGTGCCTCGCCAAGGGTCTCACCGGAGGGTATCTGCCGCTGGCGGCCACACTCGTGACAGAACGGGTATTTTCCGCGTTTCTCGGGGAATTCGCGGAACAGAAAACTTTTTTTTACGGGCACAGTTACACCGGCAACGCGCTCGGCTGTGCCGCCGCGCTGGCGAGCCTCGACGTTTTCCGCGAGGAAAGAGTCATGGAAAATCTCCAGCCGAAAATCGCGGCGATGTCGCGTCTGCTCGATGGGTTGAAGCGGGACCCGTGCGTCCATGAAATCCGCCAGTGCGGGTTCATGGCGGGAATCGAGGTGCGGGATCCCAAAGGGCAGGCTTTTCCTTGGCAGGCCAGGACCGGCGGGCGGATTTGCGAGGCCGCACGGAAGCACGGGCTCCTGACCAGGCCGGTCCTCGACACAATCATTCTCATGCCGCCGCTTTGCACGAGCGAGAGCCAGCTTCGCGCCGCGGTTTCCGCGATCGGGCAAGCCATCGAAGAGGTCTGCGGCTAACCCGGAAAAATCACACTGACGCAGCCCATCTTGCTAACCATTTGGCAGCCAGAGCCGTCGGCTTCCCTCACCAGATCACAGCGGATATGCCTCGGTCAGCCGCCGTCTCCGGCGACCAAAGCGTTACGCAATCTGAGCCACCCCCCTGTGATTTGTCCGGGCTAAACGGCAGGCGAGACGGCCCGCGCACCGGCAGGTTTTTCCGGCCGGTAAACCCGCAGAAATTCCTCGAAGACTTGAACGGCGCTGCTGCGCGGAAGTTTTTGGTTCTGGTCGGCCATCTCCAAGCGTTCGGATCGGCCGTCCAGGTCGATCCTCACTTTTCCCTGCATGAGAAGCGGGATCACGAGCCCGTAGATATCGTCTCTGGCATAGCCCGCGCCGAACAGCTCGCTGAGCTTGTTGGAGAGGGAGATCGCGGTTTCCTCGCCTTGTGCCAAGTCTCCTGGAAGCGACTTTTTCAGACGGAGTTTGATCTTGTCAGATTGCATGAGGTCCTGCATGGGACAAGGGACATCTTACCGATTCTGGCGCAGCCCGCAATGGATAATCTTGGTGTTCAGATTTGCGCGAACACGAGAAGGAGAGGGCGAACCTCCGTGTGTGCCGAAATATATAGGTTCGGACGGAGCCTCTCCCTCCCTGGCAGGAAGGATCTCGCGGTCGATTTCAGTTACTTGTGATTGTGCAAACGGGCGAGCATCTCCTTGGCCTCGACGGAATCCGGTTGGAGGGCGAGAACGTTGCGGAGCTGGGCCGCTATCGCCTGTTCCGCCTGCGGGGACCGGTAGGCGCTGGCCATGAGGGACCGGGCAACAAAGAGGTGCGCTGGCGCGAAGACCGGCTTGTCGAGCGGCGCGACCATTTCCATGATGCTCGAAGCTTCGGCGGCGCGGCCTGATCCCTGGTCCGCCAACGCGAGCAGAAAAAGGGCGTCGTTCTGCGATGCGCCGCCGAAGCTGAGGAGGCGTGTGGCGGCCATGATCGCGGCGGGATAATCTTTTTCATCGAGGGCTCTTTGGGCGATGGCCCGATAGCGCAGGCTCATGGTGGCGGGATTCCATCGCAGCAGCGAAAACCCCAGCGCAAGACAGAACACGGCGGCGAGGACAGCCGGAATTTTAATCCAGAGCGATGTGGCGGGGGAGTTCGATTCCGTGACGGCAGTTGGATTTGGTGAGGTTTTCATTGCCGGACCTGTTTCATCATCTTTCGCCGTCGGAATAGGGTGGAGTATCCCGAGCCGGGAGTGACGGCGCAAACAGAAAAAGCGGCAAAAAAAAGACTCCCTGCTCGCGGCGAGAACAGGGAGTCAAAAAACCGAAAAACGATCAGGCGGCGAGTTTGGCGTTGCGGCGGACCATGAAGACCACGGCTCCCAAGGCCAGGAACCCCATGACCCATGTGCTGGTCTCGGGCACGGCGGCGACGCCGGGGCCGAGTTGGCCGACCAGCAGGTCATTCCCGCATTCTTGGGTGAGACGGAAAGTGGCACCGTTCGCGAGAGACACCCCTGACAAATCAAAGGAGAAAATATAATTCGTTCCTCCATTCGTTCCGATATTCAGGCCGAGATTCGCAAAGACTTGGGGGTCCGACAATGTCGAGACGGTCGTCGTGAGCAACCCCGGCGACAAGACCGATCCACTCCCTAGATCGCTCACCAGCGCCGGCGCACCCTTCGCGAGTTCCGGATACTGGTCTCCGTAGAAGGGCAGTTCGAACTTGGTATCTGCCGCCAAGCTCAAAACCTGATAGCTGATTGTGTTCGGCGTCGTGGGGCTGGGGCTCCACGGATTGATCAGGTGAATCGCATATTCGAATCCGAATGCCGAGTTCAAATTATTGCCCAAAAGCGGCGAGGGGACGTTGAACGAGTGGTTGGTGTCGATAAAAATGTCGCCCAACCCGAACTGGGAATTATTGTCACCCCCGAGTTTTTTCAAGGGATCGAACCCGCTCACGACCGTCAATTCGTTTTTGACCGGGTCGAATGCGAAGGCCCGAAGGTCCCAATCCGCCGAGTTAATTGCGGGCGTGGAAACTGAACCGGATTCTTCGATTCCGACTCGTGGGTCTTGGCCATAGGCATGGTGGATGATCCCGTCGTTGGCCGTGATGTCAACATAACCCGCGCGCACAGGAAGGGCCGACACCGCCCCGGCGATCAAGGCTGCAGCAAGGATTTGGTACGTTTTCATAGCGACTGTATTTTGCGGAATTTCGAGAAGATGTCAACATTTTTTATAAAAACTTTGCACTTGGTTGTCTTGAGGAAATCTCTCATTTTTCGATGCAAGGAGAAAGCGACCGAGAAAAAGCTGTTGCATCAAGTTGCGCCGAATATTTCCGGTGGCGCAACGTTGCATGAATGCGCGTTTCTCTTTTCACTTTTCCTTGCCCTGGCTGGAGACAAGTTTACAAATACCAGCAGATGAACCGTTTCGCGGTCGCGCTTTTTCTTTTGACGTTTTCCCTTCCGGCGCGGGGAGAAGAGGGGCTTCTTGAGACACCCGACCAAAGCATTTACACGAAGGACGGTCTTTTTCTCAAGGTGGCCCTCGTGGATGATCCCAAGGCGTTTCTGGCCGAATGGAAGAAGTCCGGGGTGCCGCCGCCGGTCAGGACGCGGACCACATACCATCGGGGGGACACCATTTTTCCGGCGGTGATTTATTCCACGAACGCGCTGACCTCCGACGGCAAGGCGGATATTATTTACACGCTTCTTTTCCGGCGACCGGACGGCTCGATCTACGAAAACCCGAAGGATCTGACGGTTGTGGATGGTCTTCCGCCCAAGGGGCTGGGGCTTTGCAAGGCCAAGGCGGGGCTCAAGATTGAGGACAAGGATCCGTTCGGGGAATACACGCTCAAAGTGACGGTTACGGACAGAATCAAGGAGGTGACCGTCGAGATGCTGTTTAAATTTTCAGTGGTTGACCCGAACGCGAAGCCGGTGGAGCCCCCGGTCCCTGAGCGCGCTGAGCCCGAAGCCCCCGAGCCCTCGCCGACGCCGCTGCCGACAACACGGATGCGTTCGTTCTCGGACGAGATGCGGTAAAAAAAAGACCCCCTGACCTCGACGAGGGCAGGGGGTCAAAGAACCGCGAAACAAATCAGACTGTGGCTTTGGAGTTGCGGCGGACCATGACGGCGACAGTTCCGAGGGCGAGGAAGCCCATGACCCATGTGCTGGTCTCGGGGACGGCGGCCGTGGCGGCACCGGCGGCGAGTTGGCCGACGAGCAGGTCGTTTCCGCAGGTTTCGGTGAGCCGGAAAGTCGCGCCGTTCGCCAGCGAGACCGAGGACAGGTCGAACGTGAACACGTAGTTGGTCCCGCCGTTTGTCCCGATGT
>Ga0118677_10008328_pt1 | contig 16659 bp, 3 predicted proteins | sample AliMusrvi5mmetaG_FD_86154 | JGI IMG/M metagenome (GOLD analysis project Ga0118677, IMG submission 86154) | reverse complement strand
GGTGGTGTTGGCTTGCCATGCCGCGGGGAAGCGGAACGCTTTCCAGGTGACGGCGCCATCGGCGCAAGTCTGGCCGGCAGTGACCGGCCAGATCGGTTCGACGGCGCCGCTGATGCCCGCGGTGAAGCATTGATAATAAAAGCCGTTCGGCGTCGTTGGCTGCACTTGTTGCCCGTTTGCGTAGGCGGTGGCGGCTTGCCATGTCGAGTAGGTCGGAATGCCGGTGATGACCTGCGGGGTAGGCGCATTCGGCTCCTTCACGGCGGGAAGGGTGGGGGGAAACAGGGAGCGCCGCATGCCCACTTCCCCGGTGTCCTTCAGATAGCCGTAAATATAGACCGGGCTACTCGTCAAACCGGCGGTGGGATTCGCGACGTTCGCGCGGAAGCCGACGCGGATCTCCTGATTTCCGGTGGTGCCGTCGGTGCGGAAGGTTGAGGGGAGCAATTGTCCGGCATTATTGGTGAAGAACGGGGTGAGTTGCGCGAAAAAAAACAGGGTTGACGCCGGGGTGAAAGGGTGCCAGACAGTATCGTACCAGGGTGCGCTTTCCAACCAGGTTGTGGCCGTGACGCTATCCAGGCGATTGATATTGACGCTGAATGACTTATTTACGTAGCTCTGCGTTCCCCCGGCGGTGACGGTATCCTGGCGATACGGGTGGACCAGCACCAGGTCGGTAATGGCATGAGGGTGCGTATAGGGGTAGGTGATCGTCGCGATATTGGCGGTGCGATCGATGGCTACCACCGGTCCGAGATATTCGGCATTCGGGTCGCCGTTAATCCCGAGAAGGGGAGTGAGCGCCGGGTTGCCGACGATCAGGATATCACCGACGTGTATCTTGCTGATGGTCAGCGTGGTGAGCGGTAGTTGGGTCGGCGTATTGCCGGTAGTCGGCAGGGCGCTTTGCAGCGCCGCGGCCGGAGTGTAGAACACTTTGCTGCCAACGACGTGGCGGTAAATGGTGGTATTAGTGAAGGTGATCGTTGCGCCGGTTACCGCGGTGACTGCACCAAGGTATTCGCCGCCGGCATGGCAGGACCAGGTGGCAGAGCCATCAGTGACAGTGGCGCCATTGACGACCGGCCAGGTCGGCTCGGTGGCGCCGCTGGCGCCGGCCACGCTGCAGGTGTAATAAAACCCATTGGCCGTATTGGGGCGGACGCACTGTCCCACGGTGTAGGTCGCGAGCGGCGCCCATGCCCTGTTCGGCGGAAACTCATCTACTGTGATCAGATCGCCGACATTGATCCTGCCGAACGGATCCGCGCTCAGCGTGAGCGTGGTACTGGCCGGTGCGAGATTGGCGCCGAGTAATGCGGCGCCCGCGTTGGTGACCGCGCACACCGAGGCGTGTATGCCGCCGAAAAGTTTTGCGCCGCGGGTATCGATGAGCCATTGCAGGCTGAGACTTCCCCCCGGTGTAGTCGGCGCAGGCGCCATGGCGCCCGGCAATGCGGAGAGGGCGAGATCGCTGCTGTTAGGCAAATTGCCCGTATGTGAGGTATAACGCTGGTATTGTGACCATTGCGGCTGAGATTGACCTGGGGCAGACCATGCGCAGAAAATCAGGCACAGCAACGCCCCCGCCAACCACATGCCGCCCAGGCGCCCGACGCGGTGAAAGTTGCTATGAACTATTGGGCACATTCCGGCTCTCCAATTTCATGAAAGGGGGCAACACTCATACTTATTCCTACCCTGAAAGAGCGTTCTCTATACAATCTCTCTTGAATTATGCCCTTACAGGGCGTTGGTCTATATTAAGACCGGTTACCCAGGGCGTTGCCCTGGGCTGACGAATTTTTGCCTTTCAGGCAAATCCTTGTTCCGTGTTATAATGATAATTTCATACCCGGCTCTTGAGACGGGCAGGTTCTTTTCTCTCAATTCAATTTATATCGGTATAGATCCCATCAATGGATGGTCTCTCATTTCATATTGTCATCGATTTAGCAATCCTACGGGCATCGGAATCCGTCTCCGCGCGTTGATCTTTGCCTGAAGGGCATTAGTTCGTCAGCGGAATGGTGCCCTCTTCTGCCAGGAGCGTTATCCTCTTAATCTCTCTGCTTAATCTCCATGCTTAATCTCTCTTAATCTCTTCACTTCCCGCAGTGAGCGAAATCGCTAGTTGGAACAGAGTATAAAGAGAGATTAAGCATGGAGATTAAGCAGAGAGATTAAGAGGACGGATATCCTACACGGGCGTCAGTTCTCATTTTCGCTCACCTTCTACTCCCAAAAATCCTATAGCGACATTCAGTCCAAATCCACCCCAAACGGCTCACTCAATGGGTAGGTCATGCCGGGGAGGTTGGGGAATCCGGGCGACAGCGGGTCCGGATAGATGAAGTAATTCGCATCGGCATCCACCATCGCCCAGCCGTTGCCTACACCGGGTACCCATCGTGCGGTGAAGAGGTGCGTGCGGCGGAGCGCCTGGTCGTTATTCCAAGGGGCGTTTTTCTCGTTCATCTGTCCAATCAGATACTGCACCTGCTGCTGGTAGATTGTGGCGTTGTCCGTTGTTGCGCGCGGGCGCGGTTCCAGGCGCAGCACGGAGACCGGATTAAAGCCTGCATCCTTCAGGAAGGTGGGCAATGGTTGCGCTGGGTACAGATTGGGGGGTTGCAGCCACGCGCTCAGCAAAGTCTCCATCCCTGTTTGCTGATTAAACGAGGCGGTGGGATATTTGAGCGGCACTACGTTGGCCCAGTTTGGATCTTGTAGCGCGAGGCTGTATTGAGTCGGCGTCATTTCGAAGGCGACATCACCCTGGTTGGCCGGATCGGTACTGACTTCGCGTATTCCGGCCTGATCCACCACCAGCGTGTGGACTTCGGTGGGATTTTGCAAGATAACCAGGTCAAGCTGGCGCACCTGGGCGTATTCGTCGCGGCCCTGACCGAACGCATAGAGCGCATAACTATTGTTATAATTGGTCGGCAATGGTGTAGTGACGGTGACGGTATTCGGCGTATTCACAGCGTCGATGCTCTGAATGATGCCCAATGGCTGGCCGACCGGTATTGGGGGCGTAGCGCCAGGTGTGGCATAGGGGACGTAGGCAATACCCACTTGCTCGCCGACCAGGAACTTTGCCGCGTTCTGCACCGGAATTACCACATTGCCGGCATTAACTAGCGTGGTGAGCAAGGAGGTTTTCAGCAAGGCGTTCACCGTCGGTGCGGCGGGGTGCGGCATCAGCAAGGCCGGTTCGGGAAAGATGAGCACGCCGGTAGCCTGCGTATAGGTGTATTGCAGCGGTTTGGCAAGCGTCACCACGTTGCTAGTTACATTTATATTGCTGATGGTCGCCGTTTCGCTGGGATTGACGCCATTGCTGATGGCTACAGTCGTGCCGACTGTCAGTGCGCTGCAGCTCGACACATTCACCGTGGTCCCGCTGGCGCCCGCGGCCGCGAGGTGAATGGTGAACAGTGTATTTGGATAGAGCGCGTCACCCGGCTGGCCTTGCGATGGCTCACTCAGCAGGACGAGTGGCCTGCTCAGATGCACCGTGCGGATGAAGATGTTGGCGGTATACGGATCAGGCACCAGGTTGCTGACGGTGGCAAGCAGCTCACCCGTACGCACGCAGGACATGATGGGGTCAATATTGTCCAACTGGGCGGGGATGGTGACGTTTTCGGAATCGCCGTAGCGCAGCGCCGAAGTGAACATCAGCGGCTTCCCGAAGAGCGTATTCGGCATGCCCGTCTGCGTCTGCACCAGCGCCAGCGTATTCGCATCCGCCAGCACTTCCGTTTGCTGCTGGAGTGGTTTCGCGGGATTTCCGTAGGTGACATCCGGGCGGTAGTGGTAGCCCAGCGCGAGCATGATGGGCGGGTTGGTATTGGGAATTTGCTGCAGATCCAGCCCGGTAGCAGGATTGATGAACCTGACCAGCGGGCGGTCCACTTCCAGGATGCGGTTATTCCCGGTATCGGCAATGAGCGTGCTCTCCCAGCGGATATTAGCGGTGAGCGTATAGCCATTCCAGGCGACCGTCTCCGGGACCAATTTATCGGTGACGACAATCCCTAATTGTGCAATGGCGGTGTCATTCGGGTTCGGATCGGTTTGCGTATATTGAAGGTGGGTATTGTCGCTTACCCAGGCGACAAATTTGCCGTTGAAATTGGAGCTGTTGGTGATTGTACGCACGCCCTCGACGGTGATGTTCAACGGGCCGGTGGAGACCGGGAGCGCGGTGGTGGTCAGGGTGGTGATATTGCCGGTACGCACGGCGGAGAGTACTTGCGGGGTGTAGCAGACGTCATGCACGTAGCGGCGCGCATCGCGCGGGTCGTTGATGCGCAAACTCGCCGGGGTGGGAATTTGCAGCGTTGACAGGGTGGCCGCGCGCGCCGGGGTATTCGTATTGCTTCCGTATACCTGATCGGGATCCTGGTAGTTGAGATCGCTGTCCGGGTACTGCCAGGTGATCGTGCCGGTGTGATCGAATTGCACCACGCGGTTGCCGCCGGTGTCGCACACCAGTGTGTCGCCGTTCGGCAATTGATGCAGGCGCGTGAGGAGGGTGAAGTCCTGCTGCACCAGGCTGGCGGCGGCAGTATTCGCGGCGGCGGGGTAGGAAGTGGGATTCGTCGCCACGTTCGCCGCGTTGCCGACCGCAGTGGGATCGTAGCCCAGCGTTCCGCCGGTCTGCCTGTCTACCACCCCATTCGGATTGATATGCAACACGCGATGGCCGTCCGCGACGACCAGTCCCTGATTAGTGAAGGCGGTGAGTTGATTGGCCGCAACTTGCCAATATCTGTTCCAGTTGGCGCCGGTGGTGGGCCTGTTCGTGGCATCGGCGGTATGCGCGGTGATGCAGTGGTAGACGACAGTGTCGGTGCCGACGGCGGTATCGTTCACGTTATACGTCTGGCCGGCCGACCAGGCATCGGCGCTCCACGGGATCGCCGTGCCGACGAGGATGCCGCTGGGGGTCGGCGTCGCGGTAACCCAGCGGTAAGGCATGCTTTGCGCCGACCAGTAACTGCTCCATGAGGTGCCGATGACCGGTTGTGTCCAGGCGCCGGCCCCATTGGGCGCGATGCAGCTATAGATCATGCCGTCGGTGCCGGTGACCAGATCGAAAGGCGCATAGCCATTCCCTCCCGGTCCACCCAGCATCCAGGCAAGGGCTGTCCCCGAGCGCCTGACGCCGAGGGGCTGCACCCAGAGCGGCTGCACATTCCCCGTGTTGACCGGGTTGGCGGGAAAGGCGTAGATGACCGGTTCCCAGGAGTTGTCCGAGTTTTTACGGTTGGCGGCGACGAACACGGTATCATGCACGACCATCGGGCCGCCGTCCGGCAGCGCGTTGAGAAACTGATACTCCCATTTTATCTGCGATGGCACATGCATGATTTCCGCGTGGAAGGTTTTTTGTGTGGCGCCGCTCACCAGGTCATTGGTATAGTAGTAAACCTGCACGAAACGATCGGCGAACTCTCCGGCCACCTGCGGGCTCAGCAGAATGCGCCCGGTGAGGTAATCAACGGTGTAATTTAAATTCAAGCCCATGGAAATGGTCGCCGGATTCACCTGCATTTGCGTAGCGAGCGGACGCAAATACCAATGCTGATATTGTTGCCAATCCAGAAGATCGAAGGTGATATCGTCAAACGGTGTTGCGGTACCTGTCGCTGACAATGGGTTGATGTTGTGGGTAATGAACGCCGGCGTGGCGTCGCCTATGGCTTGCGAGAGGAATTCAATCATCATCGGCTGGTTCAATACCGGGGGATTCATCATCGGGTTCGCCACCGGCGGTTTCCCTACCGGCGGTGTAATGAGCGTGCCTGCCCAGGTGAGCACGGATCCGTTGAACGCGACATTGCCATCGGTGATAAAGCCGGAGGTTGGCCAATTGGGCTGGGTGGTGCCACTCAACCCGGGTACGATACAGGTATAGTAATAGCCGTTGGCCGTCGTCGGCTGGATGATTTGCCCGGCATTATAACTGGTGTTGGCTTGCCATGTCGTGGAGGTGATCCAGGTGACACTGCCATTGGCGATGGAGCCGGTGGTGGGCCAGCTCGGTTCCGTCGCGCCACTCATGCCGGCCACGGTGCAGCTATAAAAATAGCCGTTAGGCGTGGTGGGTTGCACGGACATCCCGATGCTATAGCTGGCATTCGCCTGCCAGGTTGCCGGAACCGGCAAACCGGGAGGCGTTGGCGTCATGCCGGCGCTCATGCGGGTGGCAGTTACTGCGCCGTTTTGCGCGTAATATTCCCGTATCGGCTCTTCGCCGGTGACGGCATTCCATCCGCGCACGTAGCTGACGTAGGGCACGCTGGTGGCGACCATCAGGAAAAAAGGTGCGTTTATCAGCGTGGTATCGGGGAGGCGGTCGCGGTCGAAGGTGACCCAATAATTGGAGGTGGCGATATCTTTTCGCACGGAAACGATGGCGCCCATGTCCCAGGTGTAATAAAACTGCGCATTTTGTGGCTGATTTTGCGGCTGATAGCGGAGCAAGGTGCGCTTGCCGGGAGTGAGGGCGTTTTTCAGGTCGCCCGTCACGGAGACTAACAATTGGCGCAGTTGCGCGGCGGAGCCGGGGTCTGCGGTCGGCGTCGGATTGATGATCCAGGTGTTGCCGGTAGTGTATCCATATATCTGCGGGAATGCTACGGTGACGTTTCCATCCATATTCTGGTCGGTGGTGTCAATATTTTGTGGCGTGGACCATGCGCCACCATTTTTCTGCCACTGAAATTGGTTGGGATTACCGGTCGAGCTGATCGTAATGGCATAGGTATTTGAACTGAACAGCCCTTTGAACGTTACCCGTGATTGCGGATCTTGATAACCAAGCACGTTGAAGCCGTTATTGACAACCGGCGTGCCCACCGTCAGTACCTGCTGCAAATAGCGCGAGGGCATAGGGTCCAGCGCATAGAGCATCCCGCATTGCTGCGGCTGCAAATTGGGGATCGGGGATTGCGTGGCCGGGGTTTCCACCATATCCCCCGCCAGGCCGGCCAGCAGATCGCCGACTTCTTTATAGCGTGCGGTGGTAAAGATGGTATCTTTACTGGCGGCGGCGGGGTAGGGGAAGTCGGAGTGCCATTGATACTGGTTCAATCCGCTCAGCACATGGTTGGTGGTCGAGGTATCTTTTGGGCCCTGGGTATCGCCGTGGAACTGAAAGGCCAGATCGCCATTGTAGGGAGAGTGCATCGGCGGTATATAGCTGGAGAATCCGGGATGCGTCAGGCGCACCGCGGTGAGCGTACCGCCCACCGGCAGCGGCGGCGCGTTCATCGGGGAGAGCGTCTGGGAATTCGTGGTGCTGGCCAGCGAGGGCAACCCGGTGGTGACATAGCTATTGGTGCCGACGATCGCTTGATTGTTATAGATCAACGGCGGCGAATCAACCAGATAGCCGAAGGTGCTCACCCCATCATTGTCGTAGAGATGCAGCGTAATCTGCCCGGAGTCGTCGTTCACCTGCGTGCCTTGCAGCAAAATGGGATAACCCATGGATAACTCATTCACCTGGATGGGTGAGCGCGACGTCAGCCCAGGACGCGGCCTGATTGTGTTCGTCGGGGTATAGGCAACGTATAATGGCAGCGAGAGAATCGGGGGACTCGTCCCCTGCGTGAAGAAGAGATCCCAACTGCGGAAGGTGAATTTCAGCGTGGTGCCGCTGTATTTAATGCTTAAAATATTATCCTGGCGGAACTGACTGTTCAGCGTCCCGAGAGCAAATGCAGCCGTCATATTCGGTGAGGTGCTGATGCGCAAGTCCGCCGGCACGCCGGAGAAGGCGCCATATTGGACGGGCGCTTTCACGGTGAGCGTGGGAGGGATGAGGAAGAGGGCGGCCTGGCCGGTGGGATTCCCGGCGTTGTTGAGACTGGCGGAATAATATTCGCCGGAGACCGCGAGCACATTGACCACATCGCGGCGCAAGTCCTGCGCATTCAGGTTGGCATTGGCAGAAGTGAGGGCGCCGTTATTGGCGCCGGCCTCCAGCGACGACGCCTGATAATCAATTTGTGCCGCCACTTCTGAAGCAGGGCCGGTGAAGCGGAAGGAGGCGGGCCAATCCGAACTCGCGCCGAGACTCACCGCGGGTTGCCCGGTGGCGGCGTCAAGCATGTAGATGCGCGTCGCATTGCCGCTGGCTTCCCCCAGGGTGGTGATAATGAGGTGATTGTGCGAGAGGGTCATTGACGCGCGCGCGAACCCGCTGGAGGCGTCGGACAGGGTTGCCGCCGAATAGTTCCACAGGTCGAAGCCGACCTGACCGGTGTCTGCCTGGCCGACGGCATTGTAATACGGATTGATTACTTGCTGGCCATTTGGCGGCACGACTGTCAGGTTATAGGGATCGATGAGATAACAGCGCGGGGCATATATGGTCGAGGTGACGCCATTGCTCGTGAGCGTATAGCGCTGCAGGGCATAGAGGACGGTTGCGCTGTAGGGTAAGTTGGTATTGGAATCCTTCAGGGTGATCTTGCCGAAAATCGGTGAGCCGACCCAGGAGGTGCTGGATGCCGTATACGTGGGGATAGGCGCGGAGAAACATAGATCCATCCCACCGCCGCTTTCGGCGTCGAGCGGATAATAGCTGCTCCACCACGCCGGGGAGGATAACAGGCTGGTGGTGAGATAATAATTATTCTGCGTATACAGGCCGAACGGATAATCCAGGATCGTGCCGGCGTCGTCCGTCACCCGGCGCGTGCGATAGACGCGCAATTCGTAGGCGAGCGTAGGATCGACGGTCTGGTTGCTGTAGCTGGTGCTGTAGCCGGTCACCGCCAGGTAATTATCCTGCGTCACCGGGTCGCCGATGGCGGTGAAATTCGTTGTCCAGCCGCGTGTGAGCGGTATAGGGATGTTTTCGGTCACCGCGCGGGTGGCGCCGGGATTGCCGCCCGCCATATTCCAATTCGCGGGGCGATCGAACATGTTGAAAATGAGTTTCGCGCTGGCGATGTAGCGGTCGGAGAAATTCGGTTGACCCGCATTGCCGGGGAAATCGGTTAATGAGCGCGCATAGGGCCACATATCGAGCGACCACGGCGTTTGATTATTGTGCCAGTTCTCCCACCACCCGGCGGCGGCATTGATGAGATTGACGGCCGAGACCACCACCAGCCCATTGCCGTAACGGCCTACGGCGATGGCGGGATTGATGGTGAGGGTGGCCGGACAATACAGGTTAACCACGGATTGAATCATCGAATTAGCGCTATTGCCGAAGCCCGCCACGCCGGCGGAAATATAATCGGTCTGCGACATATGATCATGCAGCACGCTCACCTCTTGATCGGTGAGCTGATAATCCGCATTCAACAGCCAGTTCGTCGGATCGGCTTTGATCAGTTGCATGAGCTGATAAGGAGGCGTTGCAGGACTTTGAAAGGTGATGGGCGGATACAGGCTCCCTTCGTTATCGTTGGGCAATTGAGAGTTATTGATCCAGATCGTCGCCCCATGTTCGAGGAGATATTGAATATTGTTCTGGTCCACGGTAGTCAGATTGGCGCCGTAATCGCCATCGAGAATGAGGATATCGAATTTAGCCAGCGCATCGAGATTGGTTTGATCCAGCTTCACCACCCAGTAGGCCGGGTCGTCTTTGCTGAGCGCCGCGCCGGCACTTTTGCCATTGGTGTACCAGTTATTGGCAAGGACGTTAGTAGGCAACTGCGAATATTTAACGCCGCTGTTCAACAACATCGCGTCGAGTGGAACGGGAAGCGTGGAAGACGCGAGCGGATTGGTGAATACCCAACCTGACGGCTTATACGGGCTGTGAGTGAGCACGGGCAGCAGCCAGGGATTCTGATTCCAGTAGGGCACCACCTGACTGTTCACCTGTGTCGAAGAACTCAACAGCAATTCGGCGACCTTAAAGGTGCGCGTGGGCGCTTGCGGTTCGAGAGAGGCATGCACAAATCCCCACCCGGGAAGGCTGGCGAGGCATAGCGACATGAAGGCCAGCAGGCCCGCCAGGCTGACCCGCCACCTCCACCGCCAGTTTTGCAATTCTGCTCTGCGCTTCATGGGTTATCTGCCTTTACACTACTTTGGGTTTCTTAACCCCATATCTTAATCTAATACTTAATCTGGTACTTAATCTTTCCTGGTCGCTGTACTTCATCCAGATTAAGTATTGATAATTCCCAGGGACAGTCCCCGATACCTGAGATTGTATTCGGCATCTCACCGGGCGATAAATCGCCCGACTACACCACGGTGTCCCATCAAAGGGGCATTACTGGTAATCCTGAAGTTTGGCCATTTGAATTACAGCAACTGCTTCGAATGCCAGAGCCGTATGGATACTCAGCACGGTTTGGAAGGGTGCGGAAGCCCCGCAGATCTTAATCACAGTGAAGGGAAAAGAGTAAACTCAGTGAAATTGTTCCATACCCCTTTTCGTTCTTTACTCTTCATCCTTCACCATTGGTGGGGTCCCTCTCTAGCCTACTCCCATTATCTTCCGATCTTCATCCTATTGATGAGCGGGGCTTCCGCACCCTTCCAAACGGTGCTGAGTATCCATACTGGTCCGAAAGTCATTCAGTTTTCTCTGTATTAAATGGCCACACTTCAGGCTGACGAATTAATGCCCTTCGGGCAAACGCTGCCACCCAATGCCGTAATCCCACATCTTAATCCAATACTTAATCTCTTCTGGTCACTGTACTTTACTCAGATTAAGTACTAGATTAAGTATTGATAATTCCCGGGGACAGTCCCTGAGCGGGCATTATCGTTCATACAATTCGTAAATTCGAGATGTTGTTTCATCTGCCTAGCAAGCACTCAACGCGAGGACAGTCCCTGAACCCGTATCTTTAACTGATACTTAATTTAGTACTTCATCTCTCCTGGTCGCTGTACTTCATCCAGATTAAGTATTGGATGAAGTACTAGATTAAGTATTTAATTGACCGTTACACGCCCCGCAGGGCGGTGACGGAGAAGAGATTCGGACCGACCGGCAGCTTTGGCAAACGGGGGGAATAATAATAAATGCTTGGATCATCCGGATCGTGCTCGTAACATACCGGGCGCTCCAGTGTCGCGTCATAGTAATATATGATGCCCATGCGGCGGTCGAATTCAACATCGGTCGGATTTTGCCAGCGCCAGGCGGTCGCATCCCAGGCACTCCCATTACTATTATTAAAGCCGGGATCTTCCAGTGCCGGGGTGGTCCCATCGGCGATGAAATAACTGAGGTTCGACCCGCGCCAGTGTTGCAGCCATTGCGCCTCGGCGTCCGGCGGGGCCGGGTGATTTTCCGCGATGGCGCCATTGATGACGATGCGGATGTCCAGCGGCTCCTGATATTGCGGCAGCGGCCAGGGCATGCTGAGATTGGCATCCTGGTTGTAATACTGCCCGGGAATGATGAACCAGCTTCCGCGTTGGGCATACATCAAGGCGTCTACCTCCAGGTCAATGCCGGTGAGGGTGGCGCCGCCGCCGAATGGTATTCTGCCCGCGCTCAGCAGGTAATCGCTCCCGGCGAACCAGTTGAAATCGAGCGTATTGAGCGCGCCATAGCCGTTCACCGGGGAAGTGCCCAGCGGCCAGGACAGGGGGGAGGAGAGCGGCCAGGATTGCGTGTTGAAATCTTGCAGGGGGTAGAGATCACCGCCCCAAGGATTTCCCGCATACGGTGAATTCGGCACATTGCTATAGAAGTATAGCGAGGTGGCGCTGCCGCCCCAATAATACGATTGATTATTCAACAGCAGGTTTATGGCGGAGTAATCCGGTTCTCCGAGTGCCTCTTCCCCGGCATGGCGCAGCAGCAGGCGCAGATTCTGCGACGGTGGGCCGGCGGTGGTAAAAGTGAACTGCAGCGGTTGGCCGGTGCGCGCGCGCCAATAGGGATCGCTGTAGAGCGAAGTCAACGGGTTGCTTTGCGCCTGCATTGCCAGGCGCGTGGGATTCAAGCAGACATTATCCATGGCCAACAGGCCGAGTTTGCTGTCATACGTCGATCCCTGGGTGATCAGATTGACCGTCCAGGTTGCAGTGCCATCGCTGATTGTTCCGCTGGTTGGCCAGGTTGGCTGGGCAGCGCCGCTGACGCCGGCGCCGGTGCAGGTATAGGAATAGCCGTTGGCAACAGGAGGTTGTATCACCGCCCCGACGGAATAGGCGTGACTCGCTAGCCAGAGCTGCGCCACGGCATAGCTCATATGGCGAGATGCCGGACCGAGTATATTTCCTTCGATATATTCCGTGGCGCCGGACACGATGGTTAAATCGAAGCGACGGTTGATATCGGAGACATAATAGCGCATGGCGCCGGTGCCATTATCCCAACCGCCCGGTTGTTGGACGGGCTGCGCGCCGGTACTCCACTGTGGCGTCAGGTTGCCGCTCACATCGCGCGTATACGCCAGCGAAGCGGGCAGATTGCCTTTCACCACCAGGTTGCCTTCGGCGAAGATCACCCCGTTGCGCGGGTAGGGCAACTGGATGCTCTGCGTAGGAATGGGATTGCTATTTTGATCGAGAAACGGGTGCGCGGTGACCCATCGGAGAGTAATCACAGGGGGGAGCACATGACCGGAGGCATCCTGCATCCAATCGCCCAGCGTCAGCTCAATTGCTTTCCCGCAGCCGACGGGATCGTAGACGCGATGCGTTTCGACATCCCAGCAGCTTGCGGTGTTGGTGGTATCCGCCGGATTGAGCCATTCGCTGCGCAACGCGCTGATATCGCCATTGTATTGATTATCCTGGTCATTATCAATATAGAGGCCATCCCCTCGCCCGAGGATGTAGCTGCTGTAGGCCGTGGATGAGGCGCCGGCGGGACTGGCGAGGAAATTAGTGTAATCGCTGAATGCCGAATCGGCGGTGAGGCGGCGATAGCGATCATCGCCGCCCGTGGGTCCACGCTGGTCGAGTCGCGGAGCGCGCAGCGGACGAATCAGCGGATTTTCCTGAAGCGTCTGAAAATATTGCACCGGCAACGGCGGGGTAGAGATGCCGGAAGAGCCATGCAGGTAATTGTACCAACTGGTGATGGCCGTTGGATTCATGAGCTGGTTGTGATAGTTGACCATAACCGCCGCGGTGCCGGAAGCATTCACATACGCGGAGAGTGCCCCCACCACTTCGAAGTGGTCTTGCCGATTGAGCAAGAAATTCGGATTATCGCGGTAAGTCATGTCGTTGTTTGTCAGGTAGAAGAGTGCATTGCCGACCTGCAGCGGTGATTCGCTGCGAAACGGTCCTTCGTATACGGAATAACAATTTGCCGAGTAGATGGTCGCCGAGTTTGATGCCAGGTTCAATGCGCTGGCTGAGTAGAGCGCGCCGCTGGTATCGACAAGATGGTGCACCGTACTCAGCGCCGGTAAGCTGACACCGCCGCCAATGACCGCTGGCTCTGTGCTGCCGCTCAAATTGGTGATCCAGCGCACATAATCGGTGAGGCCGATAGGCATGAACGCGGTGATTTTCCGCGTGAGAAATTTCTGGGGATGGCTGTACCCGGCCTGATAAGTTGTCAATGCCGGATCGTCGAGATCGATGAAGTGTGGATTATTGGGCAGCGCGTAACGCGCTTCGATGTCAATTTTCAGCAACCGATCGAGCGGATTGTCCTGGAAGGCATACCCGTTGCCGTTTTGATCCACGCTGATTGGCGCACGAGGCCCGTAGCCCATGGTAATTTTGTAATAGCCTTCAGCGTAACTGATCCAACCGCGATTGGCTTGATCCGGACCTGCTTCAGGCCGCCAGTCGGCGCCGTTCGCGCCATAGAGCAACTCAGATTCCGCATGGTTCAAGCCGGCCTGCGCGAATTCCTCCAACTTGGCGCGGTCAACGGCGCGCGCTGTCTGCACCATCGCTTGATTGATCATGGCGATGAACAGCCCGGCTAGCCCGGCCAACAGGAACATGATCAACACGACCATGATGAGCGCCTGCCCACGCGAGGCATAGCGCGCGCGGCAATGCCTCACGCATGTTTGCTGCCCCTGTTGTTCCAGCTCAGACACGCTCATCAGCTTTCTTCCGGTACGCATACCGCGTTACCGGGCTCCCTATACTAGTTGAATTATGCCCTTTAAGGGCATTGGTCAATCGTAAACTTCACCACCCCCTGAAGGAGGTGGCTAACAATGGCAAGCACTGTTCGACACGCTCACAGTCTAACGACGCTGAAGCGCGCTAATCCCAATACCCACTGCTCTATAGGGATAAAAATTCAATCGTGCTCGTAATCGTAATCGAATGATAATTTACTATGTCTTTTCGAGCACGAGCACGAGCACGACTTTTTTTATCCCTCATGTAACTTACCGCAATATTCGTGAGCTTTCTCTTGCTAATGATTATTCCGTGCATGTTTCAGTGCATTTTCTGCGGTGATGCGCCGATTCACGACGAAATCCTGGCGGCTGTAGGCGAGACGGCCGGCGCGGTCCTGGCGGCTGAGCGTCAACTCCAGATCGATCACCGCTTTTGTGGAATAGGTTGCCACTACCACGTCGTCCGGCTGCAAGTCAGTAATGGTGTATATTGCCTGGGGCGCGTTGGCAATGGCGATGCCCCAGGTGTTATTGCCCCAGGTGACTTGCTGCCCTGAGGTGGTAAGCGGTAATGCGCCGAAGGTGATTTCACAATACACGGGGTAGGTGCCATTGGGATTGAGATTCGTCGTTGTCGAGGCGCAAAATTCACCGGCGCCCAGTTGCGAGGGTAATTTTTTCACCAGGTGAAAGATCACGTTGATGATATTGCTACTGCCATCGGTGGTGGTGAAAGTGAGCTGCCGCGGTGGCGTGACTAAACGCGTACATTGAGTATTCCAATAGACCTGGGGAATGGGCAGTATGACGGGCCTTCCCGCCTGATAATCGCTCGGGAGTTGCAATTGATTGTTTTGCACGGAAAAGACAGCCGGCGTACCGGAGAAACTTGTTTGATAAGAGCCAGGCAGTTGCAGTTGCAGGTGTGGTGCGACCGACGCAGAGGGCACAACCGGTTGCGCGAAGACCAGTTTGCCTTCCAGCCGCTGGCGGCTGATGTCGGTCTGCGACCAGAGATAACTATTCGAGGTGGTCCAATCCCAATCCGGACGGTCAAAGGGTGGCCAGTCCATGAAGTGGCGCGTGTTGATCATGGTATACAGGCCGGCGTTCACGCCGGTGCTATTGTAATTCGAGCCGTAGACACGATTGCCGTTGATGTCGAACACCTGCACTTGATAGCCAAACGGATTGACGGCGCCGGGAGGTGATCCAGGTTGCCAGGCGGAATTCATGCGCCGGGTGGGATAGAGGGGCGTCCATAACTGCAGCAGGGAGTCAAGCGAGGACAGGCTCTGTGCCGGGTATAAGATCGCGAGCTGGCTATCAGAGAGATTATCCAGATCCAGGCTGCGCCCACACCAGAATGGGTAGCGCGCCACCGCTGAGGTGGGCAGGATAAAACCGCCGGCATCCGCCTGCAACACCAATGATTCGGAGATCAGGCGCAGCGGGGTGGCCTGGAAACGCGGGACATCCCATTCCTGGCCCACCGGGGTGACGGCGCCCATGTCATTCTGATATTGCCGCCAGAGCATCTGGTAATTAGTTTCTGTGTAGCTGGACATCGGATAAGTGCCATCCAAACCGGCGGGCAGGCTGGGAAAATAGGGAGTGGGGTTTGGAGCGGGCATGAGTGCATTATTACTCGAGGGTTGCCAGATGTTTGTCCAGGAGCTGCGCGAGTCAGTGACGGCGGGGGCAAAACGCGTGACGATATAGGGCAGGGCAGGTGAGGTGCCCGTGTTTGCGTAGAATGGCTGCCAGTAATGGGAATAGATGTTGATATCCGTCGCGGTATTCGCCAGGTAATCCGGTTTGATCAGCGTCCAGTTGGAGGCCGAGGAAGTCCAGGGGAAATCCAGCATGCGGGCGTAGCGCACATAACTGACCGCGCTGCCTGCTATGTCCATCGGCAGGCCAAGGTTTTGCGCTGAGGAGGCGGAGTTTTCGCAGAGAAAGGCGACCCAACTGCCATCCGGCGGCACATCGAAGACATACATCGCCGTGCTCAGCTCATTGGCCACCTGTTGCACCGCTTTATTGGCGCTCACCTGCGCCATCTGGCGCGCGGAGGCTTTTTCAATATAGCCGAGGGCGGAGAGCAACGGGAAAGCGAGCATGACTGAGATCAACGCGAAGACCGCCATCGCGACAAGCAGTTCCGCGATGGTGAACCCCGGACTATGGTAGAGTCTGTCCCCAAGTCCATGTTGGCGCCTCGTGACGATCTTTCGGCGCCAGGCGTTGTTGGGAATTACACGTTTATCTCGCCTCGATAAAGTGTGTAATTCCCGCCTAGCCTGACACCAAAATCTCTCCACGATTCGCTCAACATGGACTTTGGGACAGTCTCTATGGTAGTTTTTGTTGCTTCCGAGTCTCATATAGCTCTCTTCAGTGACCTTCAGGCAAATATCGCTTACTTCCCGTTTTATTGTGCCCTTACAAGGCGTTGGTGAATCGTTTGGTCCGGTGACAGAAGTTTGGCCATTTTTATACAACGTGGGCTTTGCCCACAACCCAACGTGTTATTGTAAAATCAAATCAAACAGGCGTCGTTTTTTACTAACGTGCTCTGTTCTTGTGAGTACCT
>Ga0118677_10007956_pt1 | contig 16661 bp, 11 predicted proteins | sample AliMusrvi5mmetaG_FD_86154 | JGI IMG/M metagenome (GOLD analysis project Ga0118677, IMG submission 86154) | reverse complement strand
AGATCCGGGATGATCTAGCCGCAGCGCGACGCGACGGCAAGGCGGGCCGCGGACCAGCTGAATACCTCTACCAAGAGACAACTCAAGTCGCCGGCCTGGCGATGCGTGGTATGAATATATTTCCACCGGCTGAGGCCAGTGATCGCTCTTGGCAAAACTCAGGCCAGAGGATCATGGGTGTGTTGAACGGAGTGACCCATTCGCCTGGGCCAGCCATCCAAGATATCATGGCACTCGAACAATCGGTCCATGCCCTCGATACCGGCGATGCCGCTTTCGTGAAAGAATTCACCAGCTTGTGCAACGATCTTGCCCAACGCGCTGCGGCACGCGGCGAAGGGCGCCACCTCGCCTTGGAAGCTTCCTATAACAGGGCCGATTGGTTTTTTAACGCGTTCCTATTGTTCTTCGTCGGTGCTTTGTGCGCTGTGGCGATGTGGATGTTAGGTACCGGTCGTTCCGGCCGCATCCTGGCAGGCATCACTCTCGGTTGGACACTCAGTGGCCTGGTGTTGTGCGTCATCGCTATCGTCGAGCGTTGCCTCATCATGCAACGGGCACCGGTGGGCAACCTCTACGATACGATCATTTTCATCAGCGCCGCGTGTGTTTTGCTAGCCTTGATCATCGAGGGCATCACCCGCCGCCGCTTTGCACTGGGCCTCGCGCCAATCCTCGGCACCCTGCTCGTCTTCTTGTCGCGCCGCTACGAAATGGGTGATCCCAAGGACCACCTCGACCCGCTCGTCGCGGTGCTCGCCTCCAATTTTTGGCTCACCATCCACGTCATCACCATCACGTTGGGCTATGCGGCCGGGCTGTTATGCGCGTTCCTTTCTGCGCTCTACATCCTGATGCGCGGATTGCGCCTGGACCGGGTCGATGGTGAAATGCGCCGGGCTCTGAGCCTCGCGGTCTATGGCATGGTTTGTCTGACGTTGTTTCTATCACTGGTCGGCACCGTGTTAGGCGGTATCTGGGCCAACGACTCATGGGGCCGTTTTTGGGGCTGGGATCCGAAGGAAAATGGTGCCTTGCTCATTGTCATCTGGACCCTCGTCATTCTGCATGCCCGGCTTGGTGGGTTCATCAAGGAATGGGGCCTGCATCTGGCCTCGGTGTTTACCGCATGCATCGTGGTGTTCTCATGGTGGCATGTGAACTTCCTGGGCGTGGGCCTCCACAACTACGGTTTCACCGCCGGCAAGGACGTGCTATGGACATTCTATCTCGCCATGCTCGGCCTCATTATCTTCGGCGGTTGCTCAAAGTGCCTGGAAAACCGCAAGTGACTCGGGGAGAATATCCTTCTGACTCACTTGACTGCTACAGGCGCCGAACGCCCGGAGCCTCCAAACAAATGTTACTCCCGATTCCACACTCCAGCGAAGCGCGGGTTCTGGTGCTAAAAAAGCGAAATTTTTTTGTGCTTGGGTTCGTACTGAGCCCGGTCTAACCTTGGTCCGGGAGTGCCCCCGACAAGAGGGCAGCCTTGTTTATTAGAAAATACGCGTATGAAATACTTGCAGTCGATGATGGGTAAGGCAGCGATGCTGGCTTTGATGGGATATGCGGTTACCAATGGCAACTTGATGGCGGCAACGTCATCGGTAAAACTCGGCCCCTGGTACACAAGCGGCCCCTTGAAGGCGCAAGCGTTTGGCGACGTCTTTTTCCCCGAAAAGGGCGTGGATCTGGCCGCCAAAGGCCCGGACGGCAAGCCACTGTGGACGCCGCACCCCGAGTGGGCCGACGGCAAGGCCACGGACTTGCCAGCCGACGGGCGGGTTTCGACATATCTGTTTCGGACGCTCACGGTCATCAAGCCGGCCCAGGCGTCGGTGAGTCTCGGCAGCGACGACGGCCTGGAGGTCTGGCTCAACAGTAAGAAACTCCTCTCGCAAGACGTTTCACGCGGCGTCTCGCCCGACAGCGCAACCGTCACCCTCGATCTGCTAGCCGGCGACAACAAACTGCTGTTGAAAATTCACAATCAAAGCGGCAATCACGGGTTTTACTTTGCGCTGGGGGCCAGCCAAACCCGTCTTGCGCCGGCCAGTGCCAAGGAGTTTCCGGTATTGCTCGGCATGCCAAGCACCCGCGACGCGCTCGAGGATATGCTCGCCACCCACGGTGCCAAATTCACCAAAGGCAAAGGGTTGCTCGCCCGCCTCAGCGAGTTGGAAAAGTCAGTCAAAGACGCGGAAACCGCCTTGGCCGGCGGTGACCAGGCTGCCAAGGCGCGCATCCAGGAGTTAGCCAACACGTTTGCCACCTTCCAGCGCGACGCTTTACTGGCCAACCCCGTGATGGATTTCGACAAACTCCTGCTTGTCAAACGCAGTGCCAATAACCTCGAGTTGCCGCAAAATTGGCAATCAAATGCATCTATCGGCAAACAGTGCGATAACGAAATTGACGTGCTCTCCCCAGTGAACCCGCAGGGCACCCTAACCACCCTGCTAAAACCCGAAAACCAAGCCACCGTCGCCGACATGAAACTGGATTTCAGCGGCGACAAACTGTTGTTCTCGATGCCCAACAAAAATAACCGCTGGCAGGTATGGGAAATGAAGGCCGACGGCAGCGGCCTGCGCCAGGTAACCCCCGGCGACGAGCCCGACGTCGATAACTACGAGCCCTGCTACCTGCCCAGCGGCCAAATCCTCTTCACCTCGACCCGCGCATTCCACGGCGTGCCCTGCGTCGGCGGCGGCGACCCGGTGGCCAATATTTGCAAAATGAATGCCGACGGCAGCGGCATCCGCCAGTTGTGCTTCGATCAGGACCAGGACTGGTGCCCGACGGTGCTCAACGACGGAACCGTCCTTTACACCCGCTGGGAATACTCGGACTCGCCCCATTACTTCACCCGCATTCTGTTTCGTATGAACCCGGACGGCTCCGGCCAAATGTCCTACTACGGCAGCAATTCATATTGGCCTAACTCGTTTTTCTATGCAAAGCCCGTGCCTAACCACCCAACCAAGTTGATCTCCATCATCTCCGGCCACCACGGCGTGCCCCGCATGGGCGAGTTGATCTTGTTCGATCCCGCCAAGGGCCGCTTCGAGAGCGACGGAGTGGTGCAACGCATCCCGGGCAATGGCAAGGAGGTCAAACCGGTGATCGCCGACGGCCTGGTCGATGGCTCATGGCCGAAGTTTTTGCATCCCTATCCGCTCAGCGACAAATACTTCCTGGTGTCAGCCAAACTCACTGAGCAATCGAAGTGGGGCGTCTATCTGGTAGATGTGTTCGACAACATGACCCTCATCAAGGAGCAGGACGGTTATGTCATGTTTGAACCCATTCCCTTGCACAAAACAACCCGCCCGCCGGTCATACCCGACCGCATCGACCTGACCAAGAAGGACGCCACGGTCTATCTGGCGGATATCTATCAGGGCCCGGGCCTCAAGGACGTGCCGCGCGGCACGGTGAAGAAAATGCGCCTGTACGAACCCCATTTCAGCTATAACGGTATGGGTGGACATATCAATATCGGCATCGACGGCCCGTGGGATGTGCACCGCATCCTCGGCACTGTGCCGGTGGAGGCCGACGGCTCGGCCAGCTTCAAGGTGCCCGCGAACACGCCGATCGCGGTGCAGCCGTTAGACGCGGAGGGCAAGGCGATCCAACTTATGCGCAGTTGGTACACGGCGATGCCGGGCGAGAGTTTTTCGTGTATTGGTTGCCACGACACGCAGAATGCCATTCCGCCGAGCAAGCCAACCCTTGCCAGCCAACGCCCGGCCTCGGTCATCACGCCGTGGTATGGTCCGGCACGCGGCTTTAGCTTCAAACGCGAGGTTCAACCGGTGTTAGATAAGTATTGTGTCGGTTGCCACAAGGAGGGTGCCCAGCCAGTCAACGGCCTGGCCGTGGCTGATTTCACCGCCCACAAGGAAAATGGGGATCGCAACTTCACCAAGTCCTACATCGCGTTGCATCCGTTCGTGCGCCGCCCCGGCCCTGAAAGCGACTATCACTTGCAAAAACCCTTGGAGTATCACGTCGATACCAGTGAACTCATGCAAATGCTCAAACGCGGCCACTATAATGTGAAACTCGACGCCGAAGCCTGGGACCGCCTCATCACCTGGATCGACCTCAACGTGCCCGATCACGGAACTTGGACCGAACATGTCAATGGCGTTAGGCCCGAGATGAAGCGGCGCATGGAGATGCACGCAAAATATGCCAACCGCAGTGACGATCAGGAGTTGATCCTAGAGCCAACTAACAAAGAGCCCATCAAATTCATCGCCCCTGCGCCGCTGCCGCCGCGCAAGCCGCAAGACCTGCGTATTGCCGGTTGGCCGTTCGATGCCGCCGAGGCAGCCAAGCGCCTCGCCGCCACCAAGTTGCCGCCGACACTCAAGATTGAGCTGGCGGACGCCAAGGTGCTGGATCTGGCACTCATTCCTGCCGGTGAATTTGCAATGGGCGACGCCGCTGGCGGGATCGATGAAGTTCCTGTTAGCAAGGTGAAGATCGAGCAGCCGTTTTACTTGGGTGCCACCGAAATCACCAATGCCCAATACGCCGCCTTTGACACCAAACATGACAGCGGCGTGGTTAGCATGACCGGCAAGGATCAAGGCGAACGCGGCATTCCTATCAACAATCCCAACCAGCCCGTGGTGCGCGTCACCTGGAATGAAGCCATGGCTTTCTGCAAATGGCTGTCGCAGAAAACTGGCAAAAAATTCTCCCTGCCCACCGAAGCTCAGTGGGAATGGGCTTGCCGAGGCGGCACCGAAACGCCCTTCTACTATGGCACTCGCGACTCGGATTTCTCCAAATTCGCCAATATGGCCGATGCCTCGCTCAACCAATTGGATCGCGGTGACGCCCCCCCTTGGCATCCCAGAGACCGCCGCTTCAATGATGGCTGCGGCGTGACCGCCGATGTCGGCCGCTATCAACCTAACGCCTGGGGTCTCAAAGACATGCATGGCAATGCCGCTGAGTGGACGCTCAGCTCGTACAAAGCCTATCCATATATGGACGGCGACGGCCGCAACAATGGCAAGCCCGATGCCATGAAAACCGTGCGCGGCGGCTCGTGGTTCGATCGGCCACTGCATACCAGTTCCGCCACGCGCCTGTCCTATCGGCCTTGGCAAGCGGTTTACAACGTAGGTTTCCGCGTGGTGATGTCCGCCGAGGGTCAACCCGCCGTCGCCGCAGGCAGCCTGCCGCCACCGTCCGCCACTACTGCTCGGTGAGAGTCGGAGCCAGGCATCCTATGCTCGCCCTGAGGAGTCACCCTGTTCCTGTGGTGGTGGGGAAATGCGTGGCTGGGCACCGGCGGCACACGTCGGCCTTGCGCATGCATTTTGGCTTGCTGCTAAGCGTTTGTGCCACACTGATTTCGGGCCCGACTTGCCTGCAAGCAGAAACAGCCGGGTCGCGCCCGTGGGCCGGGGCTGACGAATCGACCCCGTCACTGAGTCACTATTTTTCGTGGATCGACAATACCAACGAAGGTGCCACCGAGCACCAGACATTGGCCAATCTCGATTTTTTCAAGTGGCTGCATGATGAATATGGCATGAACCTGGACATCTATGCGCTAGACGCCGGTGCCATTGATGCGCCCGGCTATTATGGCAGCGTGGATTCTGCTAGATTCAAAACGCAATTTCCTAACGGATTTGGTCCAATCGCCGCGAAAGCAAAATCATTCGGTTGTCGGCTTGGCGTCTGGTTGGGTCCAGACGGCTTTGGAGATACGCCGCAAGAGGAGCAGGCACGCACTGATATGTTGGTGGGGCTGTGCCGCGATTACAATTTCCACCTATTCAAAGTGGATGCGGTGTGCGGCCAGTTGCGCAGCGAAAAACAGGATGCCTTCGTCCGCATGTTGAAGGAATGCCGGAAGTTCACCCCGGATTTGATTGTCCTGAACCATCGCTTGAACCTCGGCGAGGGGTTGCCGTATGTCACGACTAACCTGTGGGCCGGCGAAGCATATATAGATGTGTGGCGGGGCAACCAGGGGACCGCCACCCACAACCGCGCCGTCACCATCGAGCTGGGAGAACCGATTGATAAGACCAGCGGCAAGTCGAGCCGCCTGCTGGAGGACCACGGCGTGTGTCTCTCCTCATCCCTGGATTATTGGGAGGATGATCTGATTCTCCAGGCGCTTTCGCGCAACCTGATATTAGCGCCGGAGACGTATGGCAGTCCGTGGTTCCTGCGCGACGATGAATTTCCCAAGCTGGCCCGCATCTATAATCTCACCCGCCGCTATCGGAATATCCTCCCCCAGGGAATGAAGCTCGACGACAAGATATATGGACCAAACGCCGTTGCACGCGGCAACCCTCAGACGCGCATCATCACTCTGCGCAACCCAACATGGAATCCAGTCACTTACACGGTGACTATGGACGAGGGCATCGGCCTGGATGGCGATGGTCCCTATGAAGCCCGGCGTTTGCATCCCGCCGAAGAAATTCTGGGAAATTTCAAGAAAGGCGAGAGCGTCAAAGTGAGCGTCCCGGCGTTTCGCGCTTATGCCATGATCGTTTCCCGTGCCGCCTCCCGCGAATTGGGAGTCACTGGCTGCAGTTACGAGGTGGTGTGCGATGTGCCGGGCAAGCCAGCAGTTCTCAACCTGTTAGGAATGCCCGGAACCAGCGCCAATGTCAGCTTGCCTCCGCTGCCACGCCGGTTTTCCAAAGCCACCCTGAACGGCCGACCGGCCGCCGGTTTGCTTGCGGGAGAGACGCAGGAAGTGGCATATCCGGGTAACGCACTCAAGCAGCCATGGCATCGCAAACTCACCGACCTCAAGCCGGTAGAGGTACCAGCCGATGCGGCTTCGCTCTATGAAGCCACCTGTTTTGCGGCCGACAACAATGCCATGGAAATCCGCTCGATTATGCGTTCCGGCCCCACCCATATCCCTGAGGTACAAGCGTCCCGCAACGAGTTTTTCGGTCAGCAACTCCTCGTTGAGCGAGGCGTGTGGGACCGCTATCTGTTTGATAAAAAGCCGGAGACGTTCTTCCGCCTCACCCAGGACGCCATCTGGCAGGGAGCTCTCCGCATTGATATGGGCAGCCCCACCCATCTCGATCAACTCGTACTCAAAAACGTCGATAAGCGCTTCTCCCCTCCACAAATATTTGTATCGGCGGATTTGAAGGCGTGGACGGCTGTGGCGACGCGCATCGAAGCTGAAAATCCGTCTGAAGCCAGCGTGTTGAAAAACAGCCACTCTGGCACCAAAGTGTGGGAGACCATCCAGGTGAACCGCGTGATCTGTGATCTGCCCAAAGGTCTTGGCCCAATGCGCTATATCAAAATTCCAGGCAAGGCACTCAATGTCGGCGAGGCTATAGGCTATGCCAAAGGCGACCAGCTTGATCGATCCGCATGGCGGGCATCTAACGTTTTCGCTGACTACGCCAAGAAACCGGCGCAGAGGGCCTGGAGCGGAGTTTTCCGTTTGGATGAGGCCGCCAAAGGGGCCTATCTGGTGATTCCATGTAACGGCAAACATGGTCGCGACGGTGCTTACGCGGCTTTGCGGGTGGGCGGTCGCTGGATCGGTGCCCCTCGCCGTGCCAAGGCCTATCCGGCCAATCCCTGGGAAACCGGCAACGGCCATCCTGATGAAAACTTTAGCTATTTTTTTCCGGTGACAGAAGCCATGCTCGGCAAATCGATTGATGCTGTGGTGTTGCAGTTTGAATCCGAGGGCAACCCGAAAATCCCCTTGGGGCAATTCAGCGCGGAAGTCTGGCTCACCGCTTATCCCATCCCCTATACCTCGCAACAACTCGTCCTGGAGGAATAAACTTCCCGAGTCACTTGGCCCCGGTGCGCCCGGTTGGGAGTGACGGCGAGCGGAAGGATCAACCCTAAAGCGAGTTTTCGGGGCTCATTGATGGGCGGTTCTTCCGCAGCCACCACCATGGAAGCATGCGGCTGACAGGTTGTGGGATCAGGAGAAAATCACCATCCGTCCACATCCGCGCTTGTGCATTGGGCGAGGCGGGGGTATTGCCCCGGCATGTCAACTGAGACCTCACTCGTTTTATTCAAGCCAGATGCCGTCACCAAGTGTTTGGTCGGTCCCGTGCTGGCGCGTTTTCAAGCCGCCGGCTTTCACATTCGCGCCATCAAGATGATGCAACTCGACGAGGCTATCCTCAACGAGCACTACGCCCATCTCACCCATCTGCCGTTTTTCCCTAACATCGTAGCATTCATGCGGCAAGCGCCGGTGGTAGCGGTGGCGCTGGAGGGGGAAAATGCGATTGCCGCGATCCGCGATTTGCTAGGGCCGACGGATTCCAAAGCGGCGGCACCGGGCACGATACGGGGCGATTTCGGCGAAGACAAAATGATCAACGTCTGCCACGCGTCGGACTCCGTAGAAGCGGCGGCTGTGGAATTGCGGCGCTTCTTCAAAGAGGACGAGTTGTTTGCGTTCTAACCGAAGAGCCGGCGATAGACTGTCGTGGTTTTTTAATTGAATCTTCGTGGGTACTGGCCATACTGCCGCCCGCCGCAATTCCTCCAGCCCAACATTTCCCTCCCATGTCACTCGTCACTCAAGTGCGCCAAGCCGGCGTTGTCGGTGCCGGCGGTGGTGGTTTCCCCGCCCACGTCAAGCTCGCCGCCAAAGCTGACACCGTGATTGGCAACGGTGCAGAATGCGAGCCATTGCTCCACAAAGATGCGGCGGTGCTCCAACACCGCGCCGCCGAGGTGGTGCGAGGTATCCTGCTATGCGCGGATGCGGTGGGTGCCGCCGACGTGCTTATTGCCATCAAAGCGAAAAAAAAGCACGCGGTGGCAGCGGTGGAAGCCGCCTGCGCCGGCACCCGTGCGCGGGTTCATTTGTTGGACGACTACTATCCAGCCGGTGACGAATACGATTTGGTTCATTCCGTCACTGGCCGGTTGATTCCGCCCGCTGGGTTGCCGATCCACGTTGGAGTGGTGGTGCAGAACGTGGAAACACTGGCCAACATTGCAGCCGCTGCGGATGGTCGCCCGGTGATCCGCAAAACCATCACCATCGCCGGGGCCGTGCGCCAACCGGCGTCCTTTGAGGTGCCCATCGGGATTTCGCTGCGCGAGTGCATCGCCGCAGCGGGCGGGGCGACCGTGGACGATCCGGTGCTCAATATTGGGGGCATGATGATGGGCGAAGCCACCTCCGATCTCGACCGGCCAGTCACCAAAACCACCGCAGGAGTGATTGTATTGCCGCGCGATCACCAGGTGATGGAGCGCAAATTCAAACCAGCGCAAGTGCAGGCAGCCATCGGCAAATCCGCTTGTGACCAATGCCGTTACTGCACTGAGTTTTGCCCGCGGTTTCTCTTGGGTTACGCCGTCGAACCCCACCAGGTGATGCGCTCGCTCGGCTTCACCGCCACCGGTTCCGAGCGCTTCAGCGAGTGGGCCGGCCTGTGCTGCTCGTGCGGCCTGTGTACCCTCTATGCCTGTCCCGAACAACTCTATCCAAAGGAAGCCTGCGACGACTCAAAAGCCGTGCTGCGTGCCAAGGGCTGGAAATGGACCGGTGCCACCAGCGTCGAGGCCCACCCGATGCACGACGGCCGTCGCGTGCCCGTCAAGAGCCTGATGAAACGTCTCGGCATCGATGGCTATGACCACCCTGCCCCGCTGCAAGAGGGTGTTCTAACTACCAACCGCGCAGTCTTGCCGCTCAAGCAACATGCCGGCGCCCCGGCTCTGGCCAAAGTCACCGTCGGCCAGTCCGTCGCCGCAGGCCAGGTGATTGCCGAACCCGCGCCAGATGCCCTCGGTGCCATCCTCCACGCACCTTTCGCTGCCACCGTCGAAGCCGTCACCGACCACGCCATCATCCTCTTAACATGAAAGACCGCGCCATTGGACTCATCGAACTCACCAGCATCGCCGCCGGGTTTCTCGTCGCCGACACGATGCTCAAGGCATCGAACGTGAAACTGCTACTGTCGCGCTCGATTTGCTCCGGCAAGTACATGGTACTCATCGGAGGCGACGTCGCCGCCGTCGGTGCCGCCGTGCATGCCGGTTGTACCGCCGCCAAAGGTTGCCTCATCGACCAATTCGTCATCCCCAGCGTCCACCCCGACGTATTCGCCGCCCTTGCCCGCTCACGTCCCGTCGAACCCACGGGTGCTCTGGGTATTCTCGAATCGTTTAACGTCGCCAACCTGATCGAAGCCGCCGACACCGCAGTCAAGGCGGCCAACGTCACCTTATTGGAAATTCGTCTGGCCATGGCCCTCGGCGGCAAGGCCTTCGCCACATTTACCGGCGACGTGTCCTCGGTGCAAGCCGCCGTGGATGCCGGCCGCGCCGTCATTGCCGGTGCCGGCTTGCTGGTCAATGCCGTGGTCATCGCCCGCCCACACCCCGACGTCTATCGCGAGCTGATTTAAGCCCAGAACTCAGGTAAGACCTTGTTTTTGACAACGGGGCGAGCAAATTCGATTCCCTGAGTATCGGCGCAATCATAACTGTCGCTTGGCATCTGAGATGTCTTGTCTCTTCTTAACTTGAGGAGAGCGTTTCCAACAGCAGCACCGGGGTCCGGGTAAGGTTGGATTTCTCTAAATCGAGAGTGAGGAAAATCGCCCAATCGTTGAGTTCGTCCGGGTCGATTAGAGTTTGGACCACGGGTAGGAAAGGCCGCAGGTCGCCTGGCTTGGGCAACTCCGGCAGATGCGTGTGGCGAGCGTTGCGCGCCTCGGGATCTAGCCGGATATGCTGGCGTGCGTCGTGATAGTCGCCTAACAGCTTGAGCAACCGCTCGTGGGTCCACGGCTTGCCGGAGGAATCGACTGGTTCTAGCAATCCGAGCGCGGTTTCCGTTTGATAGCGGGAGAGTGCGGTGACAAGTGTGAGGAGGTGGTTGCGCAAGTGACGGGTGAAGGTGACGCGACTTCGGGTGAACGGGGGTGGGGGATTTTCGGCTTTGGATTTTGAATTTTGGATGTCGGACGAGTCGGAGGGAGTGGTGCTGATACCGATACTCTGCCACTCGTCGAGCAGGCTTGAATCTGTGTGGCGGACGATGAGTTCGAGGAACGATGCGGCTTCCTGGACGGTCTCGGTTTTGGCAGCGTCAGGCACGGTTTGGGTGAGAACTTTGTACACCTCGTTGAGGTGGCGCAGCAACACCGCCTCGGCGCGTTCAAGCTTGTAGGTTTTGATGTAGTCCTCGAATGATTGATAGTTCTCTAACATCTCGCGGGCGATCGACTTGGGTCGCACGTTCTCACTGCCCAGATACGGGTGACGCAGCTTGAACGCATTGAAGGTGGTATAGATGAACTCTTTGCCGGGCATCGGCCACTCCACTTCCTCTAGCCGGGCAATCCGCGCGTCATACTCGACGCCCTCGTCCTTGAGCCTGGCCATCAACTCGCTTTTGATCAGATCCACCTGCTTGCGCAGTACGATATCTGGGTTTTCCAAAATTGCCTCGATCAGTGAAATGAGGTTCAGCGCATAATCATCGGCGGCGGAATCGAGTTGTGGAATTGCATCCAATAACCAAAGACTCAGAGCATGGTTGATCGAAAAATCTTCGGGAAGCGCCACATCAACGATGACTTTGTTGGGACCGGTTCGTTTGGCCACCGGCAGGATGTGGAGGATCTTGGCACCCACCAAGCCGCGGAAAAGCTGGTAGGCCCGCTTTGTTAGATCCTTGCGTTTAGCGGGCGGTTCGTGGCAGCGCCGGATGAGGTCTTTGAGCGCGGCGCAACCGTCCTCGCCGCTGCGAGATAATACATTGAGCAACGTGTGATGAGCGATGGAGAAACTCGAGGTGAGCGGCTCGGGCGGGGCGACGCGCAACTTGTCGAAGGTGGCCTCGTCCCAGTGGACGAAGTTGTGCTCCGGCGGTTTGCGCTTAACCAGACTGCGCTTCTTGTTAGGATTGCCGGCGGCCTTGGCCTCGAGTTTGAGGTTTTCGATGACATGCTCCGGAGCCTGAGCGACGACGTAGCCGACGCTGTCGAAGCCGCGGCGGCCTGCGCGGCCGCAGATTTGGCGGAAATCTCGCGCATTGAGAATCTTGGTGCCGCGCCCATCATACTTGCACAGCCCCGTGAACATCACCGTGCGAATCGGCACATTGACGCCTACTCCTAACGTGTCTGTGCCGCACACGACCTTCAACAGGCCCGCGCCGGTGAGTTTTTCTATCAGGAGTCGGTATTTTGGCAGCAAACCAGCGTGGTGGATGCCGACGCCGTGGCGGAGGATTTTCGCGAGTTCGCGGCCATAGGGGCTGCGGAAATCCGCGTCGTGGAGGGCGCGAGCAATGGCTGCCTTTTCCTCTTTACTGCAAAAATTGGTAGAGAGCAAATCGCGGGCTGTGTCGGCGCAAGAGTTCTGGGTGAAGTGGACCAGATAGATCGGTGCCAGGTCGGCCTCCACGAGTTCGGCGACTTTGTCTTGGAGCAGGGTGGTGGAGTAGGAGAATTCCAACGGCACCGGGCGTTGGTCGGATTGGACGAGGGCGGTTGGAATGCCAGTTAGTGCGGTGAGTTGTTTGGCGAAAAACGTTGAGTCGCCGAGGGTGGCAGACATCAGCAGGAAGCGGGCACGCGGTAGGGTGAGCAGTGGGATTTGCCAGGCAGCGCCGCGCGAGGCGTCGGCATAGTAATGGAACTCGTCCATGATGACGTCATCGACCTGCGCTGCGGCCCCCTCGCGCAGGGCCATGTTGGCGAGGATTTCTGCGGTGCAACAGATGACCGGAGCGTCGTGGTTGACGGTGGCGTCGCCCGTGATCATGCCGACGTGCTGCGGCCCGAACAAGCGGCACAACGAAAGGAATTTTTCGTTTGCGAGAGCCTTGATAGGCACCGTATAAAACGAACGGCGGCCCTGGCAGAGCGCCTTGAATTGCATCGCCAGAGCCACCAGTGTCTTGCCCGAACCGGTGGGCGTGTCGAGAATGATGTTTTTATCCTGGAAAATTTCCAGTATGGCTTCCTCCTGATGGTCGTATGGTTCGATGCCCGAGTTTGTCAGGTAGGCGAGGAAGGCGTTGAGGATGTCATCGGCCGAGGCCTCGCGCGGCAACGGGGCGGGGTCGAGCGGATAGGACATGGGCGAGGCTGGATGGGCTCAATGGCTGCCACTGGGCATGTGGCCAAGGAGTCCTTGTGAGCCGCTAAGTTTGCACCATGAGAAGCCATAGATGGCAATGATGAAGAAGCAACCGGCCGGAACCGCGAAACCAGCAGACATGCCGTAGTCGTCACCAAGTTTTCCCATCAACTTTGGTAGCAACGCGCCGCCCATGATGGCCATCACGATGAAGGATGAGGCGACTTTGGATTTTTGGCCGAGGCCATGGATGCCGAGCGCGAAGATGGTGGGGAACATGATGGACATGAAGAAGAAGCTGAGGAACAGGGCAACCACTGAGATCCACCCGAGTCTGGCAACGATGAGGCTCATGAGTACAACATTGGCCACCGCATAGATGCCGAGGGCTTTGTGAGCGGCGAGTTTGTTGAGCAGGCCGGCTCCCGTGAAGCGGCCGAGCAAGAACAGAGAAAACCCGAAAATGGATAACAATTTGGTGGCTCCTTGTTCGGTCGTGAACCATGCTCCATTGCGGAATTCCGAGCCACTGGCCCCACCGACGAGGAATGACCAGGAATCTTTCATCGTGGCGGTCAAGGCAGGCATATCTTCCACTACGTAGTTGATGAAGAAACTGAAGATACCGGCCTGCGCGGCGACATACACAAATTGAGCGATGACCGCTCCTGTGAAATGACCGTGCGCCCAGATTGATTTATGAACCACCGGCGAGGAATCATCGAGATGATAGTCGTCCTCATTGACGATGTCCGGGATGCTCGACTTGTAGAACACCACGCAGAGTGCCAGCACTATTGCCGCTATGACTGCGTAGGGAATCCACACGGTTTGATGCGCTGAAGTGATGCAAACATGGCATTTTCCATCAACTTTGGAGAGCGCATTCTTTAACCAGGAATCAGCCTTTTCGGTACAGGAAACACACGACTCCAACGGACCGGCGGACGGATCCTCCACCAAATGGTGGCGGTGCAGCACGGATTTTTGGTTGGACAGATCGCTGGTTAGTTCAGCTTTTTTTTGTTGGCAGGGTTGGCAATTGTCAATGGACGCCTTGTGGGCACCCGAATCGATATGTGCCTGGTGGATGCCAGGGTCGGCATAGAAGAACAGACCGCCGATGATCGGGCCGAGGATCCAGCCAACACCGTTGGCGGATTGGGCAAGGTTGATGCGCACCGCGGCGAACTGCGGGGCACCGAGCACCGTGGTGTATGGATTGGCGATGGTTTCGAGGAAGGTTAGCCCCATCGAGACGACGCAAACGCCCAGGAGAAAGGCCCAGAAAGCGGAGATTTGCGTGGCGGGGATGAACCATAGGCACCCGAGGGCCACCATCAAGAGGCCGACGATGATGCCGCTTTTGTAGCCCAGACGACGTGCGAGCCAACCCGCCGGGAGGGCCATCAGGAAGTAGCCAAGATAGTGGGCGAACTGGACATTGGCGGACTGGGATTTAGAGAGATGCAGGAAATCCTGAAAGTGTTTGTCCATCACATCGATCATGCCATTGCAGACTGCCCACAGGAAGAACAGCGAAGTAATGAGGAGAAAGGTGAAACCATACGATTTGCCATCGGCCGTCTTGAATATGCTGGGTTGGTTCATAAAATTGGAGGGGGGAGCAGGTTGTTAGCCCGCGTGGCAATGTTCATGACAGTAAGTGCCGCACTGGGCAAGCGCAGAAATGCGGGGAGGGTGGGTAAGGACTGCGGACTTCAGTCCGAATCGCCCATGGGCCGCGCAAGCCTGGCAGCAAAATGCAGGCTCATCCTCGCTCCATGGGCAATGCCGACCGATGCTGGTGCATACGAGCTGTGAGGTGCCTCGCCCCTCAGGAGTGGCTGCCTCCAGCCAGCTTCGGACGCCTCCCGGCTCCCGACTCACTTGGCTGTTACTGGCAGCGGGCGTTCGGCTGAGCTCGCCGAACGCCCGGAGCCTCCAAAGACAAGTTACTCCCGATTCCACACCCAGCGCAGCGCGGGTTCTGATGCTTGCAAGAAAATAAGACTGTGGAGCAGTAATCCAGCTCTCCTCCACAAATTTATGAACCTCGAAGACGCCATTGCCCATTGTCTGAAACAGCCTCACGCGTGCGAGACAACCCCGTTCGGACCCGAGGTGCTGGTGTACAAGGTCGGTGGAAAATTGTTTGCCCTGACCGAGCCCGAGGCTTTCCCTCCCACGATGAATTTGAAATGCGATCCGCTACGGGCTCTGGATCTGCGCGACCGCTATAACGCGATCCAGCCCGGCTATCACATGAACAAACGCCATTGGAACACCGTGACCCTCGACGGCACCCTGCCCGCCGCTCTAGTGCGCGAACTCATCGAGCATTCCTATCAACTCGTCGTCCACGGCTTGCCAAGAAAGGTTCGTGAGGCACTCGTTTCCTAATATTCGACTCTGGCGACAAGCCGCTTGCTGATGGTGACACGATTCTTTTGCCGTGGCAGGGCAACGGAGTGTTAGTGATGCCGTCCTTAGAAAAATCGTTGAGGTCTGCGCCATCGCCGCTGTTGTCAACACTGCCAAAGTGGAGCAGGCGTCAGGCTTGCAGCACGCTGGCTACGCCGGTTCCGGTAAGCCCAATATCAAACTGGCTATGGCTCGGATCGTTACTGGCAATTTCCGTTTGACGATGAGATGATCACCGTCCTCGCATGCGTCACCGGGTCTTGCAGCGCCAAGGTAGTTGAGCCACCGCCGTCCAGATTCAGTGCGTTCCATACTTGGTAATCAGTTCTCAGCATGTCCGCGACCTCACCCACGGTCATGCCATTGCTGCCACCCGCGCTGTCGATAGTGAAAAGCGTGAGCGTGTGGTTGTCGGCAGACAGCCCGACTGCCGTGCGTGCATTGACAGCATTGTACCAGGAGTTAGAATCAGAGTAAGTTCCGTTACTGATCAAACCGGTCGCGGCATTTCCGGTGTATGTTGGGATGGTCTTGGCCCCGTTGGTCACTATCTGTGCCGACACGCACACGGCATTGTAGAGAGTCACGGGTTCCAGCACATGCTTCTTGTCTGCAAAGCTTGCATCGTAATGCACAAACTAGCGATTCATCGAAAACACCCGCCGCAAAGACGCCGCCGCCGTGGGCCTGGTATATACACCGCAATTCAGCACCGATCTGGTCAACTGGGTCGATAGCGCGGTTACGTCCACAGTCGTGGCGGATGAAGGCGAGGTGGAGGTGGTGAGCATCACCTATCCACTTTACTCGGCTGTTCAGGCGGCGTGCTATTTCCGGGTTGCTGTTAGTAGCTCACACCAATCACGTATTGGGGGGACTGAGAAATAGGGCATGCTCACAAAGCCTCAGAACTCAGTGTTCGACCTCAATAGAGCCAAATTTGGGAGCAAGTTGGATTCCCTGAATTTACGGCAAAACGGCAACTCGCCCGCGTCTTCATCCCGGAGGGATTGCAGCCATTAGCCCGGGGTTGAGGCGCGTCAGCGACGAATACCCCGGGCCTCCGACGCCCCTAACATTTGCACCCTGAAGGGGTGCCAGATACGGGGAGGTGCTTCAAT
>Ga0118677_10008324_pt1 | contig 16663 bp, 12 predicted proteins | sample AliMusrvi5mmetaG_FD_86154 | JGI IMG/M metagenome (GOLD analysis project Ga0118677, IMG submission 86154) | reverse complement strand
CGGTTGGGCTGATCGGGCCGGGGGTGGGCGGGTTTGATACCAGCACCAGACCCAGGATGAAACAGGACAACGCGCACACGCCAACCAGCGCCAGCAGGCTGACAAGGATCAGTGGGCGACCACGCGGGTCGTCCCACAACGCGCCAAAGGGGCCGCGCAACATATCAGTGACTGGTTTCAGCCACGTCGGGCTGCCAGCCGCTTCCGTCTGGCGCGCGGCGGGCTTGCTCTCATCGCTCTCCCACTGCCCTCCCCGGATTGGTTCAAGAACGGGCACATCAGGAATAGGCGCATCAGTTGCGGGCGCATCAGATGCGAACGCTTGTGACGCAGGCAACTCAGGGACTGGCGCACCAGAAGCGCGCGACGCTGGCGGACGATAGTCCGGCGCAGACGCTGGCGGCTGTATTACAGGCGGCTGCCAATCATCCTGGTCGTTCGGCGTTTGATCGCTGCGCATTCCTGCGTCATTTGGAGGCGGGTTCGCTGCCATGTCCTGATTATCCACCACCGCCGCCGCTGCCCTGGATGCCGCCTTCGGTCATCTTGCGAACATCCAGCAGTCTGTCGGCGTCTGCGGCGCTGAGTAGACCTTTTTCAACCACCACTTCCTTAATGGTGCGGTTGGTGGCCATCGCTTCCTTCGCAATCGCTGCGCCGTTTGCATAGCCGATGACGGGGTTCAGCGCGGTGACGAGGATGGCGTTCCTGGCGAGCCAGCCATAGGCCTTTTCAGGATTGGCGTTGAGCCCGACCACGCACTTGGTGGTGAAGGCGTTGATCGCGCCAATCATCACATGCATCATCTCGAACAGGTTGTGCGCGATGATTGGCATCATTACGTTGAGTTCGAGTTGGCCAGCCTGCGCCGCGAGCGCCACGGCATGGTCGTTGCCCTGCACATGGAAGCAGGTCATATCGAGCATCTCGGCCAGCACCGGGTTGACCTTGCCGGGCATGATCGATGAGCCGGGCTGCACCGCGGGCAAGCGAATCTCGTCGAGACCGGTGGATGGGCCGGAACTGAGCAGGCGGAAGTCATTGGCGACGCGCACGAGCGTGATCGCCAGCGTGCGGATGCTGGCGCTGAAGTCGGCCATGTCGGCCATGCTCTGCATCCCTTCGAACAGGTTGTCGGACTCGCCCAGGGGCTGACCCAGCAACTCGCTCAGGCGCTTAACCATGCGGGCGTGATATGCAGGATGCGCGTTCAGGCCGGTGCCGGTGGCGGTGCCGCCAATGGGCATGCGACGCAATCCCTCGGCAGCGCGCGTGATCCGCTCGCTGTCGCGCGCGACCGCTTTGCTGTAGGCGCCAAATTCCTGACCCAGCCTCACAGGCACGGCATCTTGCAGATGCGTGCGCCCGGATTTCACCACGTCGTCGAACTCGACCGCCTTCGCCCCCAGCGCAGCCGAGAGCCCGTTGACGGCGTCGAGCAGTTCGGGCAGACGCCACAGACACCCTAGCCGGATGGCGGTGGGGATCGTGTCATTGGTCGACTGCGCCATGTTGACATGATCGTTCGGGCTGACCGGTTTCTTCGCTGTGTCGAGGGGCGCGCCCATGATCTCGCTGGCGCGGTTAGCGAGCACCTCGTTGATATTCATGTTGTGGCTGGTGCCCGCGCCGGCCTGGAACGGGTCGACGACGAACTGGTCGGCCAGCTTGCCTGCGCACACTTCGTCGCATGCGGCGATGATGGCCACGGCCAGCTTCGCATCGAGCAGCCCGAGGTCGCGGTTGACGTCAGCCGCAGCGCGCTTGATCACCGCCATACTCCACACAAATGCGGGATACGGGCGCATCCCGCTGATGGGGAAGTTCAACACGGCCCGCTGCGTCTGCACGCCATAATACGCGCCGGCAGGCACCTGCATTTCACCGAGCGAATCTTTTTCAATCCGATAAGACATAGTAAACCTCTATAGACAGAGACGTTAATCCAATCCAAGTTGCGCTTTCGCTTCAGCGAGCGTTACTCTGCTGGTTTCCTGTGCGCGTCGATCCAGAAATTCCATCAGCGTTTTGTTCTGGCGCGTTAACTCAATCTCGCGGTCGAAGTCATCCAGTTCCGGCGCATTGAGCGCATCAGATGCGAGTGTGCCGGTAATTTCCACCATTCTTTGCGGAATTCCTATTAGTCGACTACCGGCGTTTTAGCAGACGCTTCAGCCAGCGCTTCCTTCTTCGCGTTGCGGCGCTCGGTAATCTGATGGATGAATATAGGTGACAGCGAGAGCACGATGATCACCACCAGCGCGATTTCCAGGTTGTTCTTCACAAACGGGATGTTGCCGAACATGTAGCCAATCAGTGTTATACCGACCGCCCACACTAACCCGCCGACGAGGTTGTATAGGAAGAAGCGCTTGTAGTCCATGTCCACTGCGCCGGCGACGATGGGCGCAAAAGTGCGCACGAATGGCACGAACCGCGCCATGAGGATCGTCTTACCGCCGTTTTTCTCGTAGAAGGCGCGCGCCTGCAGCAGGTACTTCGGCTTAAAGAAACGCGACTCGGCGCGGCTGAAGATGCGCGGGCCGGTTTTCCTGCCAAACCAGTAACCCACGTTGTCGCCAAAAACGGCGGCAAAACCGAGTAGTGGCAGCAGCACCCAGATGTTGAACGGGCTGGTGGGCAGCGCGGCCAGCGCGCCGCACGTCACTAACAGGCTGTCGCCCGGAAGGAAGAAGCCGAAGAACAGACCGCTCTCGGCGAAGATGACAAACCATACCACCGCATAGGCCAGAAATGGAAAAGGCCCCTGGCTCAGCGTCGTCAGAACTTTCTCGATTAGATCAACCATGTTGTTTTGTGTGCTCCTATGCGGTTCCAAACTGCCGGTCGCCGGCGTCGCCCAGGCCGGGGACGATGTAACCCATCTCGTTCAGGCGCTCATCGAGCGCGGCGAGATAAATCGGCACATCGGGATGCGCGGCTTGTAGATTAGCCACGCCCTCGGGCGCCCCGATCAGCCCGACAAACTTGATGCTCTGCGCGCCCCAGCGCTTCAGGATACTGACCGTGGCAACGGCGCTCCCGCCCGTGGCGAGCATCGGGTCAAGCACCAGGCAGACCTGCACAGTGGGGTTCACGGGCAGCTTGTTGTAATACTCTACCGGGCGCAAGGTGTGCTCATCGCGATAGAGCCCGATGTGCCACACCTCCGCGTAGGGCAGCATCTCCAGCGCGCCATCGACCATGCCCAGCCCCGCGCGCAGGATGGGGATGAGACCCAGGTTGTCACGCAAGCGGTTGCACATCGAGACCCCCATAGGGGTGGTGACTAGTGTTTCGATGGTTGGCAAGTCGGCGGTGGCGTCGACGATCATCAGGATCGCCAACTCGCGCACCACTTCGCGGAACTTCTTCGGCTCGGTTTTCTGGTTTCGCAGGAGTGCCAATTTATGCTGCACCAGTGGATGAGTAGACACATGCAGTTGAGACATCGTGGCGATTTTACCAAAGATACGGGAATGATGGCGCGCCGAAACGATCAGTCACCCGCCAATACGCCGCCGCTCTCAATACGCCGCCGCTGCCATGTACCCGACGGTGTAATTCCCCGGCCTGCGATCTCCTGTGATGTCGCCCGAATTCGTGCATGTGAGCACCCGCGCGCCGGTGGCGCCAAGCAACTGGGCTGCGCGCAAGGCTGTCACCAGCCCGGTCGCCCCGCAGGCATACACCTCGCCCTGCGCCAGCGCCGCCGTCAGCGCGGGAATGTCGAAAGCGTTGATCAGTTCGACCATGCGCTGATCGATGCGCGCGACATCGGCATAGTTGTCGAGGTGGCTGAGGTCGGTGCTCGCGACGAACAGCGTGCCGTCGTCAGCAAGATGCGCCAGCGCGGTTGCCAGCGCTTCCAGCGCCGCAGGCGTGGTCGGGGCGCTGATGTCCAGCCCCAGCAGAATGGGGACAAGCGTGAATGACTCGATCGCCAGTTGCAGGAAGGGCAACTCGATCTCGATCGAATGCTCGTTGTCGTTTTGCACGCGGGTCAACGGGATCAGATGCGACAGGGCGGTGATGAAGTCGACATCGACAGGAATCTTGCCCAATGGCGTGGCATACGCCCCTTCGCGCGGGACCATGAAGTCGCCGATGCGGTTGCCGGAGATGGGGCGGTGCAGCGGCCCAAGCAGCACCACGCGATTGAACCCCATCGACCGCGCCTGAGCAATCGCCGTTGCCGCTGTCTGCCCGCCGAACATGTGTCCGGAGTGGGGACACACCAGCGCCTTTAGCCTGGCCGGCAACGGTTGTGCTGTTACACTAGCGAAATATCTCGAAACGCTCATGCGCAGATCCGCCGGGCTGCCTGGATACCAACTTCCGGCATAACGCGCCGCGCGCACCGCTGGCTGATTTACAGGTTGAAATGAATCCATTTTGCGCCTCCGCCATATCGACTTACACTGTATACCAGATTCCAGTTTTCACGAAGGGTAAGAAGGTTAAATTGAGATGAAGATTACGAGCATCGAGACGATTGCGTTATCCGACCCCGGCGTCACCACCGCAACAATCGTGCGCGTCCATACAGATGAAGGCATCAGCGGCATCGGTCAGGCCGAGTCGCCGTCACTGGTGATCGACGCGATCATCCGGTGCAACGGCGGGTTGGCAGAACTGCTCAATGGTGAAGATCCGACGCAGGTGGAGCGGCTGTGGCAGAAAATGTATGCGCGCACCGGGCTGTTCGGGCGGCGCGGCGTGACTATCGCAGCGATTGGCGCGGTCGAGACGGCTTTGTGGGACATTGCCGGGCAGGCGCAGGGCAAGCCGGTGTGCGAGTTGATCTGGCGCGCCTTCGCCACAACGCGCGAACGCGCCGAGATCAAAACGAAAGTGACGCCCTATGCCACGGTGTATCCGCCCGGCGACACGCTTGAGGAGATGAAGGCGCGCTTTACGCTGGCCGTCGCGCGTGGGTTTCGGGCGCTCAAGCTGGAGGAGTGGCCGGGCGGCTTCGGGCACGTCAACCCGGCGCGTGATGTGGCAATCGCAGCGATGGTGCGCGAGGTGATCGGCCCCGACCGCGAGATGCTGATCGACATGCAGAACGGCTGGTCGGAGGTAGGGCAGGCATTGACCACGATCCGCGCCATCGAACCCTATCGCCCGTACTTCGTCGAAGCGCCACTGCCTCCTGACAATCTGGATGCTTATGCGCGCCTGGCTGATGCGGTCGACACGCGCATCGCCGCTGGCGACTGGGGCTTTTCCACGCGATTCGAGTTCGAAGACCTGATGGCGCGTGGTCATGTGGACGTGGTGCAGCCGTCGTCGGTGCGCTCCGGCGGAATCAGCGAAATCCTGCGCATCGCCGAGGCCGCATACCGGCGCGGGGTGTTGTGCATCCCGCACGCGTGGTCGCATATGGTCGGCGTTGCGGCAGAAGTGCACATGGCTGCGGTGGTGCCCAACATGCCGTACTTCGAGTACCCCATGGCTTTCCCCGATTCACCGGTCATCTCCGAACTGCTCGAACCCGCGATCACGGTTAATCCTGACGGCACGATCGACGTTCCCACCCGCCCCGGCCTCGGCGTCCGGCTGAATGAAGAGACGGTGGCGCGGTATCGGGTGAAACCGCATTGAAGAGAGATTAGGGACTGGAGATTCGAGATTTCAGATGGCATCTCATACAACAAACTCTATCTTTCTGAAAGACCTGTACGGCGCCGACGAGATGCGCGCGGTATTCGACGACATGAGCCTGCTGCAACGCTGGCTCGACGCCGAAGTCGCGCTTGCGTTGAGCGAAGCCGAACTCGGCATCATCCCACCTGAAGCCGCCGCCGAGATCGCCCGCAAGGGACGCGCCGAGTTAATGGACGCCGCGCGCATCAAGGCGTTGATCGATCAGACCGTCCACCCGATTGTCCCGCTGATCCGCGTGTTCGCCGCCGTCTGCGAGAACGGCGCGGGTGAGTACATCCACTGGGGCGCGACGACGCAGGATATCATGGACACTGCCACTGTTTTACAACTCAAGCAGGCGACGGTGATTATCGAGCGGCGCATGGGCGAACTGGCCGATGCGCTCTCCAGCCTTGCGCGCGCGCATCGCGACACGGTGATGGCTGGGCGCACCCACGGTCAACAGGCGTTGCCGATCACGTTCGGGTTTAAGGTGGCAGTGTGGCTGGCGGAGTTGCAACGCCACAGCGAACGCCTGACGCAGTGCAAGCCGCGCGTGCTCGTCGGGCAACTGTCCGGCGCGGTTGGCACGCTCGCTTCATTGCCCGATCGCGGGCTGGAGGTGCAGCGGCGCATGATGGACACTCTGGGGCTGGGCGTGCCGGTGATCACGTGGCACACCTCTCGCGATGGTTACGCGGAGTACAGCGCGTTGCTGGGCATGATCGCGGCCACACTTGGCAAGATCGCACACGAGATTATCCTGCTTCAAATGACCGAGTTGTGGGAGGTTGAAGAACCGTTCAACGAAGGCAAAGTCGGGTCAAGCACGATGCCGCACAAGCGCAACCCGATGCTGTGCGAGGCGATTGTCGCATTGGCGCGGCTGGCGATGAACCTCGTCCCCAACGCGTTCGACAGCATGGTGCAGGAGCACGAGCGCGACTGGATCAGCGACCACATGGACTGGGCCTACTTGCCCGACCTGTGCATCATGACCGACGGCGCACTCGCGCTGACGACACGCGTCATCGCCGGCCTGCGCGTTCATCCGGAGCGCATGGCGCATAACCTTAACGCAACCAACGGCCTGCTGTTATCCGAGCAGATCATGCTCGCGCTCGGTCACGCCATCGGCCGGCAGACTGCCCACGATGTGGTGTATGAATGCGCGATGGCTGCCATCGACGGCGCACGCACTTTCCGCGAGGAACTGCTCGCCAACCCGCGCGTCGCCGCCCACCTCACCCCCGCCGACCTCGACAGCCTGCTCGACCCGCGCGGCTACACCGGGTTGGCGGGGGCGTTCGTCGATCGCGTCCTTGCGGCGCGGGAATAGCCAGAATCATATCAATGTGGATGGAGTTGAATCATATGGCCGCCAATCAAAAACTACAAATTGCCATCGCCGGTCTGGGCTTTGGCGCAGATTTCGTTCCCATTTATCGCGATCATCCCAATGTCGAATCGGTGATTCTCTGCGACAAGGACGAGAAACGACTGCACGCTGTCGCCGACCGGTTCGGCATCGATAGGCGCGTCAGGGATGTCGAGGATGTCATCGCTGCGCCCGATATCGATGCCGTGCACCTGTGCACGGGCATCCCTGACCATGCCGCGCAGTCATTGGCCGTGCTGCGCTCAGGTAAACACTGCGCCTGCGCCGTGCCGATGGCAACCAGCCTTGACGATCTGAGCTCCATCGTCGCCGAACAGCGCAAGTCGGGACTGAACTACATGATGATGGAGACCGGTGTGTACACGCGCCAGTTTCTGTATGCCAAAGCGCTCCGGGATCAGGGTGACTTCGGTCGTATCCAGTTCCTGCGCGGCGCCTATTACCAGGATCACGACAACCTGCCCTATTATTGGGCCGGCATGCCGCCGATGTGGTATGCCACACACGTCGTCGGCCCAATGCTGGCGATCGCGGAAACGCGCGCCGTCAAGGTGCATTGCTTCGGGTCTGGTGTGATGCGTGAGGAACTCCACCAACAGTATGGAAACCCGTGGCCCGTGGAGACATCAATCTTCCAGTTGGACAAGCCCAATCTATCCGCCGAGGTCACGCGCGTGATGTTTCACAGCGCCCGCCCCTATATTGAAAGCTTCACCGTCTACGGCGAGAACGCCTGTTACGAATGGCAGATGGAGGACGAACCGCCGCTGTTGTTCCGCGCAACCCCGGTCGTCGTTGGGCAGGCGCGCCAGTTCAGCGCCGAACGTCCTGCGCCGCCGGATCGAGCCGATTTGTTGCCTGCTGAGATCGCCAGCTATACGCAGCGCTTCATCCATACGGATGCCAAACGCAACCTGTCATACGAATTAGGCGGCGGCCACCATGGCTCGCACCCGCACCTGGTGAACGAGTTCGTGCGCAGCGTTATCGAACATCGATTGCCGTGGCCGGATGCCGTCAGATCTGCCGACATCACGGCTGCGGGCATCTGCGCGCACACCTCTGCCATGCACGATGGGGCCGAGGTCAGCGTGCCGCGTTTTGACCAAGATACCCACCGGTAGTGGAAAGGATGAGTAGATTAAACCTCAGATGATCTTGTCGTTCTTACCGGAGGCTTGGCGCAGGATATCCGTCTGGCCAGTGTGATACGTCTCGTGCCAGATCAGGAAGTTCAATGTCCAGCCGACGGTCCAATCGGTTCCTCCCTTGATCACTTCCTTATCCAGCGCATCAAGGTCGGTGCTTGTGAGAGTCTTCAGCGCATCAATCAGGCGCGTGTTGCTGATGGCAAGGTCGGCTTTCATCTGATCGAGCGGATATTTTGTTGCACATCGGCGCCCCTTGCGAAGGTTGGACTTGCAAGTGACGAAATCATCCCGCGACCCTTCGCAAGGGTGAGGTCACGAGTCAGAAACCCTGCGAAGGGGCTCAGGCGGATGACGTTTCGTTTTCACAGCTTTCGCAGGGGATCAGCAAGTTTGGCATTCGCTTCTACAATACTCACAATACACATCACAAACTGGAGCACGCGATGAAAGTCACTTCACTCAATGGCCTGTGGGAATTGCATGATGAACCGCTGGATGCGCCGCGCATCAACGATCTGGCGCACGGCTGGATCATCCAGCCTATCCCCGGCGATATCCACCAGGGGTTGATTCGCGCCGGGCGTATCAAGGATCCGTTGCTGGGACTGAATAGTTTCGATTGCGTATGGACCGAGGAGCGCGCGTGGTGGTTCCGCAAGCGTTTCCCCACCGACCCGGCCTGGTTGCGCAGCGACGCCGTCGAGCTCGAGCTGAATGGGCTGGATGCGAACGCGTCGATTTACCTGAACGGCGCGCACCTCGGCGACCACAACAACTCCTTCTACCCGTTTACCGCAGACATCAAGAAGTTCATCTCGCCCGACGAGGAGAACACGCTGCTTGTCCGGCTGACCAGCGGTGTTGAGAAAGTCACCCAGGAGCAACTGGCGACGCTCGGCGTCCCCGTGAGCACCGAGGCCGGCAACGGCCGGCCGGAGCGCGGCGACTCACGGCGCGCCTATGTGCGCAAGCCGCAGTACACCTTCGGTTGGGATTGGAGCCCGCGCGTGGCGACCACGGCCATCGGAGGCGATGTCGTGATTCGCGCGTGGAACAGCGCGCACATCCGCGATGTGGTTGTGCGCCCTGAGCGCCTGGGCGACGGTTACGATCAGGTGAACCTGCGCGTCACGGTAACGGTCGATGCGTGGCACTATTTCAGCAGCGCGAACGGCAGCGTGACCGTCACGGTCATCGATGCGAATGGCGCGCGCGTCACTGATACACGCGCGGCGCTGCTGCGCTCCGGGCTGAATCATATCGAGTTCATCTTGCCACTCACGACGCCGCGCTTGTGGTGGCCGAACGGCATGGGCGACCAGCATCTATACACGGTGCAGGTTGAGTTGAGCGCACAGGGCAGTTGGGCGGGCGCTGGCGTGGAACACAGTATTTGGCCGGCGTTCAGGTATGGCCTGCGGTTCGTTGAACTCGACACAGGCACCGCGGACGAAGCGCGCTTCGCCTTCGTGGTCAACGGCCAGCGCATCTTCAGCAAGGGCGCGGACTGGATTCCGGTCGACACCTTGTACGCGCGCGCGGGCGCTGACCGCTACGCGCGGTTGGTGGACGAGGCGAAACAGGCCAACTTCAACATGCTGCGCGTGTGGGGCGGCGGGCTGTACGAGCCCGAATCGTTTTATGCCGCGTGCGACCGCGCCGGCATCCTGCTGTGGCACGACTTCATGTTTGCGTGCGCCCCTTACCCCGATCACGAGGCATGGTTCCGCGAGGAGGTGCGCCGCGAGGCTGAGTATCAGACAGTGCGGCTGCGCAACCACGCCTGCATGGCGGTGTGGAGTGGCAGCAACGAGAACAACTGGGGGTTTGACGAATGGTGGCACAACCAGACCAACGGCGGCGCCTTCTTGTACAACACGCTCTTACCTGCAGTCGTGCATGCCAACTGCCCCGACATCCCCTATTGGAACGGGTCGCCTTACGGCGGCGAGCATCCGAATGAAGCGCAAACCGGCGACCGTCATCACTGGTTCGACTGCATGATGAATCCGGTGATGGACAAGCGCATTACACCTGAGGAGTACGACAAGTGTGCGTCGCTGTTTATCTCGGAGTATGGGTATATCGGCGCGCCCGATCAGGCCAGTGTGCGCGAGTACCTGGCTGGCGCGCCGTTCGACCGGCAGAGTCCGGTATGGCAGCACCATAACAATACCTTCGAGAAACACACTGTCGAAGCCGGCATCCGCAAGCATTACGCCGATCCTGAGTCGATCACACTCGACCAGTACTTCTTGTACAGCGGGCTGACGCAGGGATTGATGTATGGTTACTCGCTCGACTCGTTCCGGCGTAACCCGGCCTGCCACGGTGGGTTGTTCTGGATGTACGCCGACTGCTGGGGCGAGGTCGGCTGGACGATCATCGATTATTATCTGCGCCGCAAGATTGCGTGGTACTTCGTGCGGCGCGCGTTGTCGCCGGTGCGGCTGATCTTACGCGAGGCCGAGGGCGTCGTGAGTGTGACGATGGCGAACGACACACAATCGCTGGTCGAGGGCGTGCTGGAGTTTGGACGCGCGGCGCTCGACGGCGCCGCGACGAAGCAGAAAGAGAAGGCGTTCAAGTGCCCGCCGCTGGCGCGCAAGGTCATCGCCACATTCAAGCGCACTGCCGATGATCCCACCCGCGAGGTGTGGTTCGCGCAGGTGCAGGGCGATGCTTCCGGGATTTGGCCGGCGATCTTGCGCAGTGCGGACATGCGGCAGTTAAGCTTGACGCCTGCGAAGTTGAAGGTAAAGGTTACGCGCGCAGGCGCAGGGCATTGGCGCGCGCGCGTAACCACCGACGTATTTGCGCACGCCATACACCTGACGTTGCCCGACGGCGCCGTTCCCGCCGACGACTACTTCGACCTGCTGCCGGGCGCTTCGCGGGATGTGCTGGTGACGTATGACGGCACACTGACGGCGAGTGCGACGAGTGTCATCCTCGGAGGGGGCTAGCCTCAAATCTCAATGTCTGAAATGCCGGGCGCCCGTGAAGATCATTGAGACGCCGACTTTGTCAACTGCGGCGATCACATCCTGATCCTTCACGGAGCCGCCCGGCTGTGCCACGGCCACGATGCCGGCCTTCACAGCCTCCAGCACGCCGTCGGGGAAGGGGAAGAATGCGTCGCTGGCCATCACCGCGCCTTTCGCGTTCTCGCCGGCGCGCGTCGTCGCGATGCGGACGCAATCAACGCGGTTGGGTTGTCCGCCGCCGATGCCGACCGTCGCCATCACGCCGTCGGTCTCTTTCGCGAACACAATGGCGTTGCTCTTGACGTGCTGTGCGGCTTTCCACGCGAACTGCAGCGCGCGCAATTGCTCATCGGTCGGCGTGGTCTTGGTCGCCACGCGCCACGAGGCCATCGCGGGATCGCCCTTGTCAATCGACTGGCGCAGGACGCCGCGCGTAATGCTGCGGTACTCGTAATCGGGGTCGATCTTCAGGTCGGGCATCTCCACCACGCGGCAGTTCTTGCGCTTGGTGAGGCGCGCGAGCGCGGCGTCGGTGAAGCCCGGGGCGATGAGGCATTCCACGAACAGATCGCCCATCGCTTCGACAGTCGGCAGGTCAATCTCCCAGTTCGAGGCGATCACGCCGCCGAAAGCGGAAGTAGTATCGCAGGCATACGCGGCTTTGAACGCCTTGGGCAGGTCGGCTGACGAGGCGATGCCGCAGGGGCTGAGGTGCTTGACGATAACGATGGTCGGCTGGTCGAACTGTACTACGGCTTTCCAGGCAGCGTCGAGATCAAGCAGGTTGTTGTACGACAGTTCCTTGCCCTGCAGCATCTTGCCGCCCAGCGGGCCGTCGCACGCGTTGGTGTAACTATAGAGCGAGGCGCGCTGATGGGGGTTCTCGCCGTAGCGCAGTTCCTGCACCTTCTGCAGTGTCAGCGTCAACACCGGGGCCTCAGCTGACTGGACGCCGGTGAGGTAGTCGCGGATGGCCGCGTCGTAAGCTGCTGTGTGCGCAAACGCCTTCAACGCCAGCACTTCGCGCGTCTGCAGCGAGACAAATCCGTGCTGGGCAATATCGCGCATCACAAGGTCATAGTCGCATGGGTCGCACACGACGGACACGCGCTGGTAGTTCTTGGCGGCGGCGCGAATCAGCGCCACACCGCCGATATCGATATTCTCGATCGCGTCGGCCAGCGTCACGTACCGCTGTGCCACCGTTTTCTGGAATGGATACAGGTTCACGACGACCAGATCGATCATCTGTGCGCCGATCTTTGCCAGGTCGGCGCGGTCGCTGTCGGTGTCGCGCGCCAGAATGCCGGCGTGGATCAACGGGTGCAGCGTCTTGACGCGCCCATCGAGCACTTCGGGTGAATGAGTGACTTCTTCTACAGTTGTTACGGGCAGGCCGGCCGCTTTGAGCGCGCGCGCCGTGCCGCCGCTTGCGACAAGTTCAACGTTGTATTCTTTAAGGCCCGAGGCAAACTCAATCAGGTTTGTTTTGTCGGACACGGATAGGAGCGCTTTCATAGTGAAAAGGATTATAACTTGATGTCGGCTTTGCTCAGAGACGGCTATACTTGCAACGATGACTACCTTGTCGTATCACGATGCACTCGCCTATCTTTATGGACTCGCGAATTACGAGCGTATCGCGCCAATGTCCTACTCATCTGAAACGTTGAACCTGGAACGCATGCGCGATTTGCTGGCGGCGCTTGGCAACCCGCAGGAGCGTTACCGCGCGATTCACATTGCCGGGACGAAAGGGAAGGGGTCAACGGCTGCGATGATGGCGCAGTGCCTGAGCCAGTTGGGTCAGCGCACAGGTCTGTACACATCGCCCCATCTGACGACTTTCCGCGAGCGCATCCAGGTGAATGGCGAATACATCAGCCAGGAAGACGTTGCCCGGTTGACGACGCGGCTGAAGGCGCTGATTGAACGCCATCCAGGCATTACTACCTTCGAGGCGTTTACCGCGCTGGGCTTCGTCTACTTTGCTGAACAGAATGTGGACTGGGCGGTGATCGAAGTCGGGCTGGGCGGGAGGCTGGATGCGACGAATGTGATTGTGCCGCAGGTCAGCGTGATCACCTCGCTCAGCTACGATCACACAAAGTGGCTGGGGGATTCGCTGGCCGAGATCGCCGCGGAGAAGGCCGGCATTATCAAGCATGGCGTTCCCGTAGTCAGTCACGCGCAACCGCAGGAGGCGATGGCGGTGATCGAGCGCATCGCCCAAGAACGCAACGCTCCGCTGGTTATTTCCGGCCGGCATTGGCGCTGGACGCCGGGCACGGTCACGTTGGCGAAACAGAGCTTCCAGGTGCAGCAGGCGGCGCGCACTCTCACCAATGAGCACCCGTTTGTCAACGACCTGGAGGGCTGGTACGAAATCCAGCTGCTTGGTCAACACCAGGTGGACAACGCGACCGCGGTAATCGCCACGATGGACCTCCTGCGTTCCACAGACTGCGGGCTAGGCGCGCTGATCGCCGCGCGCCCGATCCGCGATGCGCTCCGCATGACCCTGTGGCCGGGGCGTTTTGAGATTCTGCGCGCCGATCCGCCGATCGTCGCCGACGGCGCGCACAACGTTGACAGCGTGAACAAACTCGCTGCGACGCTGGCCGAAGTGTTCCCCGGCAAACGCTGGGTGATGGTATTTGGTTGCTACAATGATAAGGATGCCGAAGGCATGCTCAAAGCGCTCGGCCCGCGCGCGACACGCTGGATCATGACACAGATGGACAATTCTCGCGCGACGCCGGTGGAGCATCTGGTGGAACTGGCGCGCGGGCTGCATCTAAAGGCCGATGCGTTACCCAATGTGGAAGACGCGATGGATGAGGTGATCAACGGAAATGATCCTGTGTGCATCACCGGCAGTGTAGCGCTGACCGGCGCGGTTCGCGCCGTCTGGGCGAGCAGGTCGCGCGGCCAGATACCAGAAAGAGATTAGAGATTAGAGATTGTAGGGGACGCAAGTGCCTTGCGGCCGCCCATGAGAGATTGTAGGGGCGCGCCCTTGCGGCCGCCCATGAGATTGGAGATATTACAGAAGATATGAGAGATGACAGGGTGTTCTCTGATCTCAGCGAGAACATGGCATCCGATAGAGATTACCTGATACCGGAGATGCGGAATTGGCTGATCGCTGCTACGTTTGACGAAAACCTGAGTGATGGTTTGGGCGACCGGGACAATGCTGCGAGTGTGCAGTTGCCTGAGGTGCTCGATGTGTCTGTTGTGCCGCTGCGTGAGATGCTGGTCTATCCGCATGCGTTGGTTCCGTTGTCGGTTGTGCGAGCGCGCTCGTTGCGCGCCGTCGAGGCCGCCGGTGAACATGGCCTGATTCTGACCATCGCGCAGAAGAATAGTGATGCCGTCGATCCACGCCCATCGGATTTGTATACTATTGGCGCGCTGGGCCGGCTGGGTCGCGCGCTACGGATGCCCGATGGCGCTGCCAACGTGCTCGTGCGCGGGTTGGTGCGGGTAAAGGTGCTCGAATGGCTTCAGGTTACACCGTTCATAACCGCGCGTGTGCAGGTGATTCACGAGTCACAACAGAAGCCCCCCTCCGCCGAGGCGCTGATGCGCGCGGCGATGTCGTTGTTCCAACGCATCATTGATCTTGATCGCAGCCTGCCTGAAGAGGCGCTCGTGTATGCGATGAACGTGAACGAACCGGGGCGACTGGCCGACTTGATCGCGCAGACGATCCCGCTGGACATTGAACAGCGCCAGGCCATCCTCGAGGCTGTTGAGCCGTCGGTGCGTCTGCAGAAGCTGAGCGTGTATCTGGCGCGCCGGCTGGATGTGCTGGAACTGGAAGACCGCATTCAGGCGCAGGTGCAGAACGAGGTTGACAAGGGACAGCGCGAGATATTCCTGCGCGAACAACTGCACGCTATCCAGAATGAGCTGGGCGAGGGTGAAGCGCAGGTTGGCACGCCCGAAGTAGTGGCGCTGCGTGAACGCTTGCGCGGCAAAGCCATGCCCGATGCAGTGCGCGCGAAGGCCGAGGAGGAATTGGCCAAGCTGAGCCGCATGGATTTCATGTCGCCCGAGATCGGTATGACGCGCGCCTATATCGACTGGTTGCTCGATCTGCCGTGGGTTGAACAGAGCCCCGAGCGGTTGGACGTGAAGCTGGCCGAGAAGATTCTAAACGAGCGCCATTACGGGTTGAAAAAGGTGAAAGAGCGCATTCTCGAACATATCGCGGTGCGCCAGTTGCTTGGTGAGAAGCGCAGTGCGCGCACGCCAATCCTGTGTTTCGTCGGGCCGCCCGGCACCGGCAAGACGAGCATGGCGCGCAGCATCGCTGAAGCACTCGGACGCAAGTTTGTGCGCATGTCGGTGGGCGGCGTGCACGATGAGGCCGAAATTCGCGGCCATCGCCGCACGTACATCGGCGCGCTGCCCGGGCGCATCCTGCAGACAATGAAACGAGCCGGGACGATTAACCCGTTGTTTGTGCTCGACGAGATCGACAAGCTGGGCGACATGTATGGCCTGCGGGGCGATCCCTCGGCTGCGTTGCTCGAAGTGCTCGACCCCGAGCAAAACCACGAGTTTGAAGACCATTATCTCGACATCGCATACAACCTGTCGAAGGTGATGTGGATCACCACCGCCAATGGGCTGGACTCGGTGCCGCCTGCGCTCGATGACCGCATGGAGGTGATCGAGTTCCCGGGCTATGTGGAGGAGGAGAAGCTGGAGATTGCAAGGCGGTTCCTCATCCCTCGCCAGATTGAGGAGAACGGCCTGTCACAACAGCCGCCCCTGTTTGCTTCTGACGCGCTGAGCCACATCGTGCGCGAGTACACCTATGAAGCCGGCGTGCGCAACCTTGACCGCGAAATCGCGACGATCTGCCGCAAGCTGGCGCGCAAACTGGCTGAGAGCCAGCCCATCCCGCGCCGATTGACGCCTGGCATGCTGCACAAGTACCTTGGCCCGCCCGTGTTCGACTTCGGCATGCTTGACGAACAGGATCAGATCGGCGTGGTGAATGGCGTGGCCTGGAGTGAGGGCGGCGGCGACCTGCTGCCGATTGAAGTGACGCTGGTGGAAGGGAAGGGCAGCTTATTACTGACCGGCCAGCTTGGCGAGGTGATGCAGGAATCCGCGCAGGCGGCGCTGAGCTACGCGCGCTCGATCAGTATGCGCATCGGAGTGCGCCCGTCGAAGTTTGAGAAGAGCGACATCCATGTGCACGTGGCCGAGGGCGCCGTGCCGAAAGACGGCCCATCCGCCGGCATCGCCATCGCGACCTCGTTGATCTCGGCGCTCACGCGCACGACCGTTCGGCGCGATGTCGCGATGACGGGCGAGATCACGCTGCGCGGGCGCGTCCTGCCGATCGGCGGCCTCAAGGAGAATCTGCTGGCTGCGGCCCGCGGTGGCATCAAGACGGTGCTGATCCCCGAGGACAACGCCAAGGATCTCACGGAGATTTCCTATGCGATCAAGGG